>Ga0310811_10009616_pt1 | contig 12492 bp, 4 predicted proteins | sample YCmetagenome_FD_207642 | JGI IMG/M metagenome (GOLD analysis project Ga0310811, IMG submission 207642) | Soil microbial communities from experimental microcosm in Duke University, North Carolina, United States - YC | ecosystem: Engineered > Artificial ecosystem > Soil microcosm > Unclassified ... | reverse complement strand
GGCGGGTTTCCACCCAGTCCGATCCGACCGGCATATCCCTTCCGCTTGAAGAGCCGCAATTGATCGATAACCGCATCCACCTGTTCCGGCGGAACCGCCCAGGGGTCGTGCAGGAACAGGACATCGACGTTCGGAAGGCCCAGGAGCGCGAGGCTTTCGCTCACGCTCCTTTCCATCACTTCAGGGTGATAGTCGTAACGGCCATCATCACTGGCGTACGACCTGAGCCTTCCTACTTTTGTGCTTATGACAGGTTTTACGCCGCGCCATTCTCTCAGCGCCTTGCCTACAAATAATTCCGCGTCTCCATACGCCGGGGCCGTGTCGATCGCGGTAAAGCCATATTCCAGGGCCCGCAGGACCGTCCCTACCGACACCGCCGGATCAACCGGTCCAAATACACCGCCCAAAGCCGCCGTACCTAATATGTACCGGTCCATGTTCATCACTATTGCAAGGGGTCGAACGTGCCGCCCCATTCATTGTTTTGCTGTAAAACCGAGGACTCCAGGGATATCTGCGCCGGGTTCAATGGGTAGAACCAATGGCTCAGGTCCAGGTTGAACCTAAAGTTAGCGTCGCCGTCCAGGTTATCCACATAAACCATCGAAAAATTTGCCCGGACGGAAGCGGTCATGATGTTGTCCGTGGTCGAAGGAAGCGGCGCCCCATAGATCAGCATCGGCAGAAGTCCGTGCCTGGCGCCTTCGCTGTTCAGTATATCGTAGCGCTTCCAACGCCGGAGGTCGTTGAACCGGAAGCCCTCGAAGGCGAACTCGACCATTCGTTCATTCATGATCGCCGCCCGGATGTCGGCTTGTGATGCGGCGGTAATCCCGTAGGTCCCGGAGGCGCCGGGGGTGATGTTCGCCCTGGCTCTGATCTTGTATAGTACGTTCAGGGCTTCGCTCGGGCTACCTGTCTCATTGGCGCACTCGGCGTAATTCATGAGCAACTCCGCGTATCGCATCGGCGACCACCAGCTTTTGGCTCCGGCCGCCACACTGACGATCTGCTGCCCGGTGAGCGTGGTATCCAGGCCCTTCCTTTCGTAGAACCCAACCAGTCCGTTGTCGTCGCCGTTCTCCACGGGAACGTCGATATTGCTGTACCCTCCCGGCACCGGGAGCGTAAAGTTTATTCCCGACGCGGAAGTCCATTGAAACGCGGCCCAATACACGCATTTAGCGGGTTGTCCGGGTAGCACGTCGGGCGTGGGATAGGGTGTGCCGCCACAAAATATGGTCGCATAGAAACGGTCGTCCCGGTTCGTATAGAAATCGTTCGTGAACTGGGCGTTATAGGCCGGGTTTGACAGCTGGGTCAAATCGAGCTGCATGGGGGAGCCGTCCCTTTTGGGATAGGCCATCAGCAGGGGCTCTAGCGGCTGATCGTTGTTAGCGGCGCCATTCGTATAAGGCAACGGGCGTATCGGGGCAAAATTCATGTAGTGATCCGGGTAGTAGTATTGGTTGACCATGATCTCTTCCATGTTCCCTGAATACCATATGGCCCGGTAGTTGGGTAAGAGGCCGTAACCATTGGCGTTGGCCGCGTCTACCGCCGCCTTGGTGGCGTTAAAGGCGGTCTGCCAGCGAGAGGGGTCGTTCGACGGATTGAACAGCGGGCTCGCATACCACAAAAGTATCCTTCCTTTCAGGCCGAGGGCCGCCACGCTGGTGATCCTTCCGTAGCTCGTGCCGGTATAGGAACCGGGTAGCAACAGCGCGGCACTGTCCAGGTCCTGCACGATCTGGGTTATACATTCGGAAGTTTTGTTCCTGGGCACCTTCAGACTCGCCACGTCGGTAGCGTTCTGCGTGTGAAGGATGAGGGGTACGCCGCCGAGCTGGCTCACCATCGACCAGTAGGTCCATGCCCGCCAGAATTTGGCTTCGCCCGTGAACTGCGCCTTGGTCGCAGGGCTCAGTACATTGGCGGACACGGCTGCCAGCTGGTCCAGGAAAAAATTGCATTTATCGATATAGGTATAGCTCAGGTTCACATAATTCCCCGCCGCCGAGATGATCCCCAGCTGGTAGTTGCCCATGCTCTTTTGGGAGTTGATGCCTTCATCCGAATTGTTGCCCTGACCCAGCGGCCAGCCCGGCATCAACCCTCCGTAAATATCCGACAGGAACGCCTGAATCGTCGAGGAATCCGTCCACACGTTGGCCGGGTTGATCGCATTCGTATTCGTGAAATCGAGGCCCTTTTTACAGGCCGGCAGAACGGCCATCGCGATGGCTATATATGAAATTATTTTCTTCATAGTTGTCGATTTTACAGGGACACCAAAACGCCCATGTTGTAAGATTTGATGATGGGGAACGCGGTTCCGCCGGACATTTCCGGGTCGTAAAACTGCTGGTTGTATTTACTCAGGATGAACAGGTTGCTACCGGAAGCAAATACCTTTATGGCGCTCAGGTAATTCTTGTAAAAGCGCGGGGGGATCGTATATCCTATGTTCAGGAACTTCAAACGGATAAAGTTGGAGGGGGCATACCAAAAGTTGCTGCCAGCCATGTTGACGGAATTGCCGACCTCGGCGCCGTAATACCTCGGGTATTTGGCGTTGGTATTGGTGGTGTTCCAGCTGTCGGTGTACCAAGTCCGCCACATCCTGTTCCATTCCACGCCGCTGCCGCTGATATTGACCGCGTTCCATCGGTGAAAATTACCGTTGAAGGTGGCGGAAAGGCTAAATCCTTTCCATTCGCCGGTCAGGTTCCAGCCGACGACGATCGGGTCGTTGTTCTTCCTCAGTACCGCTATGTCGTAAGGATCGATCTTACCGTCCTTTTGGTGGACGCCGCCCTGGCTTCCGAGGTCCTGGTATACGAATTGTCCCAGGTCGGCCTTATTTCCGTTGAAGTTGTAATTGGGATTGGCGGCGTTCCAGCTGGACAGGTCGGTCTGGTTGCGGATCATATGGTCGACCACATAGCCGGTGAGCATGGTCGTGGTCCTCCCACCGCCTACCTGGTTTTGATAGTCGTAGGTTACGTTCTGGTCGCGCAGTACATACCGTGCATGTCCGTACGAGGCCACGACGCCGGTGCTGAAGTCCACTTTCCCGAAGCGTCGCGTATATCCGAGCGAGAAATCGATCCCGCTGGCCTTCTCCTTGCCGTAATTGACCGAGGGAAGGGTCAGGCTGAAAGTGGGAGGCGTCGTCTGGACGCGCTGCCCCAGGATGTCATAGGTGTACGTATGCCAATACTCGACCGTCGCGCTGAAGTGTTTCATGAAATTGACGTCCACCGCGAAATTCTGGTTCAACGATTTTTCCCAGGTTAGATTCGGGTTTACCACGGGACCGTATGTTAGACCGGCATTGAGGGAGGGGGAGGTACCGAAAAAGGCGTTGTTCCCGGTCACATAGCTTTGTTGCCATTGCCACCCGCCTACGTTATCGTTACCCGTAAGACCCATGGAAGCGCGGACCTTGAGGAGGTCGATCGACCTCACTTTCTCCATGAAATGTTCCTTGGAGAGGATCCAGCCCAGGGAGCCGGACGGGAAAAAGCCCCAACGCTCGTTGGGCGCGAAATTCATGGAGCCGTCATAACGGTAGGTAAAGCCGGCCAGGTATTTGTCCGCATAGTCATAAAAGAATTGCCCGACCCAGGACTTGCGACCGGTCGTAATATCCGAATAGGCGGTGCTGTTGGACACATTTTTGTTGGGTATGACGCCCCCGCTAGACGTGGTGGAATTCTGGTTGGGGGACGTCGCCCACCACTGGTCCGTCGTATACAACGGGAAGCCGTTGACCGATGCGTTAAGACCCGTGCCCTGGGTCTGATAGCCTTCATAGACGAGCGTGCCCATCACGTGGTGCAACCCGAAGCTGCGCTCATAGTTCAACTGGAGGTCCAATTGCTTGTCGCCACCCCAGGTCGCCGTTTCCGCGAGGCCGGGCGTACCCGTGCTCTGACGCGTACCCACGACGCTCGTATCCGACAGGCCCCATATGTAAGGCGTATATTGTTTTACGGTGTACATCGCGTAGGTGGTGGTGAATACTTTGTTGGCATCGTACGTATAGGACTTTATATACGTGGCCTTTGCGCTCAGCCCCTTGAGGAAGGGCGCCTTGTAGGTGCCGCTCAGGGTGAAGACCGGCTTTAGGTAGTTATCGCGCTGATACCCTCCCTGCCCCTGTGTCACCGCGCCCATGTTGGCGATCCACCCGTAATCCACCGGCATTCCCGAGTTCGTGAAGACCGGCATATAGGGCTGCCATACCAGTAGTTTCTGGTAGAGGTCGTATACCTGTCCCGATAAACCGCCGCCGTTCCAATTGGGTGAATTCGTCAGGTTATTGTTCAGGGCGCCCCCGAAAAAGAGCTGGAAGTCCTTGGTAACGTCCGCGGTAATATTCGCGCGTAAGTTGTATTTGTTGTAGGTAAGGCCGTTCATAAAACCCTGCTGATTGACATAGGAGCCGCCGACATAATATCGGATCCGGTCATTCCCGCCTTCCACGCCGAGGTTTTGGGTGGCGGTGAAGGGGTTCCTGTAAATGATCTTCAGTTGGTTGAACCCATAGCCGGCGCCCGCATTGTTGAAGTTATGCGTCGCGAAGTAATCGAAGTCCTGTTGTGTATAGGCGGGCCCCGCGGGGTTCGCCCCGCCGTTGTTAACCTGGTTGGCGAGCTTACCGGTCTCTATCGCATCCGTCAGCGCCATATTCTTTCCACGGACGTCATAGCCACTGTTGAAACTATAAGTGACCCGCGCCTTACCGGTCTTACCCATTCGTGTCGTGACGACTACGACGCCACCGGCAGCCCGGGAGCCGTAAGCCGCTGTCGTGGCCGCGTCCTTCAGCACGGACACGCTGGCAATTTCATTGGGGCTCAGGTTATTGAAGTCCGCGGCGGCGCTGATCTTCCCGTCGATGACGTACAGGACCGGCTGACCGTTCCATGAGGTGGCGGTCCGGATCGTAATGGCGGGCGTTACCTCGCCCGGGGGACCCGAAGGCGTAACCACGTTGACTCCCGAGAGTCTGCCGGCCAGCAGGTTTCCCGCGCTGGCGGTAGGGACTTCCCGGTCGCTTTCGTTCACCTTCATATCGACCACCGATCCGGTGAGCAGCGATTTCTTCTGGGTGACATATCCCACCACCACGACATCCTGCTCCTGCGCCACGGCAGTTTTCAGAACGATGGTCACTTCGCTCCGACCTTTGGCGTCCACTTCCTGGGTTTCCATCCCCACGTAGGAAATGACCAGTGTTTTGGCATTGTCCGGCACATTCATCGCAAAAGAACCGTCCTTATCGGTCTTCGCACCCAGGCTGGTACCTTTTACCTGGATGGTGGCTCCTTCCAAAGGCCGGCCATCCGCGTCGAGCACGCGGCCCCTGACGGGTCGTGGCATGGCAACGGCGCTTGTACAGAGGAAGAGGAGGAGGAAGGAAACTCCCTGCAACATGGTTAAGCAAGCCTTACCCAAGCGAATCGGGTGGCGGTAAAATACCTTTCTCATAAGCATTTTGAGATTAAAAGGTTTACTAAGCGTTTTTAGCAATCGTCCAATCATGGCCTGGAGGGCTAGACAGCAAGCAAGCACGTCAGACACTTTCTCATCGGGATCAAATATCCGCAGGACTGTGCAGGTTAGCCACCAGCGGGTTGATAAATACCGATGCTTTTTTGCCTAAGTCAAAATAGCATCGGTATTTGCCAAAATCGTGCCTCTGGACTTCGGCAAGCCCGTTTACATTCGTGGCATGAGCGCCCATCCATTCGATCGCCGCCGGTTTATCGGTCAATCATTTATTCTCGGAACCGGGATGCTGATCCCCTGGGACAAGGCATCCGCCGGGCCTTGCAAGGATGCCGAAATCTTTTTGGAAGGATTTGCGGCCACCCTGCGTCCTTATGTACTTGCTTACGAGGGTCCCAGGAGGACATCGGCTACAGCCTTCAAAGGCAAAGCGCTCGATACCGCAGGGGGGCGGTGGGAAAGCCGTATAGACCAGCGGAGGGAGAAGGACGCCATGGATTTTCATTTGCGGTTCACCCTGGAGCGAGGCGATGCAACATCCGCAGGTGTCGCGGCCGTTTTCGACTTCGGGGATTGGAACGCGGAGATGTACGTCATGATACCGGCTTCCGTCTACAATGGTAATCGGAACCGCACGGTCGACAGACCCTATGCGGCCGGGTTGGACCGCACGGATCTCTACCGCAAAGACCTTCCCCTGACCACGGGTGTCCTCCCGCAGCTATCACCCCATGAAGGAACCCCTTCGGAATTACAGGTAAATGTGTGCAATACGACCACGCCCGCCGTGGTAATCTACAACAGACGAACCAAAAAAGCCTTTATAGTCCTGACCGAGCAAGGATCGGTTTTCGGAGATCATGGCTTTACTATCACCGAAAGCCAGGACCGGAAAACCGCCTCGCTGGCCATCTGCGCCCCCGGCGTCCGGCATAAGAAACCCCTTTTCGTGGGTTTTGAAAACAGCCCGGACCGCGGGGGCCACTGGCCAGAAGGGAGCTCACTGACGCTCCGGCTGAAAGTGTACATCTTTGCCGCCGAAGACATTCCGGCGGTGCTCGATCGTTTCATGACAGTCCGCAAAGCGGTCACCGGTCCCAATCATCCGCGTAACCTTATCCCCTTCAGCCATGTCATCGCGCTCATGACGGGGCTGATCGACCAGCGCTTTTACCGGGGACGATACGCCTTTTATTGTCCCGAGAACGCGACGTGGATTTCCTATGGATGGATTGGCGGATTGATGGACACCTATCCGATGCTCGTCCTGGGAGATCAAGCCCACCTGGATCGGGTGACCCAGACTTTTGACTTTGCCATTCCCAGGGGGCAGGGCGCCTCCGGTTATTTCTATGGCGCCACGGATCAGGATGGGCGGAATTTCGGGAGGGAGGGATATGATGAGTTCCCCGAGATCGTGCTGACGCGAAAGAACGGGGACCTCTTGTTCTGGCTGCTCAAGCAGTTCATGATATTAAAAGCCCAGGGGCGTGCCGATGCCATAAAGCCAGGCTGGGAGCATGCCGTCCGGCGCCTGGCCGACGCCTTTGTCGCCACCTGGGAAAAAGACGGTCAGTGGGGTAATTTCCTAAACAATGCCACCGGCGCGGTCGCCGTTTACAATACAACGGGCGGCGCCATGGTCGTCGGTGGCCTCGCACTGGCGTCCGCGTATTTTCAAAATCCCGGTTATTTACAGGTAGCATCTGAAGCAGCTCTTTTGTATTACGAGAGAGACTTCGAGGCGCTGGGCATGACGACCGGCGGCTGCGCGGACATTTTACAAAACGCCGATTCAGAAACGGCCTCCGGCCTGATGACGTCTCTCATGGCGCTCTATGAGATCACATCGGACGATAAATGGCTGGAGAAATCGGCGCGCCTGGCCCATTTGCTGGCCACATGGACGGTTTCATTCGACTATGTGCTGCCGGCCGACACGGAGCTGGCCCGGTTGGGAGCCAGGCTAACTGGCGCCGTGTGGGCCAGCACCCAAAACAAACACGCCGCCCCCGGCATCTGCACGTCCTCGGGCGATCCGCTTTTCCGGCTCTACAGGTCAACGGGGGATGCCCGCTACGCGGAATTATTGCACGACATCATCCACGCCCACGCCGAGGGCATGCGTCCCGACGGCACCGTTACCGAACGCCTGAATTATTGTGACGCCGACGGCACGCGGGGTTATCGGGGCGGTAAAGGCTCGACCGGCTGGAATCTGCTAAATGGCATACTGATGGCGATAGAGATCCCGGGCATCTATGTGCGCATGGATACGGCAACCATATACGTCTTCGATCACGTAGAGGCCAAGGTCGGCAAACGTGACGGGGACAAGATGGACCTGGTCATAACCAATCTCACGCCCTTCCCCGCCGATATAACCGTGCTGGTTGAAAATGCCGGACGAGCCAAAAGCCCCCTTGGTTATACGGCCTTTCTGTCCTGGCCGAAGGTGACGGTCAACGCGGGTGAAACGCGAACCGTGCCGGTCACCATATCCTGATCCGCTGCCGGCCGCTGCGTTCGATTTCGAACGGACCGGGGGAAGGGTTTGCCACATTCCTTTTTTGTCCGCTATAGTCGGTATCGATCCGCACGGGCGAGCCGTCCGGGTTGTCGAACGGCAGATCGGGAACGATAGCTTTTCCCAACAGGGTCGTCGTCACCAGCGACCTCTTATGCTTCGTGAGCCAGCCTTTGTCAAGGGAAATATCCAGGTACACGGCGGCGCCGCTTTTTTCCAACAGGGCACGCCCGTCATCGTTGCCGGCGTTCAGCTCATTTACCGCCGTTTTGTCTTTGAGCTCCGGCCGCCTGGACGACGGCATGTACCGGTCCAGGTCGTCCGCCTGCGGCATATTGGCGCCTTTTGCATATACATTTCCTGCAAATGAGGCGCCCAGCAATGTTTTGTCATATTTACGCGCGCTGCCCTGGCCTATAAATACATTATTGACAAATCGGACGTCCCCGCCGGGGTTGTCATGCAGGGCGACGATATCCGTGGAGTGCGGCTTGAAAAAAGGCGTCAGGCGGCTGTCATATGGTATCACCCGGATGGCTCCCGCAAACAGGTTGTGGGCAAAAGCCGTACCGCTGGAATTCATCACGACGCTGACCCGCGAGAGACAAATGTTATTGTCGACCAAAATGGGGCCATGGTCGACCTCCAAAAAGATATCCTCGTTGGTATTGTCATGAAAGAGGTTACCGGAAATCTGCGCTCCCTGCGCCATCCAATCCAGCCATACGCCCCTGTCGGACCGGTAGATCTGGTTATGCCCGATCCGCACATCCACCGCGCCGTGGAATTTGATACCGGCCATTTCGGCGCCGGTGAACAACCGGCGTATGTGGATGTCATGGATCACGTTACCCTTCACGACGCTAAAGGCGCAACCCATGCTACCGACGATACCGGTTTGTTCGCAATACGCGATCCTGTTGTTTTGGACGAGGTGACCACCTACCGTCCCCTTGTTCCAACCAAAAGCAAGGGCGCGCCTGATCGTACCCACATAGCCTTCGGCGGACTCGGTATTATGGTTGTCCCAGCTGTCACCGTATTTTCCCAGGGCGATCCCCGAGCATTTGGAGTATTGAACGGTATTGTCCTCGATAATCCACCCCCGGCTCCAATGCGTACCGATCACGCCCATTTGCTCCGCCGTGGGTGGCGCCCAGTTGGTGGCCGCGTCTTCCATGATGAAGCCCTTGACGGTGATATAGTTGATAAATGGCTTGTCCGGATAAAAAACCGTCTGTCGCACGTTTATCTCCACGGTGTCCTTGTTGGGGTCAGCATTCCTGAACTGGGCCCATATGGTCGTAGTGGCCGAGTCGACGTCCGCCCACCACAGAGGGTTTCTTTCATTTTCCGGCTGAATGACCTCTTCCCTCGACGCTGCCTCCATCAGCCAGTCTCCGCGGAGGTATACGGCGCCGGTATGATAGATCCTTTCTTTTGGAGTGGGTGAGAACCAGTCGCCCCTGATCCTGTCGCTGTACGGGTTGAATTTTCCGAAGAAGGAATTGGGGAGTCGCACCATCCACGTATCGCCGCCCGCTCTTTCCCAACCCGTTACAATTTCCGACCCCTTTATCACGACGCGTTCCCCTTTCGCCGCCTGGTAGACGATCCGCTCCCTGTCCGAGCTACCGCCACGCGGCGGCGTAATTTGCTCGCGGTAGGTACCCGCGTGGACGGTGATCACGTCGCCCGGCATGGCCGCGTTCGCGGCGGCCATGATGGTCCTGAAGGGATGTTTCAGGGACCCGTCGCCCGCATCGCTCCCTTTTACGGATACATGATATTCGTTCCGTTGGGGTTCTGTTCCAATTTGTCCGGCTTCCCGGCAAAAATCCGCGAACGACATCGTCGTATCGGTCCCCATCCACATTTTTTGCGACAATACCTGCATGGCGGGAAAAATCCGGTCGTCGATTTCCCTGTCCGTGATCCCATTACCGATCTTGTCGTTCCATACCGCGAACGATCCGCCCTTGATGTGGGGATCGCCTTCGGGAAAACGGACGTCACCCACCTGCAGGGGCTCCCAGTCGTTAAAGAGCTTGGCGATGTCGAGGAAGTCGTGATAGTACTTCGCGGTTGGTACGATGTAAACCCAGTCATCCGGGGTGGATATGATATCATATCCCAGTCTCTCCATTTCCCTTGGGTCGGCATACCCGTTATACCAGACGTTCATGGTTACGCCTTTCGACGTAACCGGCGTCGTCCCCGCTGCGTGTGTGAGGGAACCCCAAAGCCGCACCTTCTTCCCATACCCCTGAACCAGGCGGATATAGTGATCGGTAAAGGCCCGGAAAGATTCCGCCGCTTTCTTATTGTACTCGTCGGTGCCGATGTGCACGTCGGGGCCTGAGAACACTGGAGTGGGACCAGACAGGTACTCGCCGAATATACTGTCGATGACTTTATAGGTGAGAGGGTTATCGAGGTCGAGGTGGTCCATGCCGTATAGTCCGCTCCCGATCTCCGGGCGCATCCTGGTAAAGGCCAGTGAATGGGCGGGGACGTCGATTTCAGGTACGATATTGACCCCGTAGGAACGCGCAAACGATTCGAACGCCTTGAAGTCCGCCTTGGTATAAGAACCATCCGTGGCGGTAAGGCCGGGATAGGTATCGCACTGTAGCCGGAAGGCGGCATACGTGCTGTCCCAGGAGGTTCCTTTTCCATGAAACCCGTTGTCATTCAGGTGCAGGTGAAAGTCGTTCATCTTGTAGTACGCCATGAGCCTTACACAACGCTTCAGGTAGTCCATGCTGAAGAACCTTCGTCCCGCATCCAATACGAACCCCCTGATGACGTATTTCGGGAAGTCGCGTACCATCCCGCAAGGGAATTGAAGGCTGTCTTGTTCGAGCACCTGCAGCAATGTCCTCGTTCCCCAAAAAACACCGCGCATGGTGCGCGCTGATATACGCAATTCCTTGGGGGTCGCCTCCAGCAAATATCCTTCGGGACCCAAAGTAGCATCCGTGGCGCCAAGGCTCAGTGATATATCCCCCGGCCGCGGCCTGCCTATCCTTACCGGGTATTCCACACCGCCGGACAACGCTTCCAGGTCTCCCCGCAGGATTTCCGCGACGCTTTTCAAGCTATCCGAGCTTCCGGAAGCCAGCACGATGGCCGCCTGCGTCCCGATCCGGTACCATCCCGAGCCGCCTTGCCACACCTGAATACCGGGGATGACGAACGGCTTGGCATTCAACGGGGTCAACCTTCCATCCGCCTGCTGCGCCAATAGGGCGCCCGTCATTGAAGTGGCCAGCAACAAGCCGGCGCCATATTTCCATGCCATGTTCAATCAGTTATTGAATGATGATCCACCCTCCTTTACCGACTCCGATGGGTATGTCGTTCAGGTTGTCATATACACATTCTTGTTGCAACCCGGATACGGCAGGCGCCACGATCGTAGCGTGGGCGCCATCGATACCCAACGCTTTCCAATCCACATCCAGGCGTACATGGACATCCTTCTTCGCCCAACTGGCGTAAGCGACAAGCACCTTCCCAGGCCGTTGGTAGACCGTCACCTTTACGTCGTCCCGGTTGCACCGGACGGGGCACAAAGAATCCCAATAGCCCAACATACGGGATGGCCGGATACCAAACACGTCCCACAGACGCCAGAGGGCGCTGGGATCGCTTCCCGTCCATCCAAGACGGTTGGTCATCCCATACAACATTCCCCGGTAGGCATTCCCGCCGTTGTTGAGCATTTCTCCAAACAGACCAAACGGGATACCGGAAACTTCGATCAGCCAGTAGTCAGGCGATTCGTCGTAGTTATATCCTTCGCCCAGCCAAAGGCTATTGAGGAACGGGAAGAGCTCCATATACTGGTTGGCCGGGCTGTTCAACCCATACGTCGGGGAGAAGTTATTCCCCGAATGCATATCGATGAGACAACTATCCGCGGCCCTGTCCATTACCTTCCGCACGCGTTTCATAATCTCCCGGTCGTATCCCACCCCGTCGAGGTAGATGCCACGGATGCCGGTGTTCCGAACTAGCCAGTTCAACCCCTCGATGTAATAATTATGCAAGCGGGAAAGACCCTGGGTGCGGACAGCCATGTCGTAGTCACCGTCCGGGAGCGGCGTATGCCAGGCGGCGTCGTACCTGGTCCGCAAATGCTCTACCAGCCAGGAGCCGCCGGTACAGTAAAGGTTGCCCCCCGTACCATCGTCGGCGAACTGATCGGCGACCTGGGATCCCAGACCGGGTGTAAATATCTCGTCACCCAGGCTTCGGAAGGGCCATATCTCCGGAGCCCTGTTGCTCAGCTCCCGGACTGTATAGTAGACCTTTGTTCTTATACCGAGCGCGCGGTTGACCGCGACATACCGCTTTAGTGTGTCGACGGCGACGAATGGGTAGTTGATATACGGGTTCAGGACATTGCCCTGGTGGACATTCATGACATTCGCACC
>Ga0310811_10009615_pt1 | contig 12492 bp, 14 predicted proteins | sample YCmetagenome_FD_207642 | JGI IMG/M metagenome (GOLD analysis project Ga0310811, IMG submission 207642) | Soil microbial communities from experimental microcosm in Duke University, North Carolina, United States - YC | ecosystem: Engineered > Artificial ecosystem > Soil microcosm > Unclassified ... | reverse complement strand
TCGTCCCCGACCGTCTCGCGGACGAGCCGGACCATCTCGACGTTCTTTTTCATCCCGGCCTTCCCGTCCGTCAGCGGGTAACCGCAGCGAAGCTTCATGCCCGTGAAACCTTCGGCCTTATAATGGGCGGCCTCTTTTTGGAGACTGTCGAGGTTGCGGGTGTAGAGGCGGCTGTAGTAGGTTTCGATATGCTCCTTTGTTCTTCCGCCGAGCAGCATGAAAACGGGCTGCTTTGTCACGATCCCTTTTATATCCCACAGGGCGATGTCGATGGCGCTTATTGCGGCGAGAACGGCGCCTTTGCGGCCGAAGGCGACGGTGCTGCGGTACATCTTTTCGTAGAGATATTCTGTGTTCAACGGATTCTCGCCGATGAGGAGGGATCTTAGTTTGCTATCGATGATGGCCTTTGTGATGTCCGGGCAGAGGCCTGCATTGCCGATGCCGGTATGGCCTTCGTCGGTGTGGACCTCTACAACCAGCCAACTGAAAAAGCGATAAGCCGCCTGCGAATCCTTCTGAAAGGGCAGGCGGCTTACCGGGGTGGCGAAGATGGTGTCACCGGTGGTGACGGGTCCTGTCCACTGATATAGTTTTGTTCTTACCGCTGTTATTTTCATTTATGGGACTATGAGGATTGAATTTACCCTCATCCCTAAAGATACAAAACGCGGATATTAACCCGTTGTGGTCATTTTTTCCCATTTTATCTTCCGGGAGAAATACATGACGATCGCCAGAGTGATAAAGAGCCCGATGCTGCCCATCAGCAGTGCGTAGTCCTGCAGTTGGATCAGGGTAAATACAAACCCGTATTGAACGACCAGCAGGAAGGTGATGAAGAGTGACATCCGGGCCGAATGCAGGAGGCTGCCGATGTACCAGGCGATGAGGCCGATCGTGGCGACGGCCGCGATGGCATAGGCGCCGTTGAACCCGAGATATTCCGAGAGGGAAAGCAACAGGGTATAGAAGATGCAAAGCGCCAATCCGACCAGGGCATACTGTACGGAATGGATCGGGCGATCATAGACCCATTCGATCAGCAGGAAGGCGGTGAATGTGAGCAGGATGATGAGGATCGCGTATTTGACGCTGCGGGTGGTCTGCTGATAGACATCGACCGGCACGATGAGGCTGACCCCAAAGGCGGCGTCCCCGAGGTTATAGTTGCCCTCCTTCCATTGTTGGGGGAACTTGCGGTTGAGCGCCAGCATTTTCCAGTTGGCGACGAAGCCGCTGTCCCTTACGGACCGGAGATCGGGAAGGGCCGCGCCGGTAAAGCCCGGATCGGGCCAGGGCGAGGTTGCCTGTACGGTCGTTTCACGGCCGGCCGGGACAAAGGAAAGATTTCCGGATCCTTTTAGTTTGACCCTTGCCGAGAATTTCAGGTTGTCCTTTGCGGCCGATGGCAGCCAGTCGGGCAGTGGGGCGGCGAGGGCCGTTTTGAACTGATCGGTGGAGCGTCGTGCGGGGACGAGCAAAAGGTCGGCGGCATGGGGGTTGGTGTTGTCCAGGAAGCCGGTGGTAGCGTCGGCGAGGTGAACCGTCACGTCTTCCTTTATGCCCTGGAGGTCGCTGATATCGAAGAAGACCGTGGCCTCTTTCCAGAGCATATTGGCCGGGGAGAGGTTTAGCTCTTCGAGATGGAGGCTGTCGAAGTCACCGTGGATATCCAGCTCGGTTGTATAGACGACGACCTGGTAGATGCCGCGGTAGCGTCTTTCCGGGACCAGGTGTGTCTGGATGTCCAGTTTTGCCGGTAGAAAGTAGGCCCAGCGTTTTACTTCCACCTTGTTCCCGTTATCGGTGCCGGTCTCCAGATACGGGATGCCGATGACCGGGCCGGTAACGGTTTGGGGTGCGGCCCAGCGGGCGTTGATCTCTTCAACGGCCTGCTGCTGGCGTTGTTGCCGTTCAGAGACCAGTTGTTGAATGAACGTAGTGGGGATCAGCATCAACAGGATCATGACGCCGATGAGCCCAACCTTGAAGACCATGCGGAAGGTGTTCCAGAAGCTGGATTTGATTTCCATGTTTGTTTATTTTATGGTTGTTGGAGTCAGTTGAGGGCTTTACTGAGCTTTTTCATCATCAGGTAGATCATGATCAGCAGGACGGTATAGCAGCCGATCATGTTCCAGGCATATCGATATTGGAATGGGTGGATGATCATAGTGACGATATCGGCCGTGAGCCGGAAGGGGTTGCTGACGATGTCCCAGCTGTTGTAGCGGAGATAGCGGCCCACATAGATGCCGAGGGCGTTTAGCGCCATGATGGGAGCGGCGGGGAAGTGGAATATCTTTTCCATCTGGCGCATGGAGAGGACCCCGAGGAGCAGGCCGTTCCAGGCGCAGGAGAAGATCAGCGCCAGGTCAAACCAGGCCGGGGAAAGGGAGTGCCGGCTATCGTGCAGGTGGAAGAGATCGGTCAGGATGTAGAAAGTATTGGGCAGGAAGAGCAACCAGACCGCGAAGAAGGCATAGCGGAAAAAAGGCCGCTGCATCCGGAGCGGGGATGCAGTCAGCCAGTTGGACAAGGCATAGGGAATATAAGCTAAGAAGAGATTCCAGATCATGAACAGGAAGATGACGCTGCCGGTATGCAGGACCCGGAGGACGATCATGGCGCAGCTGAACGCGATGCTTGCCGTGAGCAACCGATCGATCTCGGTGCGGAGAAAGAAGAGTTTTTTAAGAGTCGTGTTTTGAAAGGAAAAGCTTGTCATATGATCTTGGGTATGAAGATGAACAGACCCGCGATGACGGCGATGATGGCAGCGATGAGAACCGCGCCGGCCGCAAGGTCTTTAATAATCTTTATTTCGGGATGCCGTTCTTTTGTGATGTGGTCGGCCAGTTTTTCGAAGCAGGTGTTGATGATCTCCGTGACCCAGACCATGCCCGTCACGATGGCGAGGACTGCGGCTTCGGCGCCTTTTATCTTTAGGGCGATGGCGGCGATGATGACGCCGGTCGTGGCCACGAGATGGATGCGGGCGTTGTGTTCATGCCATACGAATTGGCGGACGCCACGGGAGGCATGGGTAAAGCTGAGCAGGCGGCTGCGGATGGAGAATTTTTCTGACTGCATGTTAATAGCGTATATGTTGAACAAAGGTATAGCCTGCGAGAACCAGGAGGAGCAGGATACTTTGAACGGCGATCGCTGTGTTGAGCCAGTACCGCCGGTAGGCTACGCCTAGTCTCCAATGTCCGCGGGGGTCCTGGAGCAGACGTAGCCTGAGGATGGCGGCGACGTTAAAGAGTACAGCCAGCAATAGACAGCCGAGGATCAGCTGGGCTTTATGTAACGCAAAAACAGGAAAGGGGGATTGGAGGAAGGATGGCGAGATGTCGTAGTACATCGCCGTCGATCCGAACAGGATACGGACGAGGATCGTCAGGAGGAAGTAACAAGCCGGCAGCATAAAGGTGAAGCCGAGGATGCCGGAGACCAGGGGACGAAGGTAGAAGTTTCTTAAAGTGCTTTGCATTTCAAAGTATTTAGGTAAAAAAATTATGTTTTATTGACTCCCCGGATCATGCTCTCGAGCGCTTCGAGGTGTTCTTTAAAGGCTTTTTCGCCGGCCTTTGAGATGGAATAGGTGGTGTTCGTCTTCCGGCCGATGAACCCTTTGTGAACTTTTATAAAGCCGTTCTCTTCGAGGTTGGTCAGATGGGAGGCGAGATTTCCGTCCGTGAGCTCGAGCAGCTGTTTGAGATCGTTGAAGCTGATCTCTTCGTTCATTAACAGGATGCTCATCACTCCCATACGGATGCGACTATCGAATACTTTATTTAGATTTCCGATCGGATTCTTCATGTTCGTTCGTATTTCCACCACATGATCAGCCCGTAGACAATGTGCAGGGCGCCGAACCCGGCGGCCCAGAAATACAATCCCTGGTGGGGGTAGTACATATTGGTACAGCCGAGCACTATTTCCAAAAGTCCAAGATATCGAATATCCGTTAACGTGTATTTACTGGCGTTGACGAGGGCGAGACCATAGAATACGAGGCAGGCGGGTGCGACATATTGCCAGCCACGGTGGTCGAGCAGTCCGAGTACGAAGAAGCCGCCGGCAGCGAGGGGGATGGCCATGTTGATGGCGAGTCTTTTTGATGCGAGGTCCCAGATGGGCAGCTTACTGCGTCGTGCTTTGCGCCAGGTGAAGAACGTGGAGGTGGCGAGGGAGGCGACGAGGACTGCCCCTGCGAGGATGAGCATATTGGTAAGCAGGGAGGGATCGCGATATGGAGTGCGGACGAAATCGTCAGTGTCCAGGTAGATCCAGCCATGGGCAATCCAGGCGCCGACGAGGGCGCAAACACCTGCGCTGACCCCGCTCAGTCCGCTGAGGGAGATGAAGCGGGAGCTGCGTTCCATCATGCGTTTGATGTCCTGCAGGGTTTCGAGGGATTGCTCGGTTGGCGTTTGGCTGGTCATAAAAGCACTTTGAAGTGCAAAGTAATGGGAGATTTTTGGTTTTTGCAAGTTATCCCTGAAAAAAAATTGCTAAAACGGCGCCTTTGGCGCCATTTAGAAGACCAATTCCATCTGGATATTCGCGCGTTCGTAGGGAGATGGGGGGCCGGCGGCTTTGCGGAAGCCGAGCTTGTAGTAGAGGCTGATCGCGGGTTTTAGGGTCGTGTTGCTTTCGAGATAGACGCGGGGGGCGCCGAGGGAGCGGGCCTTTTCGATACAGTGGCGGCCGATGAGGTAGCCGATGCCGAGACCCTGGGCTTTGGGGGAGACCGCCATCTTCGCGAGCTCGAAGCCGCCGTCGGGCATGGCGATGAGGGCGCAAGCGCCGACGGGCACGTCTTTGTAGAGCGCGATATAGATATAGCCGCCCTTGTCGAGGATGTATTCCTGGGGATGATCGAGCGCCTTGTAGTCGCTCTCTTCCATCCGGAAGTAGCGCGTGATCCATTCTTCGTTCAGGCTGCGGAAGATGGGCTGATAGGCGGGTGAATATTCAACGATCTGCACGGCTTCGCTTTCGCGCTGTTTCTTTTCTTCCTGGACCCGGCGGAGGAGCGTCTTTTGATCAAGGAGGTGTTCCCATTCGGCGATGGCCTTCCAGAGATCGTGATGGGTCTCCTTCATCGCTTTTTCGATGGCGGTGGTGACATCGTCGAGCTGGGCCTGCATTTTTTCGCGCATCTGCCAGCCGGCGGGGGACAGGAGGACGAAGTTCTTTCGGCCATCCATTTCGCCTTTCTTTTCCGTGATATAGCCTTTTACCGCCATTTCGCGAACGATCTGGCTGACGGAGGGATGGGTATGGCCGATCTCCCGGGCGATGTCGGTGATGGATTTCTCTTCGGTGGGCGAGAGGGAATAAAAAACGGGGAACCATTTCGGCTGAAGATCGACCTGGTAGAGGTCGTAGATGGCGGCGGCCTGCTCGGTCATCTGTTCGCTGAGGCGGCGGAGACGGCTGCCGAGGGCCATTTTGCCGGTGCGATCGTAGAAGTCCATGTTTTAGTATTTAATTACGTAAGTACTTACGTAAATATAAACAGGATTTGGAATCCTACCAAATCCTTACATTTAAGTTATATGTCAGCATCCTACATCCTTTCCCTGGACCAGGGCACGACCAGCTCGAGGGCCATTTTATTCGATCGGAACGGGCAGATCCGGCAGATGGCGCAGAAAGAATTTACCCAGCATTATCCCCAGCCTGGCTGGGTGGAGCATGACGCAGAGGAGATCTGGAGCTCGCAGTATGGGGTGCTGGCGGAGGTGCTGGCCAAGAGCAACCTGACCACCCGTGACATTGCGGCCATCGGGATCACCAACCAGCGGGAGACCGTTGTCGTCTGGGAGCGGGCGACGGGCCGGCCGGTCCACCCGGCGATCGTCTGGCAGGACCGGCGTACGGCGGGGTACTGTGACGAGCTGAAGGTCCGGGGTATGGGTCCGATGATCGGGGAACGGACGGGGCTGGTGATCGACGCCTATTTTTCCGCTACCAAGCTCAAGTGGATACTGGATAATGTTCCGGGGGCCAGGGAGAGGGCGGAAAAGGGGGAGCTGGCTTTTGGAACCGTGGACAGCTGGCTGGTGTGGAAGCTGACGACCGGCAAGCTGCATATCACCGACACGACCAACGCGTCGCGCACGCTACTTTTCAACATCCATACGGGGCAATGGGATGCCGACCTGCTCCGGCTGTTTGATATTCCTGCGGCGATGTTACCGGAGGTGCGGCCTTCCAGCGAGCTGTATGGCCATACGGGCAGCATTATGGCGCCCGGGTCCGTCGGGATACCGATCGCAGGCATTGCGGGCGATCAGCAGGCCGCGCTGTTCGGGCAGCTATGCACCCAGCCGGGGATGGTGAAGAACACCTATGGCACCGGTTGCTTCCTGCTTATGAATACCGGCGGGAAGGCGGTAGCCTCTAAAAACCGGCTTATCACCACCATCGCCTGGACAAGGGGCGGCAAGACGGAATATGCGTTGGAGGGAAGCATCTTTATTGCGGGAGCGGTGGTGCAGTGGCTGCGGGACGGGCTGCATCTCATCCGGCAGTCGCAGCAGGTGGAGGCGATGGCCGCGGAAGTGGCCGATACGGGCGGGGTGTATATGGTGCCGGCGTTTGCGGGGCTTGGGGCTCCTCACTGGAACCCCTATGCGCGGGGAAGTCTTTTCGGGATGACGCGGGGCACGACGCAGGCGCATATTGCGCGGGCGGCGCTGGAAAGCATCGCCTACCAAACCTACGACGTATTGAAGGCGATGGAGGCGGATAGCGGGATCGTGCTGAAGGAGCTGCGGGTGGACGGCGGCGCCACGGCCAATAACCTGCTCCTGCAATTCCAATCCGATGTTTTAGGCGTTCCGGTGGTGCGCCCGGTGGTAACGGAGACGACGGCGCTGGGGGCCGCGTACCTCGCGGGGCTCGGTGTCGGGTATTGGTCGTCGGAGGAAGATATCCGTCAACAGTGGGCGGTGGACCGGCGGTTTGAGCCCGGGATGGATACGGCGCATGCACAAGATTTGTTAAAGGGCTGGCAACGCGCCGTGAAGGCTGCGGTTGCCTGGGCTGATAATTCATAGCGATGAAACGACAGGAAATGATCGCGGCCGTTGAAGCCAGGGGTTCGCAGCAATGGGATATCTGTATCATCGGCGGCGGGGCCACGGGGCTTGGGGTAGCAGTGGACGCCGCGTCGCGTGGCTTCAGCACGATCCTGCTGGAGCAATATGACTTTTCAAAGGGCACGTCTTCGCGGGCGACGAAGCTGGTACATGGTGGGGTCCGCTATCTGCAGCAGGGCAATATAAAGCTGGTGACCGAGGCTTTACATGAGCGCGGTATCCTCCGGCAGAATGCGCCGCATCTTGTAAAGGATCAGTCTTTCATCGTGCCCAACTACAAATGGTGGGAAGGCCCCTATTATGGCATCGGGCTTAAAGTATATGATTGGATGGCTGGGAGTCTCGGGCTTGGCAAGTCGAGGCTGCTGTCGCGGGAGGAGACGCTGCAATTGGCGCCGACCCTCGATGCGGAGGGGTTGAGAGGCGGGGTGCTTTATCACGACGGACAGTTCGACGATGCGCGGCTGGCGATCCACCTGGCGCAGACGGCCGCGGAGCAGGGGGCGGTGGTGCTCAATTATTGCAAGGTCGAGGAGCTGTTAAAGACAGCCGGTGTGGTCTCGGGTGTCCGGGCCAGGGATGCGATCGGCGGGAGCGAGTGGTCGATCCAGGCGAAAGTCGTGATCAACGCAACGGGCGTCTTCACCGACAGCGTCCTGCGGATGGATGATGCGGCGCACGAACCCATCATTGCTCCGAGCCAGGGGGTGCATCTGATGCTGGACAAGGATTTCCTGCCCGGAGAGGCGGCGATCCTCGTGCCGCATACCGATGATGGCCGGGTGCTTTTTGCCGTGCCCTGGCATGACAAGATCATTATCGGGACTACCGATACCCCTGTGACGAAGATCGATATCGAGCCGCGCGCGTTGCCCGAGGAGATCGATTTCATCCTACAGCAGATCGGCCGCTATCTGCGACGGGCGCCGGGCCCGGGGGATATCCGGAGCATCTTTGCAGGGCTGCGGCCGCTGGTGAAGAGCAGCAGCCGTAAGACAGCGGAGCTGGCGCGGGATCACCTTATCGTGGTGTCGGATTCGGGATTGGTGACCATCGCGGGGGGAAAGTGGACAACGTACCGGCGGATGGCGGAGGATACGGTGAATACCGCCATTTCCCGGGGAAAGCTGGCCGACCGGCCTTGCGTCACGGCAACGCTGCCGATACATGGGGCGATGAAAGTGAATTTTGATGATCCGCAGCATTATCACGGCGCCGATGCGGCGAAGATCCGGGAGCTGGCGGCGGAGAGGCCCGAATGGGGTGGTATGCTGCATCCGCGTCTACCGTATTTGAAGGCGGAGATGGTTTGGGCTGTGCGGGAAGAGCTTTGCATGACGGTCGAGGATGCGCTCAGCCGCCGAACACGGAGCCTGTTGCTGGACGCGCAGGCGGCGATCGAATGTGCGGAACCGGTAGCGAGACTGCTGGCGGCCGAGCTTGGCAGGGACCGGGAGTGGCAGGTGCAGCAGGTGGAGGAATTCAAAAAGATAGCCGAGGGCTATCTTGCACCCGTGCGAATAACATCTTAAACTATACACCATGACGCCTTTTTTTGGCGAATTTATCGGGACCGGTTTGATCGTCCTTCTCGGCCAGACCGTAGTCAGCAATGTCGTGTTGCAACGTTCGAAGGGCTTTAACAGCGGGTGGATCGTGATCAGCTTTGGCTGGGCGATGGCCGTATTCGTAGGGGTCTATTGCGCGACGCCGGCGAGCAAGGCGCATCTGAACCCGGCCATTACGCTTTCGTTTGCGGCCATCGGGAAGATCTCCTGGGAGATCGTGCCTTCGTACCTGGCGGCGCAATTCCTTGGTGCGATGGCGGGATCGCTGCTGGCCTGGCTTTGTTTCCGGCTGCATTTCGGAGTGACGGAAGATGTCAACGCGAAGCTTGCCGTCTTCTGTACGGCGCCGGCCATCCGCAGTCCGGTGGACAACCTGATCACGGAAGGGATCGCGACTTTTATTCTTGTCTTTGGTGCGTTGTTCATCGCATCGCCGGGGAGTAGTCTTGGCGCGTTGGATGCGCTTCCGGTGAGCCTGCTTGTGCTGGGGATCGGGCTCGGGCCCGGCGGACCGACGGGATATGCGATCAATCCGGCCCGTGATCTGGGTCCGCGGATCATGCATGCATTGCTCCCGGTGCCGGGAAAGCGGGACAGCGACTGGTCGTATGCGTGGGTTCCGGTGGTGGGACCGGTGGTGGGGGGGATTTTAGCAGCGTTGGCTTATAAGGCTTTGCTATAAGATTGGCCTATGGGCTGTTGCAATTAAAAATCCCTGCTAAAAAGCAGGGACATACTAATCAAATTCCTAGCCAAATTATTCTTCTCATTCTGCCCCTATATACGAGAAAAGCAGGGTTTTGGTTTTCGGGAACGGTCATTTTTTAGGATTTTTTATGACCAGGGTGCAGGCTTCGAGCAGACGTTCGATGTCTTTGTAGCGCAACAAGAGGTCGGCCCTTTCCTCGGGGTTCCCAAATTCCGTATTATCCGTGGTGAGACAAGTTTGTACCATGGCCCAGAGGATATAACGGCACTCGTGCAGACGGTAATCGCTGAAGAATCGTTCGAATACGCCGATGGGGTCCTGCATCTCCTCTTCGGCAAGCAGCAACACCTGATCGAACAATTCCTTTCTTTCAAAAAAGACGGACATAAAATTGATTTTTAAGGTTAATACTTGGCCGCGTCCGGAGTCGAATGTCTGCACGCTTCGCATGCGAACCGGACTCCGTCCGGTTCAGGTTCGGCGTATAGAAGATGGTAATTGCGGACGCTCCACTTATCCGCGGGAAAGAGGACCTTTGGTCCGTTAGAGGGAAGGGCGAGAGTGTGAAATTAACGAAAAAAATCACTCGAGGATAAGATTGTTGCGCAGGCTTTTTCTATTTGTGTTTCGGTGATGGACAGAGGGGGTGCGATGCGGAGGCAGTGGGGGGCGAACAGGTACCAGTCGGTAAGAACGCCTGCGGCGATGCAGGCATCGATCACGCGTTTGTTCTGTTCGAAGCTTTCGTATTCGACGGCGATGAGCAGTCCGCGGCTGCGTACGGTCTTTATCGCCGGGTGGACCAGCAGGCGGCGGAAAAGCGCTTCCTTGCGGGCTACTTCTTCTATCCAGCCGGACCCGAGCAGCACCTCCATGGAAGCGTGGCCGGCGGCGCAGCAGAGGGGATGTCCGCCGAATGTCGTAATATGTCCCAACACCGGGTCGCCCGTGAGCGCCCACATCCGCTCGCGGTGGGCTATAAACGCGCCCATCGGCAGACCGCCGCCGAGGGCCTTTCCCAGCAGCAGGATATCCGGGATAACATCGTAGGCCTGGAAGCCCCAGAGGGTTCCGGTGCGGCCAAAGCCGGTTTGGATCTCATCCAGGACGAGCAAGGCGCCTGTTTCGTCGCAGCGTTGTCTCAGCTGCCGCAGCCAGGTCTCCTGTGGTGCAAAGACACCCCGTTCCGCCTGCACCGTCTCGGCGATGACGCAGGCCGTCCGGCCGGTGATGGCGTCCAGCGCTTCGGGGGTATTGTATTCGACATGGCGGATACCGGGCAGCAGGGGGCGAAAGGCATTACGCCAGTATTCGTCGCCCATGATACTGAGGGCGCCCTGCGTAGAGCCGTGGTAGGACTTGTTGAAGGCGACGATCTCCGTGCGGCCGGTGAGGCGTTTGGCCAGCTTCATGGCGCCTTCGGTGGCTTCGGCGCCGCTGTTGGTGAAGTAGACGGAATCGAGGGAGGCCGGCAACTGCGCGGCGAGCAGGGCGGCATATTCCACCTGCGGGGTCTGGATCAGTTCCCCGTACACGAGCAGATGAAGATAGCGGTCGGCCTGGTCCTTTATCGCTTCGACCACCCGGGGATGGCGATGACCGGTATTGCAGACGCTGATCCCGCCGATGAGGTCCAGGTATTCCTTGCCGTCCCGGTCATAGAGATACAGGCCCTCGGCCCGTACGATATCGAGAGCGAGGGGGTTCGGCGAGGTTTGTGCGACGTGGCGATGGAATAAACGATGATTGTCCTGTCCGGTGTTCATGGAGACGCAAAGTTCGTAAATTTGCTTATATTGTATTGTTATACCATCAAACTCCACTACCATGGCCACTATACTTCCCGTCGAAGGAAAATCCCCCCGCTTTGGAAAAAATTGTTTTGTCGCACCCAATGCCACCGTTGTCGGTGATGTCGAGATGGGCGATGATTGCAGCCTTTGGTTCAATACGGTGGTGCGGGGCGATGTCAACAGCATCCGCATCGGCAACAAAGTGAATATCCAGGACGGGGTGATCATTCATGGCACGTACAAGAAATCCAGCGTTACCATCGAGGACAATGTTTCGATCGGTCACAATGCCATCGTCCATGGCTGTACGATCCGGGAGCGGGTGCTGATCGGGATGGGAGCGATCATAATGGATAACGCCGAGATCGGTAAGAATTCGATCATCGCTGCAGGCGCAGTAGTCCTGGAAGGGACGAAGATCGAGTCGGGGACCATCTATGGAGGCTGTCCAGCACGAAAGATCAAGGATGTCCCGGCCGATCTTATCTCTGGGCAGATAGATAGGATTGCGAATCATTATCTTATCTACGCCGGTTGGTTCAAGGACGCCAATGACGCGCCAAAGCCGTAATATCCAGAATTTCGACATTTTAGCCCGGATCGGTAAAAACCCTTACCGAAGCTTGCAAATGCAGGATAATATTTGTAGGTTTAATAGCGTTTAGATACCCGATCCATGAAAGTACCCAAAACCATATTTCTCCTCTCATCTATTTGTATCATTCTCCTTACATTTTCCTCGTGTAGTCTTTTTGGGCCGAAGTACGGCTGTCCCAGCGACGGGAAAAATGTCGGAGCGGAGCGGATCCTGAGCGGTGAGAAAGTTCCAAAAGCATCGAAGTTCAAATCATAGTAACAATACCCCGTAAATCGATACCCTAATATAAAACTACAAAATCCCTACACTATGAGCCCTCTAACTCTACGCACGGATTTCGGCTGCACCGAAGCCGTGATCGACGACGACTGTGGATTGAAGCGTTTCTATGAAGTCGCAAATATCCTCTCCGACGACCTCGATATCAAATTCACCCAAAAGACGGATGATTTCGATTCCCTGATGTGGGATTTCCTTTACAAAGGACATATCCTGACCCTTCACTACAACATCTACACCGGCATCTCTATCTATCCCCGGAAGTTCCGCGAGGCGCCCCGGAGAGAAAATGACGCCGTTGTTGAGGTGGCTAAATTCCTCGAAAGTAAGTTGCTGATCAATACGGCCCGCAGATACATGTCCTAGTGTTATCTGAGGGCTTGTACATCTTACGAATGTTTGCCTGACTGTTTCCTGAATATTT
>Ga0310811_10009614_pt1 | contig 12492 bp, 10 predicted proteins | sample YCmetagenome_FD_207642 | JGI IMG/M metagenome (GOLD analysis project Ga0310811, IMG submission 207642) | Soil microbial communities from experimental microcosm in Duke University, North Carolina, United States - YC | ecosystem: Engineered > Artificial ecosystem > Soil microcosm > Unclassified ... | reverse complement strand
GTGAATGTCGGCGTCTACCGCGAGAGCCAGATCTGCCGCATATAGCGCGGCGTTATTCGAATTGGCTGAAAAATTTACCGGGACAATTATGTTTTTCATAAACGAGCTGTTTACTGGGTCATCATTTTGAATATTACAGGCTGTTTTTTATACGATCTCACTTTACGGCCATTTTGGATGGCAGGAGTCCAGAGGCCACTGTTCCGGATGACTCGTATTGCCTCTTCCCTGAGGCCACCCTGCTCCGGGCCGCTGATGGCCTGGACGTCGCTGACGGCACCTTCCTTGTCGACAATGAACTGTACGACAACTGTACCCTGAATCTCATTGTTAAGGGCATCTTCGGGATAGCGGAAGTTCTTGTTGAGGTAGCGCAACCATGCGGCGGCTCCTCCGGGGTATTCGGATTCGATCTCTACCTTGACGAAGGTTTTTTCATAATCTTCGGTGATTTTTTGCTTGGGCGCTTCCACGATCCCCTTTCCCTGGTCGGATGTGCCGGGCGGCGCGATGATGCCTTCGTCTTTAATTCCTTCCTGGTTGATGGCGCCAATCTTCGTATCCTGCAGCTTTTCCTGTTCCGGCGGCTTTTCATCCTCTTTTACTTCATTGTCTTTTACGATCCGGGGGGGCGTAAATTTTGTTATCCCGACTTTTGGCGTCTCAGCTCTTGGCGGGGGTGGAGGAGGTGGGGGCGGCGGCGGCTCATTGCGTTCGATCTTTTGGATCTCGGTCAGCTGAACGTCTTTGACATAGAGCACCTGTTTCTGAGCGCCGTCTCTTCTTGTAAGGGCGTTGGCGGCAAACAACAAAGCGGTGAGAAGTGCAACCGCGATGATAGCTTCGATCATCCGTCTGTTATAATTGCTTCTTAGCTCATAAGCCCCATAAGCTTTGTTCCTGCCTTCGAATACGATGTCCAGCAGGCTTGCATTAGTTATTTGATCGGGTTCCATAATGATAGATTTAATGATATTAAAAGTATGAACTTGTGAAGGATCGTTTTATGACGCAGATCACTATGTGCAATGATCTTTTGGTATGAGGACAGAACAAAACATATGTTCACCTACTATCAACAAGAGGTATCGATACCATGCCGGGGTGGCAGAAATGACGGCGGGCTGGTTTAAGGATCATTTGGAGACTGCGGGTGTGGAAAGTCATCAATAAGAATGTGTTTGATGGGACCTCCCGGTCGTTCGCCGGGCGGGTCCCATCGTATTGTGGGAAGAGCTTGCCGTAGACTGTTTCAGACGGACTGATCCACAGGAAATATGGAAATACAATTTCTAAATCCTTCGACGCCCGAAAGGTTTCTTATTGCATTAGTAACGCTCCTGCGCAGTTCATACGAACAGACGGTGCCCTGGAGCGTCACGATGCCATCCAGTACCCTGGCGGAGATCTTATGTTTCCCGTTGCAATTAAAGCTCTTCAGGGCGTCCTCTACCTCGAGGGCGATCTCGGTATCGGTTTTGCGGAGCGTGGAGGAAGGTTGTTGCGTTTGGCTTTCGGAATTCATAAAAATCAGGTTGATGGTGAAGAATGATACAAATCTACCGTACGCGGGGGATCGACGGGGTAATCCTCGTCATACGGCGCCCTGAGAGTTATCAGGTTCCTGAGAGCGTCATGATCTTTCCGTCGGACATTTCAATTATGCGGTCTGCTTCGTTGGCAAAATCCCGGTCATGGGTGACGACAATGATGGTATTTCCGGCTTTTGCCAGCTGTTTGAAGATATCCAGCACTTTTGCTGTATTGGAGGAGTCCAGGTTGCCTGTCGGCTCGTCAGCCATGATGATATCCGGGTTATTTATGAGAGCCCTTGCTATTGCGACCCGTTGCTGCTGGCCGCCGGATAATTTTCCGGATAATTTCGAGGCATACTGGTCCATTTCCATCTGCCGCAACTTTTCCATTGCCAGGGTCTGGATGGCCAATTTGTCAAGCCTGCCCAGTTTCAGGGCCGGCAGCATGACATTCTCCAACGTTGTAAACTCAGGCAACAGGAAATGGAACTGGAAAACGAAGCCGATGTGTTCGTTGCGAAACCTGGCGAGCTTGTCCTCGGAAAGCCCGGTGACTTTTGTCCCGATGATATTGACCGAACCTTCGTAGATGGTATCAAGGGTCGACAGGAGGTATAAGAGCGTTGATTTGCCGCAGCCGGACTTGCCCATGATGGCGATGAACTCACCTTTTCCTACAGATAAGGATATGTTATCCAGCACCTTGAATTTTTCCGGGTCGTAAAAAAATTTAATGAGCTTTTCGGCGCGAAGGATTTCCTGTGACATGGTATTTGTTTTTAGCCTCTTAAAATGGCGACGGGGTCGATCTTCGAGGCTTTAAGCGATGGCGTCCATCCGGCGAGCAGGGTAGTGAGCACGCCAAAGCCGGCTCCGAATAAGTAATGCCTGATGTCAAAGGTCACGGGGAAGAACTTTATGACCATCCAGTCGTCTGTTGGAAAGGGTACTTTCGACAAGGCATATGAAAGGATAAACCCCAGCAGAAGGCCGGCGAGGCCGCCAATGATCCCGATGATCAGCGATTGCGACAAAAAGATCTGTATGATATCTTTTTTGGCGAATCCCTGGGCTTTTAGAATGGCGATGTCTTTCAGCTTACCGGTGATCACCATATTCATGATATTGTAAATGCCGAAGCCGGCGACCAGGAGCATGGTAAAGCTTACCACATACGTGAGTGTATCGCGGATGATATTTCCCGCTTTCAGCGATGCGTTGACCGTATCCCAGTCATCTGCTTTATAGCCGTATTTCCGGGAGAAAAGTTCCGCCATTGACTTTGCGCGGTTCTGGTCTTTAAGCTTGATCCGGATATCGGTGATATAGTCCCTGTTCCTGCCCAGCAGCTGTTGCATACTGGAAAGGCTTACATACGCCTTATACTCATCCATCAGTGCCATCCCAAACTGGTAAATGCCCACCACCTTGAAGCGCATCCTGGCTCCTGAAGGGGCGGTGGCGGTAACCATGTCGCCGCTGGTGACCTGGAGTTTGCCGGCCAGCTTGTTTCCCAGTAAGATCCCGTTTTCCGTTGTCAGCAGATTTTCAGGTCTGCCGCTGTTCATTTTGCCGGAAAGATCAAAAAGGAGGTCTTCTTCGCGGATATCTACCCCATCTGCGACGACTCCGAGCTGTACCGGACCATAGTTGAAAAGGATCTGCATAGACACCAGCGGAGAAACCGCGACGACCTCTTTGTTCTCCCGTATATTGGCGACGATGCCCGGGGCGTTCCTGAGATTCAGGTTGATCTGTTTTGGACGGGGGTGACGGACGATGATCCATTGAGATGGTTTAGTTCCAAAATACCGGCTTGTGAGGGAGGAAGAATAGTCTGTTTCGAAATCATTATAAATATGGATATCCGGTGTAACGGACAGCATGATATCGGACAGGACTTGATTCACTCCTTTCATGAAGCTGATCATGAGGATGAACATCGCAATCCCGAAGGTAACTCCCAGCATAGCGACAACTGTCTGTCGTTTGCGCGTCAGAAGGTGGACCTTTGCGATCTCCAGGTTAACGGGTACTTTCATCGGTTATTGATTTTGCCTGCAGCGCGAACGGGCGTATGTTCGTCAATGCCTGCGATGATCTCCACATAATCCAGTGTCGAGATACCTGTCTGAACAAATATCTCCTTTTCTTTACCGTTCTCGTAGACCCAGAGGCTGTCTTTTGCGGCAAAGGCGGTTCGTGGCAGGACGAGGGCCTTTTGTTTCTTTTGCACGATGATGTTGGCTTCGACCTGGCTGTGGATAAATGTAGGGGGGGTGGGGCCGGTAAATCTTGCATCTACCCGGAAGGTCTGGTCCATTTCATTCATTACGTGATAAATACAGGAGACGGTCGCCTCGAAGATCCTGTTTCCGGTGGCATCGGTTTGTAACAGGACCTGTTGCCCTGGTCTTGTCCTGTCGATATCCTGCTGGTCGACGGCCAGCCGGATCAATGGACGGCCTGGGGTTCCCAACAGGGCTATTACTTCGTTAGCATGGACGGACTCCCCTTTTTCTTTCAGGGTCTGATACACTATGCCATCCCTGTCGCTGCGTATATAAAAGTCGTCCATGCCTTTTCTGGCGGCAGTCAGCTGACTTTTGGCGCTGCTGTGGGAAAGTGCTGCATCGTTGAGACCGGCGAGATATCTTTGTTCGGCAATCTTTTTCTGGTTCAGGGAAACGAGATAGTTGGTATAAGCGTTGTCGAGATTCGTTTTTGTGCCGATGTTTTCAGCCCATAAGGCTTTCCACCGGAAATAGACCAGGGAATCGTTCTGAAACCTTATCTCGGCGCTTTGAAGGGATAGTTTCAAGTCGGTGAGAAGCGGGGACTGCTCTGAAATATTGGTTCCGGCGACGAAATAGTTTTCCAGGGCGGCCTTCGCCTTTTCTTTGGCTTCTTCGTCGTTGACCAGGTACAACAGCTGTCCTTTTTTCACCGTGTCGCCATCGTTGACCAGCTTTTTGATGATGGTTCCGTTGCAGAGCGCGGAAAGGTTAAATTGGTTTTCGGAAGTGATCTTGCCAGACGCATAAACGGATTCGATGATATCCTTTCGTTCTGCGTGGATAATTTCGGGCCTGCTACAGCTGAGCTGTCCCAGTATCCCGAAGGATAAGATAATAAAATGAATCTTTTGGGTCATGTGTTTCCTAATTTCAGTAATAGTTCGACGTCTTCCCTGCTGCATAGGGACGTGCCGGGGTGCAGTGTAGCGGCTGCGCCGCAAATACAGCCATAGGAAACAGCTTCCCCGAGTTCTTTTCCTGCCTGGAGCGCCAGTACGATGCCGGCGACCATACTGTCACCTGCGCCCACGGTACCTTTTGTCTGGACCGCCGGTGCGCTGATCTGTCTGGCCCCATCTTTTGTAACGAGCATCGCTCCGGCCGCGCCCAGCGATATAACGACCACCTCACAGGAATGCTTGTCGATGAACGCTTTCGCGAGGTCTTTGATCAATCGTTCTTCGCCGTTCTTCTCTGCTACAGCGATGAGTTCGTGAATACTGGGTTTGATTAGCCAGACGCCGCATTGCAAGGCTTTTTTCAGCGCATCTCCCGATGTGTCGGCGATGATCTTTATTTTCTTTTTGCCGGCGATGGCGGCGAGCCTGCTGAAAATGTCATCCGGCATTCCGGGGGCCATACTTCCGCTGACGACAAGGTAGCTTAGATCTTCCTGCATATCGATGATCGCCAGCATATCGTCCACCGTCTTTTCATCCAGCTTCGGGCCTGGCATATTGAGCTGGTATTGCAGTCCCGTACTTTCATCAGTAACGATGAGGTTCTCGCGGGTTTCCCCGGAGATGTCGATGACTACCGAGGTCACCCCTTCTTCATTCAGCATGCGGGTCAGCTGTTTTCCCGTGGAGCCTCCGGCGGGATAAAGACAGGTGGCGAAGCCTCCCAGTTTGGTGATGGCCCGGGCTACATTGATGCCCCCGCCGCCGGGGTTCATCCGCGGGACGGAACAACGAAGTTTCGACTGTGGTTTCAGGGTGGGCACCGAGGTATAGACATCGATGCAGGGGTTGAATGTGACGGTGAATATGGCAGACATAGCTTAAGTTTAACAGTCCTGGATAAGCGATGGGAAATTACTAGCGATGCATGGTCTTAACGGCGTCGTATAAGGCTTGCAGATCATGCTGCCCTTTGTATATATCCGGAGGTTTTTTATCGAGGCCGAATTTTTCGTATACAGCCTGCTGTGCACTTCGTACGGAATATTCCACCGTGAATACGACATCTTCCTCCATTTCTGTAAACTGTCCCAGCAGGGCGAGGTTGCTGAATCCTTTGGGAATGATGGCCGGACGATCGCCTTCTTCGCGGGTGAGGAACTCACTGGTGATATAGGGCATCATACAGGGGATGCAAACGGAGGTGGCGAGCATCAGCGGCAGCTGTTCGGTCAGCCGGAGATGGGACAACAGTTCTGTCAGGATCTCCGCGCCGGTGCAATCGATCATCTTCTTTGGCACATAATCACCGGGTTTATCGGGATAAAGTCCGTATCCCCAGAATACGGTGACGCCTTCCGGCTGGTTGATAAAATGCGGCTGGCGGGCCAGCACGACAGAAAAGAGCCAGGAGGAATCCTTGAAAGTCACGAGTCCGCCGCTGCCGGCTTTGTTACGGGAAAATTTTTCCATCCAGTCAAAGAAAAACGGGTCTTTACAGGTTACGGTAAAGGACATCCATTTGGATTCATCGATGCGACTATCGAAATTCTCCGGATGGCCCAGGGCGGGCGATCGCTTTGCAAGGGTCTTCCATAATGCCCAGCAGCCATTCCGTTTGTCTGTGTGCAGAATGGCGGGCCTGTCCATGGCCCCGAGGGTGGATGAGGCTGTCATGGAACCAAGGGTCAGGAAGACCAGATCTTCGGCAGCCACGCTAATGCATTCCGGCTCACCATCCTTCATCAGCCTGATGTGTGTGACGGCACTAACGCCGTCCGTGGCGGCCATGTCGAGATCGAACACTTCGGCGCCGGCGATGAAAAGAACTCCCTGCTCTTTGAGCCATTTCATCAGCGGCTGCACGATGGAATCAAACTGATTGTAGGGGGTACGGTCTACTCCGGCCAGGGTGTCGATGCGGGGAAATTCATGAATGAAACGGATGAGGTATCGTCTGAATTCCACGAGGCTGTGCCAGGGTTGGAAGGCAAACATGGAAGACCACATCCACCAGAAGTTGGTCCTGAAGAACGAAGGACTAAACCAGTCTTCGATCCTTTTCCTGCCAAGGAATCCTTCGGGTTTTGCGATGAGCCCTACGAGATCTATCCGGTCTTTTTCTTTCAGACCTGGCGATGAAACATTGACGATCTTCCGGTCTTTGTCAACCAGGCGCGCGCGGGAGTAGGTTTTGAATATGTTATTAAAATCGATGATCTCCTGATACACGCTGATGGAGGGATCGGAAAGGGAAGGGATCGCGGAAAGGAGGTCATAGGTGCAGCGATAGGTGAAATTGAGCATCCTGCCTCCCCGCATGACATAACCTGTATCGGCGGAACCTGAAGCGTCGAGGCTGCCGCCGGGCAGTGCCGATCGTTCCAATATCATAATATTTTTCCCTGGCAGATTTCCATCCCGGATCATAAACGCGGCTGCTGCGAGTGAGGCAATGCCCCCACCGGCCAGCCAGGCTTTTCTTGTTGTTGTAGTTGCCATAAATGAATTTTTCCGGTCAAAGAACCGGTTGTGTCAATTTCGCGGCCTGGTTTATATTTTCGATGCCTTTTAACAGGGCATCGGGATTGAAAGAAATGCTGTCAATGCCTTGCTCCACCAGGAAACGTGCAAAATCAGGATAATCACTCGGCGCCTGTCCGCAAAGGCCCACCTTTCTGCCAGCTGCCCTTGCCGCCCTGATCATCATGGCGATGATCTTTTTTGCCGCCTTATCCCGCTCGCTGAAGATACCGGCTACAGTCGAGGAATCGCGGTCGACGCCTAAGGTTAGCTGCGTGAGATCGTTGGACCCGATGGAAAATCCATCGAACAGCCCGGCAAAATCTTCAGCGAGCAGGACGTTGCTGGGTATCTCCGCCATGACATAGACTTCGAGTCCATTGACGTGCTGCTCCAGTCCATTGGCCTTCATAACATCAAGCACTTTCCGGCCTTCTTCTGTCGTCCGGCAGAAAGGGATCATTACTTTCAGATTGGTAAGGCCCATTTCTTCTCGAACCTTGCGGATGGCGGCGCATTCCAGGCGGAAGCCTTCCTGATAGAGATCGCTATAATACCGGGAGGCTCCACGGAAACCGAGCATAGGATTTTCTTCGGTGGGTTCGAAATCCTTTCCACCGAGGAGGCCGGCGTATTCATTGGTTTTAAAATCGCTGGTGCGCAGAATGACCTCTTTGGGGTAAAAAGCTGCGGCGATGGTCGCGATGCCTTCGGCCAGCCTGTCGACGAAATAGGTTTTTTTGTCCGGGTAGAGCCGTGTCAGTTTTTCGATCTGCTGTCTTGTCTTTTCATCTTTCAGGGTGTCAAATTTCGCCAGTGCCATGGGATGGACCTGAATGTAGTGGGTAATAATGAACTCCATGCGCATGAGTCCGACTCCTGCATTCGGATAAAAGGAAAGTTCAAATGCTTTATCCGGGTCGCCTGTTATCAGCATGACCTGAACATTCTCCGGCAATTTTGTCTGACTCATGTCGTGCGTGTTTTCTGTGACTTCTGCTTTACCGCGGTAAACAAAGCCTGTTTTGCCTTCGCAGCAGCTAACGGTGATGGTTTCACCATCGCGTATCGTCTCTGTAGCTTTGCCGGCTCCTACGATGGCGGGTACGCCCAACTCGCGAGCGACGATGGAGGCATGGCTTGTTCTTCCACCTTTATTGGTGACGATCGCAGACGCCTTTTTTAACACCGGATCCCAGTCCGGGCTGGTGCTGTCTGTAACGATAATATCACCGGGCACCAGTGTTCCGGAATCTTTCGGACTGGAAAGGACCCGTGCTCTTCCGGAAGTGATCGACTCGCCGACTGCCTGGCCTTCTGCTAACAAATCGCCCTTTTTTTGCAGCCGGTATTCTTTGATGAGAAAAGGATCTCTGCGGGACTGGACGGTCTCAGGCCGGGCCTGGAGGATAAACAGCTCGTCTGTAATCCCATCTTTGGCCCATTCGATATCCATGGGCCGGCCATAATGCTTTTCGATGACAAGCGCCCAGCGCGCCAGTTGGCTTACCTCTTTGTCAGTAAGGACCCACTGCTCTCTCTTGTCCTGTGGGGTATCCAGATTCAGGGTCTGCGAATCTCCATAGACCATTGTCTTTTCTTTGGCGCCGAGCTTTTTCTGGATGATCGCCTGTTTGCCCTGCAAAAGGGTTGGCTTGAAAACGAGGAACTCGTCGGGTGTGGATTGTCCCTGGACGATGTTCTCGCCGAGTCCCCATACGCCGGATAAATGGATGATATTGGCAAAACCGGATTCGGGTTCGAGGGTGAACGCTACACCGGAACAGGATTTGTCTGAGCGGATCATCAGCTGCACGCCTACCGAGATCGCTACATCACTATGGGCAAAACCATTGTCTTCCCGGTATTTAATAGCCCTGTCGGTATAGAGGGACGCAAAACAGTCCTTTACTGCCTTTAGCAAGGCCATTTCCCCGCAGACATTGAGATAGGATTCATGCTGACCGGCGAAACTTGCTGAAGGCAGGTCCTCTGCGGTAGCGCTGCTGCGTACTGCTACGCTGCAATTCTTGTTACCGGGGACTTTTTGACTTTCGCAGAGCGTTCTGTAAGATGAGGTGATATCGCCGGCCAGATCTGTTGGAATTTCACAACTTTCGATCAGGGCCCGGGCTTGCCGACCGATGTCACCAAGATTGGAAAAATCCTTACTATCGAGTGTCCGAAGCAGGTCTTGCAGTAACGCGGTCTTATCATTTCGCTGAAGAAAATAGCGGAAGGCGAAAGCGGTGGTGGCAAAGCCGTCCGGGACTTTAATGCCCTGTGGCGAAAGCCTGGTGAACATTTCCCCAAGCGATGCATTTTTCCCTCCGACGGAAGGGACGTCAGTCAATTTGATCTCGCTGAATTTTTTTATATACTGGCTCATGGGAAATAATATTTGTCCGGGCAAGTTATCGCCTCCGGGCGAGGCAGGGAATGAGGCGGGTCACCCGCGTGTATGATTGGGATCAGTATCCGTAAAAGGGCGCAAATGAACCGAAATGTGCCCCGGAGGATGATGGAAGTTCGAATAGGCGGGATTACAGGCAGCAATGATGCCTAAAAGTCGTAGATTTATATTGCAACCACTCATTTATGAGAACCCAGGGCCGGCACTTTTACGTGTTTTCCATTGCTGTATTGCTCATCTCTACAGCCCACGCACAAACCCCGTGGATCGACTCGGTGAAAAAAGTGGTAGCATTGCAAAAGGCGGATACCAACCAGCTGAACAGTCTGATCGCATTAAGCAGCTCGTATGCTTCCTTTATTCCTGATTCCAGCATGGTGTACGCACAAAAAGCCCTGATCCTCGCGGAAAAGCTGCACGATGATATGGGAATGTTCAATGCGGAGGCTTTTTTGAGCCGCGCCATGATGATCTCCGGGAATTATCCGCTTGAACTGGAATATTGTTTTAAGGCCCTTTCGCAGGCAAAAAGGATGGGTACCCCTGCTGAAATCTCCTGTGCCAATCTGATGTTGTCTGACTGTTACTACAACCTGGGGGACTATACGACCAGCTTAAATTATATCCGTAAGGTGGCCATCACCGTTGAAAAATTATATCCTGAGTCCATGCACCGGGTGTCGCCCAGTCTGTCGCGGATCTTTGGCTGTCTGCGACAACCTGATTCGGCGGTATTCTATGCGCTGAAAGCATATGAGGGGATGAAACAAGACCCGTGCCTGAGCAAAAGCGATTTTCAATTTGACGTGCAGTTGTGCATATTGTCTTCCATCATTGGAGATGCTTTTGCCGGCAAGGCCTGGTATGATTCGGCGCTACGTCATTACCGCCTGGGTCTCTCCATCTCTGGCAGGACCTATCAGCAAACGGATATGATCGATAATTACAACGGTATTGCTGCTGTCTATAAGAACACGGGCCGCCTGGATTCTGCGGTCTGGTATGCAGAACGGGTGTTGTCGGAAAAGATTACCAGGACCTATCCTGCAGGTCTGCTTAAAGCGGCGAACATGCTTGCTGCTATTTATGAATCGAAGAACAATGCCGACAGCACCCTGAAGTATGAACGAATGGCTATTCGTCTGAAAGACAGCTTGTTCAACCGGGAAAAAACCATCACCATTCAAAACCTTACTTACCGGGAAGAGGAAAAACAAAAAGAGATAGAAGCTTCGAGGATACAGGTACAAAACCGCTTTAAGCTCTATTTATTATTGGCAGGCCTTGCGGCAATTGTCGTGATAGCCGCCATCCAGTTGAAAAACCGCCGTCAGAAACAATTGCAAAATATACGGAATAGCATAGCGGACGACCTGCACGACGATATCGGATCTACCCTGAGCAGCATCAGCATTTTGAATGAACTCGCGAAACAGCGGTCCCCGGAGGCATTACCCTTGCTGGCCAGCATTGGAGAAAGCACGCTTGCCATACAGGAGAACATGAGTGATATCGTATGGGCTGTCAACCCTAAAAATGACAATTTTGAGAATATAATGCAGCGTATGAACCAGTTTGCCGCAGAAATACTGGAAGCAAAGTGCATTGAATTCGATTTTGCCAGCGTTACTTCTCTTTCCGCTTCCAAATTTTCGATGAATCAGCGAAAGAATTTCTATCTTTTTTTCAAGGAAGCTATCAACAATGCGGCGAAATATTCCGGTGCAAAAAAAGTGAACGTGTCTATTGCTCAAAAAGATCACCATATTGAAATGAGCATCTGCGACAATGGAGCTGGCTTTGATCCCGAAAAATCAGTCAACGGGAATGGTATGACCACCCTGAAGAAAAGGGCTGCGGAACTTAATGCCGATTTTAGCATCAGGTCCTGTTCAAATGCCGGGACTGCCATAAGCATCAGATTTAAGATCACATGAACGGGTGATAGACCGTTCCGCAAATAATTTATTTCTTTATAGATCAGAGAAGGTGTAGTCAATGGAGATAAAAGTAGCCATATTTGAAGACAATAAGCCACTCCGGGAAAGCCTGCAGCAATTGATCAATAACGCGGAGGGAATGGCATGCACAGGGGCTTTCCCCGATGCGAACAAGCTGCTCCGGAATATGCAGCTTTCCAATCCGGATGTGGTCATGATGGATATCAATATGCCGGGACTGTCCGGTATAGAAGCGGTGCAGGTCATCAAAGAAAAATTTCCGCAGGTGCAGATCCTCATGGAAACCGTTTTTGAAGACAACGATAAGATCTTTGCCGCCATCTGCGCCGGCGCCTCCGGTTACCTGCTTAAGAAAACAACCCCGCCAAAGATGATCGATGCGATCCGGGAAACCTACCTGGGCGGATCGCCAATGACCGCCTCTGTTGCCGCCAGGGTCCTGCAAATGTTCCGTTCACAGAACAAAACCGATAAAAGCGAATTCATCGAACTGACGGAACGCGAGAAGGAAATTCTGGCGCTGCTCGTGAAGGGAAAATCCTATAAGGCGGTTGCCACAGCCTGCTATATCTCGATCGATACGGTCAGCACGCATGTTCGGCATATCTATGAAAAGCTCCACGTTCATTCCAAAAGCGAAGCCGTTGCGAAGGCTATCCTTCAAAAATTGATATAACGCGTCACTATAAATCACCAGTTCCTGCGATATGCAAAACCCGGCGCGGGGAGTAATTTTATAGAAAAGAAATTATCATGCCCCGCAAGATTTTTTTACTGCTCTTTCTTTTGATAGTGGTGGTGGCAGCCGTGGCTTTTCTCTTTAACGGGAATAAGGCAGTCGGCGGGCCGGGAATCCGTCCTCTG
>Ga0310811_10009613_pt1 | contig 12494 bp, 11 predicted proteins | sample YCmetagenome_FD_207642 | JGI IMG/M metagenome (GOLD analysis project Ga0310811, IMG submission 207642) | Soil microbial communities from experimental microcosm in Duke University, North Carolina, United States - YC | ecosystem: Engineered > Artificial ecosystem > Soil microcosm > Unclassified ... | reverse complement strand
CGGGGCAGCCGATCAGCTTCTTGAGATCGGCGCCAATGTCCGTGCTTTCCGGCGCATTGGTCAGCGGCGTAGGCTTGGCGGTCGGGACGTGCGGGCGATCGTAGAGCGGGGCGTCGTCGGCGAGCGGCGCGAGGGGGATATCGCACACCGTCTCGCCGTGATGGATCAGCACCATGCGGCCGGAATCGGTGACTTCGCCAATCACCGCGAAATCGAGTTCCCATTTGCGGAAGATCGCCGCGGCAAAGTCTTCGCGGCCGGGCTTCAGCACCATGAGCATGCGCTCCTGGCTTTCCGACAGCATCATTTCATACGCCGTCATGCCGGTTTCGCGCTGCGGTACGTCATCCATCCGCAGCAGCAGCCCGACGCCGCCCTTCGACGCCATTTCGACCGAGGACGAGGTCAGTCCCGCCGCGCCCATATCCTGAATCGCGACGATCGCATCTGACGCCATGAGCTCAAGGCAGGCCTCGATCAGCAGCTTTTCGGTGAACGGATCGCCGACCTGCACGGTGGGCCGCTTTTCCTCCGAATCCTCACCGAAATCGGCAGACGCCATCGTCGCGCCGTGGATGCCGTCACGGCCGGTCTTGGAGCCGACATAGACGATCGGATTGCCGACGCCAGAAGCCGCTGAAAAGAATAGCTTTTTCGTCTCGGCGACCCCCACGGTCATCGCGTTGACGAGGATGTTGCCGTCATAGGCCTTGTGGAAATTGACCTCGCCGCCAACGGTCGGGACGCCGACACAGTTGCCGTAACCGCCGATCCCCGCGACCACGCCCGAAATCAGGTGCCGCATCTTGGGATGGTCGGGCCGCCCGAAGCGCAGCGCGTTCATATTGGCGACCGGCCGCGCTCCCATCGTGAACACGTCGCGGAGGATGCCACCAACGCCCGTCGCCGCGCCCTGATAGGGCTCGATGTACGAGGGGTGGTTGTGGCTCTCCATCTTGAACACGGCGCACTGGCCGTCACCGATATCGACCACGCCGGCATTCTCACCTGGGCCGCAGATCACCTGCGGGCCGGTGGTCGGCAGTTTCTTCAGGTGCAGCCGCGACGATTTGTACGAGCAATGCTCCGACCACATCACTGAAAAGATGCCGAGTTCGGTGACGTTGGGCTCCCGCCCCAGCGCGTTCAGCACGCGGGCATATTCATCGGGCGACAGGCCGTGTTCGGCGACGATTTCCGGGGTGATGCTGGTCACGCCCCGCCCTCTAGCGGGGCACGCGCGTCCTCGCCACCCACCACGCGACCGCCGCGGCCAAGCCATAGGCGAACAGGCCCATGCCCCACAGTTGCGCATCGACCCTGGTCGGCGGCGCGCCGAACCAGTTGATCGCCTGTAACGCGAGCAGCACCGCGATCAGCACGGGCAAGGCATAGGCCTGCCGCACCGCGCGTGTGCGCAGTGCGTAGAACGCCGCCGTGCTGAGCAGGAGGATGAGTTCGAGCGGCATTTCGATCATCGGCGCGTCCCAAAGCCCTAGACCGAGTTTGGGTGGACTGCCGGCGATGGTCAGGTCGGGTCGATGCACCAGCAGATCTAGCAGCCAATGCGACACGACCACCGCGCCGCCGATCAGCCCCGCACGCCAAGTGCCCATCGTCACGCGCAGCAGCAGCGCGAAGGCGGCGCCCCAAACACATGCCCCAACCAGGCTGTGCGTCCACGGCATGTCGTACAGGTCCATCGGATTGGTCGCGGTGATGCCCGGCACCAGCCGCATGTGTTCGACGCCCAGTGGCAGGAAGCTGAAGAAGGCGATGTCGACGAGCTGCGCGCCGATGAACAGCGTGCCGAGCCGTGGCGCACCGCGCATCGTCGCGGCGGCAAAGGCGGGCGCATAGTGACCGATGAACATGCTGGCCTCCCAGGATCGCTGGCTACACCGTTACCAGCGCACGCGCCAACGCCGTGCGGCGGAACAGGCGCCCGCGCTCAGCCGTTGTCTGCCAGTAGATTTCTTGAGGAGACCCCGCCATGGCCACGACGACACGCAAACGCGCCACCAAGACCACGCGCGCCACCCCGAAGCACGGCGCGAACGGCCAATTCGTTAGCAAGAGCCGTACGGCACGGGCCAGAAAGCGCGCGAGTTCGCTGGTGCCCGATGTCGAGTTTTCCACGCGCAACATCGCGCTCGGCACCGCCGCCGTCGCGGGTGCCGCGATTGCGGGCGCGTTGTTCGCCGCGTGGCGCAGCAACGCCTTTGCCGATCTGTTCGAACGCAACCTGATCACTGGCGAGAACGACGCGCAGGAAGCGCGCGACGTCATCGACGATGACGACCGCGACCAGTTCGCGCCCGCGACCGTTCCACTGCGTGACGGCAAATACGATCGCGAGCTGGCGGCGAACTAGATCGCGCGCAATGCCTGGTTGAAGTCGGCGATCAGATCGTCCGCATTCTCGACGCCGATCGAAATGCGGACGAGATTGTCGCCGATTTTCAGCGCGTCCTTGCGCTCCTGCGGCACCGACAGATGCGTCATCCCCGCGGGATGGCTCGCCAGCGTTTCCGTGCCGCCGAGGCTGACCGCCAGCTTGGCGATCTTGAGCGCGTCCAGGAAGCGGAAGGATTCGGCTTCGCCGCCCTTGAGATAGAGCGAGAAGGTCGATCCTGCGCCGGTGCAATGGCGGTCGTAAATGTCGCGCTGGCGGCTGCCGGGCTCGAGAAAGCCGAGATAGCCGACCGATTCGACCTGCGGCTGATTGCGCAGGAATTCGCAGACCTTTGCCGCGTTTTCGCCCGCGCGTGACATGCGCAGCTCGAGCGTTTCGAGGCTGCGCAATAGCATCCACGCCGTGTTCGGATCGGTAATTGTGCCGATGGTGTTGCGCATCATCCGCACGGTGTTGATCAGCGCCGCCCCGCCGACCGCGCCACCAGCGACGAGATCGCTGTGGCCGCCGGCATATTTGGTCAGGCTGTAGAGCACGAGATCTGCGCCTTGGCGCAGCGGCTTCGACCACAAGGGCCCGAGGAAGGTATTGTCGATGACGATCGGCGGCTTTTCGTCACCGGGGAACGCCGCATCGCGCGAACCCTTTACCGCTTCGACATCGACCAGCGCGTTGGTCGGGTTGGCCGGGCTTTCGAGATAAACCAGCGACACGCGGCCAAGCTGTTTGGCTTCCTCAACCTTGGCATCGATCTCCTCGCGCGTCGCGCCGGCGGGGAAATCGACCCATTTGATGCCGAAGCGGCCGAGGATGCGGCCGATCAGCGTTTCGGTGGCGGCATAAAGCGGCGCCGAATGGACGATGACGTCACCCGGCTGAACGAGGGCGAGCATCACCGTGGCGATGGCCGACATCCCGGAGGAGAACACCAAAGCGTCCTCGGCGTCTTCCCACAGGCCGAGCCGGTCTTCGAGAATCTCCTGGTTCGGGCCATTGAAGCGCGAATAGACGAGGCCTTCGGCGCCGCCGGGACGCTTGCCGGTAATCCCTTCGAAAAAGCGTTTCCCCGCCGCCGCGTTTTCGAACACGAAGGTCGAGGTGAGGAAGATCGGCGGCTTCAGCGACCCTTCCGACAGCGCCGGATCGAAGCCGTGGCCCATCATCAGCGTTTCGGGCGAGAGGCGCCGATTATCGATGGCGAGGATATCGGGTTTGGGGCGGCGGCGATGCGGCGTGGCGGTCGATTCGGCTTCGTCGGGCATGTTCAAGGCGTCCTGTGCAGTCGCCCGCCGACGTTACGGCAAGGCGATGATCGAGATTTGCCGCCCATAGCCGGGTTCGCCCGCCAATGTCGCGCGGCGATAGGAAAAATAGCGGTCGGGTTGGGATAAAGTGTCCTGTCCGGCGCGATGGATGGAGCCAATCCCGGCAGCTTCGAGGCGGTGGGCGACATAGGCTTCGAGGTCGAAGTGCAGATGGCCGGGGCGCCCGGGTGCGAAGAATTGCTCGAAGATCGCGCCGCCGCCGAAGTCCGCGCTGACGTCGCGCGCCGAGCGCCTCCATCGCAGCAATGGTGGCGTCGATGACGCCCCCGACAGCGCCCTTCCACCCGGCATGTGCTGCGCCGACGACGCCAGCCTCCACATCGGCAAACAGCACCGGCGCACAGTCGGCGGTCAGGATCGACAGCGCGACTCCGCGCGTCGCTGTGACGAGCGCATCGGCATGCGGGCGGTCGGCCTCGACCCAGGGCGACGTCACGGTTGCACAATCCGCGCCGTGGACCTGGTAGACGCCGAGCAAGGTTGCACCCGGCGCGGCTGCTCCAACAGACCGGCGGCGGTTCTCGGCGATCAACGCGGGGTCGTCGTTCGAGCCGATCCCGCAATTGAGGCTGGCGAGATCGCCGGTCGAAACGCCACCCGTGCGGCCGAGAAAGCCGTGCGACACCGGGAGATTCGGGGCGGAGACAAGATCGATCATGCAAACGCCGCCGGTTCGGGCCAATCCGGCGCGGTCAGCGCCAGCACCTTGAAGAGCGTGCCCATCGCGTCCTCGCCCATCAGGCGGTGGCGTGCCGCCATGACGTCGGGATGGCTCTTTGCCAGCGCGGCGGCGCGGGCGTCGAGGCCCAGACTGCCCAAAAAGTCGCGCTGCGCGACTGGACCGTGCGCCTTGAGACCCGAAGCGATGCCCGCGGCCATCAGCGTCGCGAAATCGACATGTGCGGACAGGTCGACGCTGCCCGGATCGTCGAACGGGCTGGCGAATTTGTGATCGCGCACCGCCTGCAGCGTTTCGCCGGGCTGCGGGCCGCCGGTGTAGCCGTAGTCGACGATCAGGATTGCGCCGCCTTGGGCGTGAATGCGCGCGGCGAGTTGCTTCATCACGCCGACACTGGCGGGGGAGACTTCGAGAATGCTGCCGGTGGGCGCGTCGCGGTGCGCGGGCGGGATGACGGCATCGGGCAGCGGCTTGCCCGTGACGGGAAGGAACAGCGTGTCCTGGCAGGCGATCACGCGCTCATGCCAGCCGTCGCCCGGCAAGGCATCGAAGAATTCGTTGGCGACGACGATCAGCGGGCGATCGCCGGGTAGCGTCGCGACGTCATCATGCCATTGATCGGCCGCGACCCGCTGGCCTTGTTCGGCGCGGAGCGTACGGCTAGTCTCGACGAAATGAATTTGCGGCTGCCAGCCGGCTTTCGCGATCACGCGCAATGCGTCTGCGGTGAGGGTACCGCGTCCGGGGCCGAGCTCGACCCAGGCAGCGTCCGGCTGGCCCGCGCGCGCCCACAGATCGGCGGCCCATGCCCCCACAATCTCGCCGAACATCTGGCTGATTTCAGGGGCGGTCACGAAATCGCGGCCGAGCGGCACGCCCGAATTGTAATATTCGGCGTTCGCCGCCGCCATGAACTGCGACACGGGGATCGGCCCCGCCAGCGCGATGGCGCGGGCCAGGCGTTCGGGCAGCGCCGTCACGCGACCGGTTCTTGCCCCGCGATGCTGTTTACGGCGACGCGGCGCGATTTGGCGGTGACGAAGAGGTAGACGCCGATGAGGACCATCGGCACGCTGAGCGTCTGACCCATGGTCAGCCCCCACCAATTATGCTCGAGCCCGTAATCGGGCTGGCGCAGCGTTTCGAGGCCGGTGCGGAACAGGCCGTACAGCACCAGTCCGGTGCCGACGAGGCGGCCCGGCTGATAGCGCGCGTCGCTGCGCCAGAACATCCAGTTGAGGACGGCGAACAGGACGATCCCTTCAAGCCCCGCTTCGTACAGCTGGCTTGGGTGACGCGGCGGGCCGAGGAACATCGCGCCGGTGTCCGGATTGGTTTCGTTGAAGCGCATCGCCCAGGGGACGCTGGCCACACGGCCCCACAGCTCGCCATTCACGAAGTTGGCGATGCGGCCGAAGAACAGGCCGAACGGGGTCACGCACGCGACATAATCGCACACGCGCAGCATCCTGAGCCCGTGCTTGCGGCAAAACCACACGAGCGCGATGAGCACGCCCGCTAAGCCGCCATGGAGCGACATGCCGCCCTCCCACAGCTTGAACAGCTCGAGCGGGCGCGACAGCATCGACGGCTGGTAGAACAGCACATAGCCGATCCGTCCGCCGAGGATGATGCCGAGCGTGACGTAGAAGACCAGATCGTCGGCATGGCGCTTGGCCATCGGCGCGCCGGGCTGGGCGAGCAATTTGTTGAGGTACCACCAGCCGAGGACGATCCCCGAAATATAGGCGAGCGAATACCAGCGCAGCTGGAAGAAACCGAGATCGAGCGCGACCGGATTGAGGCCCAGATCGGCCCAGCGGACGGCATCAGCAAGCATGTTCAGAAACAAGGCTTTCCCCTTGGCGTTTCGCGCTCCATACAGAGGGGATTGGCGAAAGACCAAGCAAGGGATGACGGATGCCGAGCGAGCTGGACCTGCGCGTCAAGGGCGCAATCGATGATCTGACCGGTCCGGGGGGCATGCTGCCACTCACCGACTTCACCTTGCCCTCCGGCGCCACCGTGCCGATGATCGCCGCGGCCCCCGCCAATCTGGTCGATTATTTCGGACATTTCTGCCAGCAGCATGCCGACACCTGCTTCCTGGTCGACGGCGACGAGCGGCTGACCTTTGCCCAGACCTATGGCGCCGCGCGCAAGGTGGCATCGAGCCTGATCGCCGATCATGGAGTGCAGAAGGGCGACCGCATCGGCATCGCCATGCGCAATGCCCCCGCCTGGGTCGTCCTCTACATGGGCATCATGATGGCGGGGGGTGTCGCCACGCTGCTCAACGGCTGGTGGCAGGGCAATGAGCTGGCCGACGGCATCGCCGATGTCGGGTGTTCGCTCGTGTTCGTCGATCCACCGCGCGCCAAGCGGCTGGCCGAACATGGCCGCCCGACTGCGGCGAAGATCGTCACCGTCGATCTGTCGCAGCCACTGGCGCACTCGCTCGCCGGGGTGATGCGCGACGAGCCGGCGGATTTGCCCGCACTGACGGGCGACGATCTCGCCACCATCCTGTTCACCAGCGGCTCGACCGGCCAGTCCAAGGGTGCCTATTCGACGCACCGCGCGGTGGTGCAGGGCACGTTCAATTACATCGCCATGGCGCTGATGTTGCTGCGCATCGGCACCGAGGACGGGACGATCAAGCCCAACCCGCCGCCGCACGCCATGCTGCTGACGGTGCCGCTGTTCCACGTCACCGGCGAGATCCCGATGCTGCTCGTCAGCTTCGCGATCGGACGCAAGCTGGTCTTCATGCCCAAATGGGATGCGCTGCAGGCGATGCAGCTGATCGAACGCGAGAAGGTGACCAACTTCACCGGCGTGCCGCTGATGAGCTGGGAAATCCTCAACCACCCGGACCGCGACAAATACGACCTGTCATCGGTGCAGGGCTTTGCCGCGGGCGGCGCGCCGCGTCCGCCCGAACATGTCCGGCGGCTGGCGGAGGAAATGCACTCGCCGCCCTCGCTCGGATACGGCCTGACAGAGACCAATGCGGTCGGCGCGGGCAATTTTTCCACCAATTATCTGGCAAAGCCCAACTCGACGGGCTTTGCCTCGAAGCCGTTGGTCGAACTCGCGATCATCGACGATGCGGGCAAGCATTTGGCGACGGGCGAGAAGGGCGAAGTGTGCATCCGCTCGGTCGCCTTGTTCTCCGGCTATTGGCACCGCGAACAGGCGACGAAAGACGCGATGACCGACGACGGCTATTTCCGCACCGGCGACATCGGTTACCTCGACGAGGACGGCTATCTGTTCATCGTCGACCGCAAGAAGGACATCATCATCCGCGGCGGCGAGAACATTTCCTGCCAGGAAGTGGAAGCGGCGATCTACGAGCATCCCGCAGTCGGCGAGGCCTGTGTGTTCGGCCTGCCCGACGAGCGGCTGGGCGAAGTGCCCGGCGCGGTGGTCCACCCGCTCGACGGTGAAACGCTCGATACGCAGCAATTGTGCGACTGGCTGAAGGACCACCTCGCGGCATTCAAGGTTCCACAGCGCGTCTGGATTTCGGCCGATCCGTTGCCCAAGCTGGGCACCGAAAAGATCGACAAGGTCGGCCTGAGGGCGACGTATCGGGAGATCCACGCGCGGGAGACCGCGGCGGCAGCTTAGCTAGCGCTGGATCCTGATCGTCCCGGCGAAGGCGGCGACCTTGTCTGCTTCCTGATGGACGATACCGCGCATGAAGACGAGGCGGCGAGTTTCGCGGAGGAGTTCGACTTCGGCATCGAGCGGCCGGTCGAGGTGGCCGGGGCCGATGAACTGGGTCGAGAGGTCGAGGGTCAGCGCAGGACCAGAGCCGAGCGCCCCGAAGACGCGGGCGGCGGCAAACAACGAGACATCAATGAAACCAAGCGTGACCGCACCATGGACGATGTCCGCGAGATTCGAATGCTTGCGCTCGGGAAACATGCGTACGCGGGCGAGATCGCCGTCCTGCCGCACGAGCATCTTGCCCAACAACGCGTTGTAACGCGTCTCGTCGCGCAGCTTCCACGTCGACCAACCGGGATGATCGGGGTCGGGTTCGTAGTGGAAATGCGGGTCTGCCTCATCGCCGGGCACGTCAGACGATCCGCTCGACTTCCATCTTCTTGATTTCCGCGATCGCCTTGGCCGGGCTCAGACCCTTGGGGCAGACGTTGGCGCAGTTCATGATCGTGTGGCAGCGGTAGAGGCGGAACGGGTCCTCGAGCTCGTCGAGCCGCTCACCGGTATATTCGTCGCGGCTGTCGGCAAGCCAGCGATAGGCCTGGAGCAGGATCGCGGGACCCAGGAAGCGGTCAGAATTCCACCAATAGCTGGGGCAAGACGTGCTGCAGCAGGCGCAGAGGATGCATTCGTAGAGGCCGTCCAGCTTCGAACGATCCTCGGGCGATTGCAGGCGTTCCTTGCCCGAGGGAGCGGGCGTCTTGGTCTTCAGCCAAGGCTCGATCGAGGCATATTGCGCGTAGAAATGGGTGAAATCGGGGACGAGGTCCTTGATGACCTCCATGTGCGGCAGCGGCGTGATCTTCACCTCGCCCTTCACATCCTCGATCGCGGTCGTGCAGGCGAGGCCGTTGCGCCCGTCGATGTTCATCGAGCAGGAGCCGCAAATCCCTTCGCGGCACGAGCGGCGGAAGGTCAGCGAAGAATCCTGCTCGCCCTTGATCTTGATGAGGGCGTCCAGCACCATCGGGCCGCACTTGTCGAGGTCGACCTCGAAACTGTCGTAGCGCGGGTTTTCGCCGGTATCGGGATCGTAACGGTAGATTTTGAATTTTTTCGCGCGCGTCGTTCCTTCGGGCGCAGGGTGGGTGCGGCCCTTGCCCTTGATCTTCGAGTTAGCGGGGAGCGCGAATTCAGCCATTATCGATTCCTGATGGAGCGATCGCCGCGGCGGTCGCTGCCTGTGGCTCTAAGCGTGCGGGGCGGCGTTTGCCAAGGGCCAGCACTGTGGCGAGGATCAGGAAAGTGGCGATGCCGGTCAGCGCGCCGTACCAACCGGCGCCCTGCAGCCCATAATAATGGAGGGCGAGGACGAGCAGCGGCAGCGTCGCCAGATTGACCCCGACATTGACGAGGATCGAGGTCGTTGTGCGCCCCAAAGCCAGCAGCAGCGACGATAGCGGGACCGCGCCGAGCAGCGCGGCGCGTCCGGCGGTCAGCAGGATGAACACCAGAGCCCCGGCGCCAAACCCCTTGCCCCCCATCAGTTCGAGAATTTGTTTCGATAAGAAGGCAAGCAGGATAACCACCGGGACGACCGTGGCGATGGCGATGGCGGCGGTGCGCCAGCTCAGCTTTTTTGCCGCCGCGACGTCACCGGCGGCGAGGAGCTTGGCGATAACCGGGTAGCTCGCCTGGGCGAGCTGCGTCGCGGGCTGCTGAATGATGACGGCGGCACGGCTGGCGAGCGAATAGATGCCGGCCGCAGCCGGGCCGAGCACGCCGCCGACGATCAGCGGCGCAGCCTTGGGCGCGAAATCGCGCAGCGTGAGGTCGGCATTGGCGGTGGCGAGGAAGCGAATCAGCCCGGGGTTCTCGCCGACTGTGCCGCCGACCGGGCCGAGCAACGGCTCGCGCCCGCGCATCTCGCGAAACACCGGCCAGGCAAGCCACCACATCCACAGGCCCTCGCTGGCGCCCGACACCAGCCAGACGATGAGATATTCGCGAAGACCGCCTCCGCTGAGCCAGACAAGGACGACGCCGGCCAGCCGCAGCGAGGGCGCGAGACCGGGATGGATGGCCATCCGGTCGAATCGCCCGGCGAGCTGGAGAATGCCAACGGGCGTCGTCAGCATATTGGCGAAGATAACCAGCGCGAACCACCGCGCGATCGGCACGATTTCAGGCGGCCAGCCGAGCCGCTGGCCCGCCACGCCGGCAAAGGCAAAGGCGATGACCATCGCGGTGACACCGCAGCCCAGTTCGACCAGCGCCATGAAGCGCGCAAGGCGCACGAGGCGCGGGGTATCGCCCGCCTCCAGGGCCTGCGCGCCGTAGCGGACGATCCCGTGCCACCCCGAAAACGCGACGATCCCGCCGACCGTCACCGCCCAGCCGTTGATCGTGACGAGCACGCCGAAGCCCGCGGGGCCGAGCGCGCGGGTGATGATGACGATGTAGATGAACGAGACGATCGCCGCGATCGTCTTCCCGCCCAGGAGCAGCGACAGGTTCTTGAAAATGCCCCTACCCGAATCTGTACGGTCGCTGCTCATCGGCTTTGCACATATTCGGCGACGGCGCGCGCGCCGCGAACAGAAGCGGGCTCGTCGGTCATGTCGATAGTGTAAGCGAACAGCCGCTGCTGCGTACCGTGGTATTCGGCGGCGAGTTCCTGCCAGCGGTCGAGCGTCGCCTCGAGTTCGGCGATGTCACGCACCACCGCGCCATTATGCCAGAACTGGTAGTCAGGGTGCGTCCGCCAATCGACATCATGGCTCTGCAGAAAGATCGCCGCGCGCGGGCGGACGAGGAATTCATAGACCTGGCTCGACACGTCACCGAGATAGATGTCCGCCGCGCGGGTATAGGTCATGTCGATCGATTTCTCGGAGCCGATGTCGATCAGGATGTTGGGCAGAGTTTTGTAGCGCTCTGGAATGTCCCGGCGGCGGTTGAGCGTGCGGAACTCGAGCGAAAAGTGCCAACGCTTGCGGCCGTACATCACGTGGGGGGCGAAGATCAAGTTGAGGTCGGGGCGGCGCGCAAAGAGTTCGAGGACCGGCTCGCCCAAAGTATAGACCGAGGACAGATGCGGGTCGAAATGCGGGTTGTAGAGCACAACCGGATTGTCGTTTGCGAACAGCTTGGGCCGCGCGTCGAGGTCGACCCCGTCGAATTTGGAATAACCAGTGATCCGCCAATTGTCGGGGCGGACGATCCCGAATTCGAGCCCGACATCGACGAGCTTTTGCCCCGAAACCATGTGCAGATCGAACGCCGCTAGCGACGGGTGATGCGCGACATTGCGGTCGCCCGAGCCGTGCGGGACGTAGATCATTTTCGGACTGCGCGCGCCGAGTGTCTCCTTGATTCGCAAGCAGGTGCGTTCGGATGAGACGATGGCGTCATATGTCGCGAACAAATCCATGTTCGCACGCAGCGTCATCAACCGGCTGAACGGAAACAGTTTGTCGAAGGCGGGGGCGAACTTTGCCGCGAACGACCCGGGGGCAATGCTCTGCCATCTTATCCTGGTCTCGGCGGCGCCGCTGAGTTCGCGCGCCACCTTCTCCGCAGCGGGGCGCGCGACGAGGGCCGTGACTTCGACGTCGTGATTCAGCGCGAGCGCGGCCATCGTCCCCGCGAGGTGCGCGACCTGGTGCGGCGCATCGTGATTGTAGAGGAAGGCGACGCGCTTCATCGGCGAGCGAGGATCGCTTCGGCCAGCGTCAGGTCGGCGGGCTTGTCGACGTCGATGCACGCTTCAGGCTGCGGCAGGCGGACCGCACGCAATGTGACGCCATAACGGCGGCCAAGGCGAGCCAGCGCGCCGTCGAGGGTCACCAGCCGCAGCGCGACGCCCGCGAGGAGCAGCGGGCCGAACGCCCCGATCAGCGCGCGGCCGCGCTTGCGCTGCTGCTCGACCACCGCCCAGCGCTCGATCAGCGGCAAGGCGGCGCGGCTGCCGATCCAGAACAGGTTGGCGCCAGAGTACGCGCCGCCGCGGAATTTGAGCCAGGTGCGGCGGTTATCGGGGTAGGCGGGGGTGAACACCCGTTGTTCGACCAGTCCGGCCGCGAGATCACTGCCGCGCGCGCCGGCGATAAAGCTGTCGAGCATTTGCGGCGTCAGTAGCGCGTGATCCGCCGTTGTCACGAGCATCGGCCCGTCCATCCCGGCGACCAGCGGGTGCAGCGTGGAGGCGATGCTCGGCCCGCTCGGCTCGACGGCGATCCCACCCAGTTCGGTAAGTGCCGCCATGCCGAACACGCGCACCCGATCGACCGACGGATGATCGCGCAACATCCGGGCCACACGCTCGCCCATCGGCACACCGCCGACGGGAATCAGCGCCTTGGCCGGCACCCCCATCGCCGCCGCGAACGGATCGCCG
>Ga0310811_10009612_pt1 | contig 12495 bp, 7 predicted proteins | sample YCmetagenome_FD_207642 | JGI IMG/M metagenome (GOLD analysis project Ga0310811, IMG submission 207642) | Soil microbial communities from experimental microcosm in Duke University, North Carolina, United States - YC | ecosystem: Engineered > Artificial ecosystem > Soil microcosm > Unclassified ... | reverse complement strand
ACCAGATTTTGGCTTTCATCGAGTACTACAATCGTACGATGGCTAAACCCATCAAATGGACCTAGACAGGGCTTTCTCCTGATCATGGAGACTTTTAAGCCTCAGTGTACTAGTGGGTGTTGCCCACGGGATGCGCAACGAGATTGCATAGCTGATCCAGAGAGACTGGCGGGATCATGAAAAAAGGTGTCTCCTGAAAGAGAAAGAAACTACAACATCTTTTTCTCAAAAGGACCATTACTCCAAGGTAACGTCAATCCCGCGAGCAACCAGAGCGCAGGGCATTGAACGTCCTCTCTGAGAATACAACCAACCCTTGCAAGCAGACGGAGATCCTTTTCATCTCACAAAAGAAAAGATGTATAGAAGAATAATTGAGCAAATTGACAGGGAGATGACGGGTGAATGTCGTGGCCTTATAGCATGCTAGCCTGTAGAATGGCAGTGGCAATACAAACGAAAATGGAAATGCTAGCCGGAGAGGAGGGGTAACGATGCAGGGTCCCCTGGTGTTGTATGCCTCTGATCATATAAAAAAATCGCTGGCTAGTTTTCTTCAATAGCGGGTGCAGTAGCAGATATGCGAGTTGCTCTTGTAACACGCTCGTAGCATCTGGGGAGCAGGAGGAGGATTCAACATGGCGTCGATAAAGTGTCCGGCATGTGGACAACGTATCTTAAATCCTGGTGGGTTAGCGTTTTGTCCTAATTGTGGGGAGCCTTTAGCACTACAGCTCTCAGAGCCGGGTGCGGCAACATCATTCACAGCGGAAGAAAATCTCTTTTCGCGTCTGGTGATCGATGATCAATCGCCTGCATCTGATAGGTCTGGCAGTGATACAGAGCCAGATCTTATTGTCCCGTCAGAGGTTACTAATAGGCAGTATCCCGAGGGATTTCCCAAACGCCCTCCAGATTTAGAAGGTATCGTTGTTCTGGTTGAGTCCCATGAAGAGCCGAAGCGCTCCAATGGTATCAGTGAGTCCGTTTTTAATGGGCTTCTGGACTTTCTCTGGTCTATTCCTGGCTCACTCGGATCGCAAGCTCAAAGCAAAGAAAAAGAGAAAGTGCAGGTAACCCGTGTACGCATACGCACCGCGGATGATCGACAAAGGGATATCCGTATAGAAGGCCGTTTAACGCGTGTGAACATTGCGCAGGGTGATCGCATCTCCTTGTGGGGGAAGCAGAAGCAGGGCCTGCTGGCCTTCCAACGAGGTTATAATCATACGGCAGAAGGCATCATCACGACCAGCAACAAGGCGAACTCACAAAATAGCGGCCTGCTCATTATTGGTGTCATGCTTATCGGTATTATAGTGTTGCTCTATTATTATCATATCCTCCCATGATTGTACTGGCGTGTTAGTCGGCCAGGTTGCGTTGCAGAACATATATTATGCTGGTAGCGTAAGTAAAAAAGCACAACTGAGGACCGTCTCAGGCAGAACCACTCATGCCAGTGCCTGGCCCAGAAGCTGCTCACATTGTGGCCTGATATCGAAGTTTCGCTCTGGAGAGGTGGCATTGATCATACGAAGCACGCGCTCGCTCCACAGACGCCTCTCGGCTGGTTCCATCTGGTCCTGGAGCACTGCTTGTACCAGCCGATGCACCGCAAAGGTATGTGTCTGAGGGCAGCGGGTCACGAGAGAGGCACTGCGTAAAGCGGCCATGATGAAATCAAATTGGTAGGCATCATCCAGCACCGGTCCTAAGCGTGGTCCCAGGTGAGAGGCACCTTCCACCAGTAATTTCTCGGAAATGTCTTCTGGATCCAGGAAGCTACAGGCATACAGCAGGTCTGCCGCTGCCGGGTGTTCCCGGGCAATCCGCTGGATAGCGAGGCTCAAAGTAGTCATCACAGAATCCGGATGGGCACATCCATGTATACCCCGACGTCCCAGTACATTCTTGCGCTGGTGGTGGTATCGCTCCAGATATTCAACCACGCTACACCCTGTTTCTTCGATATAGGCACCGGCCTGATCCAGCGCCAGGGGTAGTCCCCCCAGCAGTTCCCCCAGCTCTGTGATTGCCGGGGCAAAGGGCCGTGCCCCTTGTGGGAGATCTGAGCCAGAGACGTCAGGTTGTCTGGCGCGACGAAGAAGAAAGGTTGCGCCCTCCTCGCTACTCATTGTGGGTAGCTCCAGGGGTTCAACCTGGGGGCCCAGTGCCTGCCGACGCGTGGTAAGCAGAAGTACACCTCTCCTTTGAGGAGGCAATACTCTCTGGAGCAGATCGAGGTCATCCACATTGTCTGCGATCAGTAGCCACTGTGAGTGCGTGGCGAGCCAGCGCTGCACAGCCATAACCATTTGCGTTTGCTTGGCAGCCTGCCTCTCCGAGAGTTGTAATTGCTCAGCGATCTGTTGCAGGCTTGCCATCAGGCTTTCTGAGGTTTCTGCTGCTAGCCAGAAGACAGCGTGATACTCCTGGGCATAGCGATGGGCATATTCGATTGCCACCTGTGTCTTGCCGATTCCTCCCAACCCACAGAGCGCAGTAGCTTGCGAGATCGGGGTTGGCAGTTGGGTGGTGAGTCGGGTGTGCAGCACGTGCAAGATTTCCTCGCGCCCGGTAAAGCCAGGGTTGCGTGGAAAAGGAACGGTCCATAGCGGGGAGAGAGACTCCTGTTGATCAAAACCCGGAAAGAACTCCTCAGGTTCCCGACCGAGAAGGCGACCAAGTTGCCGCTGCGTATAATAGCGAGGAAGCGCCAGGCCTTGCTCCCAACGACTGATCGTTCTGGGAGAGACACCCAATGCCTCAGCCAGTTGCTCCTGGGTGAATCCCCGAAGTTGTCTCTCCTGTCGTAAGCGATCTCCAAAGCTCATAGCTCTTCTTGTTCTTCCTTTCGTTCTTAAATAAACTATTATTGGACCAGATAGAACAGTATGAATGTAAATATATAGATAACGCTATAAAGGCTAATCAATTTTTATAAGCTGCTGCTGCACTTGCTTCTTAAAGAATACACAAGAGCGCGCTGGTTTTCCACTTTAAGTACTTCTTGGGGAATGTGAGTTCTGGCAGATGCTTTGATGAGATACTTCTTCCGAGGTTTTGATACTATTCATCGGGATCTACCTCCTGATGTTGAGTTCCATAAGTACCAGGATAAAGATAGCATGAACCATTGTGGATAAGCGAGAAGGTGGGTGGGGGACGCAGACGAGACGCAAGCAGCCAGGGCGCAGTTCCGCTTCGCTGCACCACGCCCCTACTCTGTAACTCTCTATCGGACATATTATTTGAGGATGCAAGAAGGGCCGTGGAGAACCCGGCTTTCTCGATGGCCTGCGGGTCCTCCAGTTGGTATGGCTAACCTATGGTTGCTGCCTGCCTGCCTATAGCTCCTGCCATACCGGTAAGCTGGCCAGCCGTATTATTCAGGTTACCAACGACATTTGATATGACCATGGCACGCACCATCGCTTTTTGCACTATGAGACCTTCTGTCCTTGTTACCTCCTTCACCATATTAGATGCCTGATCTTCTAAATTTTTAGCTCTGGTTTCTCCTGCGTTAATTCTATTCAACTCTTGCTCCATTCCCTGGGCTCTATAGTTTCGAGCTGTGTCTGTATCATGTCTTCTTTGTGGGCCGAGATTATTTGTTGCATGTTCTTTGGCTAATGCTTCCATTAATTTTCCATCTCGTAATGCATCTGCCAGATCTTTCATTCCACCGTTTGCCAGTCCTTGCTGCCCTTGTGGCGTTGACTCGGTCCTGGGCAATTGACTGGATGAGTCCTGTGGGAAGAGTGCTGGGCGAGCTGTTTGTATTCGTTCTACAAGATCTTTTTCCGAGGCAAAAGCATCAGCCTGTGCAAGCGCCGCTCTATCCGCTTTACTTGCGTCTTTATTTCTTGTGCCTGCATCAATATCGTTCTCTACTGCAATCTTGTCGAATGCTCCCCGAATAGCTTTTCCTTCTTTTTCTGCTTGCCCTCTCTCAAAATGTGCTTGCTCTCTCAGTTTCTGTGCATACTGTCTTTGTTGTTTCAACTGTTCTTTTGGTGACAATCCTGACTGGTATGGATCTAGAGCCTTAAGTTCTCCCTGAAGTTTTGCTCGCGTTTTATCGCCAGCTTCAACGATCTTCTCGACTGGTTCCCATGCCTCTTTCCATGTGCGTGCTATCGTAACTTCATCGGAAGTGGGCCTCCGGGGCTCTGTTTCAGGTTTAGCGGCCTCAGGAGCTTGAGGTTTAGCGGCCTCAGGAGCTTGAGGTTTAGCAGCCTCGGGAGCTTGAGGTTTAGCAGCCTCGGGAGCTTGAGGTTTAGCAGCCTCGGGAGCTTGAGGTTTAGCAGCCTCGGGAGCTTGAGGTTTAGCAGCCTCAGGAGCTTGAGGTTTAGCAGCCTCAGGAGCTTGAGGTCTTTGGTCGCCTTGAAGTCGAGTGTTTTCCGTTGTGGGTCTTATTTCTCTTCTAGCGGTTTTCTTTGTGTCACGGAAAGTGCTTCTAGCGGTTTTCTTTGTGTCACGGAAAGTGCTTCTAGCGGTTTTCTTTGTGTCACGGAAATCCTTTCTTGTTTGTTTTACGCCTTCTTTTTCTGCTGCTTTTACAATTGAAATTCTATATTTTAACTTGTCTACTATAGCGCTTGTTGTTGATTGTGCTTCTTTGGGGACTGCTGAGATTTGCTGCTCAGCATTTTTGATTGCCTTTCCTTCTTTTCCTCGTGCCCAGGATTTTGCAGAATCTATTTTTCGCTTTCTGAGTGCGCGTGCCTCCTTTATCTTTCCCCTTTTATCGCCACGTGCCTTACTTATCCTGTCCCCTTTTTCGCCACGTGCCTTACTTATGCTTCGCTTTTTATCTCCCCGTACCTTCAGTCTCTCCTGCCTTGTATTTGTGCGGAGCATTGAGCTTCTGAGGGTACTCATTTTTACCATGCCCATGTTCATACGCATGCGCATGTTTGCCATTGGAGGTATAAAGCCGCCCATATGGATCGTTCCTTCCTTCCGTATAAGCAATAAACGTGTCTCATGAGCATTCTTTGCGATTTTTCGCTGCCTCAAGCGACGGGTCGGTTATCAGAGATCTTCGTCTGATTCTGATTCATCTTCTGGAACATCAAAGAGAGATATTTTGAGATCGCTACTCAGTGTCATTTGATCATATTCATTCAGTTCGGCCCAGGACATTGCATGCTGTGTGGAACAATAAGCGATGCCCGGGATATTCTGGTTCAATGCCTCATCGGATGATTGTCCTAGCCACTTTTGTGCCGTGAGGACGGCGATCTGTTGTACCTTCTGGTAGCGTTCTTCGTCCGTTGAGTCTGATTGCTCTGTAATGGCATCGCTCATCATTTTTTGATCAGCGATTGAGAGGAGTCTACTCACATCTGCACGATACAGACATTTAGCTGGACAGTGTTCGCAACCGACGAAGGGACCGTGTTTGCGTCGCAAGTGAGTGATATAGCCGGTGATAAATTGCTCAAGGTGCTCACTGGCCTGGTCTGTTTCCTCGCGAAGCTGTTTTTCGAAGGCTTCGATGTCTATGTCAACGCCTGCTTCATCAGACGCGAGGTAGTCCACCCTCAAAAAGCCTTGCAAGCCGCGCGCCAGCCATTCGTACATCTCCTCCACATCGGAGTAGCTCCAGCCGAAGATAGCTCCGCGCTCGTGTAGAGCCTCAACGCTTCCACGGATAATGATCATCTGCATGACGGCATCATGCTGTTCTGGTGATAAATGAGACTGCTCTGCTTCGATCAGTTCTGCGAAATGATGCAGCATCTCCAGGATATTGTTCGGGTTGGTAATCAGGCAGAGCAAGATGTGTGCCCAGAGCCGTTTGCTCTGCTCTGTTGTCAGTATTTTCCCCGCTGTATGGTATGCTGCCAGATCTGGTTCTCCATCTGGAGTTCTGGGAACATCATAGGCATCGATATTGGGGATCGCCAGAAATGGCTTGATCTGAGCATAGGCGCGACTGATGCGTTTGAGTTCGGCGTCAACGAGAGGTGTCAGCGAGCGTTTGTAGTTATCCAGGCGGACCAGATAGGCGTGGTCTGCACCTTCCGCGTAGACTGCCGCCATACCAGGTGTGAGTGTGCCTAGATAGGTTTGTTGTTCCTCATTGAGATTCATCGTCTGCCCTATGCTCTGACGATCATCGTACGCGATTAAGCGGTGGGCTATTTTAAGGTTGGTATTTTTCAGGACATCGGGAGCCAGTTTGCTAGGAATCTGCTCGGCCACCAGTACGCCCTGTCCATAGGCACGCATCTCTGAGAGAATATTGGTAAATGTCTCGATGGCCTGCGCTCGTGGGTTGGCCGCCTCGCTATCGACCTGTGTGGCTGTATTTTGCAACAGGCGGTGAGCCTCCTCAATAACGATCAGATGTTGTAGTCCCTGATTCTGGGTCAGAGCACCGGTTGCGGCCTGTAGACGGCGGTATTCGTAAAGTCGGGCCAGAAACAGGCCCATCAGGAAGGTTTTTTCGTCGTCGCTGCCAACGCTTTCCATCTCTAGAATCGTTGGAGTGGTGAGCAGGTCTTGCATGGGAATGCCATGCGAAATGTCCAGCATCATGCCCTTTGAGCCGATGCGCAGTGAGCCGATACGCGATTTCAGGCCCGCTTTGACGTTGCTCTCGACTTCTGTATCATAGCCCAATCGCTCGGTAACATTATCAACTTTGTTGTACAGGTCGGTAAGCGTGGGAAAGATAGGATAGTGGTGGCGCTCCGACCAGTTCTCGATACGCCTGTTGAGTCCGCTGGCAAGGTCCCAGCCCTTGTCTTCGTAGACTTCATGCAAAGCACTCTCCAGGACGTGGGGCATGGGAGAATACAGCGCAAAGGCGGCATTGAAGACCGCCTTGAGGAAGTCGATATGGGTGAGCAAGGAGGCATTTCCTGGCTCATCATCGGTCTCAAACTCGAAAGGGTTGAGGCGGAAAGGAGCAACCATCTCGTTGCCCAGGGTGTACACACGTACATCGGCTCTTTGTGCCAGCGCTTTACGCAGAGAGCGATATTCAGTTTTCGCAGGCTCGATGACGAGAAACGGTTTTTTCACCTCCACAACCCTGTCCAAAAGATTCATCACGGTTGTTGTCTTACCGCTGCCGGTGACGCCCAAAACGACCGCATGCTTGGTAAGTGCATCCAGAGGGATGTTGAAGGTATTGCCACTATCTTTCCCATTTTGTTGAATCGTGCCAAGCGGCAGGCTCATCTCTTCAAGGGCCTCCTGGAAATCCACATCGAAATGCACATAATCATGGATTGCGTAGCCAGAGACCTCTTCTCGTGGTAACTGGGTGAGCAGGGCCACTTCGTTAGAGGTCAGAAACGTTTGAAATGCTTCTAACGGTTGTCCAGTGGTCTGGCAGAGTGAAGAACGCAAAGGCTCGGGGCGCGATTCGGGTCCGGCGAGTGTGCCAAGCAAGAGAGAAGCCAGACGTTCAGCATCCTCGCTATCATTGGCCCCGAAATAGGTCCTTACCAGCCATTGCCCGAGCGCTGAGGCTTGATCCAGACGTTCAAGCTCGCGTTCGAGCAAGCGAATAAGATATTGGGCGCGATAGTTGACCATATCGCCACTGTAGGTCTGTGTCTGGCCGCTCGATTCACTGGCCGTGAATTGCTGGTTGTTTTGTTGCGTCGATTGCCACTGTGTACGTGAGCGAGAGACGATCTGAGTGAGGAGATCGATAGTTTTCATGCGCTCTTCTATCACCTTGTGGCGAGGTCGTGGGTGAGCCTGAACCACATAGGCCCAGGTTGCACCATACATGCCACGAATGATGCGTTCCAGTTGAGATTGTTCAGAATTGCCAGCGGCCTGCCCCTTCGGCCTTTTCTGGTTTTCATGCCCCTCCATACTAAATGACTTGTGGCTGGGAATGCCCGTTAATGCTCCACTGGTCTGGAAGTGGGGAGAAAGCTGCGTGGCGATCTCCATAGTAGGAATGGGACGCAGCACAATACCGGGAAAAATGCCTTCCAGGAGCGTACGTGTCGTTTTTTGTGTACCCAGAGAGATGTAGCACAGGAGTTTTCGCGGAGTACCCAGCAGAACCAGCGTCAGGTCAGCTCGACTTCGATTGTGAGCGCCAACGACCATATCGACCATATGCATACCAAAGTCCACATGGTTCTGGTGACGCCAGAAGTCAGCCAGGCCCTCAATACGAAAAAAGCTCTGATCATTGTCATCGAAAAGGGATATCGGGTCAAAACTTGTCGGGACCGCCCCCTCCAGATGAAAACGTTCGAACTTACTGATCAATTTGCCTAGCATACTGAGCGACTCAGTATCAAAGCCAGGAACTGCGCTCATGCTCTCTTCCTTATAATGACGGGTGTTGAGTAAACATCTGCCGGTTGCTCTCTTTCATTAGCTTAGCACAGGAGCCCGATTACGCGCAAGTTAGTAGAAAAACGGAACAGGGAGTGTCTGGTAAATGTCTGGTAAATGTCGTGGAAACCCACGACATTCTCAGATATCTTTGAAGAGCGGAGTTTTCTTACTAACCCGCGCTATATGCATGTGCGAATGTTCAGGGGGATAGCCCTGATCGGTTATCCGAAATGATACAAATGTTTCAGGGGAGAGCCATGAAGTTGCTGCAAAAAATAGGAAGTATGCTCGTAAGGCCACCCGGGAAACGCGGACTTTCGCGTGTTGACCTTATTGTCTTTCTGGCTTTAGGTGTGATAATCGTTATTGACCTGATATTTCACACTTTACAGCCTTCTTCTCCTGCTGCTGTTGCATCGCCGGTGAAATTGGCGTCAATGCAGGGCGTTGCGACAACTACCCAGGCAGATCTTCCAGATACGCATCTGTCTCCAGCGTCCTCATCTGCTGCGTCAGATAGCCCCTACAGTTTTCCCAGTTGTTATACTGCGAATGGAGGAGGGATAGGGGCGCTCCCGGCTGCTCCTAACACCATAAAAGGTCCTTTTGGCTCAGGTAATGATCTGCTCTTTTTCGTGACATGCCCCGGGCTAACTACTGAAAGCAACAGCATACCAACGCCAACCTTATGGACGTGGGTGCTGGTAATAGTGAATGCGTCAGTGTTTATTTTGTTTGTCCTTACCGGGTTGAGAATTATGCTGGGTGGATCGATCTTCCGCTACGCAAACGCGATAGAAGTGCTGCCCAGCATTCTGCTGGCTCTACTTGCGGCCAATCTGAGCCTGAGCATTATAACTATGTCTCTGCAATTGAATAATGATCTCGTTGTACAAGTTTATAATCAAGCAAATAACCTGGCACCAACCACTGCGCAGTATGTGGATGGAAATGACATTGTAACAAAAACGTGCAACAACTGGTGGACGGCAGGTGGAGCAGCAGTGGGTGGAACAATAGGGACTGCAATACCCATACCTGTAGTAGGTAGCATATTAGGTGGTATTGTTGGCGGTTTTGTTGGTCACACGATAGGTTGTGATGTGGACCCTCACGTTACAAATTGGAATGATGGGTTGAACAACTCACTCGATCCTAACAATGTCACAGGGGGCGCGAGCCTGACGGGACTATCGCTCTTATTCAAATCGATGACCAATCTGTTGGAATTTGTCACCGGGACGTTGGCGTTGATGTTGATGGGACAGATGGTGGTTCGTCTGCTCCTACTCAATTTTTACATCATCCTGGCACCATTAGGAATAGGAGCCTGGGCCTTGCCTGGAAGAACAGGACAAAGCTTGACGAGAATGTGGTTGCAAGGATTCTTTGCGACGCTCTTTTCCCAGTTTCTCCAGGTGGTAGGGCTCATCGTGATACGTTTGCTGATTGGAGCCATCACAAGTGGGATCTATGCGTCCTTCAATAACAGCGCTGTCAATAATGATGCCACGCTGCTCTGGGTGATCCAGATTGCGCAGTACTGGTTCTTGATTCGTATTCCTACACTGCTTGGAGCCTCTGCGACGAATATGGTAGTTAGCTTTGGTCAGCAGATGGGTCAGTTGACACAAACGGCGGTAATGATGACTGCGATGGAGGTCCAGTTTGTTTCTTCTGTGGCTATGAGTGCCATTGGTAGTGCGGCCTCGTTGGGAGCAATGGCGATAGCTCGCTAGGTGATGAAAGAGGGAGATAGGCGATATCTCCTATTGCAGCTTGATTTGAAATCACCGGGCCCGTTTATGAACGGTCTTATGCATGTTGCAAGATACGATAACAAATCTTCTATACTTTTCAATGTATTTACTGTAGAGACGTGTGGTACAGAGCCTATATTGTGAACTTTTCTGTTTGAAGGAGGAAAAAGAACAATGCCAGCACAACCACTACCAGAATTGACAACATTCCTTAATAGCATCTGGTCTATTCTTGTGAATGTTGCCGTCATCCTCTTTGTCATTTGCGTTATAGTTGCCGGTGTCATGCGTATGATTTCCTTTGGAAACGAACGGCGTATTGCTCTATCGAACATGGCTCTCACTGCCGCCGTAATTGGCCTGGTAATCGTCCTGTTGGCTGTAGTACTCCAGGGCTGGTTGCTAAAGCTACTTCCTGCTCCGAATCCTAGCACGCGGCCTGGTGGTGCAATCCAGGCGTTTGTAGACCAACCTGGAGGGCCACGAGTTCTGCTTGTTAACGGAAACGTTCCCAACGCGTTCTCTGCGTAACTTGAGCAATTTCGAGAGAGGTGAGCATGTAATAGAGGTAGGGGGATAGCTTATGAAAAAAGAGGAATTTCCGACCTTCCTTAATGAACAACCAACGGTTATCTTTGGGCGTACGGGGCGCGAATTGCTGATCATCGCCTGCGGTCTGTTTGCTGCTTATCGTGTATGGGACAAAGTAAGCAACCTGCTGCCCAGCGTAGGCGGAAGCCTTCTCGCTGCATTTCTCGTCATCATGATTGTAATCGGCAGCCTCGTACTGGCATTGCTCAAGGTTGGCTATCGACATCTTGAGGAATGGGTTTTTACCTGGCTTTTCTTTGTGTCCATGCCCAGAGTCTACCTCTACAAGCCTTGGGAAGACGAGGTTGCCTATGAAATGGAATCCGAAGAGAGCAACAACCCGCAAGAGAAGCAGGTTTCCAGGAACGAACTCAATGATCTTGATGAGAACCTTGAAGACAATTAGGAGCATAGTGCCATGTTAATAGTCCCACGAGCGCCCAGCCAGAATTTTAGTGGCACAGGCAATGTCATAAAAACCTTCGTGAGAGTGAAAGACGTGACAGGTGGGGTGTCGTGCTTGCAGCTCAGCAGTGGCAAACAGTTATACTACCGTGCCATACTGGCCGTCAATCCCGTCAATTTTAGCTTGATGTCCGAAGATGATCAGGATGCCCTGATAGAGGGCTTCAAGAGCTTTCTCAATGGATTCTCTTTTCCCATCCAGATCCTGGTCAGAAATCTGCCCTATAGCCTGGACAGCTACATACAGAAGATGGAAGCAGTTCAAGATGACCTCGCCGAGATGGCGCGGGATCACGCAGATTTCCTACGCCAACTGGCCTCCAAACGTGCATTGGTCAAGCGTTTCTTTTATATTATTGTGCCTGCCGACGATATGCTTCCTACCGTAGATCGTCAGGAAGCGCTCCTCAATGCGCAAACGCAGCTCAACCTGCGTACAGCAGAAATGCATCGTCAACTAGAACGTCTGGGGCTGACAGGGTACCGCCTGGACGATAAAGAGATTTTATCCCTTTACCAGAGCTGCTATCTTTCTGAGGAGGCCAGACAGTGGCCTTTGTCTGATAGCTTGATTGAGGGAACGAATCGTCTCATGGTATCGGCGCGAGAACAGGTTCACGGTTCACGTGATGTTGATATGCGTGGCATGCAAGACTCCGACGAGGACGAGGCGAGAGGGAAGCAAAAGCCGAAAGACAAAAAGGCTGCCAAAAAGAAGCAGAAGATTCCCAACTTTGCAAGTACGGCAGAGTTAATAGCGCCGACCGGTATCGAAGCGTACCCCTGGTATTTGCGCATCGATGGGGAAGCCGGGCAGGAGTATGTACGGACGCTTGCCTTTGTGAACTATCCACGTAGTGCCTATCCTGGCTGGCTCGATGCGCTCATCCGGCTCGATGAACCATTTGTTGACTTCAGCATCCATATCGCGCCGCTTTCTCCGGAGCAGGTGAACACGCATCTTGGACGCAAAGTCAACGAGTTTCGTGGCTCGGTACTGGCCTCTGCACGACAGGGCAAATCTCCTACTCCCACCACCGCAATAGCGTTGGGAGACATGGAAGGGTTGCGCGACAAGCTGGCGCGTGGAGACGAACGTGTCTTTAACATCTCCGTCTTTGTCCAGGTGCGTGGGCGCTCGCGGCGAGAGTTAAGCGAACGCAATAATCGCCTCGTCTCTGCCATTCGTAGCCTTGATTTTCGTTCCTTTCCCGTTCATTGGCAGCACCATGCGGGCCTGCTGAGTTGTTTGCCTGAGTGTGATAATCAGTTGGGACGTGGTCGCCTGTTCGGTACTAGCTCTGCCGCCACCTTTTATCCCTTTATCGGCAACGATATTGGTATGGAG
>Ga0310811_10009611_pt1 | contig 12495 bp, 13 predicted proteins | sample YCmetagenome_FD_207642 | JGI IMG/M metagenome (GOLD analysis project Ga0310811, IMG submission 207642) | Soil microbial communities from experimental microcosm in Duke University, North Carolina, United States - YC | ecosystem: Engineered > Artificial ecosystem > Soil microcosm > Unclassified ... | reverse complement strand
GGCATAGACAGGACATGGGGGAGCGCGATACCGACATCGGACCGGATTCTGTGTAGGTGTGCGACAAGCGAGGCCAGTTATGGGAATTTATTCAATATCCGCCCAGCGCTAATGTGTTTGTCACATCGGATTCAAGACAAGATAATCATGATGCCACTCAAAATTCTTCAGAGAGTGGGAGAGTGTAAGCTGGATGCTTACTACATCAATCACATGCCTATTCAGATCGCTTATATCACCATTCCCAACCTTATGTATCACAGACTCGGGTCTCCTATCTACCATCATCTGTTCATTTATATCATGTTCTGAAATCCACAGTTTTGTCCTGTTATTCATTGTCCAATTCATTTAGTGTTTCCCATTGAAACCCTCGGTGGGTTTCCACTACCACAGTTAAACAAGTGGTGTAGCCAGGCTGGTCGATCTTGGAGTGGTGTGGCAGGGTGGAGTGAGGAGTTTGAAATTTGATAGGTGCTGGTCGTGCCAGTGGTAGTTACAATCATATAGCACAAGTTATGTGTCTGCTCTCACTCAGACTGTACACTATGTTAAGTTTCAACCATGAGTTCTGTATGATTTTTATCGCTCACTGCTCAAGATACAATTGAGAATTTCCCAATGGACTTTACAAGGGCCCTCTCACTGACACAACACCAGCAAGTTCTCAAGGCTTTCTTGCGACTCGATTTTCTTTCCCAAGGATCACAATGTCTGAAATTGTTCCAGCTCAGATGCCTCATATCATTACTTTCTGTGAGACATGTTGTACTTCAAGCTGTGACAGGCTCTGGAAAGACCCTTGCTATGATTCTCCCTCTACTCAATCATATGTGGTTCATGAACCACTAGACATGCACATTGAATTTGGCCGTCAGCCATGGTAGTATGAGCATTGTGTAACGTGTCATAGGCAGGAGAGAGACCACATTGTGAAAGCAGATCAATGGTTTTGCGTGATGAACAACCACTAAATAAGCATAATCCGTGTATCACCTGGAAAGCAAGACAACTTCATTATTGACTTTGTTGAAGATACAATACAAACACTTACAGCCTCAACATGCTGGTGTTTTTTCTCTTTTACAGCTCACACTGTCTGCATAGCTAACAGAAGAATGCAACATAGCAATGGAGTGGTTTCTTGTAATAGCTTTGTCAACGACGTATCGAGATCAAACAAGAGGAGTAGTTCAGGTGTGACATCTTTTGATGACATGCGAAAAATGTTCTTAGCGGCCTCCATCTCAGCATCAACCTCATCAATGACTATTGCAGTAGCGAGGGGTTGTAAACTGATGTGAAGTTGCTCACTTGCTTGTCTATGTCTAACACATTCAGAAATTGCACAAGTGCCTTGCTTCAAAAGAAACCTTCTTTTCAAGTTGCCATGGAGGGTCTTTCTGAGATTGAATACAACATGAGGTCCATGACTGTCATCTGCAATCCACGAAGTATTTTGAGGACAGCAAGAATTTTTCCTTCCTTGTCAAGGATGGAAGGATTGATCATCCAAGCCAAAGGTTCAGGCTGCTGATACATCGTCACAGGTGGGTATAATGCATGAAATGGAGTCATTTTGATTAGTGCTTGGGGGGGATGCACTGTTGTATTTGAGAGGATAAACACTAAACGAATCAAGCAAAAGTAAACTGAAAAAACCATGGATTTCCAGGCGTGATACAAATGAACAAATGATGGTAGGTATGAGACCCGAGTCTGGTCTGATGATATGAAATGCAGTGATATATATATATATGGGGAAAAGTCCACGTGACTGTTGGTGTCGTAAGCAACCAGCTTACAAGTTTGCGCTGTTGACAAGTAATGTTACCCAAATCGGCATACCAGCATCTGCCAAATTTCAAACTCCTCGCTTCGCCTGCCAAATCACTCCAAGATTGACCAGTCTGACTACATCAATAAATTCTCACCATCTCAAATTGACACATAGTCAGACTGGTTACGAGTCTAGTGGAGAGATACATTTGGGATCGTAGCGGTGCATGCGCACCAAGTCCCCGACTCTGCGAATGTCAAATTTCTGTGATTTCTTTCTCTCACAATCAATCAGTCTTCACGTCTTGGGTTCGCAGACGCTCCAACCTACTTTCCCAATATCAGACGGTCTATATTCCCGTTGATATTGTATAACCAGTGTATTTTCGTTCAATTTTAGTTAAAGTCTCCATATCTGACAGTCTCCCTCCCAGACGTCTATACACGCGTTGATATTGTTTATCTTAAGTATTCTTGTTCACCGCAGCTGTCTCATGCTGATTTGGATTTCTCCTGGATTGAACTTGTCTGTCCTTTCATTTACAGTTTATTATTATTCCATCCACGCAATTTGTCCTCTAATTTTACAGTGGCTCTTGGATTCCAAGCTTCTGAGTTATCCTCCCTCCCTATAGTATCCGATTCACCTCCTAGTAACCTCTAGGATGCCTGAGGACACGCATTGAGCAGATGCTCGCTCTGTATACGTCCTTTTCTTCAACAACATCATGCACGAGGGTGAAGTCTATCTGTGCCAGTGCGCCCCGGAAATGTTGCTGGTACATGTTTGGCGGCACAGTATAACCCTCGAAATCATATGCGGTGATGGGCACTGCATAGTGAGTGTAACCGAGCCAGCCACGTCACAGCAATGGCACGGGGAGAAGAGCAACATCCCCAACATGACTGAGTGTGGGACACGAGTACAGACTGCAACCACGAACAAAAAGTATCAGAGGTTGCGAATACAGCCAAATGGTCACCGGGGAGGTACAATGGATCATAGAACAATGGGTAGGACGTTATATCATGTATGAGGTTATGAGGTGGACAATCATTGAGTTCAAGGACACGAGCATTTGTCGAAGGACGTTTGCATAAAAAAAGTGGCATATAGGCAAGCGTCCTGCAGGAGAAATCCAAATCAGCACGAGACAGCTTCGGTGAACGAGAATACTTAAGATAAACAATATCAACGCGTGTATAGACGTCTGGGAGGGAGACTGTCAGAGATGGAGACTTTAACAAAAATCGAACGAAAATACTCTGGTTATATGGAATCAACGGGAAAATAGACCGTCTGATATTGGGAAAGTAGGGTGGAGCGTCTGCGAACCAGATCGTCCGCGTCAGGTATGGTGAGAGTCAAACAAAACTGCCAGTGATTGGGGGTGGATTAATGTGCGAGACATTTTGGAAAATGGAAATACAACGTCCGAGACCTTCGGAGAACATTCCAGATGCAAACAATGAAAAGGGAATTTATTCACACGCTGACATCTGTTTTTGCAGGTGCCTGACCTTCGGCGGTCGACAAAACCCTCCTCTCTTTGGGAGTCGGGGATGTGTGACCCAAAATGGTAGCTAACAGGCTTGGGTTCCGTGATTGGATTAGGGTTAAGGGAAGCAGGTCCAGTTGCCCAATTTTGGTACCACAAAGAAGAAATGTCAATTGGTGTAAATTCCAGGTAGTAGTAAATATTATTACCAGTGGTATTTGGTTAAATACTCATGAAATGGAGGTACATGCCAAGATTAGATCATGAAAGATTGTGACTTTCCCACTGAAGGCATTGAACTTACTGATATATATACACTGGGTTGAGTTGTAGAGTTGTGCGGTGCAGACTAGGATTCATTACCGGTGATGGCTTCATGGGGGAGCACTACCAAGTGCGTCAACATCAATTCAAAGCTACAGCTACTGAACAGTGCATAGCAGAGCCCCAGAGGAGCATCTGCCTTAATTTCCAACCTACAGTTATAGAATGGGGGGCCTGTGATATAATATATAGTAGAACTAGTCAACATGGTCAGGATATCCTTACCAACTTGGACCAGACATGGCCATCCCATGCATTCCTTTGAAGACAACTCTCCTCAGAAATCATATCAGCAGAAGAGGCTCAGGGGGTGTATGAGCCAGTGGGTTAAGTGGTGGGACCTTTTGCACTGAGGGACTGGTTCCAATTGAAATTGAAACCCCGAGGAAAATGCTTGTTGTAAACAGCGCTTTGGGTCCGGAACAAGCCGCCCCCCTCACGTGGGCTTCTCATATATATACAAGGACTCGCCTTCGGTGGGCTGCCGGCCTTCGGTCTGTGCTCGTAGAGATACAAAGGCATAGGTGCCAATCAATGTCTTTACAGTAGCAAGTCAGGAAATACAATATTCGCACAGTCTTGTATTTTGTTTGCCTCTGAAAATAAGCATCATGGGGCGCGGATGGCTAAGTGAATTTGATCCATATCAAACCCGTTCTCCTATTTAACAGAAAAAGTACTGCACGAAACTTTACCTGCTATGATGACTGTCAGAAAGGTGTGAGTGCCGTCAGGAAGAGGTTGTAGGTCCTAAATAGATTATAGAAAGAGAGAACATCAGGGAAATGTAATTTGCTATGGAGCGCTCTGTAGCACCCTGTAGCACAATCAAACTTGCTAATGAAAAAGGAGATGGAGAATGCACATATTTCCCTTCATTGTCAATGATAGGACCAATAGTGGTCCGTGCATCCAGTAAATAGATGCCGTCTTCCGCAAATGAGGTATTCGCACCAAATAAAGGCGTCATAACGCCAGCAATTCTTTTTATCAATCTGGTATCTACTTCCATTCTGGAGACCAACGACGCCCTGAAATGAAGCCAAAGTCGCCATAATGATGAGCAAGGATTGATAAAAAGGAGACAGAGACACGATACCACAGATGCAAAGTACAGATAGAGCCGCGCAAAAACGTCAGAACGATGCAAGAAACAGAAAGAGCCGGGGAAAAGATGACAACATGCGGGCGGTGTGACCACGATAACGTACATTTTTTGGGAGCCGAGTCATACGACTGGGCCATTTTACAGTGTTGTTGATCTTCTCAAACCTTCATTTTGGAGAGTTGTTGCCTCTGATACCAGAAAGCATGTATCCACCCGAATAACACATGCATGAACAGAGGTGTGGTGATACCTGGAGAAAACAAAAGTTGGCAAGTTAACAATGAAAATGAAATGTGGTGTGCGAGAGCAAGTGGTAACCTAAGCTTAACTCGATCACGTTAATCGAGTCGGGCCGGTTGGCATCAGAAGGTGTTGAAAATTTTCCCAAGGTGATCTCGAGCAACCTAGATAGGCTCAGCACTCATCACTGAACATTAAACATGGAAAGATGGCAACAAATACCTGCACCTGCATCGCCCAGTTCCACTTCACCTCCGTCCGAATCATGGGATTTTATGCGGGTATTCCGCCAACTTGTGATCCCCCCACCCCAAAATTCTGTCGCAAGCGCCACAGTCAAGCCAGTGAGTCAACGTGAGCTGCACAGTAGTGGTCCATCTCTCCAGGAGCTTCACAGCCTGGACCTGGATACTTTCCATCTAGCCATGCCAGAGCACACCCGAATGTGGGCAAGGGACACTTTGAGCCACCATGGCCCAGTGAGCCCTGTCCCAAACGTCCAGATCTGGACTGCTGGGATATTGCGTGGAATCCTTCCCATCAGGTTCGTCGAGGAGTCGAATGTGGTGGAGTACCTTAAGTTAAGCTTTATGGCCCCGGCGGGAGGTGGGGCCGTCTGCTTGTTCCAAATATCGTGTCAGCCAGATGCTGCAGCTTTGGGCTTTCCTTCAACAGAAGCCTGCACTGCAATAGTATCTGAACCAAATTCGGGGCAATCGGGAAGGCCTGATATGTCGTTTATCTGGAACAGCAACATTTGTTGCACGATGGAGGTTAAAACGCACAAGGCCTCTACTGCTGGATCTCCCCAGGTGGATATGCTGCAAAAGCTGGGAGACGATTGGAGTCAGTGGCCCAAAACACTGTTCCAAGATGGGAGAATGCATTTAGGCATGGTGTATGACATCTTGTCAAAGCAGCAACAGAAGAAGGAGAGGAATGAGGAAACTCAAGAAGATGCATCTAACGGCCCAGATCTATCAGATGTGTTTGAGCACCATTGGCAACGTAAGGTTATTCACACAATATACCAAGTGCGATGTTTTTATTCTCGAGTTAAACTGCTACGGTACTCACCTGTGGTCCAGGTTTGGAATCAGCTTGTGAGCAGGGAATCACAGCACGGCATCATCTCCAATGAACATACCTTTGTGCTGGTTCACCGCCAGGGGCACAGTCTACAGATTTCCCCCTCCTACCGATATCAACCAGCTGATGAAGAGCAAAGGGCCTTCACAATGTTGGACTTGAGCTTTTTTATGGCCCACTCGGTGAAGAGTCGGCTGGACCAGCAGGGTAAATGGCAAGGGGCCCCATCGCCTGGACCTCTTCCCTTGTCATTGCCCATATCCCAAGCTACACCCGGTACCAGCCGACATCACCTAAGTCCCAGTACCCAGCCGACTACCAGTACCCGTGGTGGCAGTGTGATGGCGGTAGGAGTCTCCCACGTCTTCTTCCAGTGGAGACCTGACTTTGTTCACTTCTAGAAGTACTTGCACCCCTCTATTTGGAGGTGGCTTATGTCATGTTGGCGATGGTATTCACCACTCCAGAGGAGACCCCATAATGCCACCCTGAAATTGCCAATCTCGTCATCCCGTCCAAATTCCCCGCCTCAACTTATCTTCACTACCTCTGGGTGTTCATCGTTCCCCCTTCAACTATCTCCGGTGGATAAATTCAATTGGAACTGCTTCTTTTCAACCCCTCTGGTCCTAGAAAGCCTTATCTCAGACACTCAGCTGCCGGTCTTCCGTGGACGCCTGAATGGATCCAGCGTTGTCGTGAAAATGGCTGAAGATGATCTTTGCGATGAGTTGATGCTTGAAGCCAAGATCTATCAAGATCTGCAACCTATTCAAGGATCTGCGGTTCCTACTTGTCACGGAGTGTTTTCTGGGGTTGGAACCTTGTTCCTTTTGATGGATGATGTAGGGACTTCACCGACTTCTTTCACGTCCCTGTCCTTTGATCAAAGGTGGGTAAGTTTCATGGGTCGGTCAACCCCAAAATTTCACCTTTTGTTTCAGGTGTGGTATTCTCAAATCACTCATGGCTATTCACCAGCTGGGAGTGATCCATAATGACCTAGCAGCTTCCAACATTGCAATCAGTGATTCTACTGCAATTATTCTGGACTTCAGCCAGTCGGAGATAGGCCATGTTTGCCCAGGTGCAGACCTTTGCCCAGAGTTGGTTGAGGGTGCCGCCGCTTTGGGAGTAGATCCCACAGACGTCATCTGAGTTGTATCCAAATAAACCTCTGGGGCTGCTCACCAACAAGCCTGGTAAGACGAAACCTTCAGCTACTCCTGCTAGCAGAACTTTCATAGCCACTTGATGATGACACATTTTCATCAGGCAGAACTGAATAAAAGCTCGACATAGTTCATGATCTGGAGGGGGAGTCCAATGAACTTGACAGTGGTCTTGATACCATGCCTTGGGTCCGAGGATCTAGAGCACAAGCACAAACCGTTATACCCATCTAGAGGCTGGAAAAGCATAATGGAAATTTACTCATGGGTCCTCACAGATTAGCTTAAATACCATTTTATCCTTCCACTGCACAGCTTCTAGTTCAGTGAGGTGCGGCTGTAGTACACCCCAAGAGGCCACGCGTTCCATCCAAGTCATCTTACTATAAGTCATAGACGCTGAGTGAGACTGTACTGGCACCGTGGCACCAAGCTTTAGGGAGATGTCGGCCAATATTAGTGTCGGAAAAAATGCGCTGATGTGGTCTGAAATGGCGGGATCTATGTGGGCAGAACTTGGAGTGGGAACAACCTCAAGCCTCATTTTTCCAATCTCTCCAAATATCCATTAATCTTTGCAAAACTTCACTGATTTTGGCAAAATGAACGTATCAATTACACGGTGAATATAATAGAAACAGTAATATTAACGGCATGCGAGCTACAATTTTACTGAAGGCACGAAATACAGGTGCGAGAAATGAGAGACTGTATGAGCAGCGGCCAGAGACCATGCAAGTGATGACAAACTGTATGCAGGAGAAGAAGAAAACTGCATGCAAGAGACTATGCAAATGAGGATGTGATGAATCATGACAATACATAAAATGATGCTACTAAGCTGATCCGGAGACGACAATGCAAACACTTGAATGCGAGACAGACGGACAGACTTTGTGCAATAGCGCTGACACTCATACCTCCGATGGCCCAGCAACATTCTTGAAAGCTGCCTGCTGGGCCTGTTGAAGCGTTAAATAGGATCCGCGCACGGAACAGAAACAATCTTACTTGATATAGCATAAGGAATTTGTGCAGCTCCATCAAAACCTCCCATGCAGCAGTGTAGTTTCCCTGTGCATGCGCAAGCTCACATCAAGTGAAAGAATGCATCGAGGAGGATTGCGGAGTCAGTCATTAGTGTCTGAATGCATCCCAATATTTGTGTCATCGGGTGATGCATTCTGGAGTGAAGCAACAGAGACCTGAAAGTCGGCTAGCAAGATATTTGTTGAGCTCTTCCTCGTCAGCATCTAATGGCGCTGGCATGGAAGCCGGATCAATTTCAGGAGGGAAGGGTAGCACAGCATCTCCATCTGGTTTACAAATTGTCGAAATTGAAGGTCAAAGGATAGGATGTGTCTTGGAGAGAGTCAAAATCAAGTCGCTCTCCAAGAAAGAATAACTTGAACATTCAACTCCTGCAAACCCAGACTCCAAACCATCGGCGGTGTGTAAGAGTCTCATGCCACAACTACATATTGTTTCAAACACCGCACCCTAATTCAAACACCGCAACTTTGGACTCTACACACCTAGCCGACTGGCATAAGTTGTTGTGGCGTCAAGTTTGCCACTGTTTACCACCACCGCTAATCCATCCGAACAGATGACAGGCCGTCGGGTACACCGGGCAGACGATAAGCTCAGTAGCGTGACGTGACTGCATACATATGTCCGGATCCCGTTTGGGTAGCTAAGTTAACTACATGTCTGCCTGTCGTTTCGATGTCCCAAGCCCCATAAGTATGAAGTAGATCGTCCAAGAGAAGTTTGGCTTGTCCCCCTGCACCTGGCAGCTCCAGTCAGCTCAATATCAGCTCGAGCTGCTCGACAACAAAGATGTCGTTACCATCTCCCCTATCGGCTCCGGCAAAACACTTATATTTTGGATTCCTCTCCTATTTAATGCAAGTAGGATTATCAATCTCCATCCTCCTCATGTTGCTGAACGTTTAACTCATCTCCACCCAAATCACGCAAGTCCATTTCATTCTGTGCAAAATCTTCTTCAGGTATTGAGTCGTGGCCACTGGTTTTCCCTGCTATCAAGTAGGGCTAAAACAAGGTTCCAAAGGTTCGGAGCAACACTTTGCATCTTCACAGCAAGCTGACTCATAAATGATGTTTCTAACTGCTCTACAGTTGCGGATGCAGCCTTGAAATGGAGGCCGTGTTGCTTGAGGGATAGTTCAGCGACCTCCTTGCACAGCTCTCCACATAATGTTCCTGCTGCCCAGGCAAAAACCGATGGTCGTGAGTTCTTGTCATTGTATAGCTGTGCACAAATCCGAGCCGCATTCATTGTCGAACTTCAAGGCTCATTCTGGGGCACTGCACAATAGAGTGGTATTGCACTCATTTTCAACATCTCGCCTCATGTTTTACACAAGGTTTTATACAGTTCTGCTCCCATTCTCGTCTGTTCTCCTCAATGGCAATATATGTATTATATAATATTACCTTGTCACACTTGTGGTTATATCGCTTAACTGCCCGGTGTACCTGACGGCTCGTCATCTGTTCGGATGGATTATTGGTGGTGGTAAACAGTGGCAAACTTGACGCCACAACAACTTATGCCAGTCGGCTAGGTGTGTAGAGTCCAAAGTTGCGGTGTTTGAATTAGGGTGCGATGTTTGAAATAATATGTAGTTGTGGCATGAGACTCTTACACACCGCCGATGGTTTGGAGTCTGCTGCAAACCCTGAAGGGCTGCATCGTAGCTTAATTGAAATCACGTGATGAACAACATGTAAAACACGCCTTCTGCATGCATCATGTGGTCAAACTTCTACTCATTAAATAGACACCAGACGCGTCATTGGGCGTTACAATGACATGACTTAAGACTATCAAGCACACCGCCCCTACGACCAGCATGGATGTGGCAGACTCAACGCATCTCTGGCGTTCTCGGAGGGATGAGATACCCACTGGCTTAGTTCCTCCATATGTTGGTATTTCTGGTGATTCCAAAGTCGACCTCGCTCCACCTTCTTTTTGGTGCCTCCAAAGGTCTATTGATGACGGCAAATGAGAGCCTAGAGTATATATAGCATAATGAAAGTCTAAGGATGATTGCTGGAATGTGCGGTCCAGTAGATTCGGAGAGAGAATGATCCGATGCATGTCTATGGAGGTAGAAAGAGAACTGGAAGGAATGTGATTGTAAGGAATGACTATAGCAGAAAAGTCAGTGACCGTGCAAGCGGAACATGCGGATTTAGTGCACGTACATGCTTTATGTTCATGACCGGCGAGAACCGTGTAAAATTATAAATATCTGAAACACAAAATGAATTTTCTTCCAAGTTCATAAGCAACAAAGCTCACGATTCATATGTCTGGGGGTCAATCGTCTGTAATCGCTGGATTGGAAACAAAACACAAGAATTTCTATCCACCAAAACAACTCTCCAACCCTGTGGCAGACCCTCTGCTAGAACTTGAGCAACTCTGGAGCCTAGATGATGAGTGGAGGTGGGTCAGTGAAAATGAATACTCGTGTTGCACAAGCGTCCCTAAGAACCACCCAGGACAACGACAGTCCTCATGTGGGATGTCGTGTGCATTATTATTTATTATGGACGGCAAAGACAGATGGGACGCCTTCTCGGAAATGGACATTGGACATGACATGTTTCCACAATATATAATCTTATGATGACTTTGGAGCGCGGCGTCCACCCACGTGCATCTTACGTGCGCTTACTTGACCAACTACATCCAGCAAGCTACTAACGTTAGTACCCCGCGCAATTACTAGCTTCGCTCCATCACTTAACAACATTGCCGAGTACTCATGCTCACGAAATGAAACTCCACATTACTTCATTTGTTGTTGCGAGCACATCATCAATTCCTTACTGACTCTTTTATCTGCGTTTCCTTGGTCTTTGAACACGGCAGCTCCAAAACACGTCGACGTCATTTAAACACAATGAAAAACATGAATTCCGACAGGAAGATAATCAGCTCATAGAAGATCACTCTGAAGTGACACCTGATTTTCTCGCAATTCTCTCACAAAATGGAATTCCGAAGCACGAACTTCATCTCAAGCAGGGCTGTATTTGCTCACTTATGCGCAATATGTCTGTTCAGAAAGTACTAGTGAAGAACGCACACCTTATCATACAAGAATTGCACCACCATTATGTTGAGGTTCGACTCATCAACAACAGGACAGGTCAACTTGGAGATGCTCAATGTATCCCCCGCATCTGCTTCGAATTCACACCCCCACGCGCAAGCTGGACTGTTTATTGTCTACAATCTCCTCTGCGTCTTGCATATGCGACGACTTTCAATGGATGCCACGGTCTAACCCGTGACAAGAGCATCCTCGACCTTCGCTGCGAAGTCTTCGCACATGGTCAACTTTACACAGCACTTTCACGAATCTGTCAACGAGGCAATTCATGCATCCTCTTTCTGGAAGACAAACTAAATGACGACTTCAACACGTCGAATGTTGTATATAAAGAATTGCTATTAGATTTGAACTAGATTTATCCAACGAGCCGCGCAGCGGCAAGCACTTGTATATTTATATTATGCTCAGCGAGCAGAAAGGATTACTTACTTTGGGTGGGGTTGGGGTTAGGTTAGGTTAGGTTATGATCTCGACGGATCTCCTTATAAGGATCAGCCAACCCTAACCCTAGATTGGTTGTTAAAGAGAACTTGCCAGCTGGAACCGAGGGCGGCCTATCCATTCGACAGACGTAAGGAATGAATATACTAGGACAGCGTCTGAAAGAAAAACCTTGGCCTTTGAGAGGTTTCCAATGCCGGGGTAGACGCGGCTCTTGAGTAGGTGTACTTCGGTATGAATCATCTTGTCATCTAGCTTTTTAACTCTGTCAAGAGTGCATCGATACGCGTCAAGGCTAGCTCATACTGCAGTCCTTCGTATTGCATGTAACGATAATCAGCATCATCATAAGAAGCAGAAGTGTTCTTACAGGGAAACGAGATCAATTTCTAGGGTGTTTTTTTTTTTTTTTTTTTTTTTTTTAGGAATATGCGCTTTGACCACTCAATGTTGTTGGTTAAGACATCTGTCGGCTGTTAGAGATGGAGTTGAAGCAATTAAGAAGCATGCAGACTACATGGTAGACATTAATCAAGTATGGCAGATCGAGAACAGAGGGGCGCTCACTCAGCGTGGCGGTCTTTGCCTTGGCTATTGAAGATATGAATGATCTCGAGAGTGCAATGACTTCTAAGCCACTACCATCTCTGTCTGGAATAAGTGCTTGGTTGCAACAACAGACG
>Ga0310811_10009610_pt1 | contig 12495 bp, 9 predicted proteins | sample YCmetagenome_FD_207642 | JGI IMG/M metagenome (GOLD analysis project Ga0310811, IMG submission 207642) | Soil microbial communities from experimental microcosm in Duke University, North Carolina, United States - YC | ecosystem: Engineered > Artificial ecosystem > Soil microcosm > Unclassified ... | reverse complement strand
CAACGTATAAGCAAGCACGAAAAAAGAGCAACCAGTTCTTGGTCCTTCTCGTGAGTTGGACGTCTGCTGGAGGAAACATGATCCTGCGCCGTTGGTCAAGTTTTGTGGAAAACCAGAGCACTCTCCTGTCGCAAACTCTGAGTCGAAAAGGCCAGAAAAAATTTAACAGATAAGAGGAAACAGTTCCATGACGAATTTTGAGCGGTCTGATGCTGGACCTAGCAATCTCCAGATGGTTTCATTGGAGAAGTCCGATGCCGGACACAATATCCGGAGGGAGGAGGCGTCCACAACAGACCTACTCCGGAAATCTTTGTCGAGGGGGTCCGATGCTGGATACCATCCCCGGAGGACGACGTCCGCACCAGACCTGCTCCGGAGTCCTTTGTTGAGGGGATCCGATGTCGGACACCACCTTACGGAGATGGTGCTCGCACCAGACCTACTCCGGAGTCCTTCGTTGAGAGAGTCCGATGCCGCATCCGACATTCTCCGGCTCCGGGCAAGCACGTCAGAAACATTCATGGGTGCTAGAAAAGCTGGAAAAGTCAAAGAAATTAGAACAAGACAGCGAGAGGTATATCAAAAGCCGTCTAATCTAGAATTTTATCACATACCGGTCGCCGATCATTCGCGTTCAAGTCAGGACCACCTGGATGTAGCACCGATCACCACCGAACGTTCCACAGATGGTGCACCGGTAGCAACAACAGGGTATGATCATCTTCGCCAATTACAGGTGATAGTGAAAGAAAAATTAGGGAATAATCCTGAGCAGCAGACAACAAGAACGTGGTCTGATTACTTTCATTCTCAAGCAAGAGCGTGGCAAGCAAGAACGTGGTCTGACAACCTGGCCCAAATAAGGGATTGGGCTTTTTCTCACCCAAATCTCTCAGAGAGTCAAAAGCTGCATAATTACCTTGGCAAAATAGATGAGATATTGCAAAGAGGGTTAGATGATGTTCGTCCGAACCAAACCGAGGATCAAGCAAGAACGTTGCTTAAGAATCTTGCCAAAATAGAGAAAACACTTCGGAGAGCGTCGCAGACCAAAGCTGGTGATGTAGCTTTTAACCTTGGTATAGCTGCCATAAATAATGTCCTCCCTTCGGCTTTAGCCGGTGAATGGCTCTGGTCAGGCTTAGGCGCAAATTTCGCTGCTTCATACCTAGCAAATTTTGTAGCAGCTAAGGTAGCGGAGAAGACCAATGGAGAGATCAAACCGTATCCCGTTGCTACTCAAACACTGGTTGGACAACTGGTAACTGTGCCGATTGTCTTAGGATCGCGCAGAGGATCCTAAGACAAATTTGAACTGGAATAGGAGGGTAACAGCAGCCAAGCAGAAGAGTGCACGAAAAGTCTGCTAGAATGGCCCTCGAGTATGAATGGGCCGGATTACAATGCTAAGGACGCTCACGCCAATAACCTGACGAGTAGAATGCATGGCAGGATGGATGGTAGCCAAAGTCGGTTAGGTTATTGGCGTGAGTCCCCTAACTGAAAGTAGATCCTAACGGCGCAACCATGCAAACTGGCAGGCGACTTCACGCAGACGATTGAATGGCATGCTCCAATTTCATTGAGGCATAACGTCAAGATGCTGTAAAACGACCTGGATACGAAGAACGATACGCTTTGAGAAAATGAAAATGAGAAGTTATAATTCACTATATTGTCTATCTATTTCACCGGATGTGTGGTGAAATAAATGTATTCTGGTGCATGTATTTTTGAGCGGAATGGAAGGCTTTACATGCGTCAGAACATGCATGCAGAAAAAGCAAGGAGTAGCAACACATGCAAAGCACTATCTTTCTTCATACAGAAGCTCCCATTTTTACTTTTCCAACTCCCGCAGCAAGTGGTATGCTTGTTTATACAGTGGCGGATCGAACTGGTGCGGTGATTGTGCAGGGGCAGGTCGATGTGAAGGAGAATCAAACGACCTTGCAATTGTCAGCATTGCCCGAAGAATATTATATCCTGACGGTGATGGATCATACTACGGCTAATGCACCCACGCGGACTATTCCCTTCACGGTTATCATTTCTCCTGCGTTGCCAACTGATGATATGTTCGGTGTAAGTTCCCATTTTTCTGGCAATAATCCGCTGACGGGGACACAAGAATTTGTCGCGATGGGGGCCAGTCAGGCCAGAGAAGATGCGCTCTGGGCGCAGGTAGAAACCGTCAAGGGGCAGTATAATTTTGCTGCGATTGACAAATACATGAGCGCGTTAGTGCAGAGCGGCCTGAATCCGTTGCTCATTATAGATTACAATAATCCCTTGTATGACGATGGTCAGACACCTCATGATGAGGCTGGATTTGCTGCCTATGCCAGTTATGCGCAGGCACTTGTCAATCATTATGGTTCACAATTGCAAGCGATAGAAGTCTATAATGAGTATAATGGGAAATTTTCAACCGGGCCGGGTGCGCGTGATGCAGCAAATTATGCGCAGATGCTCAAGGCTACCTATCAGGCGGTTAAATCGGCGCGTACAGATGTATCGATTGTAGTTGGGGCGACCTTTGGCATTGATCTGGATTGGTTCAAAGATCTTTTCAAGGCGGGAGCGTTAGCTTTCACGGATGTTATCTCTGTCCATCCCTACTCTATCCTGTCCGTAGATACGCCAGAGTTTCGTGGTATCGCGAAGCATCTTCAGGAGTTGCAGGATCTCATTAAAGAACATAACAATGGGGAAACGAAACCAATCTGGATTACCGAGTTAGGTTGGTCTGATGTATTCAATATTACCAATGAATTTGAGCAGGCCCATTATCTTGTACGGAGCATTGTACTCAGTCTGTCGGTCGGCATCCAGAAATATTTCTGGTACGACTTCATCAATGATGGGACGAATGGTCTGGAACTGGAACAGAACTTTGGCTTGATCAGAATGCCCAATGAAGCGAATCAACACGAATATTATACGCCGAAGCCTGCCTATACTGCCTTTGCGGTGCTTATTCGTCTGCTGGCAGGTCGGTCATTTCTGGGCAGAGAGAGCGCCGAGTCCGATGTGTATCATATGTGTTTCAGTGACAATTTGCATATACTGTGGTCAACGCCGTTAAATAAAAAAATAGTATTGGCATCAGATGGTCCGATTACGTCTATCAGCATTACGGGCAAAAAGCAAATTCTACAACCCACAGGCGGCAAGGTCACGATCCACCTTACATCAGAGCCTGTCTATGTTCTGACGGAAACTGAGAAGTTCACTATGCGTTTACTGGAAATCGAGTCAGAATAACAGCGGTTTCCTTTTAGTCTGGTGAGAGAAGAGGGCTGGCCTGGTCTTTATTCACCTCAAAGGCCGATTCTCTGCAAATTGGCTGAAACAAATGAAGCTTCCATGCCATCACTCCTGGTATCCTCCATACTAAGTGTCTCTCACCTTTTTGTTGTGATGATGTTGTGTGTTCTAATTGTTATACGGCATCGGGTTTCTGACCCCAGACGGTCAGGACCATCAACAGAGCACAAAAATCCTCTTCCTGCATCTCGACTAAAGTTTGCGCGTAAAGCTCATCCAACTCTTCTGGTGTTGCGATCCCTGTTTTGAGGATAAATGGTTGTACGAGTTTCAATGCCGAAGCAAAGTCATGATAGAAGCCCTCATGGGCTTCTGTACCAGAGGAAAAATCGATTGCGTGTGCCATGTGTCCACAATTCTGACACCCTGCCTTTGGTAAGAAACGAGAGAGAGCCGGGAGAATTCCCATATGGAAGCCATTTGGCGAGAAGCTCTGATGTGCTTTTGCCAGTGCCTGATTGAAGAGGAAGCAATTTTTTTCAAAGGATGCTGCCGTCGTGAGGCCACATTCTATATCGGTGAAACGCAGAATTCCTCCTGGTCGTAGTATGCGCAAACACTCTTGAATAAAAGACGGCCATTTTTCAGGGAGCATAAAGCCTACAATCATGCGAGCATTGATCAGATCGAACGAATGGTCGGGGAAATCCAGTGGTTGCGTGGCATTCATGACTGCGAAGCTCGCATTCTCTAGATGTTGAATGTGTGCCTGGGCGCATGCATAATTGATCATAGTCTGGCTGATGTCGACACCAACCACGTCGATATCGGCATGCGCGAAAGCCGTTTCCAGCACCCATCCTCCCGGGCCACAGGCAACATCCAGAATACGCTGGACTCCGGTGAGGTCGAGTTTTTCAGGAAAAATCCCTCCCATTCCTTTGGTGAATAATTTGTCCTGGCGCATCAAACGCGCCATTTCCGCCGCACTTTCTGTGTCGATGATATAGGTATTATCTGGTTGCGGCTGTAGCGGGGCGTGTTCCATTGCATGTTGCTCCTTTGCTGTGATCATGGTTGGGTTAACGGTTGTTGCAGCAAACTGGTTTCGATATCCATCCAGACACTTTCCTGGGCCTGATGGAAGGTTAGCAGTCGATTGTGTTGCCTTTCGGTCCTGAATTTCGCAGTGATGCGTCGTTGAAAATCAAGGAAGAACGGTTTTTGTTGTTCATAGTTTGGCATCGGGAATAACGCGATGTTCTGGTGCGCAAAGAATTGCTCCGGCTCAAAAGCAAGCGCTGTGATATTGGCATACTGTGCCATGAGTTTTTCATGGGCGTCGGTAAAGAAGTGCGGGTGGATGCTCACTGCGAGCAAGCAACCTGCAATGTGAGTTTGGTGCGCAATGCGATGCGCGATCGCGCTTTGTTCATGTTCTTCCCATTTGACCGGGAGAATCGGGTTGGGTGTTTGTTTGTTGGCGCTTTGCACCGGGCGATGTCCTATGATAACCGATCCTGCCAGTGAATCCGCCCCTAAGAACATGTGATGGTGGTCGTCCTCATTTTCCCAGGGGGGCGTACCAATGCTGTAGATTTCGCGCAAACTACGCACTTTTTGATCCTGTCGTGGTGGCATACATTGGACAATACTGATTATCATTCCCATGCGTTCGGGGTCCATCTGGGCGATGGCTTGCTGTAAGATAAGATCGCATAACGCCTGTGGATAGAGCGCAGTCGGGGTGTGGGTGTACGCATTGAGCACCTGCGTATAAAATTGGGATGGAAGCTCAGTGTCGACAATGCTCCCCTGCTCTTGTTGTTGCGCAAATGCAGGCATATCCCTGGCGACAAGCTGCTGGAAAAGTTGCCTGTAGTTGGAGGGAATAGCTTGCTGTAAGGCACGCATATTGGTATTGCGTGGCGTGGATTGCTGACTGACCCAACGTTGCAACGTCACTGGTTTGACATGGACCGCTTGTGCAATACTCTGTTTCATCTGGGTATTTTCGATGAGTTGCCCCAGCAGATCATGCCAGCTTGTATATTGTGAATCTCTTGTCATTATATATTGCATGAAATAAAAAATATATCCAATATTATAATATTCCATTTCATGTATGTCAATCATGGTAATGGGTTATTCAGGACTATTTAATTCTCATTTCACCGTCTTCGGTGGCGTGGTGGGAAGGGGTGAGCGAGGTGCACCTCGCGCTCCGTCAATGTACTAGCCGTCTCGTGCAATCCTGCTTTTGGTTGGGAATTGGAAAGTATTATTATCTGTATAACAAGAATAGCGATCACAGCAGCCAGAACAATCAGCCACAGCTTGCTGTGGCCTGTGTTGTGTTACAACAAGCCGAGTTCTCTGGCTTTCAATGCCGCTTGAGTGCGATCGCGTACGCCTAGCTTGCCCAGGATGTTGCTGAGGTGGTTCTTGACCGTGCCGCCTGCGATATAGAGTGTCTCGCTGATTTCGCGATTGGAAGCCCCACGTGCAAGCAAGGCCAGGATTTCTTGTTCGCGCTCGGTTAACTGTGAAGATGCGTTGATGCCGACGAACGCAGAGGTAGCAGGAGTGGTCACATTCTGCTCTATGGGGGTTGGTGAGAGAGAGGCAAGGACTTTTTGTGCAACGTCTGGATGCAGGAGAACCTGACCCTGTGCGACCACCCGAATAGTCATGGCAAGCTGCTCGGCGGTGATGTCCTTGAGCACATAGCCCAATGCTCCCGCTTGCAGACCAGCCTGGATCAGTTCTTGATCATCGAAAGTTGTCAGGATGACAATGTGGATCTCAGGCCAGCGCTCTTTGATGGCACGCGTCGCGTGAATGCCATCCAGACGCGGCATACGTACATCCATCAGCACCACGTCGGGCGCTGTGCGCGTGGCTGAGAGGCGTTCAACTGTGGTAAGCGCCTCCTCGCTATCACCAGCCATGCCCACTACCTCCAGGTCTGGCTCCAGCTCAATCAGTTTGCGAAAACCCTCGCGTAGCAGGCGTTGGTCGTCCACAATCATCACACGAAGACGTTCTGCCATGATCAAGCTCCCTTTCCAGCTTCATATACTCTCATGGTGTTGACATCCGCTGATTTCCGCATCTTTAGCGGGAGCACCACTTCGACACGCCAGCCATGTTTGGGTTCTGGGCCAGCCTGCAGTGTTCCATCCAGAAGTGCGACACGTTCGCTCATGCCTTGCAGACCGAAGCCAGACGTTTGGTGTTCGTGCTCAGAGGTACAGCCCTGACCGTTGTCAAGGACTGTCAGTTCTACACGGTCCTCCTGTTCACTGCTCGTGGAGAGGCGCAGCAGCACCTTTGTCGCGTGTGCATGTTTGCGAATATTCGTCAGTGCTTCCTGTGCACAGCGGTAGAGCGTCAGGGATTGTTCCGGATGCAGAGGGTACGTTGCCTCTTCCAGATCGAGTGTGATACTGGTCTCGCGGCAGGTGGTTTCAGATGCTACCACCAGCCTGCGTAGTTGCTCCTGCAATGAACCCACAGAGGCTTCGTCAGGCCGCAGTGCCTCGACGGAGTGACGGACATCCGTCAGGCAGGCTTTTGTCACGCGCCGTGCCTCCAGTAGTTCCTCACGCAAACGGGGATCGCCGCGTGCTTCGAGCTGTGTTGCCGTTTCCAACTGGACCGCGAGTAATGTCAGTGTGTGGCCCAGGGTGTCATGGATTTCACGTGCAATCCGGTTGCGTTCGCGGATGACTGAGAGTTCTTCCACCTGGGCATGAGATTTCTGGAGTTGTGTATGGGCCAACGCGAGTTCGCGGATTGTTGCTGTGCATCCACAGGTGGAGCTAAACGAGATCAAGAGGATTATCTGGCTACCAATATCCCACTGATGGGTAAGCAGGTCGAGCGCGAGGCTTGTACTCAGCCAGAGCATGCCTGCCGCGAGCAGCCCGAAAAACCGTGATTTCGTCGGCATCAAAGGCATCAAACAAGCAGTCATTGTCGGCAGGATCGGGAGCCAATAGAGGTTTGTGTCTGGAAAGGGGATGAAGAGGGAGGCGCAGGCCAGACAGAACAGGGCAAGCAACCAGTAGGGATGTGCGCGTCGTCTTCCGGTATGATAGATCAAGAGCCAGGTACCATAGATCCCCGTGAGCAGTAGAAAGTTGACCAGGGTGTGCCGCTCCAGAAAGAGACCGAAGAGATAGCCAATACCGGCGACGCAATAGGCGGACCAATGCAGGAACCAGCCTGATAATAGCATTGATTGTGTTTGGATGATTTGTCCTCGTTTGTCTGTCATAAATCCTGCCTTCTGACGCTCGTATGACGTGCTTTTTTTTGTAGTATAGCGCATTGACCTTTTCTCGTGCCAGTGTCTCTCGTCATAGATCTGTTGAGTATACCTATGTCGCTGGTCATAGCAACCAGAACCATAAATAGGCCCTTGATTCATGACTGATGGGACAGGTGTTGTCCTGCTTATGCCAGCTATACTCAGCACAAGGCGGATGGATCTCTCATCATTGCCTGTATCGTGTCGAGTTTGCCAAATGGTAGAGCCGAATATAGCATAACGATCGACACCTGAACGAAAGGAATATAGTATGAATATCCGCAGTCTGACAGAAGAAAGCATGAATCATCCACGTAGTCGGACGGCGTTCCGCAGTGTGAAGTTGCTTGTTGGCTGCTATCTTGGTCTTAGCGTGCTCACCCTTGTGGCTATCGTCTTGTTGCGTAACAATACAGCAATAGTGACCCCAGCCGTCTGGATTCGTGGAACTATTGTCGCTGCCAGCGCATTGCTCACGGCCTCCTTCGCTGTCCAGATGGCCCGTGGTTCCAATCGTGGGTATCTCCGATTGCGGATTGTCTCAGGTATCATGTTGGTGGCGATTGTTGTCATCATGGCGCTCCCCGGCATCTTTCCGTTGTGGATGAAGATCGAACAGGGTGTCTGCGGGCTGTTTCTGCTCGGCGTCGTTGTGGTTATCAATGGCAAGCATCTGCGATCGGCGTTTGCCACCAGATAAATTAAGTTCACTTGTGCTGATGCTGATCGTCTCTGGTTCAATCTATCTTTGTTCAACATACAAACACATTGGGTAAATGCTACAGGAGAGCGAAGATTGATTTGTTTCGTATCAGGGTTCTATCTGGTTTGCTCAATGTGCTACCTTTTTGGTTGAAACGAAGCCGGTTTCAACTTGATCAAGTATAAATACTGCATGAGCCATTGTTGAAACCGGCAAACGTGAAGTTATTCCATTTAATCCTTCACAACAAGATGTTGGAAGCCATTCAAGTGTGTTACCATCCTCTTGCTTTAAAGCCTTGAACTAATTGTGAGAAGCGATTGGCTTTTTAGAAAAGGCCTTTCCTGACATTGCGCTACATAATGGACTAATGGCTACAATAACATATATAATGTAAATCCATGGGAATTGTCCCATGTAAAAATCATGAGCACTTATATATAAAGGGCTTTGAACGAATACAAAGAGGACATAATCTAAAATTGCTGCCATTGCTAGCCAGAATATGCCTAATGCAAGAGGCTCACCGCGCCAATTTGGCTTCTTAATTCGGCTCCTGAAATACAGTAAGCTCAGTAGTACCCATCCTATGAGATTTAATAAAACGAGAAAGTTTTCATAAATACTGTAAGAGGGATTATGAGTACTAATTGATGGAGGAGAACCTGTAAGAGCACCTAAAAGCAGGGCCATTCCGGCTCCTAGAGCCGCTATCCCTATATATCCCAGGAGAAAGAGTGCGATTGCTCGCTTGTATTGTAGCTTTGTTTGTATCGTTTTTTTCATGATACACTTAACTCCTTTGTTTTCAACAAAGAAACCGTATACTGGTTTCACATTTTCTTGAATCTGCCACATCCAAATTATGACTGCTGATTGTTGCTGAAGTACGTCAAAAGTGTGACAAAAGTGTATCGGAGAATGTTTTTTAGGGATGAGTGCTTTATTTCCACACATGGTAGTTATATCGTGCGGAAGATGCGCCACCATTAACAAAGGTTGTAAAACGGCTCATTGGATCGAGCACGCCGACGTGCTACCGTGGTTGATGCCGTCAGACGGTTGCTCGCCAACCACGATAATTTGCCGAATACCAATACCATGTAGAAGGTATAGCGATATTTACAGAGATATTGCCGTGTCCAGTTCATATGGGGATCTTATAACACGGCCTTCGCAACAAGCCTCTCGGTGGTAGAAAGTCCCTTATTTCATTTGTTTGCTTTTCGTCCGTATGCGGTTATAGAGTTCTTCCATTGTACTGATGAATGACACGTCTTTATACCAGAATGGTGGATAATCGCCTTGTTTCTTGATCAGTAGCGCCGGAACGTTTGCTTGTGACGTGGTATTGAGAAGTGGTGGCAATCTCTTCGCTCCGGTCCAGAACTCTTTGTGATTGGTTACGTCTGTTGCTTGTTCGCTGGTCGGGCGCGTATAGTAGGACTCAACAGGTTCCACGGGAATGTCGTGCGGCACCAGCGCGGATGCCAGGATCTGTCCCAGTGGCGAGCGAGCCAGTTCGGTGTGGAGATCATTTCTGGACAGTCCTCGCAACTCGAACATCACAAAAGGGTCATGGTCCAGGGCGGATGCCAGGAGGTAGTAGACTCCGGCTATATGTTTACAGGGATTAGCATAGTCCGGGCAAGAACATGTGGTCTTGAAATCGTGCTGGCTGTGTGGCAGGAGATGGAGATCCAATCCGCTGAACGCGTCCTCAATGGTATCAGGCATCTCGTTCATCAACAGTTTTGTGACCAGATCCGCACGTGATGCAATCTGCTGGATAACTTTTGTCCAGTCGGTCGCAGTAATCGCTTTGATGGTAATTGTGGTCTTATAGATAGGTTCTTTATAGACGCCAAAGTATGGATTGATCGAACCACGGACGCTGGCCTTGACCGTGCCATTTGTCAGTGTATAGTCGATGATACGGCTGCCATTGGCATAGGATAGCCCACGTCTGAGCCTGTTTGGGTCCGTAAATTGTTCCAGGGCCGTGATAAAGCGTTTGCCCCACCAGGTATGACTGAACTGTGCCATTGTGTTTACTCCATCACCGCGCTGCGGCGCAGTGCGATCAGTTCTTTGAAACTTTCATTGTCGAGTTCTGTTAGCCACGACTCATCGTTCCCGACCACCAGCGAGGAGAGCCGCTTTTTATCTTCGATCATCGCATCGATGCGTTCTTCCATTGTGCCCATTGCCACAAATTTATGTACAAAGACGTTCTTGCGTTGACCGATGCGGAAGGCACGGTCGGTGGCCTGATCTTCGACAGCGGGGTTCCACCAGCGATCAAAATGGAAGACGTGGTTTGCTCTGGTCAGGTTCAGACCGACGCCGCCTGCTCGTAGCGAAAGAATGAACAGTGATGGTTCGGTTTCAGGATCTTGAAACTCGGTAATCATCTGTTCCCGTCTGGCCGCGTTGATGCCCCCATGTAAATAGTAGGTATTGTAATGCTGGTTCTGCTCAAGGAAGCGCTCTAGCGCACCGCCAATCTCCGTGAATTGCGTGAAGATAAGCGCACTTTCTCCACTGGCGATGACCTCTTCGATCATCTCCTCAAGCCGTTGGAGTTTATGGGAGCGCTCGGTGGTGAAGGCACTGCCATCTTGCAAGAATTGCATTGGATGGTTACAGATTTGTTTGAGTTTCAGGAGGGTGGATAAGATCAAGCCTTTGCGCTGGATACCTTCGGCTTCATTGAGTTGTTCCGTGACATCTTTGACAACGGCCTCATAGAGCGATGCCTGTTCAGATGTGAGCGTGCAAAACATTTTCTGCTCGATCTTATCCGGCAGGTCGTTAATAATGCGCTTGTCTGTCTTGACACGGCGTAAGATGAAGGGTTCGACCAACTTCTTTAAGGTTGTTGAGGTAACCGGATTTTGATCTTTCTGGATGGGGAGTTCAAAGGATTTGCGGAACTGTGCTTCTTTGCCCAGGTAGCCTGGATTGAGAAAGTTAAAGATAGACCACAGGTCGCGTAGACGGTTCTCAACGGGGGTGCCGGTCAACGCGAGCCGATGTGATGCGGAGAGCTTTAAGATTGCGCGTGTCTGGGCCGCCTGCGGGTTTTTGATGTTCTGTGCCTCGTCGACTACCACACGATGCCACTGTATGCTCTGTAAGTGCTTTTCGTCTATACGAGCCAGCGCGAACGATGTCAGGACGATATCATATGTCGCGCATGTCTCCGCGAAGGTCTGTTTGTTTTTGTTGCGCGTACTCCCCTGGTGTACCAGCGTGCGAAGTTGTGGGGCGAAACGCTCGATCTCCTTACGCCAATTGCCAAGCACGGATGTTGGCGCGATGATCAGGGTCTGCGCCACATCTTCGTTTTGCTCGCGTTCTTTCAGCAGACAAGCGATAATCTGCAAGGTTTTGCCCAGACCCATGTCGTCTGCCAGACAGGGATTCAAGCCCAGTTTTTCCAGAAATTGTAGCCATGCAACACCTCGTTTCTGATAGTCACGTAAGGTTCCCTGCAATGTCCGTGGGTCTTCAACGGGGGTAAACGCATCTTTGTTGTAGAGGCGGGAAAGCATGTCCTGCAAGGTCTGGTCATGGTCCCATTCCAGGTCATCTGCGGCCTCTGTTCCGATCTTTAACATATCCAGCAGCGTGATTTCAGATTCTTCGTGCTGGTGTGTCTGCCAGAACTGGAGGAGTTCTTGCATTTTGTCGCGATCCAATTCTATCCATTGTCCCCGGAACTGGACCAGGGGTGTTTTCGCATTGACGAGTTGTTGCCATTCCTCTTCCGTGACAACCTGATTGCCAATGGACAGTTGATACTGGTAGGAGATGATTGCTTCGAGATTGAGATGGCCTGAATTGGCTGCGGCAGTTCCCTTACCAGGGGAACGCAGTGCTGTTTTGAGGCGAACCTTTGTGCGCCGCCGACCTTCTGGCGTCCACCATGCTGGAACGATGACCGCGTAACCAGCGTCCGTAAGCACCCAGGCATGTTCTTGCAAGAAGGCGAATGCTTCCTCAAGTGTGAGGTGGCAACTGACCGGATGATCTGTAGCCAGTCCGTGCCAAACTATGGGATAGATGCGCGCCGCATAGCCGAGTGCCAGCAGCAGATTTCTCTCAAAATTTTGACCGAAAGGCCGGGCAACTTCAGCACGGGCCTGTGGGTTAAGATCCCAGTACTCATCCAGACTTAATTTGAGCGAGGGGTCTTCTT
>Ga0310811_10009609_pt1 | contig 12496 bp, 11 predicted proteins | sample YCmetagenome_FD_207642 | JGI IMG/M metagenome (GOLD analysis project Ga0310811, IMG submission 207642) | Soil microbial communities from experimental microcosm in Duke University, North Carolina, United States - YC | ecosystem: Engineered > Artificial ecosystem > Soil microcosm > Unclassified ... | reverse complement strand
GCAGCGGTGGTCATCAACGCGAAGTCCAGCACCGGCGACGCCGACGCCGTGGTACGCGAGATTCTCAACTACGGCGGCAAGGCAACGGCCAGGATCGCGGATGTCGGAACGCCTGCTGGCGCCAACGATCTCGTCGCGGCCGCCATCGACAGCTTCGGACGGCTCGACATCCTGGTCAACAACGCAGCCGTGCGGCGGGAGGTCGATTTCGAGAAGCTCGATTATGCGGAGTGGCGCGAGATTATCGCGACCATTCTCGACGGCGCCTACCTCTGCGCGCGCGCTGCGCTGCCCCACATGATTGCCGCCGGCGGCGGATCGATTATCAACATCGGCGGCCTGTCGTCCTTCACGGGTGCGGCGCGGCGAGCACATGTGATTGCCGCGAAAGCGGGGCTCGTCGGGCTGACGCGCGCGCTGGCGCATGATCTGGCGCCACACGGCATTACGGTCAATTGCGTGGCACCGGGGCTGATTGACACGGCACGGCGCGGACCGGAACCGGCGCACCACGCCAAACACGCAACTCTTGTGGGTCGCCGCGGCACGCCCGAGGACATCGCCGGCGTCGTTCGTTTCCTATGCGGTGCTGAAGGCCGCTACATCACGGGGCAGACGCTGCACGCCAACGGTGGCGTGTTCATGGCGTAGGCCGACCTGAAGTGGCCGCTACCGCTTAGCGCGCTTGGAATTCGTACTGCTGCGGCGGCTCAGCGCCCAGCAGGTTGCGTACAAAGTAGTCCCACCGGCGGCGAATCATGTACGGCTCCGACGCATAGCCGTGGCGGCGGTTCGGCAGCAGCAGCAGATCGAAGTCCTTGTTCGCCTTCATCAACTCGTCCACCAGCAGCAGCGTGTTTGACGAAGGCACGTTGTCGTCCATCGTCCCATGCGTGAGCAGCAGCTTCCCTTTCAGGTTCTTCACCAGGTTCTGATTGGCCTGGCTGTCGTAATTCGACGCGCCGCCCGGCTTCTTCTCGAGCAGGCCCTGCCACTTCTCCGCCCAATCATCCTCGTAGTTGCGGTTGTCGTGGTTGCCTGACTCGGAGATTCCAACCTTGAAGAAATCCGGGTAGCGGAACATCGCGCCCGCGGTCGCATACCCGCCACCGGAATGTCCCCACACACCGACCCGATCGAGATCGATCCACGGGTACTTCGCCCCCAGTTCTTTCATGCCCGCGACCTGATCGGGCAGTGTGTTGTCGCCCATGTCGCCGAAGTACGCGTCGTGGAACTTCTTCGATCGCCAGGGCGTGCCCATCCCATCGATCTCCACCACGACGAAGCCGAGCTCGGCGAGTGCCTGCGAATCGCCACGTGCGGAGAGAAAGTTGCGCGGGCCGACGCTGCCGGTCTGTGGTCCCGGATAGATGTGGTTGATGATTGGATACTTCGCCGACGGATTCAGATTCGTTGGCTTGTACAGCAGGCCATACAGATCGGTCACCCCGTCGCGTCCTTTAACCACAATCGGCTGCGGCGGTTTCCATCCTGAGGCCGTGAGGCGAGAAATGTCGGCTTTCTCGAGCGTCGCGATGAGTTTGCCGCTCGCATCGCGCAGCACGAACGTCGGCGCCACGTCCGGCGTCGAATAGCTGTCGACAAAATAACGTGTCGATGGTGACGGCGCCACGACGTGCGTCGCGTCTTCCGGCGTGAGCAGCGTCAGGTTGCTGCCGTCAAGACCGACTCGGTAGAAGTGGATGAAATACGGGTCGCGTCCCTTCTCCTTGCCGACCGCTCTGAAGTAGACGAGGCGGTTCTTCTCGTCGACGCCGACAACCTGCGTGACGTTCCCCTCTCCTGTGGTGATCTGATTTTTCACGCGGCCGGTCTGCAGGTCGCAGAGATAAAGCTGACCCCAGTTGTCCCGCTCGGAAAACCAGATCGCCTCGTTCGATGCGGGGAGGAAGCGCCAGTTGTGCGCATCATTGCCGGACTCGTAGTAGGTCGCGGCCTTCTCCTCCAGCACCTGACGGACCTTGCCCGATTCCGTGTCCGCCACGCGCAGGTGCGCTTCCTTGTGATCGCGCGATGTGGACAGAAACGCAAGCTGTCTGCCGTCAGCGCTCCACTCGACGTCTTCGAATGGACCGTTGCACTCGACGTCGTCGCACACAGACGAGCGATGCGGATCGGGCGGCATCTGCAGTCGTACGACACGCGCTCGATCGACATCGATGACGACGCGCTCGATCATGAAGATCTTCGGATCGCCGGGAAGTGGATACTTCCACGCTTCGAGCCTCGGATGCCCGACGTTCGTGCTGACCAGGTACATCTCGCCCGTGCCGCGTTCGTCCTGCTGGAACGTCGCGATCTTCTTCGAGTCCGGAGACCAAAGAAGAATCGGGCTGTCGCTGTGGATCCAGCCCGCGTTATCCGTCGCATAGCCGTATTCCTTGACACCATCTTTGGTGAGCTGCGTCTCGTGTCCGGTCGCGACATCACGCACCCAGAGGTTGTAATTGCGGATAAACGCCGCGCGTTTGCCGTCCGGCGAGAGCACCTCGGCTGCGGGTGCATGGCGCTCTTTGGATTCGCAGCGTGAGCCCGCGATGTCGCATGTCCACTGGCTTCCGCCTGCGTTGAACGAAATGGACTTCCGGTCCGCGCTGAACTCGAACTGCGTGAATGGCAAGCGGTATGCGCCGTAAGTCGCACGTGCGGCTGTCGAAAGGGCCGCGGCGACTCTCGCCTGGTCGAATGCCGGCGTTTTCATCCCCGTCGCCGCATCAACGAGGAAGAACTCGGTGCCGTTTTCCGTCGTCGTGCGATACCAGAAGCGATCGTCGCCGACCCATGTCGGCCGCGCCGCCACGTGCAACACCAGCGAGTCGGTGTTGTAGCCGAGGAACTTCTCGGCGCGGGCGTAGTCGTCCCTCGTCAGCACGCGCGGCTGCGCGCCGGCGGTCGCGGCGCTCAGGACTATCAGGGTGATCACTAGTCGAAGCGGTGTTCTGAACATAGCTACAGCACTCGTGTGAACACGTAGATCGCGAGGGCAACGAGCAGAATCAGTAATCCGAGCTGCTGCGTTCGCGTGGGCATCGGTGTCAACGTTTTTTGGCGCTGCGACGCCGCGTCAGGAATGAGACGTGCATACCGGGAGCGATGCCTGCGTAGGCGTCATACCGCACCTGAATGACAGTGCCGTTCTTCCGCTGCAAGGCATACGAGCCGCGCTGATGATCGGAGCGCATGAACGAACGCCACAAGCGCTCTTCGATTCCGGCATCTGCGGGCGCCGTAAGGTCGGCCACGGTGCGCCGCATCAACTCCGCGCGCGTGTATCCGGTCATCGCGAGTGCCGCCGCATTCGCGCCAATGTAGCAGCCGGCATCATCGGCAACGAGCGCCGGAATCGGCGAGCGTGCGATGTAGCCGCTGACCACACGCGCCGGCGTTCGGCTCACGCTCGCATGCCGACGCATCTCCTCGACGAGCGCATCGAGGCCGCGGTCCTCGACGATCTTCGATCTCGCTCGCATACGACGGGGACTCACGAGATCCGATTCTATCCGCGCGGCAAGCTTATCGATCGGGGTCCTCGTTGTAGTAGAACGTGACCGTGAAGAACGCCTTGTCAGACGGATAGTCCGGTGGCAGCGGTTCCGTCGGATTGCTGCCGGTGATCGCGCCGACCGCGGCTTTGTTGAAGCCTTCAATATCGGACGGCTGAAGCACCTGCACGTCCGTAATTGTGCCGTCCTTGTGGATATTGAACGTCAGCACGCAGTGGCCGTGGAAGGTCATCGCCGCCTGCGGGATGAACCAGTTGTGCCGCACCTGCGCGACAAAGCGGCGCAGCCATGGCCCGAACTCGACGCCCTTGGTGTCGAACTGAATGGACGCGCCGGGCTGATTCAGCCCACCTTGCGGGTTGTCGAACGTCTGCTTCTGCACGTACTGCTGAAGATTGCGGAGCGCTTCGCCGAGCGATCCACTCGGCCGCGGTCGCACCGGCTGCGGCGTTGGCGTTCGATAACCTTCGTCGGACGGCGGCAGCACACGCGCCTGCTGTGATTCCGGCTGCGGCTGCAGCGTCGGCTGATTCTGATTCTGCTCGCCGGCTGCCCGTTCTCTATTCTGCGCTTCGAGTTCTTCGGCGGTATTGCCGCGCGCGAATGGCGCGGTGTTGGTCGGCTTCGGTGCAGCTTCGCGCGTCTGTGCTTGTCGATCGAGATCCGACAGCGGCGCGCGCGGCGGCGGCTGCAAGGCCTTCATGTCGATGCGCGGCTGCACGAACACGAATCGCTCATCTTGCCGCTCGCGCAACTGACGTTCGAGCTCGGCGCGTCGTCGCGCAACCTCCTCGGGACTCACCTGAAACATCGGCAGCTTCGGCACGAGGATGATGCCGAGCACCAGCAGGATGTGGAAGACGACGGAAAAGATGACGCCTTCTCGACGCGAGATGGCGCTTCCGACAACCAACTCGTCCTCGTAGCGACTGTCGATGTCGAAGTGAATCAAGATCGAAAATTATAACATTCGCAATTGCAATGACTTACGAACAAACATGCGCCGTATAGAGATAGACGATGCCGAAGGTCAAAGGGTCTGCGCGAATATCGCAAAAACCTGCGCGGCGCAGCGTCTCGACAAAGTCGGACGGTGGCGCGAAAGTGCCAACCGATGCCGGCAGGTAGGAGTATGCGGCGTTGTGTCCGGAAATCGCACGACCGATGCGTGGCAGTACGTGCGTGAAGTACCAGAGGTACAGCGGCTTGATGCCGGGAATGCGCGGCACGCCAAACTCGAGGATAGCGAGGCGTCCTCCCGGCCGGAGCACCCGCGCCATCTCCGCGCACGCGCTTGCCGGACGCTGCACATTGCGGATGCCGAATGCGACGGTCACGGCATCGACCGATCGATCCGCTGCCGGCAATCGCATAGCGTCGCCGCGAACGAGAGCGATGTTTTGCGCCTCACCAGCTGCTTTCACCTTTTGCCATCCGAGCGCAAGCATGGCGCCGGAGAAGTCGACGCCCACAACGCGCGCGGCGCCAGGGCCGCTGGAGCCTTGGCGAAGACGGGCAGCCAGCGATACATCAGCCGTTCCTGCGCACACATCGAGGAGCGTTTCTCGTCCCGTCAGCTTCAATGATCGGATCGCGGCGGCGCGCCAGCGGCGATCGATGCCGGCGCTCAGAAGATGATTGAGAAGATCGTAGCGAGGGGCGATCGCATCGAACATCCCCGCGATGCGATCGGGTGACTTGTCAGGCGCCGTGGCCATTCATCGAAGGTAGAGCGACAGCGCGGTGGCCACGAAGTAGACGATGCCGACGTATCCGTTCAGGTCGAACGCCTTCTTCACCTGCGACAGATCGTCCTCGCTGACGAGCGACTGTTCGTAGGCAAGCAGCGCCGCGACGATGGCAACGCCGACGAGGTAGAGCGGCGGAAGATCGGCGACGCGCCACAGCGCGGCCATCGCCACGACGGTGGCCACATGCATCGCTCTCGACAGCTGAATCGAGCGCGTCACACCGAAGCGCGTCGGAATCGACAGCAGGCCATATCCACGATCGAAGTCGAGATCCTGACAGGCATACAGGATGTCGAAGCCGCCGACCCACAGGCCGATCGCCAGGCCGAGCAGCCACGGCTCTACGCCTCCTCCGCCGCCGGCGGCAAGCCATCCCCCGACCGGCGCGACAGCCATCGCCAGACCGAGGAAGAGCTGCGTGTACGCGGTGTAACGCTTCGCCAGCGAATACCAGAAGACAATCGCCAGCGCGATCGGGCTGAGCATCAGGCAGATTGGGTTCAGTCGCGATGCGCCGTAGATGAAAGTCGCCGACGCGACCACCACGAACACGACCGCCTCCACTCGGCTGATGACACCGCGTGGCAGCTCGCGCATCTTCGTTCGCGGGTTCAGGGCGTCATGATCGACATCTGCCAGACGGTTGAATCCCATCGCGGCGCTGCGGGCGCTCACCATACAGACGACGATCCACGCAACTTGAGACCAGGAGAACGGATGATCGCGCCAGGCGAGCAGCGCTCCCGTGAGCGCAAAAGGCAGCGCGAACACCGAGTGGCTGAAGCGCACGAACGAGAGATAGGTCGTTAATTTACCCATTCAATCGCGGGCGGCTCGACCCCGCTCACCAGATATTCTTCCACATCGTCTACGCCGGCCGGCACGCGTACGGAGATCAGCTGTGCGCGTTTGCCCGGCTCAATCGTCCCGAGCTCGGCGCCGAATCCAAGCGCCGACGCGCCTCGCCTGGTGGCACTTTCGAGCAGCGCACGCGCCGGCACCCGCGGCGCCAGGCGACGCGCTTCCGCCAGCTCGGAGAACAGATTCAAGTCAGGTACGCTGGCAAGGCTGTCAGTGCCAAACGCCACCGCCACGTCCATCGCATAGAACGCCTCGAGCGGCGGCGGTCCGACACCGACGTGTTGATTGCTGCGCGGGCAGCTCACGATCGTCATCTGGCGCGACCGAAGTCGATCCAGATCGTCGCCGTCGAACTGCACACCGTGGACGACGATCACACGGCGGTCGAGAAATCCAACGCGCTCGAGATATTCGACGGGCGACGTGCCGGGCGCCTGCCACTGGTCGCTCCACACACCCAGCTGTTCGAGCAGCGCGCGCCAGGGGCCGGTGCCCTTCTTGATGAACTCCATTTCCTCCGGCGACTCGCCCAGATGGACGCTCGACACCGCGTCGCCGTGAGCGTCGAGATCTGCGCGAATCGCGGTGAACAGTTTCGGCGAGACCGAATATGGCGCGTGAGCCGCGAGGCTGATCCGGATGTCCGGCTCCGCGGAGCCGAAGGGTCCGCGCCGCTCCGGGCCCGATTCGGCCGCATCTGCTCTTGCGCGGGCATCGCGCACAATGCCGTCTGCATCCGGGGCGTTGAATTTCAGCAGCTCGTAAAAGACCTGCGCCGGCATCGAAGCGTCACGCAGCAGCGGCACCGTCACCAGCGTGTTCGAGATGTCGCCGAACAAGCCGGTGCCACAAGCCCGCGCGTCGGCGATCGCCGTGCGCGCCGCATCGAGAATTCGCGGATCGGCCGCGTCGGGATACTGACGCCGAGTCGCCATGATCGTCCCGATCCAGTCGAGGAACTTCTCTGTGGGTGGCACCTTGCCGCGCAGATACGAGAGCTCGAGATGCGTGTGCGCATTCACGAGCGCCGGCATGATGGCCACCGACCCCAGGTCGCGTGCATCGCCCGCAGGCTGCGCGTCAACGGCGACGATGCGGCCGTTGTCGATCGAAATTGAAGCGCGGCGCATGGGCTCGCCCGTCATGGGCAGAACCCAATCGGCTGTAAAAACAGGCATCTTGATTTGTGATCAATGATTCGTGATTCTTGAAATCACCAATCGCGAATCACTAGTCGCCAATCGACGCGCGCTGTTCTTTAGCGCGACGGCTGCGGGCGGGATAGTTCCGCAGTTCTTCGGGCACGGAGGTATCGCCACCAGCGCGGGCTGTGGCAAGCGACAGCATGCGCGGCACCTCGCGCTCGCGGAAGATCGGCTCGCCGAGAACCTCGTAGTGCATGTTGCGGCGCTTGGGGACGAACCCCGCGTCCTCGATGTTGACAACGATCTCGAGTTCGTCCATGCAGTAGCTGGCGCCCGCCGCGCGCACGACGTTCTCTTCGATCATCACGCTGCCCATATCGTTGGCGCCGTAGGCAAGACTGAGCTGACCGACCTTCCCGCCCTGCGTCACCCAGGACGCCTGCAGGTTGTCGAAGTTGTCGAGAACGATGCGCGACAACGCAAGCGTGCGGAGGTAATCGACGCCGGTGGCTTCGGTACCGCCGCGTTCCGTATGCTCCGGCTGGTAGCTCCAGGTGATGAACGCTGTGAAGCCGCCAGTCTCGTCCTGTAGCTCACGCAGGCGCATCATGTGCTCGATGCGCTCTTCGTCCGTCTCCACCGTCCCGTACATCATCGTCGCGGTCGTACGCAGGCCGGCCGCGTGCGCCTCGCGCATCACACCAAGCCATTCATCGCTCGTCGCCTTGCCATAGCAGTTCAACAGCCTGCGCACGCGGTCGACGAGAATCTCGGCGCCACCGCCTGGAATGCTATCGAGGCCCGCAGCCACGAGCCGCTCGATGACGGTCGGCACAGGAATCTGATTCAGCTTCGAAATGTGCAGTACTTCTGGCGGCGACAACGCGTGCAGCTTGAACTTCGGGTAGCGTGACTTCACCGCGCGGAAGAGGTCCTCGTACCACGCGATCGGCAGGTCCGGATTGTGCCCGCCCTGCAGCAACAGCTGGTTCCCGCCGACGGCAATTGTTTCGTCGATCTTGCTGAAGATCTCGTCGAAGCCGAGGACATACCCTTCCGGCGATCCGACCGGACGATAGAACGCGCAGAAGTTGCAGCGCGCCACGCACACGTTCGTGTAATTGACGTTGCGATCGATGATGTAGGTGACGATGCGATCCGGATGCTTGCGGGCGCGGATAGTATCCGCGAGCTGGCCAAGCAGGTGCGTCGGCGCGCGGCGATAGAGCTCGAGCGCCTCGGCACGATCGACGCGCCCACCATCCAACACCTTTTCTGCAATACCGTTCAACTAGAAAAACTCCAGTTGTCGGCGCCGCGGCGCCAAGCCAAGATCCGCTGCGTAATCGAGAAACAGCTGCAGCCCCTTCTCCTCGTCGGGGCCAAGACCGTAACGCATATTATCCCTTAGGTATGTGAGCGCCCGCGGCGCTGAAGCTCCGTTGGCGTTGGCGTATTCGTCGGCAATGGCCGGATACGACGCCATTCCTTCGGTCTGCGCCTCCTGCAGCCGACGCACGTGCTCCGCGTCTATCGCACCAGCACGGCCGGTCCACGCGGCGTAGACGAACGGCAGACCGGTCATCGCTGTCCATTCCTCGCCGAGATCGATCTTCGTCACGTCGAGTGCCTTCGGATCCGCTTCGAGCGCCGGGTCGCCGATGAGCAGAGCAGCGTCGTAATCGCGCACCATCACCGCCAGATCAGGGCCATGCGGAACGAACTCGGGGGTGATGCGATAGCGATGCTGACACAACACCCGGATCAACGTGACCGACGTGCGCGAGCTCGTGTCGAGCGCAATGTGCCGAATCTCGTGCAGTGGACGACGCGTAAAGAGCGCCACCGATGCGACCGGTCCACGCGAGCCGATGCCGACCCCCGGCACGAATCGATAGTCATTCGTACGCAGATACTCGATCGACGGTACGAGACCGAGATCCACTTCGCCGTCGTACAACAGGCGCGCGCACACCGCCGGCAGGTCGTAACGAACCTGCCAGCGCTCGGGTGAGCGATCGAGCGCCCACGTCAACGGACGGGCATTGAGGTAGCCCACCGCGCCGATGCGGACCGGCCCCTGGCCCGAGCGAGCAACGCGAGTCGCAGGCATTCAGGAAATCAGAGAGAAGCGGCCGTCGCGCTCTGCGGGATCGAGACCGGCAGCCTCGATGTTGCGCCGCACTTCCTCCAGCGGCGCGCGACGCCGGCCGTCCGGCGCCTCGTCGCTGGCGGTGACGTTGTCGATGTCGTCGGCGCCGAACGTAAGCGCGACCTGCGCGAGCTTGGGACCATAGCGCAGCCAGTCGACCTGCACTGTTGGAACATTGGGGGCGGCAAGCCGCGCCATCGCCACACTCTTCACATCGTCGTAGCCGGTGGTCGGGCGCATCGAGTCCACCGCCATCGGCAGCGGGTTAATGGAGCGGACTGCAGGGAACTCCTCCTGCAGCGCGGCGGCGGCGACGAACAATTCCGTGCGCACGTCGGCTTTCGCCTTGTCGATGGTGAGCCGGAGCTGGGTGTAACCGGCGGTCACGAGCGCATCGAGCACCTGCGAGTGATGGTCGATGCGATCGAGCGGAATCTCCGCCAGGGCATCGAGCCCGGCGCTGCGCAGACGCTCCAGTACGTCCGGCACGCGGCTGGAAGCCGAGAGCCGGTCGATGTCGAGCCACGAAAACGCCGACACTGTACGCTCGCCTGCAACTGCCCGGGCAGCTTGGACCGCCGTCACCGCGATCTCGAGCGTCTGGGGGCTGCCCTGCAGACGCACTTCGCGGGCCTGCAGCGGGACGACGTCGGTCAGCGGTTTGTCGAACGGACAGAGCGCTACGCGAACGTAGGTGACCTGCGCGCCGTGAATCCGCCGACGCACGGCATCCGCCAGCATCCCGAGCTGCAGGATGTCGCGGGTGGCGGCAAGCTGCGCAAGATCGTCCACGCCGAGGCGGTCGCCGGCGGTCACGCGCTCCATCAACAGGTCGAACATCGAGGAGGTCGTCATGTTTCCATGGTCTCCGCGACACGCGTGGCGAGCGCCAGCGCATCGCGACCGTCGCGGCCGCTCACGCCCGGTTGCCTGCGTGTGCGGACGGCGTCGATAAAATCCTCGAGCTCCCGGCGCAGCGGCTCCTCGTTGTCGACGGCAATCTTGCCGCCCTGGATGATCGGCCGTCCATTGCCTTTCACGAGCCGGAAGATTTCCAGTTCCTGCGCCGCGTAATCAATCGACACGTAGGCGTCGTTCTGGAAGAAGCGCGCCTTGCGTACGCGCTCGCGGCTGATGCGGCTTGCGGTCACGTTCGCGATGCAGCCCGACGCAAATCGCAGACGCGCGTTGGCGATGTCCGCCTTCGGCGTGAGCACGTTGACGCCGACCGCTTCAATCTGTATCACCTCTGACTTGACGACGCTCAGCAGCAGGTCCAGATCATGAATCATGAGATCGAAGATGACGTCGATGTCGAGGCTGCGCTCCGGAAACGTGCCGAGGCGATGGATTTCGATGAACCGCGGATCCGAGATGAGTGGCAGCGCCTTCGCCACGGCAGGGTTGAACCGCTCCGTGTGTCCCGTCGCGAGCAGCGCGCCGCCGCGCTCCGCCGCGTCGATGAGGCGACCGGCATCGGCAACGCTTGGCGCAATCGGTTTTTCAACCAGCGTGGCGACGCCGGCGCTGAGAAACGGCAACGCCACGTCCAGATGCGACACCGTCGGCACGGCAACGGTCACTGCGTCGACGTGCGAAATCAGATCGCGCGCCTCGGCAAAGACACGGCCGCCGAACTTTGCGGCTATTTCATCGGCGCGCGGCCGATTCGTATCGCAGATGCCCACCAGGTCGACGCCGTCCATCGACGCGAGCAGCCGCGCGTGATGCTGGCCAAGATGGCCGACACCGATGACGGCGACGCGAATCATCTGGCGGCTTCCCCTCCGCTCGCGTCGGTCGCCGGCAGAACCCGCCCTACAACCGCAATGCCCGCGTCGTTCGCGGCGGCAATGACCGCATCACCATCGAGCATCAGCGTCCTGCCCGCGTCGATGGACAGCGCGGTCGCGCCGGCGACGCGCATCGCCTGAATGGTCGCGAACCCGACGACAGGCACATCGAACCGCATATCCTGATTCGGTTTGGCCACTTTCACGATGCGAGCTCCAGGACCGGCGAGATGGCCGGCACGGGCGATGACTTCGTCGGTGCCCTCCATCGCCTCGACGGCAACGACTGCCTGATGCTTGACCGCGACCGTCTGTCCAACGTCAAGCGCCGCAATCGCATCCGCCATCCGGTAGCCGAACTCGAAATCCTTCTGCTCGTCGTCGGTTGGTGCACGTCTGGTCAGCACACCGGCGCGCGCGAGCAGCGGCCGAATGAGTGACGTCGAGTCCATCAGCTCGATGCCGTTGTCATGCAGCACGCCGGCGACGGCACCGATGAGACCGTCCGTATTCTTCGATGAGAGCTTCCGCAGCACACTGAGAAACGTCAGGTCGGGAATAATGCCGCCGGCGAAGATCTTGGTGTGCTTCACCTGCCCGGCCATGACTGCATGGCTGACGCCGGCATCTTTCAGCACGTTGATGCACTTGCCGAGTTGGCCCAGCGATATCCAGTGGATCGACACGCCGTGTCGGCTCGCCGCGTCGTTCAGCTCGGGAAACGTCTCTTCTTTTGCGGCAACGATCGTGACGTCGTGCCCCTGGGCGCGTGCCGCGTCGAGCACGAGAAAGGGAAAGCGGCCGTTGCCCGCAATGAGGCCCAGTTTCATTCGTCGGCGACGAGCTCCTCGGTGCGGCGCGTCGGCTTTCGGAGGATGACGCCGCGCTGGGATGTGCGGATGAATTCCACGAGATAGCGCACGTCGGGCGAAGAGAGCGTCGGGTCCCCCTCGATCTGCGCGAGCGCGTGCGTGGTATTCGATTGCAACAGGTAGCGGTAGGCGCGCTTCAACTGGTTCACCGTGTCCGGCGTGAAGCCGCGGCGGGACAGCCCGACGGAGTTGACGCCAAATATCCGCGCCGGCCGGCTGCCGATGGTGCGCCCGTACGGCAGTGCGTCTTTCGTCACCACCGAGTAGCCGCCGATGAACCCGTATTTGCCGACGCGGCAGAACTGGTGCACCGCCGACCCGGCGCTGATGTTTGCGTAGTCCTCCACCGTGACGTGTCCGCCCAACACGGCATACGGCCCGAAGATCGTGTGGCT
>Ga0310811_10009607_pt1 | contig 12496 bp, 7 predicted proteins | sample YCmetagenome_FD_207642 | JGI IMG/M metagenome (GOLD analysis project Ga0310811, IMG submission 207642) | Soil microbial communities from experimental microcosm in Duke University, North Carolina, United States - YC | ecosystem: Engineered > Artificial ecosystem > Soil microcosm > Unclassified ... | reverse complement strand
GATCACCGCCCTGGTCCCCGACGCCACCATCCGCAAGCTGCTCGGGGTCACCGCCGGTTGCGCGGTGATGTCGGTCAGGCGGATCGGGTCGCTGCGCGATCGGGCCGTGGAGGTGCGCGAGACGATCATCCGGGGCGACCGCTTCAGCGTGACCGCGCAGTGGTCGGCCGAGGAGGGCTACCGGATGGGCGTCTCGGGCGGTTGGTGAGCCGGGACTGGTGAGTCGGGTCCGGCTGGTGAGCTAGGGGCCGGCTGGTGAGCTGGGGTCCGGCTGGTGGGCCGGGGCCCGGCCGGTCAGCCGGGGCCGGTCAGCCGGGCGGATCTACCCCTTGAGGTAGATCGCCCCGTCCCGCAGCTCGACGTCGTAGGTCTTGAGGTCGAACGAGCCGAGCGTGGCCTTGACCGGCCCGGCGATCGGCTTGAAGGCGCGCTGGGGACCGAGCGTCATCGATCCGGAGCGCACGTCGTACTCGGCGTCGTGCCACGGGCACACCAGCTTGCCGGCGGCGTCGACCTTGCCCTTGCCCAGCGGGCCGAAGAGGTGCCGGCAGCGGTTGGACAGCGCGAACGGTGCGCCGTTCGACATGCCGACCGCGAGGTCACCGTGCGGCGTGCCCTTGACGACCGCGACCCCGGTGGGTCCCAGTTCGTCGACGGAGATGAGCTTGGTCTCTTGTTTCGAAGCAGTCATTTTCGATCTCCGAGCGTGGTGGGAGAACATCGGATCCGTGGTGGGATGGGTCGGACCCTAGACCCGTGACGTAACGCTCTCATCTCGTATCACCCACCAGAGTCGTCGCGGGTGCGGTCCCTCGCGCCGGCGGTTCCCAGGGCCGAAGACCGGTCAGGGTGTGCACTGCCCGGCCCAACACCGGGTGATCACCGCGAATGGACCGTTGACAGTGCTCAGCGCTGTTCAGGGTTCATTCCTGGTGATCATGCTGGTGATCATGTCTGGTGCGGGCCGGTGCGGGGGTGGATCGACCGGGCCCGGGTCGCTTACCGTCCGCCGGCAACCGGTGCGTTGAGTGCATCGTTTTACTGACTGCAGGATCACATTGGCTGCAAACTTGCAGTCGACGTAAGATTTGAACGGACAGGGTGGAGGTGCGTCATGGGCGGAACCGGTGGGCTGCGGGAGCGGAAGAAGGCCGCCACCCGGCTGGCGTTGCGCGCCGCCGCGGTCAAGCTGTTCCGCCGTTACGGGCCGGACGCGGTCACCGTCGAGGACATCTGCGCCGAGGCCGACGTCTCGCCACGCACCTTCTTCAACTACTTCGCGGTCAAGGACGAGGTGGTGTTCGGCTGCGACGCCGAGCGGGCCGAGTCGCTCGCCGTCGAGGTCGCCTGCCGTCCCGCCGACGAGGACCCGCTGACCGCTGTCGAGGCGGTGCTCGGGCAGATCATCACCGACACCGGCGTCGGGCTGTGGCACGAGCAGATGCTGCTGCTGCGCGACTACCCCGAGCTGCTGCCGCGCATGCAGGCCGGCTCGAAGGCGTTCGAGGCCGCGCTGGCCGACGGTCTGGGACGTCGTATCGGGCGCGCCGCGGTGGACCCGTACGTCCGCACGCTGGCCGCCGTCGCGCTTGCCGCCATGCGCGGCGCGATCACCACCTGGCTCGACGGGCCCGATGGAATCGACCCGCGCCGGTCGTTCGCCGAGGCCATCGCCATGGTCCGGTCCGGGTTCGCCGAGCCCCGTCCAACGGTTCCGGTTGGGCAGTGAGCGTTCAGCCCCTGCAGAACGCCCGCTCCAGCGAGTCCGACTCGAACGGTGCCCGGGTGGCCGCCCCCATGACCGCAGCCGAGCTCGACGGTGCTCGCGGAGTCGTACCCGACGCCAGGAACGGGAACGGCGCGCATACCGACGGGCACCCGGCGGCACCCACGGATCCTCCGCCCGTCGACCTGAACACCGAGCGGGCGCTGGCCGAGGAGCGCCTGCCGCCCGCGCGGGGCTGGATCCTGCCGCTGTCGGTGCTGATCATCGGCACGTTCATGTCGGTGCTCGACACCAGCATCGTCAACGTCGCCATCCCGAAGATCCAGATCGAGCTGAGCGCCTCACCCGATGACGTGGAGTGGGTCGTCACCGGCTACACGCTGGCTCTGGGCATCATCGTGCCGCTGGTGGGCTGGCTGGGCGACCGCATGGGCAAGACCCGGATGTACATCGTCTCGATGATCGGGTTCGCCGCCGCCTCGATGCTGTGCGGCGCCGCGTGGGACCTCAACAGCCTGGTCTTCTTCCGGATCGTCCAGGCGATCCCCGGCGGGATCCTGCCGGTGGTCACCATGACCCTGCTCTACGAGATCGTGCCCCGCGACCGGCTCGGCGCGGCCACCGGGATCTACGGCCTGGGTGTGGTCGTGGCACCGGCGATCGGGCCGACCCTGGGCGGCTACCTGGTCGAGTACGTGGACTGGCGGCTGATCTTCTACATCAACGTGCCGGTCGGCATCGTCGGCGCGCTGGCGGCCATCTCGGTGTTCCCCAACCTCAAGCCGACGAGCTGGCCGAAGTTCGACCTGTGGGGCTTCGTCACGATCGCCTACGGGCTGTTCGCGTTGCTGCTGGCATCGTCGGAGGGACACAGCTGGGGCTGGGGCGGTTACCGGATCATGGGGCTGTTCGTCTCCGCGGGACTGAGCCTGGCGCTTTTTGTGATCATCGAGCTGGAGGTTGACAAGCCGCTACTGGACCTGCGGGTCTTCGGCTCGCTGGTCTACGTGAACTCGCTGGTGATGATGGCCATCGGCATGATCGCGGTGTTCTCGTCGCTGTACTTCATCCCGCAGTTCCTGCAGATCGTCCAGGGCATGCAGCCGCTGCGGGCCGGCCTGGTCATGGTGCCCTCGGCCGCGGTGCTGCTGCTGATGATGCCGATCTCCGGTCGGCTCTACGACGCGTTCGGGCCCAGGTGGCCGGGCGCGGCCGGGATGGTGATCCTGGCGATCGGCTCGTTCCTGCTCTCCGACATCACCCCGGACACCCCGCTCGAGGACGTCGCGCTGTGGAGCGCGATCCGCCAGCTGGGCTCCGGGCTGTGCTTCATGCCGATCATCACCGCCGGCATCTCAGCGCTGCCGTCCCGGCTCACCGGAGCGGCCAGCGGCATGAACAACATCGTCCAGAGGGTGGCCTCCAGCGTGGCCATCGCCGCCCTGGGCAGCGCCAGCGCCGTCTCGGTGGCCCAGATGATGTCCGACCGGGGCGCCCTCTACGGGTCGGGCGCGCAGACCCTGCCTCAGGTGGCCGAGTACAGCGCGGGGGGCGCCTCCGGGCTGCTCGGGATGTACACGCAGGTCAGCAAGGCGGTGCTCACCGAGACCTACGCCAACGGGTTCTACCTGGTGGCGATGATGTGCGTGGTCGGTGTGCCGCTGGCGTTCCTGCTGCCCAACGGCAAGCCCGGCTACACCGGCGAACCCGTAGCGCTGGAGCACTGAGTCCCGCTGGGGCGCCCGCCGCCCCCGCGTTCGCGCCCCGTCCGCCCCGCCCCGTCCGGCCCCCGTTCCGCCGCAGCCGGTCCCTCGCCCCCTCGCACACCCGGTTCGTACGCGGCACACCCGCTGCAGTTGGTGTGCGGGACACGAAACGGGTGTGCCACCGCGCCCGCCGCCCCGGCCGGGCCGGCCCCCGCTCCGCCGCACACCCGGTTCGTACGCGGCACACTCGCTGCAGTTGGTGTGCGGGACACGGAACGGGTGTGCGACCGGGCGAGGGGGCGGGTGGGGCGGCGTGGGCGGCGGGCGCGGCTGTGACTGCGTTACTTGCGGGCGGGCTTCAGCCGGGACAGCAGCGAACGGCGGCCCGTGTCGCCTCCGCTCCCGGAACCGTTGGCCTCCGCCGCCTCCGCCGCCTCCGCCGCCTCCGCCGCCTCGGCCGCCTCGGCCGCCTCGGCCGCGAGCTCCTTGTTGTGGGCGATCTCCTTCGGGGTGACCCGGTGGTGCACCCAGGTCAGCTTGCGGATCACACCGGGGCTCAGCACGAACGGGTACAGGTCGCCGTTGCCCATGCTGCGGTTCAGCGCGTTGAGCGCGTAGGTCAGCGGCAGCCAGTCGGACAGGATCGCGTCGAAGGGTTCGCGCTCGACCTCGACCTCCGGGTCGGCGGTCAGATCGTCACCCGCGGGGACGTCGATGCGGACCCCGTACGCGGCGGCGGTCTGCAGCGTGTCACGGATGTGCAGGTAGTGGGCGAACGTCTCGGCGAAGTCCTCCCACGGGTGCATGGTGGCGTAGGCGGAGACGTAGTCCTCCTCCCAGCCGGCAGGGGCGCCCTCCGAGTAGTGGCGGTTGATCGACTCCTGGTAGTCGACCTGCTCATCGCCGAACAGCTCGCGGAACGGCTCGGACAGCCCGGCCTGCTCGACCAGCACGTACCAGTAGTAGTGGCCGGTCTCGTGGCGCAGGTGCCCGAGCATGGTGCGGTAGGCCTCGCCCATGTCCTGGCGGACCTGCTCGCGGGTCGGGTCGTCGGTCTCGGCCAGATCGATCGTGATGATGCCGTTCTCGTGCCCGATGATCACGTTGGTGCCGTTGCTGGAGAGCAGGTCGTAGCCCAGCCCGCCCTCCTTGTCCGCCCACGATTCCAGCGGCAGCCCCAGGTCGAGGATCTGGTAGACCAGCCGGCGCTTGGCCGCCTCGGTCTCGGCGAACGCGGCCATCGCGGCGGTGTCGGAGTCGGCGGGGCGGGTGCGGGTCAGCCGGCAGGACTTGCACAGCTCGTCCTTCGAGTCGGAGGACACCAGCCAGTTGCAGGCCGCCACCGCCTGGTTCGCGCAGCGCCGCTGCGGGCCCTCCGGGTCGAACGCCACCAGGCTCATCTTCTCCGCGTCGAAGGCCAGCTCTTGGCCGCAGCGCAGGCATTCGGTGTTCTCGAAGAACACCAGCTGGTTGCACTGGGGGCAGCTGAACGAGATCACGCGGGCTCACTTTCGTCATCGGACGGAGGTGCGGGATCGGACGGAGGTGCGGGATCGGACGGACGTGCGGGATCGGACGGAGGTGCGGGGTCGGCCGGCAGTGCGGGGGCCCGCGGCGGTGCGGGGTCCCGCGGCGCTGCGGGGTCGGACAGGCGGATCACGTCGACCGCGACCCGCAGGTCCTGCCGGTCGCCCCGGGTGAAGATCACGCCCTTGACCGGCGGCACATCGGTGTAGTCCCGGCCCCAGGCGGTGGTGATGTAGCGGTCGTCCACCAGCTGGTCGTTGGTCGGGTCCACGTCCACCCAGCCCGTACCCGGAATGAAGACCGAGAACCACGCATGTGACGCATCCGCGCCGGCCAGCCGCTCCTGACCCGGCGGCGGCTGGGTCTCCAGGTAACCGCTGACGTAACGCGCCGCCAGCCCCAGCGAGCGCAGGCAGCCGATGGCCAGGTGGGCGAAGTCCTGACACACCCCGGCCCGCGCGGCCAGGACCTCGTCGATGGTGCTGGTGACGTGGGTGACCCCGGGCAGGTAGGTGAAGTCGTGGAAGATCCTCGAGGACAGCGAGACCGACGCCTCCAGCAGCGGTACCCCGGGACGGAACGAGGTGGCGGCGTAGTCGGCGAGCCGCCCGGTCAGCTCGGCCGACAGCGACACCAGCGGTGAGCCGAGCACGAACTGACGGGCGTCCAGGGCGGCCTCGTCGGCGTCGGGTCCGGTGCCGATGGCCGTCCGGATCCGCTCCCGGGCCCGCCGCCACCCGATGGGTTCGCCGGGGCCCTTCCCGCTGATCCGCTCGCCCACCTCGACCCGGCTGACGGCGGTCACCGACAGACGGGTGTGGGGGGCGAGCACCGCGAAGTACGTGGTGCGGTTGCCGAAGAAGTCGACCCGTTCGCGCAGATCGTGGGGCTCCGGCTCGATCACCAGCCGGGAGGCGACACACCGTTGCCCGGGCAGGTCGCGCGGCTGGATGACCAGCTCGCCGAAGCTGGAGGACACCGTGGACGGGTAGCTGTACTCGGTGGTGTGGGTGACCTCGAAGCGGGTCGGCCCGGTGGTGCCCGTCGTCGTCGCCGTCACCGCGGTCATACCAGCCTCAGGTGGGAGCCGTTGCCGTCCGCGTCGTCCATGCCCGGTGTGGGCAGCCGGCGCTGGGGCAGCAGGTGGGTGAAGTGCTCGGAGGCGATGGTCTCCCCGCAGCGCTCCAGCTGGCGGACCGTCAGTTCCAACTGCGCGGCCAGCTGCGGGCGGCGCCCGACGGCGCGGTCGGGCAGCTCCACCCCGTCCGGGGCCGGTTCGACGTCGACCAGGTCGCCGAGCTCGGTCAGGCGGACCGCCGTGGAGGTCTGCAGCACCACCCGCTCGGTTTCGGTGAGCTTGCCGGCGGTGTCCCGGCGGGCGACCGCGGCGACGTCCTGGCCGAGGCTCTCCACCTGGTAGACGACCGAGCGGGGGTTCTCCGGGTCGAGCAGCAGCAGCCCCAGGACGGTGCCCAGCTGCGCGTGCGAGCGGTAGCGGCGGCGGTAGGTGATGATCGACTCGGCCGCCGTGAGCACCGACTCCAGCAGCAGGCTGTCGGTGGCGGTGTCGTGGGCGACGCCGACGCAGGCCTTGAGCAGCGTCGCCATCTGCAGCGCCCGTTCCAGCCGCCGGCCGGCGTTCATGAACCGCCAGCCCTGGTCGTGCACCATGCTCTCGCCGGTCAGGCCGCCAAGCGCGAGCAGGCTGGTCAGTACCCGGGCCAGCTGGCCGGGGCCCGACGCGGGGCCCGCCGAGCGCGAGTCGTTCCCGAGCAGCTCCCGTTCCAGGGCGCCCAGCACCAGCCAGGTGTCACCGGAGAGCTGGTCACGCACCGGGTAGGCGCTGTCGCGCAGCCTGCGCACCGAGTACGCCAGCGAACCCGGCCGCCCGGCGTCGGTGATCAGGGCACGCAGGGTGTCGTCGAGTTCCGGCCCGCCGGCCGGGTCGGCCGGGCCGGCGGCGATGAGCTCGGCACAACCGCTGATCTGGCCCAGAGCCTCCAGCAGTGAGCGCAGGCAGGCGTTGCCGGCCGGGTTCATCCCGTCGGCGAAGTCGTTGCGCCGGTCCTCGACCACCCGCAGCAGCCGCACCAGCGCCTCGGCCCGCTCGGCGTATCGGCCCAGCCAGAACAGGTTCTCGGCGGCCCGCGCGGTCGGCGGCAGCTCGATCGGGGTGGCGGCGGCGCGCGAGTCGAGCGTCCGCTCGGACCGTAGCCAGAAACCGGTCATCTCCTCGGGCTCCGAGGCGGCCACCCAGACGTCCTTGTACAGCGCGCGGGTGACGCCGCGGCGGGCGATCAGCGCACCCCGCCCGGTCGGCGCGATCCGGGCCAGCGCGCCGGGCATGGCGGCGTAGGACTCCCCGCGGGCGGCCAGGAACGTGCGCAGCAGCATGTGCCTCGGTTCCAGGCCGTGCTCGGCGGCGGCCGGCACGGTGGACAGCTCCAGCGGTTCCTGGCCCACCCAGCTGTGCGGGCCGGCGTCGATCAGGCGCGCCAGGTCGTTGCGCTCGGCCAGGCTGAGCTCCCACCCCAGGTAGGTCTGGGCGCCCTTCTCCCGGGTCGTGGACTTGATCACCATGCGGTGCAGGTTCGTCAGCACGTGGCGGCGGCCGTCACGGTCCCCGCACCACCAGGTGGGCACCGACGGCAGGCGTAGCGGCTGGCCGAGCATGTGCCGGCACAACCGGGGCAGCAACGCCAGCAGGCTGGGGTTCTCCAGCACCCCCGAGCCGATCGGGTTGACCACCGACACGGTGCCCAGCCGGCAGGCCTCCAGCAGCCCGGGCACGCCCAGCAGCGACTCCGACCGCAGCTCCAGCGGGTCGCAGTAGGAGCCGTCGACCCGGCGCAGGATCACGTCGACCGGTTCGAGCTGGCCCAGCGATCGCAGCCACACCCGCCCGTCGCGCACGGTCAGGTCGGCCCCCTCCACCAGCGCGTACCCCAGGTAGGAGGCCAGGAAGGCGTGCTCGAACGCGGTCTCGGCCCACGGCCCCGGGCTGAGCACCACGATGCGGGGCTCGTCGGCGCCTCGCGGGGCGGCCGCGCGCAACGCCGAGCGCAGGCCCCGGAAGAACGGGGCGAGCCGGTGGGCCTGCACGTCGCGGTACATGCTCGGGAACACCCTGGAGAGCACGACCCGGTTCTCCAGCGCGTAGCCGAAGCCGGACGGGGTCTGGGTGCGGTCGGTCAGTGCCCACCAGGCGCCGTCGGCGTCGCGGGCCACATCCACCGCGCAGGTGGGTAGCTGCGAACCGGGGATGGAGATCTGGTCGGCCTCCCGCAGGAAGCCGGGGTGGTCGAACAGCAGCTCCGGGGGCACCATCCCGCTGCGGACCAGCCGGCGCTGCCCGTACAGGTCGGCCAGGATCAGGCTCAGCAGCTCGGCGCGCTGGATTACCCCGCGCTCCAGCTCCGCCCACTGCGCGCTGTCGAGCACCACCGGCAGCGGGTCGAGCTCCCAGCGGCGGTCGTGCGCGCTGCCCGGTCCGCCGGTGTCGGGCCCAGTGGAAGGCCCCGTGGAAGGCTCGGTGGAGGGCCCGGTGGACGTGGTGGGCAGCTGGTACTCCACCCCGTCGTTGGCCAGCAGCCGGGCGGCCTCACCCCGCCGGCGACCCAGCTCGGCCACCCCGAGACCGTCGATCATCCGGCCCACCGGCGACCACTGCTGGCGGGGCAGCCCGGTCTCGTCCACCATCTCGTCGAACACCGACGGCAACGGCCGGTACGCGGCCACCAGCCCGCCGGCCGTCTCCGGGGCCGTGAGCTGTGGAGCGGTCTCCGAGCTCACCTCATCGCCCGGAAGGGCACCCGCCGGAGATCCACCGTATGAGGGTACTCGTCGGCCCCCTCCGACCACCCCGATGCGGCCGGGAGGTCGATGGGCCCCGGGGTGTGTCCCAGCGGGCTGAAACGGCTGGCCCGGCGGGCGGCGGCGGCGCCGGCGTTCACCGGGAAGTCGTCGTAGCCCCGTCCGCCCGGGTGGGTCACGTGGTACGTGCAGCCGCCCAGCGACTGGCCGTTCCAGGTGTCCACCAGGTCGAACACCAGCGGGGCGTGGATGCCGATGGTCGGGTGCAGCGCGGAGAACGGCTGCCAGGCCCGGTAGCGGACCCCGGCCACCGCCTCACCGGGGGTGCCGGTCGCCCGCAGCGGCACCGGGACCCCGTTGCAGGTCACCACGTGGCGGCCCTGGGTCATGCCGGTCACCTTCACCTGCAGGCGCTCCACGCTGGAGTCGACGTAGCGGGCCGGGCCGTTGGCCGCGACCTCCTCGCCGAGCACCGGCCACGGCTCGATCGCCGTCCGCAGCTCCAGATCCACCGCGCTGCCGGCCGTGCTGTCGAGCGAGGCCACGGTGACCGAGCCGATCAGCGGGAACCGGAACTCCAGGAACGGGGCCAGCCACTCCTGCTCGAACGGGTAGCCGTGGCGGCGCAGGTCGGCGGTCACCTCGGCGACGTCGGCGGCCACGTAGGCGGGCAGCAGGAACCGGTCGTGCAGCTCGGTGCCCCACCGCACCAGCGGCATCGCGTAGGGCTCCTTCCAGAACCGGGCCACCAGCGCGCGCACCAGCAGCGCCTGCACCAGCCCCATCCGGGCGTGCGGCGGCATCTCGAACGCGCGCAGCTCCAGCAGCCCGAGCCGGCCCCGTTCGCTGCCCGGGGCGTAGAGCTTGTCGATGCAGAACTCGGCGCGGTGGGTGTTGCCGGTGATGTCGGTGAGCAGGTGGCGCAACAGCCGGTCGGGGATCCACGCCGGTGTCTGCCCGCCCAGCCCGTAGAGGCCCTGCTGGTCGGGGTGCGCGCCGGCGTTGCGTTGGGCCCGCTCCAGCTCGGCGAACGCGATCTCCAGCTCGTACAGGGTCTCGTTGCGGCCCTCGTCGACCCGGGGCGACTGGCTGGTCGGCCCGATGAACCGCCCGGAGAACAGGTAGGACAGCGACGGGTGGTGCTGCCAGTAGGTGATCAGGCTGCGCAGCAGGTCGGGCCGTCGCAGCAGGGGTGAGTCGGCCGGGGTGGGGCCGCCGAGGGTGACGTGGTTGCCGCCGCCGGTACCGGTGTGCAGGCCGTCGACGTCGAACTTCTCGGTGCCCAGGCCGCACTGGCGGGCGTCCTCGTAGAGCCCCTCGGTGATCTCCACCAGCTGGGGCCAGCTGGCCGAGGGGTGCATGTTGACCTCGATGACGCCGGGGTCGGCGCCGACCACCAGCCGGGTCAGCCGGGGGTCCTGGGGCAGTGGGTAGCCCTCCAGCACCACGGGGGTGTCGGTGGCGGCCGCGGCATCCTCGATCGCGGCCAGCATCTCGACGGCGTGCTCGAGGTACTGCAGCGGCGGCAGGAACACGTGCGCGCGGCCGTTGCGGATCTGCACGCACAGCGCGCTGTAGGGGGCCTGCCCGGACGGGGTCACCACCGCCGTCGACTCCTGGCCCGGGGGCACCGGCGGGGCGGGCTTCCCGGCGGAGGGTGACGTGCCGTTGCGATGGTGCGCCCACCGTCCCGGCAGCGCGGGCAGCGGCTCACGCTGCTCGAAGGTGGAGCGCTCCGTCTCCGGCGGCGGGGTGTACCAGTTCAGCGAGGACAGCGGCAGGCGCAGCCCCAGCGGCGAGTCACCGGGGCGCAGCATCAGATGGCCCCGGCGTAGCGCCCACTGGGTGGTGCCCCAGCGGGTCCGCTCGCCGTTGAACCCGGCCACCGGGTGCAGGAACAGCGTCCAGCCGACCGGGTCGCCCTTGTTCGCGTCCAGCTCCGCCAGCAACCGGGCGCGCTTGCGGGCGTCGGCGAGTTCGGGGTCGGTGGGGTCGACGTCGTGCTCGGGCGGGGAGCCGTCGGGCAGCAGGGCCTCGGCGACCAGCCGGTCCAGCGGGTCCTCGTAGGTGGGCAGGCAGTACTTCGCCGGGATGCCCAGCTGCCCGGCGATGGTGTGCATGAGGTCGCGGGCGCTCTCCGGGGAGCCGAGGCGGGCCTTCTTCGGGGCGGGCTTGCCGTTGGTCCCCGGATCGCCGGAGACGGTGCCGTTCGCGGCTGACGCGGCGGTTTCGGTGTCGGTGTCGGTGGCCGGGCCGGTGTCGGTGGCCGGGCCGGCCGGGTTGGCCTGCGCGAGACTCCGGCCTGCGCGGGCGTCCGGGTCGGGCCACGGCGAGGCCAGCAGCGAGTGGTCCCGCCACAACGGTGCCCCGTCGGTGCGCCAGAGGATCTCCATCTGCCAGCGCGGCAGCTCCTCGCCCGGGTACCACTTGCCCTGGCCGAAGTGCAGCAACCCGCCCGGGGCGAACCTGTCGGCCAGCTTCCTGGTCAGCTTGTAGGCCATCGCCCGCTTGGTCGGCCCGTCCGGGGCGATCGTCCACTCCGGGGCCTCCATGTCGGAGACCGAGACGAACGTGGGCTCGCCGCCCTGGGTCAGCCGCACGTCTCCGGCGGCCAGCTCCGCGTCGACGGCCCCGCCGAGCGCGTTGATGGCCGCCCACTGGGTGTCGCTGTAGGGCAGCGTGACCCGGGGGCTCTCGTAGATCCGCCGCACCGTGTTGGAGTGGCTGAACTCGACCTCGGCGGCGTCCATCGCCCCGGTGACCGGGGCCGCGCTGGACGGGTCGGGCGAGCAGGCCAGCGGGATGTGGCCCTCGCTGGCGAACAGCCCCGACGTCGGGTCCATGCCGATCCAGCCCGCCCCGGGCAGGTACACCTCGGTCCAGGCGTGCAGGTCGGTGAAGTCGGCGGTCGGGCCGGAAGGGCCTTCGAGGGGTTTCTGGTCGGCGACCAGTTGGACGAGGTAACCCGAGGCGAACCGCGCGGCGAGCCCCAGCCGGCGCAGGATCGTGACCAGCAGCCACGCGCTGTCCCGGCACGAGCCGACGCGCCGCTCCAGGGTCTCCTCCGGGGTCTGGACTCCGGGTTCCATGCGGGTGGAGTAGGCGATGTCGCTGCACACCCGCTGGTTGAGCATGACCAGAAAATCGTTGGTCGGCGTCTTCGAGGTGTCGACGCCGGCCAGCCACTCGGCCAGCAGCGGGCCCGGTTCGTCGCTGACCAGGTAGGGCGCCAGCTCGTGGGCCAGCGTCTTGTCGTAGGTGAACGGGTAGTGCTCGACCTCGGGCTCGAGGAAGAAGTCGAAGGGGTTGATCGGGGTCAGCTCGGCGACCAGGTCGACGGTGATGTCCAGCTTGCGGACCTTCTCCGGGAACACCAGCCGGGCCAGGTAGTTGCCGAACGGGTCCTGCTGCCAGTTCAGGAAGTGCCCGGCCGGCTCGACCCTCAGCGAGTAGGACAAGATCGGGGTTCGGGTGTGCGGGGCCGGGCGCAGCCGCACCACGTGCGGTGCGAGGCCCACCGACCGGTCGAACTCGTAACACGTCTTGTGTTCGAGAGCCACGTGGATGGTCATCTATGCGGACTCCTGGATCTGGCGCTGTACGGGTACGGCCGCGTAACCGAAGTAGGTGACGGCGAGGCTCTGGTGGATCTCGTTGATGTCCACCTCGACCAGGTCGACCAGGTCGTGCAGCTCGCCGGCGGTGACCTGCTCGGTGATCTCCA
>Ga0310811_10009606_pt1 | contig 12496 bp, 13 predicted proteins | sample YCmetagenome_FD_207642 | JGI IMG/M metagenome (GOLD analysis project Ga0310811, IMG submission 207642) | Soil microbial communities from experimental microcosm in Duke University, North Carolina, United States - YC | ecosystem: Engineered > Artificial ecosystem > Soil microcosm > Unclassified ... | reverse complement strand
GGATATTGCGAGTGTGAGCGGGGATCCATTTGAAAGCGCCTATCATTTTACGGATGCGTCGCCGTTGGCCGGAAAGAATTTCTACCGGGTCCGAGTAACCGACGTAGACGGTGGGGAGAAGTATACGAGCGTCTTGTTGGTCAACCGACAGGGGGATGTCGCGGCGGGATTTCATGTCTTCCCGAATCCGGCGCGTGGAGCCTTTACGGTGCAGCTGGGGGATGGGTCGAACGGGAGTGTGGGCATAGCCATCGAGGATGTTTCGGGAGCGACGGTCTATCGCACGACCGCGACGGCGGCCGATGGGCGGATCAATGTTGCCAATATCGGAACGGTAACACCTGGTATCTACCTGTTGCGGGTGACAACAAAAGATGGCGTGCAGACGGGTAAGTTGATCCTGCAATGATAAAAATGCCTTAGTTTTGCATCCGGTGTATAAATTCACCGATGTACAAGTATCCCGTAACCATACTACTTATTCTGCTGGTGGCTGCGCAAAGCTTCAGCAAGTGGTGCCTGATCGCCGAGTTCCAGGTCAACCGGGATTTTATCGCCCGGAATCTTTGCGTCAACCGGCTCAACCCGATCAGCTGTTGTAAGGGCACCTGTTTCCTAAATAAGAACCTGGCCGATGATGAGAGCAAGCAGCAGCTGCCGGGTAAGGGTGGGCAGCGGGATGAGGTGCTGTTGCAGGTGCACCGCGCGGAAAATTTGCTACCTCAACCTGTTGTGATCGCTTTTGTGCTGCGGCATTTTGCGCGATATACGGATCGTGCGGCACAGGAATTTATTCCTTCCTTTTTTGCTCCGCCCCGGGTGGGATAGACTTTCTATTTGATAATTCAGTCTATTTCCAACTTCAAGTAACTATTGATGAAACTATTGCTACGCTATGGCGTCATCGCCACGGTATGGGCATGCCCTGTTCTTGTATTTGGCCAGGAGCCCGATAGTCCGCATGTCAGTAAACTGGATGAGCTTATTGTTACCGCGAGCCGGACGGTGCAGAAGCGGACGGAAGCGCCGGTGGCGATCAGTACGGTGAGTGCCCGGACGATCGCTGAAACGAAGGCCAACCAGCTGGACCAGCTGCTGAACAAGGTCAGCGGGGTGTTTATGGTAGACCTCGGCAACGAACAGCATGAGATGAGCATCCGGCAGCCGATGAGTACGGGAAGCGTTTTTTTGTACCTGGAGGACGGGATACCGATCCGGACGACGGGTGTTTATAATCACAATGCGTTGCTGGAGATGAATGCGGCTGCGGCGAAGCAGATCGAGATCATTCGCGGACCGGCGTCTTCGCTCTATGGCGCCGAGGCGATCGGCGGGGCGGTGAATGTGATCACGGTGGCCCCGCCGGCGACGCCGACGGGATATTTAAGTCTTCAGCGGAACAACAACGGGTATACGCGGGCGGATGCGCAAGCAGGGGCGACATTTGGGAAATGGGGGGTGATCGCGAGCGGGTATTATGCGAACCGGACGAACGGCCCGATCCAATACAGCGACTTTCATAAGACAGCGATGACGCTACGGGTGGATGGTCATTTGAGCGACCGGCTGACGTGGACGAGCTCGCTGAGCTATGTCAGCTATTACAGCGATATGTACGGCTCGCTGGACAGTGTGCATTTTGCGCAGAAGAACTATCATACACCTTATTCGTTTACCTACCGGAAGGTAGAGGCTCTGCGAGTGCGATCGACGCTGGATTGGCGGTGGAGCGACCAGGCGGCGACGCAGATGAGTGTTGTGTACCGGAACAACAGCGTGGGGCAGAACCCGTCCTATTATATCAGCAATAGCCGGACCAATCCGTTATTGGCCAATGGCCAGATCAATGATAATTCCTTTCATAGTTTTTTGGGACTGGTGCAGCACCGGCAGGACTTCCGGTGGTTGCGAAGCCGGCTGATCGCGGGGGTGAGCGCCGATGTCAGTCCGAGCACGTTTTGGGCAACGTATATCGCCATTCAGCGGGATGCGAAGGGGAATTATGGGAGCTATTCCGGCTCTGATTCGCTGCTGAGCAACTATTCAACGGGGATCACGAATCTTGCGGGATATGTCAACTATGAGGCTGGCCTGTTGCCGGGTTTGAAGGCGACGACGGCGGTGCGATTTGACTATTTCCATTATGGGTTCCGGAATGATCTGCCGCCGTCGGCGTCGACGGGGGCGCCGGATACGCGGAACGACTTTAACCGGGTGACACCGAAGGTTGGCGTGACTTATAATAATAGGGGGATCGGTTTTTATGCCAACTACAGCCAGGGGTATGTCCCGCCGCAGGTGACCGATCTGTACAATGGGGTGAAGGTACCGTATCTGCGACCGCAGACCTTCTTCAATTATGAGGCGGGCGGCTGGCTGGCGCTTTTGCAGAACAAAATATATATGGATTGGAGCGTGTACCGGATGGACGGGACGAACCAGATCATTTCCGTTCGGCAGAATGACGGCACGTTCATCAACGAGAATGCCGGGAAGACGAGGCATGAAGGGGCGGAGTATGGGGTAACGGTGCGGCCTTCGGAGGAGTGGACGTTGCGGGTTAGCGGGGCGAATTCGGATCACTGGTTTATCGCGCAGCAGGAGAACGGACAGGATTACAGCGGGCGGCAGATGGCGGCGGCGCCGCATTTTATTTTCAATTCCGAGCTGACCTGGAGGCCACAGTTTTTGAAGGGTTTTCGGCTTAGCGCCGAGTGGCAACGGGTTGGGCGATATTGGATGGATGACGCCAATACGACGCGGTATGCGGGGTTCGGGGTCGTGAATTTTCGAACGGGGTATGCTTACCGCGGCTGGGAGGTGTGGGTGAATGCGCTGAATGCGTTCAACAAGTATTACGCTGCGCTGGCGACGAAGTCGACGTATGGATACAGTTATAATTTGGGTGATCCGGCCGAAGTGACGGTGGGGTTGGCCTGGCATTTTTTACGATAATCATTATGAAGAGAAGACTTTATTTATTGCACCGGCGATTGTCGATCCTTATTGCTGTGCCGGTGCTGCTTTGGGCGTCGAGCGGGTTAATGCACCCGGTGATGACGAATATCCGGCCGGCGGTGGTTACGCAGGTGTACGTGGCGGCGGTGGCGCCCCCGGTGCGGGTGTCGTTGGATTCGGTGTTGAAGCGGCGGCATATTGATAGTATTGCGGCGGTGCGGCTTGTGCATATCGATACGAATTGGTTCTACCAGGTGCGGCTGGTGGGGGCCGGGGCGGCGCCGGTGTATGTGAGCTGTACGAATGGGAAGGTGTTGCCGATGGGGGATTGGTTGTATGCGCAGTGGTTGGCGAGGTATTTCCTGGAAGGTGGGGGATCGCACGGAGTTTCGGGTGAGGCTTACCGGGGGGCGGCGTCTTTGGCGGATGATTGTTGCGGGGCGGCGGCGGATGCGGTGTTGCATCCGGCGAAGGGCGTGGCGGTGGGGAATGTGTCCTTGTTGACGACATTTGATAACGAATACAAGAGTATTAACCGCCTCTTGCCTGTGTACCGGGTGGATTTTGAGCGGGCGGATGAAATACGGGTCTATGTGGAGACGACGCAGGACCGGTTCTCGTTTGCGATGGATCGGCGGCGTGCGGCCTTTGATGCGTTCTTCCGCATCTGTCATACCTGGGGTTGGCTGGATTGGCTGGGGCGGGGAAGGATGGTGGTGGAGGTTTGTGTTGCATTGACTGCATTTGTGACGGCGGTGCTGGGGATATGGATCTTCTTTGCTACGCGACGGACTCCCGGCGGCGGCATGCGGAAGACGCGGGGATTGCGGCGGCTGCACCGGGTGACGGCCATTGTGGCGGTGTTGTTTACATTGCTGTGGTCGTTTAGCGGCGGGTATCATGCGTTTACCAAGCTGGTGACACCGGCCGATGGGGTTATTGCGCCGGCGCATTTTGCGGTAGGGAGACTGAGCCCGGATTGGGGGCGGTTGTCCCGGGCGGTTGGGAGGCCGGTGGCGAATTGGGGGGTGGCGCGTATTGGGGATCAGGATTTCTGGCGGGTATCCGTAGAGGGTGGGGGGCTTTGTTATGTGGGGATGCGGGATTACGGGGTGTTGCAGGAGGGGGATAAGCAATACGCGCTTTCTTTGGCGTCGCGGTATGCGGGCCGGGTGGGATCGGAGGCGCGGGTGTTGACGGCTTTTGATGATGAATATAATTTTTCGGACAAGCGGCTGCCCGTGTGGCGGGTTGTTACCGGCAGGCGGGGACACGAGAGCGAGCGGGTGTATGTAGAGACCTGCAGCGGCGAGCTGGCAGCCCGCATGGATGATGCGTTGTATGCGGAGGGGTATAGTTTTTCGGTGTTCCATAAGCATCATTTTATGGATTGGGGTGGGAAGAAGGTGCGGGATGCCAGCACGATCTTCTGGGCTTCGTCGCAGATCATGCTTGTATTGATCGGTTTGTTATTCTTTTTTAGGTTTCGGAAATAAGTTCTATTTTGCAACCATGTTGCGAATGCGAAAGCTTCTAGCTGCGGGCCTGCTTGGGCTTTTTGCTTTGGCGATGACGCCGAAGATCGCAATCCATGCGTTGGTGGCGCATCACCGGGATGTGCATTTGCGGGTCGACGGGAAGGATCAGCTGAATACGGCGAGCTTTCACTGTGCGACCGAGAACCTGGTTGTCGAGCTTCCTTTTCTCTACTTCCCATTATCGATCACGGTTGGATTGCCGGCCGGGTTTCCTGTCTACCGGGCCGATGTGCCGGTAGCGCCGATCTGCCGCATCCATCCGCTTTATGGATTGCGTGGGCCGCCTTTTTCTGTTTGATTCGACGGTATTTTTTTATTGAATTAAACAGAAAACTCATGCAATTTTCTCTTCTTCGCCATGTGGCGATCTCTCTATTATTTCTATTGCTCGCACCATTCGCATTTGCCTATAGTGGGTCTTTATCCGGCCGGGTCACGGATAAGGATAAGGGAGCCGGTATTGCCGGGGTGTCGGTGTATATTCCCGATCTTAAGTTAGGGGTGGTAACGGATTCGGGGGGATACTATCGCTTCAATAACCTGCCTTCGGGCAGTTTCCTCGTCGAGGTACACTCCATCGGGTACAAGACGCTTACGGGGACGGTCACGGTAGGTGGTCCGGTCTCCCAGGACTTTACCCTCACCGATCAATTCATCGAAGAGAGTCCCGTGGTGGTGACGGGGCTTTCCAAGGCCACACAGATCAAAAGGAGTCCGGTACCGATCGTTGCGGTGGACCATGAATATATCAACACAACGCTTCATTCGAATATCATCGATGCGATCGCCCGGGTCCCGGGAGTGAGTGCGCTGACCACCGGGCCGAATGTCTCCAAGCCATTTATCCGGGGCCTTGGGTATAACCGTATCCTCACGCTGTACGACGGGGTCCGGCAGGAGGGGCAGCAATGGGGGGATGAACATGGTATCGAGGTGGATCAGTATGGGATCGACCGGATCGAGGTGATCAAGGGGCCGGCCAGTCTTACCTACGGGTCCGATGCGCTTGCCGGGGTGGTCAACCTGATCCCAACCCCGCCGGCGCCCGAAGGCAAGATCATCGGGGATGTTCAGGCCGAATACCAGACCAATAACGGGATGTATGGCGGATCGGAGATGGTCGCCGGGACGAAGAACGGACTGGAGTGGCTGGCGCGACTATCGCACAAACAAGCGACGAACTACCAGAATAAGATCGACGGCCGCGTATTCAACACGGCATTTAATGAAACGGATGCGGGGCTTTCGCTGGGGTTGCACCGGGGCTGGGGATATTCCCATCTGAGTCTTTCTCTCTTCGACGATTTGCAGGAGATACCCGATGGAAGCCGGGATCCGGGCACGGGGAAGTTCACCCAACAAACGACCGAGGCGGACACGCTTCCAAGACCGATCGTTTCGGATGCGGCGCTCAAGTCGTACGCCATGACGCCCCTGCATCAGCATGTACAGCATTACCGGGCCTATCTGACCAATAACTTCGTGTTGGGCAATAGCCGGTTAGTGGTCAATCTTGGTTTGCAGCGGAGTGTGAGGCGGGAGTTCAGCCACCCGGAAATACCGTACCAGGAGATTGCCGGGTTGTACCTGCAGCTGAACACCTATTCCTATGATGTGAAGTATTATCTGCCTGAATTCGATGGATGGAACCTTTCGCTGGGTGTGGATGGAATGTACCAGGATAACAAAGTGGACAAGGGGACGGAATTCGTTATCCCTTCCTATCATCAATTCGATATCGGGCCCTTCGCCTTGCTGAAGAAGACGATCGGGAGGCTGGATGTTGCCGGCGGGGCGCGTTTCGATAGCCGGAGCTTCCACAATTTCGCGTTGTATTCCGTGCCCAACCCGGTGACGGGTTTCGATATGCCGGTCTATGGGGCGGATACGTCGGGGGCCGACTTTCATTTTGCCGACTACAGGCATACCTTCTCGGGGTTTACGGGAAGCATCGGTTTGACCTATAACCTCACCGAGCAGTTCTCGGCAAAGGCCAATCTTTCGCGGGGATTCCGGGCGCCGAACATCGCCGAGATCGGCGCCAATGGCGTTCACCCGGGGACGAACCTTTACCAGATCGGGAGCGGGGATTTCAAACCGGAGTTCAGCCTGCAGGAAGACCTGGGGCTTGAATACACCAGCCGTTATGTCGGGCTGTCGGTGGCCGGTTTCCACAATATGATCACCAACTATATCTATAACCAGAAGCTGACCGGCGCCGGGGGCGGGGATTCGCTGGGCGGCAATCCGGCTGTACCGGTGTTCAAGTTCCAACAGGGTAAGGCCGAGCTTTTTGGCGGCGAGGCGAGCCTGGATATTCACCCGGTTCGCGGGCTGCATTTCGAGAATACTATTTCGATGGTATTTGCGCTGAACAAGGGGATCGACGAGAAATTAAAGACGGACAGCAACAAATACCTACCGTTCATTCCGCCGGTGCATGGGCTGTCCGAGCTGCGGCTGGATTGGGGTGCGCCTTCGCATCATCTCGTGAACGGTTTTATAAAGGCGCAGGTGGCCTGGTATGCGCCTCAGAACCGCGCCTACCTGGCCTATGGTACCGAGACGGCCACCGGAGGTTATGCGTTGTTCAATGCGGGGATCGGTGCGGGGATCACGAATGAGAAGGGGAAGACGGTTTGTACTGTCTACCTGATGGGGAACAATTTATTCGACGTCGCGTATTTTGATCATCTGAGCCGGTTGAAATATTTCCTGTATTCGGGGACGGATATGGATCCGGCGCATGGGATCCATAATATGGGGAGGAATATCGCCTTGAAGGTGGATTTCCCTTTAGAATTCTAAAAATAAAGCCCGGCAGAGCCGGGCTTTATTTTTATTGAGGCTTTTTGCAGCAGGTCGGGAGTCGTTTGTAGGCATCGGGTTCGGCGGTGACGTCATCGGCGTCGTAGCCTACGTTGGCGATCATGGCCTTTATGTTCTCGATGTTGGTGCGATCGGTGAGGTAGGTGACGGTGGTGGTCTTCTTTTTATAGTCGACGTTGACCTTGACGATGCCGTCCTCGTGGGCCATGTATCTTTCTATGCGGGCTTTACATTGATCGCATTGGACGCTGGGGGTTTTGATCACCGCGGTGAGCTGGGGTTTTGTCTGGGCCATGGAGATGGTCGAGAGGCCGAAGACGAGGGCGAGAAGGATCTTGATTTTTTTCATATGTAATGGAATTTGCATCCTCAATATACGATTTTTTTAGCTGTTGGGTTGCCAGCCGGCGGGGTCCTTGCTCCATTCGAGAAGGACGCGTTCGTCTTGTGCGCTCACGAGTCCTTTTTCGAGGGCGAGGTGGATGAGGGTCGGGTAGTTGGACAGGGAGGTATAGGGAACGCCGGCTTTTTCGAAGGCCTCGTCGGCGGCGGAGAAACCATAATTAAAGATGGATACGAGACCGACGACCTCGAGGCCTTCGGCGCGAAGGATGTCGATGACCTGCAGGCTGCTTTTGCCGGTGGAGATGAGGTCTTCGATGACGACGGTGGGCTGTCCTTTCTGGTAGTAGCCTTCAATTTGCTGGCCGAGGCCATGTTCTTTGGGCGCACTGCGAACGTAGACATAAGGCAGCTTGAGCTGATCGGCGGCCATGGCGCCCCAGGCGATACCGGCGGTGGCTACGCCGGCCAGCAGGGCGGCTTCGGGGAACTGGGCGAAGATGACGTTACAGAGTTCGGATTTGATGAAATCGCGGATATAGGGGAAGCCAAGGACCTTGCGGTTGTCGCAATAGATCGGGCTTTTCCAGCCGGAGGACCAGGTGAACGGTTGTTGGGGGCTGAGGCGGATGGCCTGTACCTGCAGGAGCTTTTCGGCTACGGCCCGTTCGTCGGTGGTGATGATCTTTTCTGCCATGACGCGAAAGTAGTTAAATTGCATCAAACCGGCTAAAACGCCGGTTGCCGCTGCTTATGTACATCAAGATCTACTTTTCCGACAAGCCCCTGTTCCTTTGTGATGAGATGACGCCGGAGATAAAAGAATATGCCCATCATGACGATGCGGTGATGATCGATGATTTTTCGCATCCGGCGGTGAATTCGATGATCCACGAGATGCGGCAGCCGAAGGTGCATGCCGGTATTTTCCTCCATAAGAACTTCGAGGAGCTGCGAAAGGCATTCTGGAGGAAGTTCCAGCTGGTGCTGGCGGGGGGTGGCCTGGTGCGTAATGGGGAGGAGAAATATCTTTTTATGTACCGGCGGGGGGTATGGGACTTACCCAAGGGGAAGCTGGACCCGGGAGAGACGATCGAGCATTGTGCGATCCGGGAGGTGATGGAGGAGACGGGGATCGAGGGGGTGATCCTGGAGGGACCGTTGCTGATCACCTATCACACGTATGATGAGAGCGGGAAGCATATCCTGAAGGAGACGCATTGGTTCAGGATGGCGGCCCCGGCGCCGGGAGAGCTGACGCCGCAGCTGGAGGAGCAGATCACGGAGCTGCGGTGGGTGGATAAGGAGGGGATGAAGGTGTTGCTGCGCAATACCTTCCCATCGATCAAGGATGTGGTTAGATCTCTTTTTTGATGGATGTGCTGGAAATGCGCTTTCGGGAAAATAACGCATTTCCAGCAAAGCGCTAATGTTTGTCCTTCGGACGAGAGGCCTCCGGCCTCTTAATGATAGCCACGGTGAGGCGGCTGACGCAGATGAGCTTGTCGCGGGAGTCGTAGATCTTTATATCCCAGACATGGGTGGTTTTGCCGGTATGGAGGGGTTTGACGATACCGGTGACGAGGCCTTCGCGGACCCCGCGGAGGTGGTTTGCATTTATTTCGATACCGACGCAGTTGTATTTGCTGTTGTCCACGAGGAGGTGAGAGGCGATGCTTCCGAGGGTCTCGGCGAGTACGGCCGAGGCGCCGCCGTGCAGGAGGCCGTAGGGTTGTTTTGTTCGCTCATCGACGGGCATGGTCGCTTTCAGATAGTCGTCGCCGATCTCGGTAAAGACGATACCGAGGTGGTCGCCCATCGTGTTGTTGCCCAGGGGCTGGATATCGGAGGGTTGGATGTTCGGATGGAACCAGATGGCCATATTGCTGGATTAATAGGTTCGGCGATGGGGGGTGAGGGGGTTGCCCGAGTAGTTATGGCCGTTGAGCGAGCGTTGGACCACTTCGGGGAGGAACTGCATGACATCACCGCCGTTGCGAAGGACATCGCGGACGAGGGTGGAGGCGACGGAGGTGTATTGGGGCAGGCAGGTGAGGAAGATGGTCTCGATATGGGTATCGAGGCTGCGATTCATGTCGGCGATGGCCTTTTCGTATTCGAAGTCGCTGACGTAGCGGATGCCGCGGAGGATGAACTGGGCGCCTACCTGCTGGCAGGCCTTGATGGTGAGGCCGTCGTAGATGAGGGCTTCGACCTTGGGGTTGTCTTTATAGATCTCGCGGATCCAGCCGAGGCGTTGTTCTTCGGAGAACATGGCTGTTTTGTTGGCGTTGCGGCCGATGCCGATGAAGAGTTTGTCGAACAGGGGCAGGGACCGGTTGATGATATCCTGGTGCCCGATGGTGATCGGGTCAAAGGTGCCGGGGAAGAGGCCGATACGTTGCATAGGCAAGTGCGTTGGTTTGTTATTGTGTTCCTCCGGCCAGGAGATAGAGGACGGCCATGCGTACGGCCACGCCATTTTCGACCTGGTGGAGGATGATCGACTGTTTGCTGTCGGCCGCGTCGCTGTCCAGCTCGACGCCCCGGTTGATGGGTCCCGGGTGCATGATGACGATGTCCTTGCGGAGGCTGTCGAGGAGGCGTTTGTTGACGCCGTAGGCGAGGCTGTATTCGCGCAGGGAGGAGAAGAGCGGCTGGTTCTGGCGTTCGAGCTGGATGCGGAGGACGTTGGCGACGTCGCACCATTCGAGGGCGTTGCGGAGGTTGTATTCCACGCGGACGTCGAAGGCTTCGCGGATATGGACGGGTATGAGGGTAGGGGGGCCGGCGATGGTCACTTCGGCGCCCATTTTCTTCAGGAGATAGATGTTGCTGAGGGCGACGCGGGAGTGCATGATGTCGCCGATGATGGCCACTTTCTTTCCGGCCAGGCCGCCGAGTTTTTCGCGGATCGAGAAGGCGTCGAGGAGGGCCTGGGTCGGGTGTTCGTTGATCCCGTCGCCGGCGTTGACGATGGCGGCGGGGATATGTTTGGCCAGGAAGTGGGGGGCGCCGCTGGCGCTATGGCGCATGACGACCATATCCACTTTCATGGAGAGGATGTTATTGACCGTGTCGAGCAGGGTCTCGCCTTTGGCGGCCGAGGAGCCGGAGGCGGTGAAGTTGATGGTGTCTGCGGAGAGCCGTTTTTCGGCGAGCTCGAAGGAGATGCGGGTGCGGGTCGAGTTCTCGTAGAAGAGATTGACGATGGTGACGTCCCGGAGGGTGGGGACTTTTTTTATGGGTCGTTGTAAGACTTCTTTGAATTGGGTGGCTGTGTCTAAAATGAGTTGAATATCAGCCGGTTGTAGGTCTCTAATGCCAAGTAGATGTTTTGTGCTCAGTTGCATTAGAATGCAAAATTAGGGTAAATTTTCTATAATAGCGTAACCTCGTCCTTGCCATCTTTTTCCTTCCAGTAGACCTTTACTTTCTGAGTGATGATGGAATCGATGGGGCGGCCGACATAATCGGCCTGGATGGGCAGCTGGCGGCTGTAGCGGCGGTCGACGAGGACGCATAGTTCGACTTTGGCGGGGCGGCCGAAGTCCAGCAGGGCGTCGAGGGCGGCGCGAATGGTACGGCCGGTCCAGAGGACGTCGTCGATGAGGATGACCTCTTTGTTCTCGATGGAGAAAGGGATCTCGGTCTGGTTGAGCTCATGTAGCCCTTTGCGGACGTCGTCGCGGTAGAAGGTGATGTCGAGCTTTCCGTATTGGATGGCTGCCGGAGCGACTTCTGACTGCAATTGTTGAACGATCCGGTCGGAGAAGTAGATGCCGCGGGGTTGGATGCCGATGAGTACGGTATTGGCCAGGTCAAGATGGTTCTCGAGCAGCTGATTGGCCAGGCGCTGGATGGTGAGGGCCAATTGCTGTTCGTTGAGGATGATCTTCATGGTGCAATATTAGAAAAAAAGGCCGACGCTTGCGCGCCGGCCCGTATAACGTTTTTATTGGATTTTACTTTCCGCCGCCGAAGGTGTAGAGGGCGGAGAGTCCGATCTGGCTGAAGGTACCACCGGAGACGGAGGTGCCGTCATAGCTGAGGATGAACTGGATCGGGTTGGCGTTGTAGCCTACCTGGGGGCGGTACTCGAAGCCGCCGGAGCCGCCGCTGGCGCCATTGCCGATGTTGGTGCCGGAGACGCTTACGGAATAGTGACCATAACCGATCTGGGCGCCGAAGAAGACTTGTTCGGTGGCATAGTAGCGAGCACCGACGATGATGGGGATGTGGCCGTAGTTGGCTTTGTAGGTGCCGCCGATGCCGTCATCAAAGGATTTACCGGCGAAGTAGGTGTAGCCGGTAGTTGCAACGCCGGTGACGTTCTCGGTAAATGCGTACTCGCCCTGGAGTTCACCGCCGATCCCGAAGGAGGAGACGTTGTGGAAGTCGCCGACGGGCAGTCCGAGGTGGATGCCGGCGCCGAAGTGGAAGTCACCTGCGGCCATTTGGGCTTTCGAAACAATAGCGGTCGTACACAATACTGCGATGGACAAAAGGAGTTTTTTCATACTAGTGAGGTTTTTAGGTTGTGGGCAAAAGTACCCGTGAACAAATAATTCGCAATACCACTTAGTGGGTATTTTAACTAAAAAGGGCCGTTTTTTTTATGCGGCCCTTTTCTAACGATTGTTTTTGCAAATTATTATCTACGAGCGGTATTGAACAATGTGTACGTTAGACCCAATTGTACGACGCTGTTGCGGATCGAGCCATTTTGGCGGGTGACATCGAGGTTTTCGACGTTCGTGATGCCGAGGTTGTAGCGGAAATCGATGCCGACGGGGCTCATCGGGATCTTGTAGCCTACACCGAATACC
>Ga0310811_10009605_pt1 | contig 12496 bp, 10 predicted proteins | sample YCmetagenome_FD_207642 | JGI IMG/M metagenome (GOLD analysis project Ga0310811, IMG submission 207642) | Soil microbial communities from experimental microcosm in Duke University, North Carolina, United States - YC | ecosystem: Engineered > Artificial ecosystem > Soil microcosm > Unclassified ... | reverse complement strand
AAGGAGGGCTTGCTCGACACAGAGATCGATTAGAGATGCCGAGGCTGATGGACTCATGATTCGATTCTTCCGGATGGTCAGAGGGGAAATCTATGGTTTTAAAAACTCCTGGTGCGCAAAGGCCGTGAGGGTGTGGTCCGCGGAGTTTGCGCCGCCGGCTTGGCCGGTTTCCCCGTCGCCCTCAAATCCAGCGCTGGACCGCCTCGGCGGTATCGCTGGGAAGCTGACTGAAGCACACCCTGGCCTGAGGGGCGTGTTCTTGCACCACATGGATCAGCTTTTCGAAGACCATGAAATTGCCGCGAATCGTCGTGACACCGGCCTCGATCATGATGCAATCGAACGGCTGCTGCTGGAGCCGGCGCATTAACACTCCCTCGGCCGTGTCTCCGAAGTCGGTCAAACAGGTCTGCACCTGGTACCCGAGGCGAGTCATTTCGTCTTTGGAGGTTTTGAGGCCGGCCAGCACCTTCGCGGAATTCATGCCCGGTTGATAACCGGGCCGTGAGAAATCGCTCAGGGCCGGGTCCAAGCCCACCACCAGGACGCTCTTCGGATTCGTCATCGAAGCCTCCCTGCTCTCGTCTGCCCTAAGAGGTAAGGATTTCGACTCTGGACCGAAGAAAGTGCGGAGGAAACGAACATTTTCCGGGAGCCTTGCGTTGGCGCTTCGGAGGGCGACCTCAATGGCCGTGTCCCTCCCCCGTTTCGACCCCTGGGAGCCGGAGCGCTGACATCCCCTCCCCCTCCTGAAGGGCGGGGTGATGCTGGCCCGGCGCCAGGCCGAGGCTTAGAATACCGGCCTTCATGGATCGAAAACCCACGGCGCTTTCCTTCACTACCGTGACCGTCCTCGAGCCCGCCTGCGCGGTCATGGGGGGATCATTCTACTCCGACGGCCTGGAGCCGGCGGCGACGCGGCCCCTCGGCCCCGGGATATACTTGGGCATCGTCCGGTTCAGGACGAGTCCAACTTCATCAGGGAACGACGAGTGGCGAGCGACCGGGACTTCCTCGAGGCGGCCGTCCGCCGGGGCTTCCTCTCCCCCGGGCAGGTGGAGAAAATCCTGGGCAAGCTCGGGGGACGTAGCGCCCGCGAGGTCATCCTGGAGCAGCGCCTCCTGACGGAAGCCCAGGCCGCCGAGATCGCCGGCCTCCCTGCTGACGCCCACCCCGCGGATCGGCAGATCGGCCAGATCGCCTTGTCATGGAAGCTCGTCGATCCGGAGACGCTCAAGCGGAGCGAGGTCGAGCAGCAGGAGGCCCGCTCGCGCGGCGAGAACCCGTCCCTGGGCGAAGTCCTCGTCCGCCGCGGAAGCCTGACCACCGACGATCTCATCCGCATCGTCCGCGAGCAGGGACGGCGGACCGAAGGAGGTCTCGATCTTCCGCGATACGAGATCCGCGCCCGCCTCGGCGAAGGGTCCACCGCGACGGTCTACAACGCCTGGGACCGCGAGCTCAAGCGCCCCGTGGCCCTGAAGCTCCTCCGCGAATCGTCCTCGTTCAGCGACGTCGCCCGTCAGCGCTTCCGTCGCGAAGCCCAGGCGGCGGCCGGGCTGCGGCATCCGAACGTGGTCACGGTCTACGACGCCGGCGAGCAGGAAGGCCGCCTCTACCTCGTCATGGAGCTGGTGGAAGGCCGCACGCTCGGGAAGGCCATGAAGGACGAGCGGCGGGATCTGCCGCTCCTCCTGCGGCTCTTCGAGCGGGCCGCCCGCGGCGTCGCCGCGGCCCACGCGCAGGGGATCATCCACCGCGACCTGAAGCCCGAGAACATCCTGGTGTCCGCGGGAGGCGAGCCCAAGGTCGGCGACTTCGGCCTCGCCCACGTCATGGACTCCTCGATCCCGCTCACGCGGACGGGGGCCGTCCTCGGCACCCCGCTCTACATGGCGCCCGAGCAGGTCGAAGGCCGCGCGAAAGCGTTGAGTCCGAGGACGGACGTCTACGCGCTGGGCGCGATCCTCTATGAGGCGGCCACCGGACGCCCGCCCCACTCCGGCGAGACCCTGAGCGATATCTACAAGAAGATCGTCCACGAAGAGCCGCTCGCGCCGCGGCAGCTGGACCCCGGGTTCTCGCCGTCCCTGGAGGCTGTCATCCTCAAGGCGCTCGCGAAGGACCCCGCCGGCCGTTACGTCGACGCCGGCGCGCTCGCGGACGATATCGCGCGCCATCGTTCGGGAGAAGCGGTCCAGGCCCGGCCGCCGGACCTCCTCTATCGAGTCCGGCGCTGGGTGATCCGGCACCGGATCGCCGTCGCGGGCCTCCTTCTCGCGATCCTCGCCGGCATCTGGGGCTGGAGGGAGTGGCACGCTCGCGCCTTCGACGCAGCGATGCTGGAAGCCAACGAGAACTGGGTCCGACGCCGCAGCGCCCAGGCTCTTCCGCTCTTCGAGCGCGCCGCACGGCTGCGGCCGCGGGATCCGGAACCGATCGTGATGGCCGGCCGCTGCCGCCTGGCGCTCGGCCAGGCCGGCGAGGCGCAGCGCTCCTGGAACGAGGCGCTCGCCCTCCAGCCCGACTACGGGCCCGCGCTCTTCGAAAGAGGCAAGCAGGTCCTCACGGGCGCCGCCCGCCTCCGCGTCGCCTTCGCCGCGGGGTCGGAAACCCAGCGATCGCGCTCGGGCCCCGCCGAGCTGGAGACGGCCTCCGAGCAGGCGGCGCGCCTGCGGGGGGAGGTCGACCTCGCGGCCGCGCGCGGGCTGAGCTCGGACCAGGCGAAGTTCGTCGAAGGGGCGATCGCGCTGGGCAAGGGGCAGGCCGCGGAGGCCGCCGCCGCGCTCCGGGTCTACGCGGAACTCCATCCGGGCGATGCCGGAGCGCTCGCGCTCCTCGGGATCGCGCAGCTCCTCGCCGGCGATCCCGTCACGGCGGAGGCGCGCTTCGGCGACGCGATCACGCTCGATCCCCGTCCCGCCTGGCTCTCGGGGCGCGGCGAGGCGCGGCGCCTCCAGAGGAAGTTCGACGAGGCGCTCGCGGACTTCGCGCGGGCGGACGACGCGGAAGGCCAGGGACTGGCTCTGCAGGCCCTGGGGCGCCTGGACGAGGCGCGTCAGAAATACGCCGAGGCCCTGCGGCGACGTCCGGACCTGGCCAAGGTCTACGACCCGGGACTCTTCCCCCTCTTCCAGGACGACTTCGAGGGCAGCAAGCTCGACCCCGAGGCCTGGATCATCCGCGGCGACGCCGTCACCGAGCGGGGCCAGCTCAAGCTCAAGGACGTTTGCGGGGCCTATGGGAAGCGGACCGTCACCCGCGCGCCCGGCCGCGTCCTGCTGACGGTGTTCCGCGGCACCTACTATCACGGCGGCGGACCCGTCCTCCACTGGATCGGCACCCCTTTCCCGGACAAGAACAAATACAAGGAGGCGGGCTACGGATGGGGTGCGGGGATGCGCGTCCCGCCGACAAGACCCGGAATCGGCGTGAACATCCTTTACCCGCTCTTCGATCGTCCCGGGGCCATCTACCCGGAGTACGTGGACAACCTGGATACCTGCCTCATCACGGTCCTGCGTCCGCAGGGCATCTTCGCGTACCTCGCGGGCGGCGCCCTCACCCGCCTGCCTCGCGCGCGTCTTTGCTTCGTCGGCCACCGCGGATCGGAGCCCGACCTCTACTTCGGCGGCACCAACGAGTACTCGGACAACTCCGTCGAGCTTCTGCGGGTCGGCGATCTGACGGGCGAGTGGGCCAGCGACGACGGGACCGCCGTCCTTCACGATTCGTTCCAGCGGCCCGACGCGCCGGGAGCGGGGCGTCCTGAAAAGGGCACGGGCGAGGCCTGGCGGGCGCCGTCGGCGGGCTGGCGAATCGACGGAAAGCACCTGCTTGGCTCGGGCCGCGGACTGACGTGTCTCACGGAAACGACCCTGAGCGACGGCTGGTGGGACGTCCGCGTCGAGGTGGCGAAGGGCGGCGAGGCCGGGCTCGTCTTCCGCGCCCGCGACCCGGAGAACTTCTGGTATTTCGGCGGCAGCGCGTCGGAGCTGCGCCTGATGAAGCGCGTGAACGGGAAGGACAGCGTCGTCTTCACGACGACGTCCACCCGCCTCAAGCCCGGACGGGTCGCCTGGCTCTCGGTGCGCGCCGAGGGGGAGAAGCTCTACCTCTATTGCGACGACGAGCGCGTCCTTCCTCAGGAGGAGCCCGTTCGGGACCCCGAGTTCCGGGACGCAACGATCGGGGGCCCGGCGGTGCTGGACGGCGAAGCGCGCTTCGAGGACGTCGCCCTCTGGCCGCTGGAGCGCCCCCTGCCGGAGGCCCTCTTTGCCGGGGTCCCCCCGCTCTCCGAAGGGAGCGGACCCGACCTCGCGCGCGATTCGTTCTCCGGGGCGGACGGGACGCCCTTGAAGGACCATCCCCCGGAGCTCGGGGGACCCTGGATCGCCCACGCCGGGACCTGGACGATCGGCAAGCGATCCGCGATGCTGAGCCAGGACCCGAGCCGGGAGGCCGTCGCCACCCTGGACGTCGGCCGGAACGACATGGAGGTTGAAGCGACGATCACCTCCTATAAGGAGCTCGGCGAGAAGGTGGAATGGCACATGGGGCTCGTCGCATCCGCGACGGCGGAGGGCACGCGACTCCAGGACTTCATCGAAGCGCGCTTCGTCTGGCGCTCGGGCCACCCGGAGATCGAGATCGTGGAGATGAAGAAGCAGACGAACGGGGTCAACGTGAGCGGGCGACTGCTGCTCGGCCGGCCCTACCGGCTGCGGCTGGCCGTCTGCGGGCGCCAGGCGACGGCGTACCTCGACGACGTCCCGGTCGTCTCGCTCCGCCTGTCCCAGACGCACACGGGGACGCGGGCGGGACTTCGCCTCGACATGCACGCGGACCAGAACGGTCGCTGGGAAAACTTCCGCGTGCGCGAGGCGCTGCTTCGGGGGGCGCGATAGAGTAGAAGCGATGCGTGCGCTCCTCTTCGTCCCCGTGCTCATGGGCTGCGCCCTTGTCGTCGGAGGATTCACCTCGGATTCCAGCGTCATGATCGGCAGCGGCTTCGGAATCGCCGGGGTGGCGTTCGTCATCTTCGTCATCCTGAAGATCTCGGACGCGTCGGCCGCCAAGGCCGAGCGCCTGAGGATCTGGAAGACCGGACGGGTGGCTACCGCGCGAGTGATTGCGATTGCGGAGGCGCCCGGCAGCGGCGAAGACATTCCAGAGGTCGATCTGGACCTGGAGCTGCGCGGGGAGGGAGCAGCTCCCACGCCGGTCAAGGTCCGATCCTTGGTCTCCCGGCTGGCCGTGCCGCGCATCCAGCCGGGCTGCGAGATTCAGGTCTGGGTGGATCCGGCCGGCGGAAACAAGATCCTGATCGACCCGGCGCTGACCCCCTATCGGATGGAGTAACGCAGGCCCCGATCTCTGAAACCCAGCGACGCGGGCACGGGTATAGCCTCGCATGATTGCGCGCTGGGCATCCGTGCTCCTGCTCTTCCTGCTGATTCCCGCGTGCGGCGGCGAGTCGGGCGGGTCGTCGCCGGCCACGAGATCCTTCACCATGGGCTTCACGAACTGGCCGTACGCGGCGACGATCGCCGCCGTCGACGACACCTGGGCGAAGATCCACGCGCACGGCGACATGATCACGATCCACCTCGATCAGGGGGTTCCCTGGCCGGAGGCGTTTGCCGGCACGCCGTACCCCTCGGCGGTCGAGGGGGAGCTGCAGAACTATTCGACGCACATCGCCCCGGGCAAGACGATCTTCCTGCAGGTCGCCTGCCTGGACACGTTCCGGCAGAACATGGCCGGGTACTGGTCCAACGCGGGCGGCAACCAGCCGCGCCCCGGCGTGTGGGCGGGCCGCAGCTTCAGCGACGTCGAAACCGCGACCGCCTATACCAACTGGATGGCGGACCTCATCGCGCGCTACCACCCCACCTACGTCAACTACGCCGTCGAGGTCACGGAGCTGGCGTGGCAGGATCCCGCCGAATTCGCCGCCTACGCGACATTTGCCGGCCGGGTCTACGGCGCGCTGAAGGCGCTCCACCCCTTGCTGCCGCTCTTCTGTTCGGTGGCGTTGAAATCGCCGGGCTCGGCCGAGATGACGACGATCGCGGCGGGCTACGCGACGATTGCGGCGTACAACGACGTCATGGCGATCAGCGCCTACCCCTACGCGTTCTACTCCCATGCCGACCGCGGCAATCCGGACAAGCTGCCGATCGACTGGCTCTCGCAGGTGGACGCGATGGCGCCGGGCAAGCCGATCGCGTTCGCCGAGACCGCCTGGATCGCCGAGACGCTGGACGTCCCGTCGTTCGGCGTGCACGTCGTGGCGACTCCGGCGGATCAGGCGGCGTACGTCGCCCGCCTCCTTTCCGAGGCCGACGCGCGGAACGCGCTCTTCATCAGCTGGTTCTGCATCGTGGATTACGACACGCTCTGGGCGACCGCGCTGGGAAGCGATCCGGTGGCGAAGGTCTGGCGGGATACCGGACTCTATGACGGTGCGGTCGTGGCGCGTCCGGCGCTCGCGACCTGGGACTCGTGGCTGGGACGGGGCAGACGCTAGGCCGCACCACGGATATACTGGCGGGCATGGCCGACGCTGTTCCTGAACCTCTCCGGTCCATCCTGGAGTCCTGCTTCAACGTCGAAGTCCAGGGGAGGGACTGGATCGGCACCATCCGAAACGTTGCCGCCTCAAGCGGGGATGGGGGCCGCGTCTTCCGCCGCCAGTTCGCCCACGCGATTCTCCATGAGTCAATCTCGCTGGACGATTACTACGCCATCACGCAAGACCCCAACTATCCGACCGTCGCGGAACTCTATGAGCGACTTCGCGAAGTCTGGGCCTGGCTCTACGACAACGCCCCCATCACCGAGGATTGAAGGCGGCGGATCATCTTGCGAGACGTCCTTCTCGTCGTTAGAGTGGCGTTCGCTGCCCCTTGAGAGGACATTCCCATGAAGACGGTCCCGCTCGCTTGCCTCCTGCTGGCTCTGGTCGCCTGCTCCGGCCCGGTTACCAAGGCGGGCGAGGTCCGGAAGACCGGGACGATCCGCTTTGACGTGTCCTGCCGGCCCGAGCTGAAGGCCGATTTCGAAGCGGCCGTTGCCCTGCTCCACTCCTTTTTCTATGAAGAGGCCCGGAGACGCTTCCTCGAGATCGCCGAAAAGGACCCGCAGTGCGCCATGGCGTGGTGGGGTGTCGCCATGACGTGGTATCACCCGCTGTGGGCACCGCCGACGCCCGACGAGATGAAGAAGGGCGCTGAGGCGGTCGCGAAGGCCAAGAAGATCGGCGGCCGGAGCGACCTTGAAAAAGGATTCATCGCGGCCATCGACGCCTTCTTCAACACCGACGAGGGTCCGGCCCCGGCCGATACGGTCGCCGAATCGTGTCACGGTCCCCGCGCCCTGAGCGCCCGGGCGGTCTGCTTCCGCCAGGGGATCGAGCGCCTCGGCAAGTCCTACCCGGACAATCTCGAGGTTAAGACCTTCTACGCGCTGGCCCTGCTGGGAACGGCCCCTCCGACGGACAAGCTCTATCAGAACCAGCTCGCGGCCGCGGCGCTCCTGGAAGCGCTCGCGGAGAAGCATCCGGATCATCCGGGCATTCCGCATTACCTCATCCACGCGTACGACTACCCGTCGCTGGCGGCCAAAGGCCTGGAGGCCGCGCGGCGCTACGGCGAGATCGCTCCCTGGGTGCCCCACGCCCTGCACATGCCGAGCCACATCTACACCCGCATGGGGATGTGGAAGGAATCGATCGACGCCAACCTCGCCTCCGCGAAGGCCGCCCGGGAGTACTCGGCCCGCTTCCACGACGGCGCGTCGACCAACGACGATCTCCATGCCCTCGACTACATGGAATTCGCCTACCTGCAGACGGGACAGGAAGCGAAGGCCGGCGGGATCGTCGAGCATCTCCGCGCGATCCGGAAGTTCTATCCCGAGAAGGATTTCGCCATGGCCTACGCCGCGGGAGCGATCCCCGCGCGCTGGACCCTGGAGCGGCGACGCTGGACCGACGCGGCCGCCCTCGAGATGCCCCACCCGGAGCTCCTCAAGGCCTTCCCCTTCGCCGAAGCCCACATCGAGTTCGGGCGCGCCGTGGGCGGCGCGAGAGGAGGCCGGCTCGAGGTCGCCCTGGCCCGCCTGGCGGAGCTGCGGGAGACGCTCAAGGAGCCGAAGTTCCAGTGGTGGATCAATCAGATCGAGATCCAGCGCCTGGCGGGAGCAGGCTGGCTGGCCTTCGCCGAAGGCCGCAAGGACGAGGCGGAGGCGCGGCTCAAGGAAGCCGGCGCTCTTGAGGACAAGTCCGGCACCCATCCGGTGACGCCCGGCCAGATCCTCCCCGCGAGGGAGCAGCTGGGCGACCTTCTCCTGGAGCTCGGACGCCCGGCGGACGCGCTGGTCGAGTACGAGAAGTCCCTCGAGGCGTTCCCGAACCGCTTCCACGGCCACTTCGGCGCGGGCCGCTCGGCCGAACTCGCCGGCAAGGCGGAGCCGGCGCGCAAGCACTACCAGCATCTGCTGGAGATGTCGAGCGGAGGAGAAGGCTGGCGGGAAGAGCGGGCGGCGGCTCAGAAGTTTCTCTCGCGCTCCTAGGGTCGCGTCAGCCACTCGGCCATCCGGGCGGCCGCCAGGGATCCTTCCTCTCGAAGCAAGTCCCCTGAGGTCGCCGACGCCGCGAGCCCCGCGACGTCGCCGTAGCGAAGCGCGCCGGGGAGGAATCGGTCGTCGTCCACGCTCCGGATCGAACGGAAGCTGAACCCGGCATCCTCCGCGCAGGTCCGGCCGACGGCGTCTCCCGAGAGAGCGCGCGCCAGGAGGGCGGTCGTGCCCTCCGCCCCACAGCCGACGAGATCGACTCGGGTGATCCCGGGTTGGTCTTTCAGCCAGGCGATGGCCGTCAGGGCGTCGTGGACGCGCTCGGCCAGGGCCGTCCGGTTGAAGCAGGGGAAGAAGCCCAACGACGACGGCCGCTCCGCGCGCCGGAAGGGACGGACGGCCAGAACCGGGATGCCTCGGGTAAGAAGCGCGTCGACCACGTCCTTCCGGGATCCCAGAACCACCGCGGCCGCGCCGCGCGGAGCGCTGGGAGTGAATCGCTCGACCACGACGTCGCTCCCGTTGGAACGGGTCAGTCGGAGCGCATTCTCCGTGCGCGACGTCTCCCGGACCGAGTGCGGCGGCGGAAGGTCGCTGGCCACCAGGTGACGCAACGCGGCGCGTCGCTCCGACGCCGTCAGCTTCGTCGCAGCGGCCTCGGCCGAGCGCCGGAGGAAGTCCTTCAATCCTTTCGCGTCGAGCGCGTCGGCGGGTCTCGGGTGAGCCTCGTCGAACACCGCCAGCTCCTTCGGGTCGAGCGGCTCGAAGGGCGGCTCTGTGGGCGCCGACGGGTGTCCCAGCCGCAGCCAGGTGTTGAACCAGGCGTAGACCGCTTCCCGGCTGGTCCGGTTGTAATTGTGCGGCGCCTGGAACCGCACGACGTTGACGCGATCGCCCGCGCCCATCGCCTCGTACGTCGAGCGGATTTCCGGGCCGCCCTTCTCGATCATGTCCTTCGTCCAATCCCCGGTGGCGCTGACGACGATGAGCGGCTTGGGCGCGAAGGCGGCGCAGAACTCGACCGTGTCGCTGCCGATCTTCCCGAGGGCCGCCTGCTCGCAGATGCAATCGCCCTGGAAGCCCGTCGAGACCATGCAGACGGGCGCCGCCGCCGCGAGCCGGGCGTCCGTCATCATGAGCATGAGCGTCTGCGTCGCGCCGCCGCTCTCGCCGGTCACGGCGATCCGGTCGGGGTCCACGTCGGGCCGCGAGAGCAGATAGTCCACGGCGCGGATGCTGTTCCAGGTCTGCAGGCCCATCGTGCTCAGCAGGTACTGCTCGCACTCGAGGCCCTCGAGGTCCAGGGTCCCTTCCGCCGGTCGCGTCGCGGGCATGTCGCCCGGGTGGCGCATCTGCTTGGAGTCGGCGTAGCCGACCATGTCGTAGAGGAAGGCCACGCAGCCCAGCCGGGCGAGGGTGATGCAGCGCGCCTGGTAGGGAAAGCGGTCGGGGTTCGGATTCCCATCGCGGGTCTTCTCCCCCGTGTCCTGGAAGCGGCCCTTGCGGTCATGGCCGTGCGTGCAGAGGACGCCGGGGAAGCGTCCGGGACGCTTGGGGCGGAACAGGGATCCCGTCACGTAGAAGCCGGGGAGGCTGGCGAAGTAGAGGTTCTCGACGACGTACTCGCCGCGGTCGATCGTCCGCGTGACCACGGGGTTCAGGGCGCAGCGCTCGGGCGCGGGCCAGAGTCCCGACGCTACGAGCTGCTGCTCGCGAAGGAAGCGGACCCGCCGCTCCCAGAGGGATCGGTCTGCCGTCGGCGTGAAGGCGTTGCCCTCGCTGACCTTCCGCAGCCGGAGCCTGGGGTCGGGCCCGATCGGGACGGCTCGGTCGGAGGCCAGCTCCGCGGTGCAGCCGGCGAGGAGGACCAGGAGGGCGAGGGGCCTGCGCATGATTACACTACGGCGATGTTGAAGTCCCTCCAGAAGACCGGTGGTTTTAAAAAGCCCTCGTCCCTCCTTCGCGCCTTCTGGAGGGGCAACGCTACCTTTTTGGCTCGTATCGCATCGCGACAGCTCCCGAGCTGTACTCCAGTCGATCGACGAGCTTCAAGTCGAGACCCTTCGATAGCCCGGCGAACAACGTCGGTCCATGGCCCGCTACCCTGGGATGAACAACGAACTCGTACTCATCGATCAATCCCAGCTCTGCCAAGGCCATAGGCAGCTTCACGCCTCCCACGAGCAATCCCTTCCCGGACCCCTGCTTGAGCTCCTGAACGGCTTTCCCCAGATCTCCGCGCACGAGCTCCGCGTTCCAATCGACCCGCTTCAAGGTGCTCGACACGACGTACTTCTTTGCCGCGTCGATCGTCCGGGCGAAGGGGTCCAGCGAAGCGGGCCCCGCTCCCCCCTGCGCCGACGGCCGGAATGCGGCCTCCATCATTTCGTACGTCACCCGGCCAAAAAGGAGGGCATCCGCCCGATTGAGGATCTCGACCGCGCGACGATGTAATTCTTCGTCCGGGACGACTGCACGGTGATCGCAGCACCCGTCCAAGGTGACATTGATGGAATACCGAAGGGGTCTCATCGAGAGGAGTTCCTTCTCATCAGGCATCCAGGGACGATACGCGAATGAAGCGCGCCCAGCGACAAGACCAGTTCTCCGCCTCATGGGTGCCGCAAGCGACCTGGTACTGACCCCGCTGGACTAAGAAGAGAATCCCGATATTCGACATGCCAGGTTGGTTCAAGTGCACGGGAGAATTGTCTTCGGCGGCCGCACGTAACCAAGGACCGGGGTCCTGATCCTCGATGTGATCTGAAGGACGCGCCGGCGACCAGACTACTGTCACCTTCCCGCTTCGAATGTCCAACCGGGCCATCTCCTGCTCTTCACGTGCTCGCTCGGCATGCCTTCGGGCCTCTTCCTCACCCTTCTCATCATTGACCCAGGTTCGGAGGAGCAGGAAGCCGGATCGATCTTCCGTTATTGCCAAGTCGGCCGTGCCGCCCCCTTCGAGTTCCCAGAGGACTCCATGACTTCCTTCGCCGAAGGAAATTCTGGTCACATCGTCCGTCATGGCGTCACAACCGCGGGCATAGTCGGTGTCCGGCTTGAGGTCGACGTGGAAGACTCTCTCCCCTGCCACGGAAAAATCGATTCCCTGTTCGAGATGATCGCGCCATGAATTCAGCCATTCCTGTCGCGCTGCCGCGTTGGAGTCCCTGGGCGACTCGAAGGCGGCGCGGGCCTTGTCGAGGAGCTCTCCTGGGCTCATGGGAAGCTGGTCCCGAATCGTTGCTGAAGGCTCCAGTGCCATTACGGCCTCACTCAGGGACCGGACATAGGCTTGTGCGGCGCTTAGCGTTTCGATTCTGGCGTTCTGATGCCACTCTTCGGCTCCCTGGGGTTGAAAGCGTGAGGGGAGCCGGCGGACCAGCGGGCCATAGCAGTGGACAAGATAGACAGACTTCTCCTTCCATTGCGGGTCTGCTCCCCCCCAAGATAGATAGTCCTCGAGGTCGGCAATGAGAAAGGGACCGCCTTCGCCGCTCGCGTGGCTTCGCCAGGAATACCGGCGATTGGCCGGTGTCTCTGGTCCGTGCATCCGTGGGGTCCTCGATTCGGCTTCCCCTCCATAGTCCCACGCCCATCTCAGGAAGCCAGAAAATAATCGATGGATTCAATAACCCCTGGTCCATCCTTCATCTGACGTCGGGTGAGGTCCATAAGGGGTACCTCCTGCGGGTACTTCGCGCGACCCCTTCGGATTGGCCCGGGAATGTGCGAGCGCCGGCTAGGGCGGGAGCGAGACGACGCTGAACCAGAACTTCTCGATGGCGCGCATGACCTCGTAGAAGTTGGCGAAGCCCACGGGCTTCGTGATGAAGCAGTTCGCGTGCGACTTGTAGGCCAGCGCGATGTCCTCGTCCGACTTCGACGTGGTGAGGACCACGATCGGAATCATCTT
>Ga0310811_10009604_pt1 | contig 12497 bp, 5 predicted proteins | sample YCmetagenome_FD_207642 | JGI IMG/M metagenome (GOLD analysis project Ga0310811, IMG submission 207642) | Soil microbial communities from experimental microcosm in Duke University, North Carolina, United States - YC | ecosystem: Engineered > Artificial ecosystem > Soil microcosm > Unclassified ... | reverse complement strand
ACCGGTACAATAAATGTGGTCTGGATAGTTTCTAGTTTACCGGTTGTATCCATCCATCTTGTGCTGAAATCCCATCCGGATTCCGCTGCTGCACGGATATTACGGTAAAAATCGTTCAATTTTTGCCTGGTAAGTTTACCCGCTTCTACATCTTTTTTATAAGATTCTTCACGAGGCTGATCCGAATCGTCCCAGTAGCGATTTAACAACTCGCCGTCTTTCATACGCACCACCATACGATAAGCCTCACCGGATTTGACTTTATTGGCGCCATTCATCCAGAAAGTATATTCCTTTATCAATTCAGGTTGGTATTTTACAAATACGCCATCACCTTCGTCTTTCGCGAGTAAATCCAGCATCATTGAAAAGAATGGTGGTTGCGATCTTGTTAAATAATAAGTGCGGGTTCCATTTGGTATAAAGCCGTATTTATCAAGCATATAGGCAAAATTTCCGATCATGTTATGGATAATTTGCGTTTGATGACTTTCTTGCAGACCAAGCATGGTAAAATAAGAATCCCAATAATAAGTCTCCCGAAAGCGGCCTCCAGGCACCACAAAATCATTTGGTAGAGGTATTAAAGAAGACCACTTTGAAACGGTATCGTGCCTGCGATAAAGTACCTGCCATAGTGTATCGATATGCTTACGGATACCAAGTGATACATCGGTTTTAAAAACAGTTGAATTAGCACCCGGTACTATAAAGTTTGCAACGACAAATTGTTTTAAATCAAAGCTTGACTTATCTTTTTGATCCTGATAATCTTTCATAATTAGTTCCGGATCACGGCGTGGTGTGGCATCCACAAAGGTTTTATTGTCGGGGAAAATATCAGACAGCTGAACAGCTTCAAAAAGGCCAGGAAATAACTGCCTCGGCGTTTTAATCTGTGCAGAGGAGATATGAAAGGCAATAAACAGGGAAAATAACAACAATAATTTTCTCATCTTAATTTAGGATTAAAGCAGTCATTAGAAGGAATAACAACTACCTGATAGTTATTTAGCCTAAACAAGTTATAAAGAATTTCTAATTAAGAATTTAATGCATGTTTTTTATAAAAAAAATATGAATGAAAATGACCTTTAGAATGAGTTATTAATGTTTTTGATTGAAAAAATTTAAAATAGTTTTTATCATTTTTAAGCAGAAACTCATTTTTTAAATATAGATTTAGGCATCTAAAACCATTGGCCTCGACATGAGAATATTTTTATTAACCCTGTTCTTGTCATTTCTCGGATATTCAGCATACTCATCTGCAAAAACAGATAGCCTTTTAGCTCAATTAAAAGTTGAGTTATCAAAAATTAAAATGTATGATGATCAAAAAGAGGCCAGAATTAGTAAACTTAAAGCAAGGTTAGACGCTGTAGCAAAAACTGATTACAACGCACAATACAATATCTGTAGTGCTCTTTATGAGGAATATAGGTCATATCAGTTTGAGGCCGCATATGCCTATACCCAAAAAATGATGGCCATCAGCAAGGCTTCTCACAGTATTGCCCATGAGAATGACACTAAGATCAAAACGGCATTTCTCCTGATATCGTCCGGAATGTTTAAAGAGACCTTTGAAAGTTTGCAGCAAATAAATACCAGTTCACTCAATGATAGTTCAAGGCTGGAGTATTATTCCATAAAAGAACGTGCTTATTCTGATTTGGAAGACTATAATAATGATAAAAACTTTGCGCCTTATGACAGGGCACAATCAATTAAATATTTGGATTCTGCTATAGCTCTTGCTAAACCAAATTCTTTTGAATCACTACGTCATTTAGGCGACAGGCAAATAAGATTGGGACAAGCTAAAGAGCCGTCTTATTACATAAACCTACTGAAAAACTATCCACTTACGGCACATCAAAGGGCAATGTCTGCAACTGCATTAAGTGCTTTTTATCAGGGGCCGCAGCATGCGGATGACAGAATAGCACTGTTGGCAGAGGGGGCTATCAATGATATCAGATCGTCGACAAAGGAAACATTGGCAATTTTTAAACTTGGGCAAGAGTTATATGCGCAAGGGAACATAAATGATGCATATGCTTTTATAAAACAGGCAATGGACGATGCTGACTTTTATGGCGCGAGGTTGCGAAAAATAAAAATAGGAGCCGCACTACCTATAGTTGCAGCTAAAAAGATCATTCTTGCTGAAAATGAAAAGAATAAATTTCTGATCTATTTGCTGTCTATAACTGTGGTGGCAATCCTGATTTCGTTAGTGTCATTTATCGTCTTTATTCAATTAAAAAGACTGAAGGTAAAGGAAAGAATCATTGAAGAAAAGAATGTATTGCTTGAGAAGATTAATGACAAACTGATAGAAGACACGCATATTAAAGAAGAATATATTGGCTACTTTTTTAATGTGATATCCGGATATATATTGAAACTTGAAAAACTGAAAAGAAACGTAGAACGTAAGATCACAATAAAAAAATACGATGACGTTTTATTGTCTGTAAATGAGATAAATATAAAAAAGGAAAGAGAAACGCTATTTTATACCTTTGATCATATATTTCTTAAGATCTTCCCCAACTTTATCAGCACATTTAATTCACTTTTTAAAAAGGAAGATCAGATATGGCCTAAAGATAATGAAGTGTTAAACACTGATCTTAGAATATTTGCATTAATGCGGCTCGGCATTAGCGATGTTGAAACTATAGCCAACATCCTGGAATATTCTGTAAACACCATCTATGTTTATAAGATGCGTATTAAGGCAAAAGCATTGGTACCGAGTGATGAATTTGATCACAGAATTATGGATATTAAAGCCATTGAAGTACTTAGCAAAACGCAGTAATATTTACACCTTTAAAAAGAATTACTGAATAATTTAATTGTTAATTGCTTGCAAAAAGATGGTTTTATTTCACAATTGCAATTGTTTATTTCGTTAAATTAATACCCAAATGGGTTAAACTAATACCTTATTTCCCTAAATTTAGTTTATATTTTTTTGAACTCTGTATTTTGTAAGTATCTTTATATTAGTAATTTAACTTTTTAAATAGTGCTTTTTTCTTATATTCTCTAAAAACAAATAGGTAATTTTCCCGCGTATTTATTACTTTGCTCTAGATGGGTATGTGATGTGATTAAAAAGTTGCTTGTAATTTTAAAAAGTGGTAACTTAGATTACATCGGATTTCCCCTAATAACCAATTAACCAAATAAAATAATTTACCGGCACAGAGTGTGCACTACTTGATTCATCTATTGTAATGCTTTAGGCTACAGTTTTTGTTTTAAGAATTTTAGTAACCAACAGTATACGAGTTATACGGCGGTAATATTTTTTATCAACCAATTTGTAAACCAATTAGCTAAATGAAAAATAGAAAGGACACTAACATTCCCCCTTAACTAAGCAGCCTAATGTAAACCGGTTATATCAAAATATTATATCTCAAAATATTTATAACACATAGGTTTACAAACGCTATAAACAACTAACTAATCAATAAACCGTTCAACCCAAATTTTATGCATTTTAAAAATTTACTCAAAGTAAGTTGCTACTTTATCCTAATGTGCCTGCTGGCGTTGCCTGCTTTGGCTCAAAACGTAGTGGTTACAGGTAAAGTAACAGACTCAAAAGATGGTTCACCTATACCAGGTGTATCCATCGTAGCAAAAGGCTCAACATCGGGTACAGTAACTGATGCGAATGGTAGCTTCAAATTATCTGTGCCTTCTTCGGTAAGAGCAATTTCAGTTTCCTTCGTGGGCTATGTCAAAAAAGATGTTGCTTTAACCGGAGGTCCACTGAACATTACATTGGACGCTACAAGCACAGCACTTAACGAAGTACTCGTAGTAAGCGTTGGTTACGGCTCGGCACGTAAAAAAGACGTGACTGGGGCAGTGGAAAACATTTCCGCTAAAAACTTTAACCAGGGGGCTATTATTAACCCTATTGACCAATTGGCCGGTAAAGTTGCTGGTTTAACTATCACTCAGCCAGGCGGTGACCCTAACCAGGTTGCTTCTGTTCGTTTAAGGGGTCAATCATCACTGTCAGGTGGTTTATCACCACTCTTTGTAGTTGATGGTGTAATCCTTGACGATCCTAATCAGTTCCAGAATATTCCTCCGGATGATATAGCTTCATATGACGTTTTGAAGGATGCATCCGCAGCTGCTATTTATGGATCACGTGGTGCAAACGGTGTTATTATCGTTACTACCAAAAAAGGATCAACAGGTAAAGCTGTAATTTCAGCCAGTGCTTTAGGGGGCTTCAGCGAACAAAGTAAATATTACGATCTACTGTCAGCAGCTGATTTAAGGGCTTATGACACTAGCCTTGGGGCTTTAGATAAAGGCGCTAATACAGATTGGCAAAAAGCTATTACCCGTACAGCATATCAACAAAGACATTCGGTATCGCTTTCGGGAGGCAACGGCGGTTCAAATTATATAGCTTCAGCTTCTTATTCAGATCAGCAGGGTATTGTCCTTAATTCAGGCAAGAAGCAATTAGGCTTGCGTTTTAATGGCGAAACCAAAGCATTGAATGACAAACTGGATATTAAGACTAGTATTCAAAACGTAAGCACAGTTCGTGATTTCATTGATTACGCTAACTTTAGCTATATGTATAATGCGCCTCCAACGTTCCCCGTTAAAAACCCTGATGGCACTTATTACGCATTCAGCGATTTCAACGAGGCCAACCCCGTAATGCATATCGAACAGTCTGTTTTCCGTGCTTATGAGTATCTTACTCTGATAAACGGCTCTGCTGACTATAACATTACCAATGAATTGAGAGTAGGAGGCCAGGGTGCAATATCACGTAATAATGTGCAGACTCATGGATTTATCCCAACTTTCCCCCTGGAAGGTAATGTAAACCAGGCAGCTCAGGCCCAGGAAAACACCAACTCATACAAAGGTAACCTGCACCTGAATTTTGATAAGACTTTTGGAAAAAGTACATTGAATTTTGTAGCTGCGTATGAATATAATGATTATATATACGATAACTTCATTGCAGCTGGCCAGCAATATATTATACCGGAACAACAGGATAATAACCTCGGAGCCGGTGTGTCTCAATTCAACAGAGTAGGGTCTTACAAAGATGAATACGAGTTAATATCCTATTTTGCCCGTGCTGCTTATAACTATGATGGCCGTTTTTATGCGACAGCAACAATACGCCGCGACGGTTCTTCTAAATTTGGTTCTGAAAATCAATGGGGTACTTTTCCGTCATTTGACTTAGCTTATCGTTTCAAGAAAGATCTATTAGCTAATGTTGATTGGATTACCGATCTAAAAGTTAGAGTTGGTTATGGTGTTACCGGTAATGCGGACGCTATAGGACCTTATACAACATTAGGAACTGTAACAGGATCAAATAACAAATTTTACGATGGTGCAACGGGATATTTCCTGACACCATACTCTACTAACCAAAACCCTAACCCTGCGTTGAAGTGGGAAGAACGTCATGGCCGTAATATTGGTTTGGATTTCGATTTGTTCAACGGCCGTTTATCAGGCAGCATGAACTATTTTAATGATAAAACTAAAAACCTGCTTTACCAATACACTGTTCCTACGCCACCTTTCGTAAGTCCAACGATACTTGCTAACGTAGGGTCCCTGGTTAATAAAGGTTTCGAATTATCATTATCGGGACAAATAATTACCGGGCCAAAATTCAGGTGGACTTCAAACGGTCAGATTTCTTTCATCAAGACAACTGTAACCAATTTGTCGGGAACATATTCATATGCCGGACAAAACATTCCTTTGCAGGCATCGCAGATACCGGTGGGTTATGCTGCAGGTCGTGGTTTGAGCTCTAACCCAATCACCTTCCTGAAACCTGGTTACAGCCCATATGTATTTTACTTGCCTCACTATACTGGTACTGATGCTAATGGTAATCAAACTTTCGATGGTCAAACCATTGCTCAGAACCCAAACCCAGCAGGTCACTATATAGACCCTGCTCCTAAATTTAACTACGGGTGGAGCAATAGCTTTGACTACGGTAACTGGAATCTGAACTTTGCTATGAGAGGCGTTTATGGGCAGAAAATATTTAATAACACCCTGCTTGACGTGCAAACAGTTACACGTTTACCTGGAAACAACGTGACTAAGGAGGCGTTGACCAATGGAATTAAAGATGCACCAGTCGCTTCAGACTTATGGCTTGAGAATGCTTCTTTCCTTCGTATGGATAACATCACTTTAACCTATAACTTCAAAGATGTAAGCTTTGCGAGCAATCTGCGTGTATTTGTTTCAGCCAACAACCCATTTGTAATAACCAAATACAAAGGCTTAGACCCAGAAGTTAAAACAGAAAATGCAGCAGGCGGAAATATATTGTTTGGTAGCAACTTAAATGGTTCTAATAACCAGGCTTATATTGATGCCAACTATGGTGGCCAGGCATACTATCCAAGAGTTAGGACATTTTCACTTGGTCTAAATGTTACATTGAAATAAGAAATCTATTATTTAAAGAAAATAGTGATGAAAAGAAAAAAACATTTAATTATTGCCTGCATAGTGATACTTGCAGGTAGTATAATGCCATCGTGTACTAAGCTCGACAAAAAAATATATAGTGTTGAGCCCACAGGCAATTTTTATCAAACACCCGATCAACTGAAAGCGGGTATAGCACCTGCATATGCAGCCCTTCAGAATCTCCCTGATGGAAACGTTATGCAAATGAACGAAATTACATCTGATGAGATTGTTGTGCCTACAAGAGGTAATGACTGGTATGATGGCGGCCAATGGCAAGGATTATGGCTTCACAAATTTAAACCAGACGTTTTTGTTGATGGCGGATGGGGAGACCTGAACAACGGTGTAGGAAAGGTGAACTTTATTTTGAATATCCTAAATGGATTGCCAAGTAAACCATCAAATTATGACGCAATTGTAGCTGAATTGAAAGTATTGCGTGCCTATTATCTTTATCAGATGATGGACATGTTTGGTAACATACCGGTTGTAACAGATTATAACACAGATCCAAGTAAAGTAGTCCAGGTAACCCGCGCAAATGTTTATGCATTTTTAAAGAGCGAGTTGACCACAAACGTGCCTTTATTGACGACCGATGTTGGTAAAGCTAACTATGGCAAATTAACCCAATATGCTGGTTATATGCTGCTTGCTAAATTATACATGAATGCACAGGTATATACCGGAACTGCTGATTGGGCCGACGCTATTACTGCATTAAATACGGTTATCAATTCTAATAAATATGCTTTGCAATCTAATTACTTTGATAACTTCTCAACAAACAATGATATTTCAGGTGAAAATATCTTTGTTGTACCATTTGATAAAGTTAATATCGGTGGTATGAACTGGGAAATGCAAACTTTGCACTATTCTCATAACCTTACTTATGGCTTGACTGGTCAGCCATGGAATGGTTTCTGTTCAACCTCAGACGTATATAATAAATACGATGCGTCAGACGCCCGCAGAGCACAATTCCTGGTTGGACAACAGTATGCTGCTGATGGGGTTACACCACTAATGGACCCTCAGGCAAACCTGCCGGTAATCCTAAATCCTAATGTTACTTCATTATCTGATGCTTCACTTCCATTCCGTATGGCAGGTGCCCGCAATATAAAATACCACCCTGAATCAGGTACTGCTGGCGGTCAAAGTAATGATGGCGTTATTTTCCGTCTGGCTGATGCTTATCTGATGCGCGCTGAAGCATTGATGCGTACCGGTGATGCTGCTGGTGCTCTGGTAGATGTTAATAAGGTACGTGCACGTGCGGGTATTACTGCATGGACTTCAGGCGACCTGACTCTGGGCAGCTTGCTGGATGAAAGGAGCCGTGAGTTAATGTGGGAAGGTTGGAGAAGACAGGATTTGATCCGTTTTCAAACTGCAACACCGGGAACACATTATTTTACAGGAGTTCGTACACCGGCTAAAACTGATGACGGTGATACACATACATTTATATTCCCAATCCCTGCACCTGAATTGCTTTCAAACCCAAATCTGCACCAAAACCCAGGTTATTAATTGTTTTGAAATCAAAATAGTTATTGAAAAATGGAGTGGCTTAACTGCCACTCCATTTTTAGTTATGTATATTTAATTCCATTATGAGATACCGCTATTTCCTATTTCTTTTCCTTGCATACTCTCTCCTTAATATTTCCTGTAAACAAAATAAAGCGGAGCCTGATCCCAAAAATGACGTGTTTCAATTAGTATCCTCCTCATCAACTGGTATAACATTTAATAATAAGGTGGTAGATGATGGTGAATTTAACGTCTTCAATTACCGTAACTTTTATAACGGAGCAGGTGTTGCCATAGGCGATGTAAATAATGACGGTAAGCCTGATATTTTCTTTACATCCAATCAGGGCGAAAACAAATTATATATCAATAAAGGAAACTGGAAATTTGAAGATGTAACAGCCAGGGCAGGAGTAAAAGGATATAAAAGATGGCATACCGGCGTTACTATGGTTGACATTAATGGTGACGGTTGGTTGGATATATATGTCTCAAATAGTGGTGGGATGAAAAATGCAGACAGGGCCAATGAGTTGTACATTAATCAAAAAGATGGCACCTTTAAAGAAGAAGCTGTTCAATACGGTTTGGCAGATAAGGGACTATCTACCCAAGCTATATTTTTTGATTATGATCATGACGGCGACCTGGATTGCTTTGTGTTAAATAATAGCTATAGGCCCATTGGAAGTTTTGGTTATAACCGTGACCTGCGTGATGTACGTGATCCGCAAAACGGCGACCGGTTATACAGAAATGATAATGGAAAATTTGTTGACGTAAGTGAACAAGCAGGTATTTACGGAAGCGAAATAGGATTCGGGTTAGGAGTAGAGGCAGGAGACTTGTTCAATAGCGGATGGGATGATATGTATATCTCTAACGACTTTTTTGAACATGATTACCTTTATCAGAATCTGCATAATGGTAAATTTAAAGAGATCAGTGACAATGCAATAGGACATATGAGCTTATCCTCAATGGGCTCGGATATGGCTGATGTGAATAATGATGGCTTCCTTGATGTATTTACCACCGACATGCTTCCGGAAAACGACTACCGGTTGAAAACCACAACCAAATTTGATGAATATGATGTTTATAATGCGAAGCTTAAAAATAGCTTTCATCATCAATTTACCAAAAACTGCCTGCAGTTAAATAACGGAGACGGAACTTTTAGTGAAATAGCCGATTTAGCTGGAATAAACGCTACTGATTGGAGCTGGGGTGCGCTTTGCTTTGATTTTAATAATGATGGGTGGAAAGACATATTTGTAAGTAATGGCATAAGCAGGGATCTTACAAATCAGGATTTCCTTGCTTATTTTGGGAGTGACGAAGTGATGGATGAGGTAAGAAATGGCGGATTTAAATCTAAAAACTTCCTCAATAAAATGCCTAAAACACCTATAAGCAATTATGGGTTTATAAATCAAAAAAACCTTCAATTCAAGAACGCTACGGAGCAGTTAGGGCTGTCATTACCATCATTCAGTAATGGAGCGGCTTATGGCGATCTGGATGGAGATGGAGACCTTGACCTTGTTGTGAATAATGAGAATGGCGAAGCCTTTATTTATCGCAATATGACCTCTGAAAGGAATCACGCCCACTATCTTAAAATTAATCTGAAAGGTAATGGCATGAATACTTTTGGTATAGGAGCGAAAGTTACTATCTACACTAATGGCATTCAACAACTGCTTGAGCAGATGCCAACCCGTGGTTTTGAAAGCAGTATTGAACCTGTACTTAACTTTGGTACGGGGACTTTTACCAAAGTAGATAGTTTGCGCATAGTTTGGCCCGATCTGAAAAAGATGCTAATCAGGTGTTCCAACCGGTTAATGCCAGCAGTATTAAATCATACTATAAAAATGTAACATCTCAACAAATTACAGGTGACATTCATCACAAGGAAAATGATTTCAAGGATTTTGATGTGGAGAGATTGATCCCTAAAATGTTATCAACTGAAGGGCCAAAACTTGCTGTTGCAGATGTTAATGGTGATGGATTGGAGGATTTCTTTATGGGCAGTGCCACTGGCGATACAGCAAAGCTTTTTGTACAGCAGCCGGATGGGAAATTTGTTCAAAAGAGAGAATTTGTATTTGAGCAGGATAAGAGCAGCGAAGATATAGGTGCTTTATTTTTCGATGCAGATCATGATGGAGACATGGATCTGGTTGTTGTTTCTGGCGGGAATCTGGAGAAACAGGGGGCACTTAATTTACTGGCCCGTTTATATATTAACGATGGCAAAGGCAACTTTACCCGTAAATTCTCCGGCTGGCCAATTGTCTCTATTAATGCTTCATGCGTACGGTTGAATAACAACAACGGTGATTTATTTATTGGCGGCAGAAGTATACCCGGGACTTATGGCGTTATCCCATCAAGCAAGTTGCTGAGAAATGATGGACACGGCAACTTTATGGACATTACGCCCAGTATAGCACCTGAACTAGAGAAATTAGGAATGGTGACTGATGCTCAATGGGTGGATATAGATGGCTCGGGAAAAAACTCATTGGTTGTGGTAGGTGATTGGATGCCGGTAACTATTCTTCAATATGTAAACGGTAAACTTCAAAAAACAAAAGAAATTGCTAACTCATCCGGATGGTGGAACTGCCTGACTGTTGCTGATCTGAATGGAGATGGTAAGCCTGATCTCATAGCCGGCAATAGCGGATTAAATTCAAAAATAAAAGCAGATGTTGACCATCCTGCTAAATTATATGTGTCCGACTTTGATGAAAATGGTCAGACTGAATGTATACCGGTTTATTATAAGACAGATGGCAAGGCTTACCCTATTAACCTGCACGATGATATTATAAAACAAATGCCAAGTCTGAAAAAGAAATTTTTAAGGTATGATGTATACGCTGGGAAAGGCATCGAAGAAATATTTTCAGAGGAACAATTATCAAAGGCATCAGTTTTGACCGTCAATCAAACCCAAACCTGTGTTTTCTACAATAAGGGCAAAGGGGAATTTGACATGAAAGCTTTGCCAATCAGGGCCCAATTTTCGCCTGTATTTAGCATATTAGTAACAGACATCAATCATGATGGTATTAACGACTTGTTTTTGGGCGGCAATTTTTATGGTCTAAAACCAGAAATCGGGCGTTATGATGCCAATTATGGTGTTTGTTATCTGGGCAATAAAAACCATGGATTTGATTATTTACCACCAATAAAAAGTGGGCTATTTGTAACCGGAGAAGTTAGGGATGCAACCATTATCAATACCAAAAATGGTAAAATGGTTATTGTAGCTCGTAATAACGATGCTTTACAAATGTTCAAGGGAAATTAAAATAAAACCCTTTAGGCTGAAATAATTTGGGGTTGAGTGACTAATAGTAGGTAGCGAAATTTATCTGAATATTAACTTTAGAAGTGTCTGATGTCGGGAGTTTATCATCGAGATAAACTTCAAAAGGTTGAATAGCCTGCTGGTACGAATGGTCAACAAAAAATTGATGCAGGCTCGCATAAGCCTTTTTTCTTTCGTTAAAACTCCCGGTATATTTTGCCGCATAAAGCGGTCCGCCTTTTGGCATTTGCGAGAAAACAACCTCTTTTTCAGTCTTAGTGGGTTTGTCAATAAAAAAGCCCATGTTAACTAAAGTGGAATCTTTATCACGTGGTAAAAACTGTGCAATTAATGGCTGGACTTTTTTTAGGCCGTGCTTTTTAAGAAATTCCTGCAAAACAGATTGCATATCTTTAACAGCCACGTATTGATCTTTTGATGATACCTTTCTCTTTATTTCAATCAGGTTTTCAACCTGTACTTTAGTTTTAAAAATATTATAACCATAAAGAAGACTATCCGTCTCGATGAATTTTTTCAGGTCGTTGATATGCGTATCGTCAAAAAAAGTCTTGTTAAGCTTTCCGATCAGGTAATTGAAAGCACTAGCTCTTTTAGTTACAATGACAAATGTTTTTTGAGGGGATTTATCAGGAACAATACTATAGTTATAGTCGACTGTTTTATTGTCCCAACTATCTTCAATTCCAAACGCATACCCTCCTGAATTAACCTCTAATTTCTTTTGCCCGTATTTGAAACTAAATGAATTGGTGTCTTTTTTAATAATAAACTTATTGGAGTCTGCTTGAGGTATAGTATTTATGTCTGATCGCCATTTTTTCCAATTTCCAGGATCAGATAGAAACGTAAACACATTCAAAAAAGAATATTTTATAGTGACGGTTTCTTGTTGGGTAACCGGGATAAAGCAGGTAGCAATTATTAGTAATAGTACTAATAAGGCAATAATTTTCTTCTTCATTTAAATTTATAAAAGTGGCAGTGCCGAAAGTATAGAAAAAAAACCTCTTTTGAGAGTGCCAGTGCAATAATTAAGCAAAATTTTTTAACCTTTTTTGAATGAAGC
>Ga0310811_10009603_pt1 | contig 12497 bp, 10 predicted proteins | sample YCmetagenome_FD_207642 | JGI IMG/M metagenome (GOLD analysis project Ga0310811, IMG submission 207642) | Soil microbial communities from experimental microcosm in Duke University, North Carolina, United States - YC | ecosystem: Engineered > Artificial ecosystem > Soil microcosm > Unclassified ... | reverse complement strand
GACGATGTCCGCGGTCGACGACGTAACATAGGGCATGCACGCTCTGTTGTGGATCATCATCGAGCCAGACCCTCCGCCAGGCCTCGCGGTAGACGAGCGTGACCTGTTCGCGGCCGCGCAGATACGCCATGGTCTTCGTCCGCTGGCGCGCGGCAACCCGATAGGCAATGCCGCGGCAGTTTCCTCCGCGGTCGAGACCGAATACCAATCCAGGTTTTGCCGGGGTTCCGCGATGCACAAACGAATAGACGCAAAGCGCACGATGCGCCCCGACCAAACGGGCATTTCTCCGTTCGAGAAAATCGAACCCTGGCCGCCACATCAGCGACCCGTAGGCAAAGATCCACAAGTCATCGTTGCTTTGATCGAGGCCTGTATTCATCGTGGCGGGGGACAGCTGGCTGCTGATGTTCGCGTAACAGGGCGCCGGTTCCCCTGCAACCCGCAGTCGGCGGGCGCAGAAAGGCCTTATTCACCGGGTTTTGAAGTCAGATGGTGATGGGCGGTACAGCAAGCTTGCAATCTCGGCGCCGGACCGGGCGGCGCTATACGATCCTGGTCCTGGTGGTCCTGGCGATAATCGCCGGGTGGACGGGGTTCTGGAAATTCGCCGCCGACAAGGCGCAGCAGACAATCGAGGGTTGGCGCGCTCGCGAAGCTAAATCGGGACGCATCTACGATTGTGGATCGCAGACGGTCGGCGGCTTTCCATTCCGCATCGAGGTGACCTGCGATCACGCCTCCGCGGTTTTTCGCAGCAATGAGCCTCCGATGGAGCTCAAGGCCGCCAGCCTGCTCGTCGTGGCGCAGGTCTATCAACCCGGTCTGATTATCAGCGAATTCCATGGTCCCCTGACCGTCGGCGAAACCGGAAAGCCGCCGGAATTTTTTGCCAGTTGGAAGCTGGCACAATCGAGCGTCCGCGGCACGCCGGCTGCACCGCAGCGCGCATCACTCGTGTTCGACGACCCGGTGGTCGACCGCGTCATTGGCGGTGCGCGACAAAATCTGTTGCAGGCCCGGCATATCGAGGTTCATGGCCGCATCGCCGAAGGCTCTGTGACCAGCAAGCCGGTTATCGAAGTTGCCCTGCAGCTTGATCAGGCTTCATCGCCGGCGCTGCATCCGGCGGCGGCACAACCGATCAACGCAACAGCGACGGCACTGCTGCGCGGGCTGAACGATTTTTCGCCAAAGCCATGGGCGGCGCGTTTCCGTGAAATCCAGGCAGCCGACGGCCGCATCGATATTACGCAGGTCCGGATTCAGCAAGGTGACATCCTCGCCGTCGGCGCCGGAGCATTGTCGATCAATAGTAACGGTCGCCTCGAGGGTCAGTTGCGCATCACGATGGCCGGGCTCGAGCGGTTTCTGGCCGCAATTGGCGCACAGCAGAAAATCCAGACTTCACCCAATATGGACAAGTTGGCCGGCGCGCTCGACCGCCTTGCCCCCGGGCTCGGAGACGTGGCGCGGCAGCAAGCCGGCGCAAATCTTTCGGCTGGCATCAATATGCTCGGCGAGCAGACCACGCTCGAAGGAAAGCGCGCGGTGACCTTGCCCCTGAGGTTCAGCGACGGCGCGGCTTTCCTCGGACCGATTCCGATCGGGAACGCGCCAGCTTTGTTCTAGCCTTCTCCCGAAGCGTACGGCTTGGGCAACGGTTCGTGCGGCAGGTCTGGATGCGGCCGGCCAAAATCGGGTGCCGGCGAATCCTGGCCGATGTCGACGATTCCCTTGCGGATGGCGCGCGTCCGCACGAAATGTTCGAAGAGCGCATCGCCGTCGCCCTTGCGGATCGCCTTGGTCAGCGCCGACACGTCCTCGTTGAAGCGGCCGAGCATTTCGAGAACCGCATCCTTGTTGGCGAGAAAGACGTCACGCCACATGGTCGGGTCGGAGGCGGCAATGCGCGTGAAATCGCGGAAACCGCCTGCGGAGAACTTCAGAACCTCTGATCGCGTCAGAAAGCAGCGAGCTTGTCAGCTGCCTTTTTGTCGGCGCCATCGGGCGGCGTCAGGATGCACCAGCGGTTGACGAAGAGCTCCGCAAAGCCGGCATCGGGGCCGGAATATTCGGTACCTGCGACAGGGTGCGCCGGAATGAAATGCACGGTTTTCGGCAGATGCGGCGCCATATCGCGGACCACCGAGCCCTTGACCGAGCCGACATCGGACACGATCGCTCCCGGGGCAAGGTGCGGGCCGATCTCCTTTGCGACCGGGCCGCAGGCCCCGACCGGTATGCAGACAATAACGAGGTCGGCGCCTTCGACCGCAGCGGCATTGGTCTCGGCGACCTGGTCGGCAATGCCAAGCTCAGCGACACGCCGGCGTGTCTGCGGTGAGCGCGCGGTCGCAACGATCGTCCGCGCGGCACCCTGCGCACGGGCGGCACGCGCGATCGATGATCCGATCAGGCCGACGCCGATCAGCGCCAGCCGGTTGAATAAGGTGGTGGGCTTGCTCACGCGGCCTTCCCCAGGAATTCTTTGAGCGCCTGCACCACGAGTCTGTTGGCCTCTTCAGTGCCGACGCTCATCCGCAAGGCGTTCGGCAGCTTGTAGACGCCAACCTGGCGGAGAATAAGCCCCCGCTTGGTCAGAAAGGCGTCGGCCTCTTTCGCGGTCCGGCCCTTCGTCTCGGGGAAGTGGATCAGCACGAAATTCGCGGCGCTCGGGGTCACCGGCAGACCGAGCTTGCCGATCTCCTCGGTGAGCCATGCAAGCCAACGCGTGTTGTGCGCGCGCGATTTCTCGACATGCGCGGTGTCGCCGATCGCGGCGATCCCTGCTGCGATCGCCGGGCCGTTGACGTTGAACGGTCCGCGAATCCGGTTGATCGCGTCCACCACATGCGCGGGGCCGTACATCCAGCCGAGCCGCAGCGCGGCCAGCCCATAGATCTTCGAGAAGGTCCGCGTCATCACCACGTTATCGGTCGTCGCAACGAGCTCAATGCCCGACTCGTAATCATTGCGCTGGACATATTCTGCGTAGGCGGCATCAAGCACGAGCAGCACGTGCGCCGGCAGTGACTTCTGCAAACGCTTCACCTCGTCAAATGGAACGTAGGTCCCGGTCGGATTGTTCGGATTGGCCAGGAAGACGATTTTTGTCTTGGGCGTGACTGCCTTCAAAATGGCATCCACATCCGCGGTGAGATCCTTTTCCGGCACGGCAACCGCCTTCGCTCCCGTGCCCATAGTGGCGATCGGGTAAACGACAAAGCCGTGCTTCGTGTAAATCCCCTCATCGCCGTCGCTGAGGTAGGCGCGCGCGAGCAGGTTAAGCAAATCGTCGGAGCCGGCGCCGCAGATGATGCGGTCAGGATCGAGCCCGAAGGCGGCACCGATTGCGTCGCGCAAAGCCGCGGCCGAGCCGTCCGGATAATCCTCAAGGTGCTCGCCGGCCGCGCGATAGGCCGCGATTGCATTCTTGCTCGGCCCCAACGGTGTTTCGTTGGAGGAGAGCTTGAACACCTTGGCGACGCCAGGCGCGGTGCTCTTGCCCGGCACATAAGGGGCAATATCGAGCACTCCGGATCGCGGTTGCGGGCGGTTCATCGTCATTCAAAGTCCGGCGGTCAGGTCTTGTCGGCGGCAACCGTATAGCGGTTTGCGTGGCTGCCGACGAGGGCTGCCGAGCGCACGGTTGCGCCAGCCTTAACCAAGGCCGCGCTGATCGACTTGAGGTCCTTGCCTTTCGGCAGCGTCACCAGAAGAGCGGCGCCGTCGAATGCTCGGTCCGGGACGGCAATGAAGTCGGCTAGGGCAGAAAGCGCCTGCGCGGGCACCGCCCCCCAACCCGAAACGCGGATACTCCAGACCGCCGTTTCAGTTGCCATGGCGTCCGCCGCCACGCGTGAGAGGACGAAGACCGGCAAGGCCGCCGGGTGGTCCGGACGCTCGACGAACGGAAGCCGCGCGATGATTTTGGGTGCGGCGTCGAATTCAAGCGCGCTCCACCAGGCGCCCGCCGAAGCCACGTCGAATGCGGGCACCAGCCCAAGGTCGCCCTGTGACGCTGACACCGCAGCGACGACACCGGCCGCGCCCATATGTGGAACGAATGGAACTGTAAAGCCAAAATGAAAGCGCGCGGCATCGCGCATCAGAGCATCGCCCGCGGAAAGATCGGCATGGACGGAAAACGGCGCCTGCACGAAGGTGAACGTCGAAATGATGACCCGCCAGATACTTTCGACGGTGTCGAGCGGCAGTATACCTTTGTGGCGCTTCACGAGACGCCGCATCATCTCGGCCTCCCGCGCGGGGCGGAAAGCGGACGTGCCGCTATCCTGACTTCGTTTAACCGCGATCAGCCGGTCAATGATCTCGCTGCGCTCGATAAGAAGCTGATGCATCGCTTCGTCGATGCGGTCGATCTCCTTGCGAAGGTCCGTCAGTGCGGTGGTTTCGGGAGCTTTCACCATGGTGGCATTGATAAGTGGGCCCGGCCTTGAAATCAAAGAAAACGTTGACTGTAACCTGTTAGGTTGACACTTAAGCGCTATATCTGGCCTTCAGTACGGCCAGCGCCGGGAGCGCACAGGCGATCATGAGTGAAGCCAAATTGACAGGCGCGCGTGAGGCGGCTGATGCACCGCGCGAAGCGGATCAGCCGCGCGACTCGCTGGTCGCCCATTTCGGGGACCGGCCGCTGGCGCTCGACGCCGGAGTCGAGCTCTCCCCGTTTCAGATCGCCTACAAGACCTATGGCCGGCTGAATGCTGCGCGCTCCAACGCCGTGCTGATTTGTCATGCGCTTACGGGCGACCAGCATGTCGCAAGCGTGCATCCCGTTACCAAGAAGGCGGGCTGGTGGGAGACGATGGTCGGGCCTGGCCGGCCGATCGACACCGAGCGCTATTTTGTGATCTGCCCGAACGTGGTCGGCGCCTGCATGGGTACGACCGGCCCATCGTCGATTGATCTCAAAACCGGCAAACCGTGGGGCCTCGATTTTCCCGTCATCACAATTCGCGACATGGTGCGCGCGCAGGCGATGCTGCTCGACCATCTCGGAATTGAATCGCTGTTTGCGGTCGCCGGTGGATCGATGGGCGGCATGCAGGTTCTGCAGTGGGCGGCAAGCTATCCAGAGCGCGTGTTTTCCGCTTTGCCGATTGCCTGTGCAACGCGGCATTCGGCGCAGAACATTGCGTTTCATGAAGTCGGCCGGCAGGCAATCATGGCTGATCCCGAATGGCGCGGCGGGCGATATCTTCTCGAAAACACCAATCCGCGCAGGGGTCTCGCGGTGGCGCGCATGGGCGCGCACATCACCTACCTTTCCGATGCGGCTTTGCATCGGAAGTTTGGCCGCAAGTTTCAGGATCGCGCGAACCCGACCTTTTCGTTCGATGCGGATTTCGAGGTCGAGTCCTATTTGCGACATCAGGGAATTTCGTTCGTCGAGCGTTTTGATGCGAACTCCTATCTCTATCTGACGCGGGCCATGGATTATTTCGATCTGGCGGCCGATCACGATGGGATTCTGGCCAAGGCCTTCCGTCGTTCGCCTACGCGTTTCTGCGTTATTTCGTTCACCAGCGACTGGCTGTTTCCGACACCTGAGTCGCGCGCCATCGTCCATGCGCTTAATGCTGCGAGCGCAAGGGTGTCGTTCGCCGAAATCGTCACTGACAAAGGTCACGACGCATTTCTGCTCGAGGAGCCGGAATTGTTTGCCATCGTGCGTGGTTTTCTCGATGGGGCCGGCAAGGCGCGCGGGCTGGGTCCCGAGAACTGACCGATGAGCACCCTGTCACGCACCGACATCGATGTGGGGGCCAACGGCATCGCGCGTGCGCCAAGCGGGGCGCGTGTCGACCTCGTTCTTGTCGCCGAAATGGTCGAGCGTGGGGCAAAGGTGCTCGACGTCGGTTGCGGCGACGGCGAGTTGCTCCGGATTCTGAGCGAAACGCGCGATGTCGACGGCCGCGGCATTGAGCTGTCGCGGGAGGGCGTGAACGAGTGCGTCGCGAAGGGTCTGGCTGTGATCCAGGGTGACGCGGATACCGACCTCGGCAACTATCCCGACGATGCCTTCGATTACGTCATCCTGTCCCAGACCCTCCAGGCCACGCGGCAGCCTCGCGTCGTGCTGGAACACATGCTGCGGATCGGGCGTCACGCGGTCGTGTCGTTCCCGAACTTCGGGCACTGGCAGGTCCGGCTGCAGCTCCTTTTCGCGGGCCACATGCCGCGCACCGATATGCTGCCGTTCAGCTGGTACGACACGCCGAACATTCACCACTGCACCATCAAGGACTTCCGTCAGCTCTGCATGGCGGTGGGAGTGCGGATGGAAAGGGCCGTGGCGTTGAACGCATGGGGGTCGCCGTTGCGGCTCAACGCGCCATGGTGGTTCTGGAACCTGTTCGGCGAGCAGGCGGTCTTCTTGCTCAGCCGGCGGGACTGAAGTCGAGATTTCTGAAGCCCTCAAACGTAACGCGGCCCAGCCTTAACTGTGGCGGGCCCTGCGATATCTTGATCGCTAAATAATAGCCGACATAAAAACAGTACTCTAATAACATCAAAAGTATTCATGGTTCCATTGTGCGTATAATTGGTGGCCCGTGGGTATTCCTATGGAATAGCCGCTATGCGTGGCACGAAATCACCTTTCAATGATCACGAAATTGCCATATGCGGACGGCGTTTGGACACCGCGCCTCGTGGTGAGTCTATCAGCGTGAGGCGCATCTGCTTAATAAGCCTAAGGGGACTACTCTAATGACTGTAACATCAAGACGGGCGACGCTATTGCTGTGTTCGGTGGCGGTTGCAGTGCTTGCAACAGCGGCCATCGCAAGACCCGTCCACCATCATCGCGACCGTACGGCGACAGCGGGCCAGGCCCAGCCGTTAGGCGCCGATCGGGACATGCGTTTTTCGTTCAACGCAAATCAGGTCCCGGCGCAAACCGGGACGGCTGCCACGGCGGGCGAGACGCCCGGCCGCAGCCGTCATCATGGCCGTCGGGATATCGCAACCGCACGCGCACTGGCGCAGTCGCATGCGAACTCGGCTTTCGGCGGCGTGACCAGCAACACGCTGGTGGCCGAAGCTCGCAAATACATCGGCACCAATCCGACCGGCCGCGGAAGCCTGTGGTGTGGTGCGTTCATGGACCTGATCCTCAAGCGCACCGGCCATGCCGGTGGCGGCAACCTGGCGAAGTCCTATGCGAGCTACGGCACGCGCGTGAGCGGGCCGCAGGTTGGCGCGATCGCAGTTATGGGCCGCCGCGGCGGTGGTCACGTCGGCGTGGTCAGCGGCGTCGATGCGAACGGCAATCCGATCGTCGTGTCCGGTAATCATAATCATACGGTCGCCGAGTCGGTGTATCCGGCGGGCCGCATCAGCGCCTACGTGTTGCCCGGCGGCTGATCTCGTTTCGATCACAGCAGCCTTGTGAGCCGCGCCCCGTTTGAAACGGGGCGCGGTTTCTATGGGGGCGCGGGCGCAATCGCATCGCCGGGAGCGATCTCGCCCGGCGCGATTACTTCGGCATAGACGCCGCAATCGGTGTGATCGAAGGTGTTCAGAAGCGTGCGTGGAATTGTCAGGTCGCGGATTCCGGTCTCCGGGTCGACGTCGGTGGCGGCGCAGCGCGGTATTCGCTTGATGATCTTCACTCGGGCGGTCTTTCCAATAGCGACCGTTCGATCGAGAAGATCGAATTCGTGCCAGGACGGCCAGCCGGCCACATAAAGATTGGCCCGAAAGCGTAGCGGATTGACCGGCAGCCCGGCAGCATCTTCGACCGCGGCCACCGACGCCAGATTGATGATCGACACGACCTTCTTGGCGACATCCGAGAAGCTGTGTCCCTCGCCGCGCAGGACCTTGGCCGGCCCGCGCAACTCATCGGAGCAATAGCGGGCAAAGAAATTCTCAATAGCGGCGCGGCCGTGCGGCGTCCGTAGGTCACCCTGTGCTGCCTCGGCGCCCTGCCAGTGGACCGAGAGATTGTGCGTCGCTTCATCGAACTGTGTTCGCAGCGCCGCGAGGCGCTCGTTGCGCATCAGCATGAGGAAGCGTTGCTTCGGGAAATAGGCCGGTGCGGTGGAGTCGAAGCCGGTCGGGCCATTCTCGATGGCGTAAATGCGGTCGGCCGGAATGGTCTGGCCGGGCGTGAGCTGGGCCCGTTCAAGGGCCTGCGCGGACAGCCCTTTGACGGGATAGCGATAGATGGCCCGGACGGTCGCGGTTTCGGATTCCATTGATTTCCCTTCAAAAAGCGGGGGCCTAAAAGCTGACCTATATCAATGACTAGGCCCCTTCAAACCGCGAAAAATGCACCCACATAAACCGCCAGGGTAGGCTGCCTAAATGGGGTCTACCCGTTCCGGCGCCATAATGGGCCGAGGGAGTGAGGCATGAATTTCGAGAAATACACGGACCGCGCCCGCGGTTTTATTCAATCTGCCCAATCGATGGCCCTCCGCGAAGGCCATCAGCAATTCGCCCCTGAACACCTGCTGAAAGTTTTACTCGACGATCCGGAAGGCCTGGCCGCCGGGTTGATCGATCGCTCGGGCGGCCATTCGCGCCAGGCGTTGCAGGCGGTAGATGCCGCGCTCGCCAAGAGGCCGAAAGTCAGCGGCGGCGGCGCAGGCCAGGTTTATCTTGATCCGGCTTTGGCGCGTGTCTTCGACGCCGCTGAGAAGGCTGGTGAAAAGGCCGGCGACAGTTTCGTCACCGTCGAGCGGCTGCTCCTTGCCCTCGCGTTGGAAAAGGACAGCGAAGCGGGAAAAATCCTCGCAAAGGCCGGCGTGAGCCCGCAAAGTCTGAACGCCGCGATCAATACGTTGCGCAAGGGACGTACCGCTGACTCCGCATCCGCCGAAAACGCCTACGATGCGTTGAAGAAATATGCGCGTGATCTCACGCAGGCGGCTCGCGAAGGCAAGCTCGATCCAGTCATCGGCCGCGACGAGGAGATTCGCCGCACGATCCAGGTTCTCTCGCGCCGGACCAAGAACAATCCGGTCCTCATCGGCGAGCCCGGCGTCGGCAAGACCGCAATCGTCGAGGGGCTCGCATTACGCATCGTCAATGGTGATGTGCCCGAGAGTCTTCAGGACAAGCAATTGCTTGCGCTTGATCTCGGCGCGATGATTGCCGGCGCAAAATATCGCGGCGAATTCGAAGAGCGATTGAAGGCCGTGCTGCAGGAAGTCACGTCGTCCGACGGCGGCATCATTCTCTTCATCGATGAAATGCACACGCTGGTCGGCGCCGGTAAAGCCGACGGCGCTATGGATGCGTCCAACCTGCTCAAACCGGCGCTCGCGCGCGGCGAATTGCATTGCATCGGCGCCACCACGCTCGACGAATACAAGAAGCATGTCGAGAAGGATGCGGCGCTTGCCCGACGCTTCCAGCCGGTCTACGTGTCCGAACCGAGCGTCGAAGACACCATTTCGATCCTGCGTGGGCTGAAGGACAAATACGAGCAGCACCACGGGGTGCGTATTGCCGACTCGGCAATCGTCAGTGCCGCGACGCTGTCGCATCGCTACATCACCGACCGCTTTCTGCCCGACAAGGCGATCGACCTGATCGACGAGGCGGCCGCGCGGCTGAAGATGCAGGTCGACTCCAAGCCGGAGGAATTGGATTCGATCGACCGTGAGGTCGTGCGGTTGAAGATCGAGCAGGAGGCGTTGAAGAAAGAGTCGGACCCCGGCTCGAAAGACCGCCTCAAGCGACTCGAATCCGAGCTCAAGGAGCTCGAGAAGCGCTCGGCCGATTTGACCAGCCGCTGGAAGGCAGAAAAGGAAAAGCTTTCCGACGCACAGAAGCTTAAGACCGAGCTTGACCAGTTGCGCGCGGAGCTTGCGAATGCACAGCGCAAGGGGGAATTCCAGCGCGCTGGCGAGCTGGCCTATGGGCGGATACCCGAGCTTGAGAAAAAGCTTAAGGCGATCGAGGCCGCGGAAGCCAAGGGCGCCATGGTCGAGGAGACCGTCACGGCCGATCACGTCGCGCAAGTTGTCTCGCGCTGGACCGGCGTGCCGGTCGACAGGATGCTAGAGGGCGAGAAGGAAAAGCTGCTGCGGATGGAAGACGAGCTTGCCAAGCGCGTCATCGGCCAGCAGGAAGCCGTGCGTGCGGTTTCGACCGCGGTGCGGCGGGCGCGCGCCGGATTGCAGGATCCCCACCGGCCGATCGGCTCGTTCATGTTCCTCGGGCCGACAGGGGTCGGCAAAACCGAGCTGACCAAGGCTTTGGCTGCGTATCTGTTCGACGACGAGAATGCGCTGATCCGCATCGATATGTCGGAGTACATGGAAAAGCACGCGGTTGCGCGCCTGATCGGCGCGCCTCCGGGCTATGTCGGCTACGAGGAGGGCGGCGCGCTGACCGAAGCGGTGCGGCGCAGGCCGTATCAGGTGGTCCTGTTCGATGAAATCGAAAAGGCCCATCCGGACGTGTTCAACGTTCTCTTGCAGGTGCTTGATGACGGGCGGCTGACCGATGGGCAGGGTCACACCGTCGACTTCCGCAACACACTGATCGTGATGACGTCAAACCTCGGCGCGGATTTTCTGGTCAACCAGCCGGAAGGTCAGGACACGGATGCCGTCAAGGATCAGGTCATGGCGGTGGTGCGTGCGGCCTTCCGGCCCGAATTCCTTAATCGGGTGGATGAAATCATCCTGTTCCACCGGCTGAAGAAAAGCGAGATGGGCCGCATCGTGGACATTCAGATCGCACGGCTGCAGAAGTTGCTCGACGATCGCGAGATCACGATCAAGCTCGATGCGAGCGCCCGCGACTGGCTGGCCGAAAAAGGCTGGGACCCTGCCTACGGAGCGCGCCCGCTCAAGCGCGTGATCCAGAAATCCGTGCAGGATCCGCTTGCCGAGATGATCCTTGCCGGCAAGATCAAGGACGGCGAGAAGGTCAAAGTCTCCGGCGATAAGCTGGGGCTGACATTCAACGGCAAACTCGCTCAGGCAGCGTGACGGGAAGTTAGCGGACCGCCGCTCCGCTTGAGGCAACGCGTGCCGGCTTGCGGGCCATGATGCCATCGAGCCGCTCGCGTTCCTTTTCGAAGCCCGCGAGCATCGGGCCTTCGAGGACACGGCCGCGCGGCAGCTTAATGCGCATCGGATCGACGAAGCGTCCGTTGACTAGAATCTCGTAATGCAGGTGCGAGCCGGTCGAGAGGCCGGTCGAGCCGACAAAGCCGATCACCTGCCCCTGCCGCACGCGCGTGCCCTCGTCGATGCCGCGAGCGTACGCCGTCATGTGGCCGTAGGCGGTTTCGTAGCCGTTGGTGTGGCGGACGCGGACGTATTTGCCGTAGCCGGATTCCCAGCCGACTTTCTCAACGGTGCCGTTGCCTGAGGCATAGATCGGCGTGCCGCCCGGCGCCGCCCAGTCCACGCCGGTGTGCATCTTGGTGTAGCCAAGGATCGGATGGCGCCGCAGGCCAAAGCCGGAGCGCATGATACCGGCGAGCACCGGCTTGCGGACCAGGAACTTCTTCGCGCTCTTTCCGGTCTCGTCGTAATAGTCGACCAGCCCGTCATCCGGCGACTGGAAGCGATAGAATTTTTTCATTTCGCCGCCAACGGTCAATGCGGCAAACAACACGTCGTTGCGGCTGTCGGCGGCCGGCGTCTCTTCTTCGCCGGCGTACAGCACTTCGAAGGAGTCGCCGGGCTGCACCCTGCGCTGGAAATCGACGTCGTAGGAGTAGATGCGGATCAGATCTTCGATGATCGGGCGCGGGATCCGGTTGCGCAGAGCGGTCTCGTAGACGCTCTGATAGAGGCGAACGCCGGACGTGTCGTTCTCGTCGTTGCCGTCTTCAGAATTTTCAGCAACCTCGGTGTCGATGTTTCTCACATCGACCGAAACATATTTGCCGGTATCGGCGAGCGCGACGACAGCGTCAATCGTTGATTCACCGGCGATGATCACGCGGATCGGCTGCACCCGCTGGCCGCCCAAAACGGGCGCCATGAGGACGCGCAGCTTCTGGCCTTCCTTGATTCCTCCCTCGAACCCGCGCGGTCCGAGAACGCGCACGATGGCGCCGATGTCGGCGGGGACGGCGCCGAGCTCGCGCAGGATGCTGGCAACGCTTTCACCCTTCTTTGCGACAATCTGTTTTTCGTTGAAGGCATTGCCGCCGGTCGTCTGCGTCGTCGTCTTTGGCAGCAAGGTTATGTTTTCCGGCACGATGCGCGCTTCAAAGCCTGCGTAGGGATCGACGGTACCGTCGCCGGCATAGGCAAGTTTGATCCCGGTGATGTTTGCCGCGACGGGCAGGTGATTTGCGGCCTTGTCGCTCCACTCCGCAGCTTCGCGCACGCGCGCCACGACTTCTTCGGACGGTGTGGCGAGAGCGATCTTCAGCTTAGGCATGATCGGCGCCATGTCGCGCATCACGAAGGCGACCTCGGCGTCCGGCTCCGCGGCCGGCGTATCATCCGATGCCGTGGCGCCGCCGGGAGCGGATTCCGCGAGCA
>Ga0310811_10009601_pt1 | contig 12498 bp, 12 predicted proteins | sample YCmetagenome_FD_207642 | JGI IMG/M metagenome (GOLD analysis project Ga0310811, IMG submission 207642) | Soil microbial communities from experimental microcosm in Duke University, North Carolina, United States - YC | ecosystem: Engineered > Artificial ecosystem > Soil microcosm > Unclassified ... | reverse complement strand
GTTTACCCAAACCCCAGCAGACGGAATAGGCTCACCGATTGGGTGTTATGTTCTACGTCCACCAAGAACACCGACACCGACAACGGCACCGACAAGACTACCGAACAGAGCTTTCATGAGCGCGTTTCGCCAGAGTGTTGAAGCCATGATTCCGGCGCTACGCCGCTATGCGCGTGCGTTGGCGCGCGACGCCGATATCGCCGACGACCTCGTGCAGGACACGCTGGTGCGTGCCTTGCGCTCGGAGCGGCTGTTTCTCGGCGGCGACGTCAGGAGCTGGCTCTATACGATCCTGACCAATCTCAACAAGAACCGGCGCCGTTCGCTGGCACGCCGGCCGCAATTCATGCCGCTCAGCGAGAACAATCCCGATGCGAGCGGCACCGAGGCTGAAGGCCGCGACATCGCGCGTGCGCTCGCGACCCTCGTCGAAGAGCAGCGCGCGGTTTTGCTGCTGGTCATGCTGGAGGGCCTGAGCTATCGCGAGGTGGCTGATATTCAGGGCGTGCCGATCGGCACCGTAATGTCCCGGCTTGCGCGGGCCAGGGCCCATGTGAAGGCCGCGCTCGAAGGCGAACGCCCGGCGCTGCGGCGTGTGAAGTAGCCGATAATGGCAAGACTTGTGCATAGATTATTTTCGACTGGAATTGGACAGAGACGACGACGATGACCGACCCGAAAATTCCCGTCACCGAAGACGAACTTCACGCTTACGTCGACAATGAGCTGCCGGCCGAGCGGCGCGGCGATGTCGAGGCGTGGCTTGCTGGGCATCCAGACGATGCAGCGCGGGTGCAATCATGGCGTGCGATGGCGGAGGCCCTGCATGCGCGTTACGACCAGGTTGCCAACGAACCGGTGCCGAGGCGGCTTGAGCTCGAGCGGCTGGTACGGCCGCCGCGCAAATGGGTCTATGGCGCGATCGCGGCCTCCCTGCTCGCCTTCATCGCCGGGGGCGGCACCGGCTGGCTGCTGCATGGCGCGACCGCCTCGCCCTCCACGTTCCAAAGCTTCACGGAAGACGCGCTGGACGCGCACCGGCTCTATGTCGTCGAGGTGCGCCATCCGGTCGAAGTGCCCGGCAGCGAGCGCGCTCATCTGCAGCAATGGCTGACCAAGCGCTGCGGCTGGGACGTGTTCGCCCCCGAGCTCGGCGCGACCGGGCTGAAACTGGTCGGCGGCCGGTTGCTGCCCGGCCCCACGGGGCCTGCCTCGTTCCTGATGTATGAGAGCGCCTCCGGCGAGCGCTTCACGGTCTATACCGCCAAGGCGTCGACCCAGACGACGCAGATGCGCTTCACCACCCACGACAAGGACGGGGCGCTGTTCTGGGCCGACCGCGGCGTCGGCTATGTCGTCTCCGGCAGCAGCGACCGCGAACGCCTGACCCAGGTGGCCCGCATGGTCTACGACCAGACCGAAAAGAACGGTGGCTAGAGCCAAGCGATTCGCCAGGACTATTGCGCCGCCTTGTCGCCCAAGACCCTGCCGCAGATCTTGGCGCCCGATCACCGCGCCAAGATCTCGGACACATTTGATCGAAATGTGGTCCCGATCGAGGGTGTGCGCTTGATCATCGCTTAACCACGATCCAGCGGGGTTCCCACATTCCCCGGCGGGAACCGCTATAAACAGAGCTTCAATTGGTGGTTTTTGCCGGTTTCGGCGAGTCGAAAGGTCACTGACGGTGTCCCGTTAGGTCATCGTCGGTGTCCCAATTCGGACATTGAAATTCTGGAATCAAGTCATCGGTGCGTCTCATTATCGCACCGGATGCTCACGAAAAAATGAGGAGCGTTCGATCCGCCGATCGACGCACGCGGCCTCGAGCTGGGGTTTTGTACCGCGCTGGTCCCCCTCTCGAGGCCGCACCCGTTTCCCGGGCCAAAAGGCCCGAAAAAATCCAGTACGTATGAACGTTCACTTGGTTTCAGTCAGGTGAGATCATTTCGAGGGTTGTAGGGGTGTCCGTCGCGCCACTTCTGCATCAACTCCTCAAGAGCGGCATCGTTCCCGTCCGGCAGCATAATGCGCGTGGTGACGAACAGATCGCCCGCGGTCCCGCCCGTCTTCGGCAATCCCTTCCCCTTCAGCCGGAAAGTCCGGCCGCTCGAGGTGTTCTTGGGGATCGACAGTTCCACCGCGCCGCCCAGCGTCGGCACCCGGACCTTGCCACCCAGCACCGCCTCATAGAGCGTGATCGGCAGGTCGAGCCGGATGTCTGACCCGTCGACCTTGAAATGCGGATGCGGGGCGATGTGCACGGTGATCAGGAGATCACCCGGCGGATGGCCCTGGGCGGTTTCGCCCTGTCCCCGGAGCCGGATCTGCTGGCCCTCGGTGACGCCCGAGGGAATCCTGACGTTGAGCTCCTTGCCGCTTGGCAGCCGGACGCGCTTCTCGCCGCCGTTGACCGCCTCCTCCAGCGACACCGTCATGGCGACGTTGACATCGAGGTCGAGCCCGACCCCGCCGGTCTCGAACTCGAACGGGCTCGCCCGTCCGGCTCCGCGCCGCGCGCCGCCGCGGCCGGCATTGGCGAACATGCTGTTGAGGATGTCCTCGAACGCGCCGCCACCCATGCCACCAGGTCCGCCACCGGTGCGGAACGTATAGCTCTCGAAGCCACCGGGACCGCCGGCTCGGCCGCCCGCGCCGCCGCCGGGAAAGCCGGTGAAGCGCGGCTTGCCCTCGGCATCGATCTCGCCGCGGTCGAACTGCTTGCGCTTGTCCTCGTCGCCGAGGATTTCGTTGGCCGCATTGATTTCGGAAAACCGCGCCGCCGCCTTCGGATCGTTCTTGTTGCTATCGGGGTGAAGTTTCTTGGCGAGCTTGCGATAGGCGCTCTTGATCGCCGCAGCATTGGCGCCCCGCGGCACCCCCAAGACCTCATAGGGGTCGCGCATTCGTCACGTCTCCTTCAGGGAATATCAGATCATAAACCAAGGGCAGCCCGCCGCTTTTCGTTTCATCTGGGGTGTCAGTTGTATTTTTGCAACGGGGTGGAGAGCGATCAGCTCTGCCGCCACGGCCTCAACGTGTGGATTTCCCAATGGCCGTTGGCGGCTTTGCAGCCGGCGCCCTGCAGCCAGCTTTCGGTGCTGCCGTTGACGTAGCTTGCGAGGAAGTCGCGGCAAGTGCGGCCGTCATCGCCCGAATAGGCCTGGGCCAGCGGGGTCACCGAACCGCGCGCACCGGTCTGCGGATTTTGCCAGGGCTGGCTGGAATCCTTGTCGCCCTTGGTCAGCACGTCGGAGGCGGCATTGCGGGCGAAGGCGAGATCGCTGTCGGTCGGCGTCGGCTCGCCGTGCTTGAGCGCGCCTGTCACCTCATAGTCGCTCATCTTGGCGAAAGCATCGGAGCCGCGGGACAAGCTGCAGCCGCCGGCCGAGAGCCCGATCAGAATCACCGTAAGCGCGGCCCCTTTCGGCACGAACGCCGATAGGCCAATGCGCCCCCATGCCCTATATAGGGCTAGGCTCAACAACGCGTTCTGGGACGCGGGCGGACGCAATTCGGACCCCTGGCATGACGGACACGACCTCCATCAAACACCCCCCACCCTTAACATCTGGTGATTTCACCGAAGCCCAGGAACCGTTCGCGCTGTTCGCAGAATGGTTTGCGGAGGCGTGCAAGAGCGAGCCGAACGATCCAAATGCGATGGCGCTTGCCACAGTCGACGCCGACGGCCTGCCCGATGTGCGCATGGTGCTGATGAAAGGCTATGATGCGCAGGACTTTGTGTTCTACAGCCACATTGCGAGCCAAAAAGGCCGCGAGCTCGCCGCAAACCCTAAGGCCGGTTTACTCTTCCATTGGAAATCGCTGCGCCGGCAGGTACGCATCCGCGGCAACGTGTCGCCCGTGACCGACGCCGAGGCCGACGCGTATTTCGCCACGCGCCCGAAGCAGGCGCAGATCGGCGCCTGGGCGTCCAAGCAGTCGCAGGCACTGGAAAGCCGCTTTGCCTTCGAGCAGGCCATCGCCAGGGTCGCCGCCAAATACGTGATCGGCGAGGTGCCGCGGCCGCCGGGCTGGAGCGGCTGGCGCATCACGCCGCTGCGCTTCGAGTTCTGGCACGACCGCCCGTTCCGCCTGCACGACCGTATCGAATTTCGCCGCGAAGCGCCGGACGGCGCGTGGAGCAAGACGCGATTGTATCCATAACCCTAACCGTTATTCCGGGCGAGCGCTGCATCGAAACTATGGTACGCAATTGCGTACCTGAGAATTTCGAGATTCCGGGTTCGCGCTTAGGCGCGCCCCGGAATGACCGAGTAACAAGAGAGCACCATGCCGACCTCCAATGCGCCACGACGCACGATGCTCCTGACCGGCGCCAGCCGCGGCATCGGGCATGCCACCGTGATCCGCTTTTCCAGCGCCGGCTGGCGCGTCCTCACTTGTTCGCGGCATCCCTTCCCGGAAGATTGTCCATGGGATGCCGGACCTGAGGACCACATCCAAGTCGACCTCGCCGATCCCGACGATACGACGCGGGCGATCGGCGAAATCCGCCGCCGGCTCCAGGGCGGCACGCTGAATGCGCTGGTCAACAACGCCGCGATCTCGCCCAAGGGCGAGGGCGGCGCGCGGCTCGGCACCATGAATACCGACCTCGACACCTGGAACCATGTCTTCCGCGTCAATTTCTTCGCGCCGATCATGATCGCGCGCGGGCTGATCGAGGAGCTGAAGGCGGTGAAGGGATCGGTGGTCAACGTCACCTCGATCGCGGGCTCGCGCGTGCACCCGTTTGCGGGCGCGGCCTATGCGACCTCGAAGGCCGCTTTGGCGGCATTGACCCGAGAGATGGCCTCCGACTTCGGCCGCGTCGGCGTCCGCGTCAACGCGATCGCGCCGGGCGAGATCGACACCTCGATCCTGTCGCCGGGCACCGAGAAGATCGTCGAGCAGCAAATCCCGCTGCACCGGCTCGGCACGCCGGATGAAGTGGCGCGGATCATCTACGTGCTGTGCACGGAGACCGGCTCTTATGTGAACGGCGCGGAGATTCACATCAACGGCGGGCAGCACGTTTGATGATGACCGTCATTGCGAGCCAACGGGTCGCGCGAACGCGCGCCCGATGACAGGCTCCGCGAAGCAATCCACAATGCTCCCTCACAATGACGAGGAACGATCACTCTCATTTCCCGACACCATCCTTTGATCCGCGCGAGCTGGCGCCGATGCTCTTGGCGCCATATGCTCCATTCATCATTCGGGGGCGGCCCGACATCAAGGATTCGTCATGGGACGCTTCGCTTCCGTCGCCGGGCTCTACGAGAAATTCCGTCAGCCCTACCCCGCCGATTTCTTCCGCATCGTCGCCGACAGGCTGAAGCTGTCGAAACGGCACGCGCTGATCGACCTCGGCACCGGGCCCGGACTGCTTGCGATCGGCTTTGCGCCCTATGTCGGCCGCGTCACCGCCGTCGATCCGGAACCGGTGATGCTCAACGCCGCGCGCAAGGCGGCGCTGCGTGCCGGCCAGGCGATCGACTGGATCGAAGGCCGGGCCGAGGACCTGCCTGACGGGACGGGTCCCTTCGACGTCGTCACCATCGGCCGGGCCCTGCACTGGATGGATCGCGAGGCGCTCGGTCCGCTGTTTGCGCGGCTGGTGAAGCCGGGCGGCGCGATCGTGATCTGCGGTTCGTCATCGGCCCGCGACGGCAGCAACCAATGGCTCGACACCTACAATGAGGCGCGGCGCGTCTGGTCCGATGAGCGGCTGTGGTCGCAGGCCGGCAAGGGCGACAGGACGCATCGCGAGTTGATCGCGGTGATGCAGCGCGCCGGCTTTGCGGTCGCCGAGGCGGTCAAGGTCGAAACCGCGCACGAGGTCAGCGTCAGCGATCTCGCGCAGCGCGTGCTGACCTTCTCCTCGTCCTCGCCTGCGGCGCTCGGCGATAAGGTCGACGCCACGCTCGCCGACGTCGAAAGGCAGCTCTTGCCGTTCAGCCGCGACGGCCGGATCACCGAAACGCTGATATCGGCTGCCGATATCCTAAAGCGCGCATGATCGCGCTTTAGCTTTTTGTTTTGGGCATGATCTTTTCGGAAAACCGCTTCACACTTTGCGCTAACGCGGCCCTGCGGGTCCGGATCATGCCTGACGCGCTAAATCAGTCCGCGCAAAATCTGGGCGGCCTGCCAGCGCAGCCGCAGCGCCTCGGAATTGAAGGCGCTGGAGCATTCCTCTTCACTCTCGCCGTCAAGCAGCGCGGCACCGCAATGCCGGCACAGCCGAGCCGACATCGCCGGCACCCGACTTGCAGCGTTGAGTTCCCGATAGCGCGAGAGATCGACGACGTTACGCGGTGAAATTATGGGTTTCTCAACCATTGCTGCCCTCGTTTTGGCGCATGATCCGATCGGAAAACCGGATTCCACTTTCCGGATCATGCATGCCCGGTCGCGACTTCTCTCGCGCCCCAGGCGTGTTGTTGAGCTCGATCTCTTCAGCGGAAATCCGCGCCGCTTTCCGCGGATCAGCTCATGGCAGTGTTATCGCAGAGAAGTTTCGCCCAAACGTTCAGCGCAACGCTCAAATTTTACCGGAGAAATTGCGGCAGGCGTTTCGATCATCATCGCAAGACTTCGCTAACGATTGAAGCTCTCGCAACATCGCTTCTGCCTTCGCCTCGCCCCGCTTGCGGGAAGAGCGAGAGGAAAGAAGTCACAGCCACTTCTTCAGCTTGAAGATCCAGTACGGGACGACGGCCGCGGCAATCATGGCGAGGATGGCGATCGGATAGCCGTGATGCCATTCGAGTTCAGGCATGTCCTTGAAGTTCATGCCGTAAATCGAGGCAATCAGGGTCGGCGGCATCAACACCACGGCCATCACCGAGAACAGCTTGATGATGTTGTTCTGCTCGAGATTGACGACGCCCAGCATGGCATCGAGCACGAAGGTGATCTTGTTGGAGAGATAGGAGGCATGGTCGGTCAGCGAGGCGACGTCGCGCTGCATGGTCTTGAGCTGCTCGCGCATATCCTTGCTCCATTTGACGCCTTCCATCACCGCCGACATGAAGGTAACGATGCGCCCGATCGAGACCAGGCTCTCGCGGACCTTGGAGGTCAGGTCGCCCTTGCGGCCGATCGCCGCATCCAGCAATTCCATCAGCACCATCTCGCCGGTCAGCCCGGGCGAGCAGGAACGGCCGAGCTTGTATTCGACCAGCGCGAACGGTTTCGGCTCGTCATAGCGCACCGTCACGAGGCGATGGCCGGCCAGGATGAACGTTACCGCCGTGGTCTTCGGCGTGTCGGTATCGGACTGGCACATCAGCGTCGCCGTCATGTAGCGCGCGCCGTTCTCGATATAGAGCCGGCTCGAGATCTCGATCTCCTGCATGTCTTCCCGCGTCGGCACCGCGATGCCGGCGAGCTTCTCGACCGCCTTGTCCTCGGGCTGGGTGGGATTGAAAAGATCGACCCAGACCGCGCTTTCCGGCAACGCAACGAGGCCGTCGACGGAAGCTTTCTTCAGCGAGGATTCCTGGGGAACAAACACAGAAAGCATGGAGTACTCCGGCGGGCACTGACCCTAGCCAAACCGGGATAGCTCGATTCTGGCAAGCGTCTGATGACGGCCCATTAACCGGCCATGCGGATTTGTGGCACCTTGGCGGCTGTAGCGTGGCACGGATTCGCCGATCTGGGCAGACTTGCCCTAAAATGAGCCGAAATCCGCACCCCTTGCGGCAAAAAAGACACAACGACGGTCCCGCAGCGCGGGATAAGCGTCTAAGTTCTGGAATTGTGGTCGGTTTGGACGATAATACAGGTTAACTGAATCATGGCGTTTCGGGCGCAGGATGTCGCCCCGGCGCGAAGACTTTCGATCGGAAGTGCACCATGCCGTCGCTGAAGGTGAAACTGGCCGTCCTGGCCGCCGGTTTGTTGCTGTCGGGGTGCATGCAATCCACGACCTATGAGGCGACCAACACCACCGCCTTCAAGCCGCGTGACAAGGAATATCTGTCGAAGATCCGCTACACCAACGTTCCGATCCCGGAACCGTTCCGCCGTGCGATCGTCGATTATCATCGCAAGGAAGCGCCCGGCTCGATCGTGGTCGATTCCGACAATCACTATCTCTATTACGTCCTGGATGGCGGCAAGGCGATCCGCTACGGCATCACCGTCGGCGAAGAAGCCATGGCCTGGTCGGGCATCGCCAAGGTCGGCGCCATGACCGAGTGGCCGCCGTGGCATCCGACCAAGAGCGAGATCGAGCGGCTCGGCGTGCCCACCTTCGTGGCGCCCGGTCCGGACAATCCGATGGGCTCGCGCGCCATGTATCTCTATGCGAACGGCAAGGACACGCTGTTCCGCATCCATGGCACCAACCAGCCCGAATATATCGGTGCGTCGATCTCGTCCGGCTGTATTCGCCTGACCAATGAGGACGCGATCGATCTCTACAACCGGGTGAAGATCGGAACCATCGTGGTGGTGCTCGAGCCGCACCATGGCGACTCACCTTACAACTCGCAGATGGCGTTGCAGGGCGGCGGCCCGATGTTCAACGTGCAATAAACGGGGTCCATCCTCGGAAATTCAAAAGCGCCGGTTTTCACCGGCGCTTTTTTGTTGGGCTGTTGTTTGCGGAGAAAGGCGCCAACCCTCTCTCCGCCTCCGCCTTCGCCCGAAGGCGGGCTTCGGCGGATAAGAGAGCGGGGCGAGGGAGCGCACCATCGATGCCGCTAATGTCGCCTCTTCCTTGACACTGACTTCTTCGTCGGTGACGCGTCGGCCGGCTGGACCGGCTCATCGGCATGAGCCGGCTCGGCCGGTTTTGCCGCGTCACCCTTGTCGCCGTCCTTCGCAGCCACCACGCGCGGCGGCGCGTCTTCGTGGCGTTCGGCAGGCATCAGGGGCGCGATCTGCGGCAGGGGATCGTAGATCTCCCAATGGCAGAGCTTGAACTTGTTCTGGTGCTCCATCAGGTCGAGGTGGATATGCTCCTCGTGATAGCCGTCCGAGCCGGGGCCGAGCACCGTGACGAAGCGCGAGCACACCGAATGCAGCACGGCCTCACGCGTCTCGCGCGGCACGGTGCGGTCGGTCAGCGCGATCGAGCGGCCATCGGCGAGCTTGAAGGCGCGCACGTCGAGCGCATTGGCACGGCCGTGCTCGGACAGATGCGCGCCAGGGATGCGATTGAAGCCGCGGCACTCGTAGGAGTCGAAATTGTCGAGGGTCGTGATCTCGCTGCCGAGCTTTTGCGTCAGCGGCGCGATGTCGGTACGAATCCAGTCGGCAATTGCGGTCGCCATCGAGCAGCGCAGCGTCGCCGGAGGCGTCAGTGCGACGCGATGCTTGTCGGGCAGCACGATGGCCTCGAGCCGCACCAGATCGGTGCCGCCGCAAGCACCGGGGCCCTTGATGTCGGGAATGCTCGGCGCAATCGCGATATCTTCCGTCAGAGCGAGCCGGCAGGCGGTAGGCTGAGGCGCGGCCGGCGCAGGCGGAGCCGCCGGCGATGCCTGCTCGGTCGGCTTGTCCGGCGCGGCCGGCTGAGCCGTGGCCGAAGGGTTGTCGCCGCCCGGCGCGGGCGCCTCCGCCGGGCGCGGCCTTGGCAACGGAATCTTCGCCGGATGCACAGCTCTGCGCAGGCGCGGCCGGCCATCGCCGAACAGGTCGAGCAGGTTCAGCGGCTTGGCGGCCGCAGCGGGCACGGCTTGCATACCAAGCAGAATGAGCGCGGCCACGGCGGTAACCATGGCCGATCCGGAGCGCCGGATGCTGCCTTCTGGCCACTTGCGATGTCCGTTCTCCGCGATAAGGTCCATGACAATTCCAAGATCTACCGTCTGGCCGCCGATTTCCCAAAACGGCACGGCGCAGGCAAATAACATTCGAGGAGGGAATTTGGATGCTTGGTTTGATGCAAGATTGGCCCTTGCTCTGTCACCGGATCATTGAGCACGCGGCGAAGTATCACGGCACCCAGGAGGTCGTCACCCGTTCGGTCGAAGGTCCGATTGTCCGCACCAATTACGCCGAAATTCACAAGCGCGCGCTGAAAGTTTCGCAGATGCTGCGGCGCGACGGCATCAAGTTCGGCGACCGCGTCGCCACCATCGCCTGGAATACTGCCCGACACCTGGAATGCTGGTACGGCATCATGGGCATCGGCGCGATCTGCCATACCGTCAATCCCCGGCTTTTTCCCGAGCAGATCGCCTGGATCGTCAACCACGCCGAAGACCGCGTGGTGCTGACCGACCTCACCTTCGTTCCCGTCCTGGAAAAGCTCGCCGACAAGCTGCCGTCCGTCGAACGCTTCATCGTGCTGACCGACAAGGAGCACATGCCGCAGACCACGCTGAAGAATGCGGTTGCTTACGAGGAATGGCTGAAGCAGGCGAGCGGCGATTTCGCCTGGGAGGATTTCGACGAAAATACCGCCGCCGCCATGTGCTACACCTCAGGCACGACCGGCGATCCCAAGGGCGTGCTGTATTCGCACCGCTCCAACGTGCTCCACACGTTCATGGCCAATGCGAAGGACGCGCTCGGCACCTCCGCCAGCGACGTCATGCTGCCGGTGGTACCGCTGTTCCACGCCAATAGCTGGGGCATCGCGTTTTCGGCGCCGATGATGGGCACCAAGCTCGTGATGCCGGGACCGAAGCTTGACGGCGCTTCCGTTTATGAGCTGATGTCGACCGAGAAGGTGACCCATACCGCCGGCGTGCCCACGGTGTGGTTGATGCTGTTGCAGCACATGACTGCCAACAATCTGAAACTGCCGCACCTGCAATTCGTCGTGTGCGGCGGCTCGGCGATGCCGCGCTCGATGATCAAGACCTTTGTCGACATGGGCGTGACCGCGCGCCATGCCTGGGGCATGACCGAGATGAGCCCGCTCGGCACCCTCGCCGCGCTGAAGCCGCCCTTCGTCGAGCTCGGCGGCGATGAACGGCTCGACGTCCTGCAGACCCAGGGCTTCCCGCCCTATGGCGTGCAGATGAAGATCACGGACGATTCCGGCAAGGAACTGCCCTGGGACGGCAAGACCTTTGGCCGGCTCAAAGTATCGGGCCCGGCGGTCGCGAAGGCCTATTTCCGCGTCAACACCGACATCCTCGACGAGGAAGGCTATTTCGATACCGGCGATGTCGCGACCATCGACCCGCACGGCTATATGCGGATCACCGACCGCTCCAAGGACGTGATCAAGTCCGGCGGCGAGTGGATTTCCTCGATCGATCTGGAAAACCTCGCGGTCGCCCATCCCGCCGTGGCCGAGGCCGCCGTGATCGGCGTGCATCACCCGAAATGGGACGAGCGGCCGCTGTTGATCATACAGCTCAAGGACGGCCAGAAGGTCTCGCGCGAGGAGATCCTCAAATTCATGGAGGGCAAGATCGCCAAATGGTGGATGCCCGACGACGTCGCTTTTGTCGACGGCATCCCGCACACGGCGACCGGCAAGATCCTGAAGACCGCGCTGCGCGAGCAGTTCAAGGCCTATCGTTTCCCGAACGCCGCGGCGTAGGGCGTCCCGCACCGGTTCCACCCGCAAGCGGCCTCCCCGAAACGGGGGGCCGCTTTTGCTATGCGTAGAACGCAGGGCAAAATATGACGTTAACCTATTGTACCAGCTACGAAAGATGAATTGGAACTGGTGCCGCCTCTCTCTAATTTCCGCCCCGTTCTTCCGAACCAAACACACACACAGGGACGCTCAGAATGAGAAGATCAAATGCGCTGCGGGCGCTGCCGTGGCTCGTGCTCGCTTCGCTTGCGACCACGGCTGCGCAGGCCGCAAGCAACAAGGTGGTGATCGGCGATATCATGTCCGGCCTCTATGCCGACGTGATCGGACCCGGCGGTGTCGATGCTGCCAAGATGGCGATCGACGATTTCGGCGGCAGCGTGCTCGGCAACAAGATCGAGCTGCTCACCTCCGATCACCAGAACAAGCCGGACCTCGGTGCCCAGAAATTCCGTGAATGGGCCGACCGCGACGGTGTCACCCTGATCCTCGGCGGCTCCAACACCGGTGTCAGCCTGGCGATGAGCAACGTCGCCAAGGAGAAGAAGATTCCGTTCATCGCGATCGGCGCCGCCGGCGCCTCGCTGACCGGCAAGGACTGCACGCCCTATACCGTCCACTACGTCTACGACACCACCTCGCTCGGCAACGGCACCGCCAAGACCATGGTGAAGCAGGGCGGCAAGACCTGGTTCTTCCTCACCGCGGACTACGCCTTCGGCACCCAGCTGCAGGAAGCCGCCAGCAAGGTGGTGGAAGCCAATGGCGGCAAGGTCGTCGGCGCGGTGCGCGTGCCGCTCTCGACCTCGGACTTCTCGAGCTATCTGTTGCAGGCGCAGAACTCCGGCGCCCAGGTGCTCGGTCTTGCCAACGCCGGCAACGACTTCACCAACTCGATCAAGGCCGCCGACGAGTTCGGCATCGCCAAGACGATGAAGCCGGCGGCGCTGCTCGCCTTCATCAGCGACATC
>Ga0310811_10009600_pt1 | contig 12498 bp, 9 predicted proteins | sample YCmetagenome_FD_207642 | JGI IMG/M metagenome (GOLD analysis project Ga0310811, IMG submission 207642) | Soil microbial communities from experimental microcosm in Duke University, North Carolina, United States - YC | ecosystem: Engineered > Artificial ecosystem > Soil microcosm > Unclassified ... | reverse complement strand
GCGGCCTGCGCGAGCCCGGGTACGGCAGACCGGTCCAGCAGGTAGAACGACGCTATCGCCGACATGGCCGCGGCACTGTCCCGACGCCACCCTGCGTCGTGGCTCTGGCTATCCCCATAGCCCGGCATGCTGCCACAAACCGGCCGCATCCGGGGGAACGCGCAACGTCCTGATGCCGCGATCCGCGCGCTACGCGGCGTAACGACCGCCACAGGCCTTGGCGAACTGCTCTGTCGATGAGCGTTCGACGAGATTCGGAGCTGAGCGCCGGCACGGTCATGCCGCGATGAGGGCTCGCCCACTGTCACCGTCGGCGATCACCGGCCGGACCATCGCGCGGCCCTCAGCCCGCGGAGCCACGCAGCGTGTCGATCAGCCCCCGCACCGACGCGCGCCATTGCGGCTCTTTGAACATGTCCTCCCAGGTGTCGGCGAGTTCCGACGCCGGGCTCAGTACCCGCTCGAGCGCCCGGACGGCCACCTCCCGCAGGTCGGCCACGTCCGCCGGCACTGCCTCGTCGATCCGCCGGAACTCCAGCGTCGCGGTGTCGCCGGTCAGCCGGGCCACGATGATCGCTGCGGCGGCCACTGCGGCCTCACCCGAATCCTTGTTGAAGTCCTCGTCTCCTTCGGCGACGCTGGTCAGCGCCTCCTCGATCTGTTCGCGTGCCTCGTCGGGGTCGAGGTCCTCGATCTCATTACAGAAGTCCAGGGCACCGTCGTTCTCGAACGGTCCCGGTCCGTGTGCGCTCATTTGATGCTCCCTGCTTGTTAGCCCTGAGCCAGTCGCGGGCGGCCGCGATGTACCTCGCTCGCTTGGCGGCCTTGCTCGGCTTCAGGCTGATCGCTCGGTCGTCCCGCAGCATTGGTAACCCCATTGGGATGCGCCCATGATCAGTACTCTGCGGTGCCACCATGGCGCCCGTCCGGCGCTGTCGATGGTCAGCCAAAACAAGGCTACGGTGCGGCGATCTTGGAATCCGCTCATGCCGCCGTGGGCGCACACCACACGCGTGTCGACCGACGATCGGCTGTCACTGAACGTGACTGACAACCCGGCCCGGCTGGACGTCGGCTACCAGCGATTTCTGGACGCAGTGGCGTACCGACCTCGGGATGTGACCCCGCGCCCCGACAGACAGTGCGATCTATCGCGCACAAGTGCCATCTATCGCGCAACGTCTCACTAACCCCTGCAGACGGGTGCCCCACGGCAGCTCACTGGAGCCAACCTGGCCAACTAGCGCCTGTAGTCACAGCAATCATCACGGTGGTTCGTGGCCGCGCTCCGACGCGTCGGTGGCCGGGCCCGCTGACGTCGCCGGGAGGGACCGCTGCGCCGGCGAACGCGACGGTGCTGCCGTGGCGGCCCATGCCCGCCGTTCCCTCGAGCACCTGGACGACTGCGCCGGTTCGTGCAGGACCGGCGCGACCCGAACGGCTCACCGCCCAATGGGAGCCGGAGGTCGCGTCCTTCGGGGACCATCGGCCTGAACCCGCGCACGGAACCCGGGAAGGCTTGAAGTGAGCCCAGGAACCGAAGGATCGGGCAGAGCAAGGACGGAGGCGAGTGCGATGACCGCGACGACGATCGAGGCGGCGACCGTGCGCAAGGCGCATCCGGCACCAGCAGACACGTGGCCGCCGACCACCGACACCGGCGACGTGGCGCTGCGACTGTGCCGCGCGGAGCGGCGTGTCGAGGCGCTGGCATTCGCGGTCCGGCTGCTGTGCGGCGAGGGTACGACACCCGCCCGGCGGCAGGCCGCCGAGGTGCTCGACGAGCTCGGGCTCTAGGCCTCAGCCCGAGGCGGGAACCCAACGGGCGCCGGGGTGCGGCCGGACGCCCGCCCCGCTCGCCGACCACCCGATGGGGTCACCACCCCGCGGCGCGCGGATGGCGCGGCCCATGCGGAGAGCGTCTCCCTACGCGGCAGGGGCCGGCTGATCGAGCCGCCCGGCGACACCATCGCCTTCGCCGGGCCGAATAATGATGCGAATAGGTTCGGCGTAGGTGATGTGCCCGTAGGCGCAGATCTTGGGCTGGGCCCAGAACTCCCCGGGCGGCGTCGCGGCCGGGACGGCGACGTGGAACTCGACGGATGCCGCGGACCCGGGTTCGATGGTGAAGCTCTGGGTCGGGCTGCTCGTCAGTGCCCAGATGTGGTGCGGGGTAATGAGCTGGACGTGCCCCCGCAGCGGTGTGCGGAGGGTGTGGTCCACCCGCACGCGCACGCGGCTTCGCGTCCCCGGGGTCAGCGTCAGCTGCTGGGCCTCGCTGCGGGCGTGCAGCAGCGGCCCGGGTTCGGGCCGGCCGACCGGCACCATGAGCACGTCCTCCAGGTCCTGGCCCTGGTGGTTGATGCTCGCCGCGACCGCGTACCAACCGGGCGCGGCGGCCTCGGGGACCGTGACCGTGATCGGCACGCTGAGGTGGCCGCCCGCCTTGACGGTCACGGGTTCCGATCGAGGCGTGGCGACCCAGCCGTCCGGCGCCGTGACGACCAGGTTCCCGTCGTAGGCGGCGTCGGTGTTGTCGCAGACGATCTGCGCGTGCAGCCGTACGGCCGCGGTGGTTCCGTCGTTCGGCGGCTCGTCGTCCGGCCGGAGGGTGAGCGTGACGGGCAGGTTGCCCATCGGCGCGGGGCCGCAGTTGTGCAGCCAGTAGCGGGTGAACACGGGCTGCACCGCTTCGCCGCTCGCCGCGAGCGCCGTTCGGCCCCGCTCGGCGCGGGCCGGTGACAGGGCGAGGGACGTGATCCGGTACCCCTCGACGTCGACGTGTGCCTGGTGGCCGTCGTGCTCGAGGGGTGCGCCCTCGCGGTCGAGCAGGTCGGTGGCCGCGGCCGCGGTGATGCCGCCGGCGAGGCGGATCGCGACGCTGCCGGAGCGGCCGTGGGGCTCGTAGCCGCGCACGATCAGGCTGTCGCACGCGTCGGCGGGCGCCGCGGAGCCGGCGGCGAGCGGTTCCCACCGCGGCTTGACCGCGGTGACGACGAAGTTCTCGGCCGGCTCGACGGTCAGCAGGGAGCCGGCCGCCGGCAGTGGCCCGTCGGTGGCCGGCGCGACGGTTGCGGCGAGGGGATGGTTGACCGACTGCCCGGCGGCGGTGAACCCGGCGGTGCGCCATCCATCGGGGCCGCTCACCAGGTGGTACTCGAAGCGCCGGCTGGTGTGGTGCTGGAAGCTGCGCCCACCCGGTGCGTTGAGATCCGGCATGTTGATCGCGGTTCCCGTGGGCCAGCCGGTGCAGGCGCGAGCCAGTGACATGTTCAGCGTGCCGTCGGGCTCGACCGCGAAGCCGGGGGTACCGCGGTTGAGCAGCGCGACGGTGTAGCCGTCGACGGTGGTCTCGTTGTCGTGCAGCGCCAACGGCTGCGTGACGCGGAGGTTCGCGTCGGCGAGGTCATCGAGGAGATCGGTGACGGCCCAGTGCTCGGCCTGCGCGTCGGTGCCGGCGATCAGCAGTACCGGCAGATCGCGGATCGCGCGCACGTCGGCGCCCGGCCGCCACACCTCGCGCAGCGGCCGTTCGGCCGGAATCCACAGGCGGGCGGTGCCGGTGGCCTCGAGCTGAGCGGCCAGCTCGGCGGCGATCGCCGCCGGCGCCCGGTCGAGGAGCTCGGCGACGAATCGGTTGCGCTGCGGGGTGCCGACCGCGACTCGGCAGTCGGGCAGGTTGGAGTCGGTGTCCAGCGCGCCGTAACGGTTGCCCGTCGCGGTCGTCACGGTGGCGGTGACACCTGCCCGGGCCAGTGCGACGGCGAGGCGGCGGGTCGAGGGCATGCCCTGATCGCCGTCGGGGACGACGATCTCGGCGATCGACACCGCACGGGAACGCTCGCCGCGGTGTTGTGGATCGTGCAGGTGGACGGTCAGCGCCGCCCCGAGGCCGAACCACCGGTGCGCCGTGTTGTCCAGGGTCCGGGGATGCTCTGCCGCGTCGGCGTCGAGCAGCGCGTAGCCGCGGCCGATGACGGCGGCCGCGGTCTCGCTGATGGGCATGCCGCCCGGGATGTCGCAGGGGATGCGCACGCGCAGGAGGCGGTCGGTGGCGGCGAACCCGTCGACGGCCGTGGCGAAGTCGATCCGGTCGATGCCGTGCCACAGCGTGGTGTACTGCGTGTAGCGACAACCATCGACCTCGGCGGTCACGACGATCCGTTCGCCGATCGGGCAGCGTTCGACGGTGACGCCGGCCGCCGTGTCCGAGCTGCGCCAGACGACGTCGCGGGGGAGCAGGTGCCACGGGCCTTCGCCGAACTCCGGATGGTCGGCGTGTTCGGCGACGCAGACCAGCTCGTTGCCCACCCGGCCCGGCGGGAGGATGTCCCGGCCGGAGGCGAGGTCGGTGATCTCGGTCAGCGCGCCGCCCTGCCCGGGATCCGCGCGAAGCCGGTAGCGGTCGTTGGCGATGCTCGTCGTCTCGACGCGTTGCCACGCGGACGCCGACGGCTCCGGGGTGCCGGGCCGCAGGCGGTAGGTGCGGTAGCCCATCGACGGCACGTCGCGCGCGACCCACCGCAGCAGCACCCGGCCGGGTTGCCCGTCGACGGCTGGCGTGACGGCCTCGGCGAGGTACGGGACCGGGGCTCCGCCGTCGTCGGTGAGCGTGACCCCTCCGGCGGGGTCGAGCTCGATCTCCAGGCTGACGGTGTCGGTCCGGGCGTGCGCCAGGGGGTTGAACACGACGACCGCGGTGCCCTCCCCGCGGGTGTCGACGTGCCGGGCCAGATGCATACGGGCCGCCCGGTCGACGTCGGCGGCCAGGTCGTGCGCCTCGCGCCAGCCCGCGATCAGGTCGAGGTAGACCTGGTCGGACTGGGTTCCGGTGACCGCGTCGTGGTGCGCGCCGAACAGCAGCAGCCGCCACGCCTTGTCGACGGCCGCGGCGGGGTAGGCCGCGCCGTGCAGTGCGGCGAAGGTGGCCCACTTCTCGGCGTCCAGCAGCAGCGCCTCCACCAGGCGGTGGGCCTGCTTGGTGTCGATCGCGGTGACGTCCTTGCCGGTGTAGATCGGGTTCATGTCGCGGGTCTGCGGCGTCGGGTGCACGCCCCGCGCGGCGAGCTCGCCGCGGACGGCGGCGAAGAAGTCGCGCGGCAGCCCGTATCGGAGCCGCACGTGCGGGTAGCGTTCGGCCCAGGCGGCGCGTAGCTCGGTGACCCACCGCATGGGAGCGCTGAAGTCGCTACCCATCGGAATCATGACGTTGTGGGTCGCGGCGGACGGCCGGAGCTCGGTGAACAGCTCGTGCAGCTCCGCCGCCGCGGTCTGCGGGTCCTGGGCGGCGTCGAGGCTGAAGCCGGCCGAGTAGTGACCGGCCATGTAGTGGGTGAGCAGGCCGTCGCCGCCGGGCGACACCCATTCGAACTCGGTGGGAAACTGGACCGGCGCGAACGGCTTGCGATGTTCGCGGATGTTCCAGCTGGTCAGCATGGGTCCCCACTGGTGGTAGGGGCCACGGGCGAAGGCGATCGAGGTCAGACCGGCGCCGGACATCACCTGCGCGAACTGCGGATCGTGGCCGAACACGTCCAGCTGCCATGCGGTGGACGGGACGCCGCCGACGACGTTGCGCTGGAATCCGACCCCGTGCACGGCGTTGCGGATCGTCGTCTCGATGCCGGTGAGGTTGGTGTTGGGCTCGTTGTAGGTGCCGCCGACCAGCTCCAGGCGGCCGTCCGCGATCAGCCGGCGAATGAGCGCGCGATCCTCGGGATACGTGTCCCAGTACGGCTTGAGGTAGTCGACCTCGGCGAGGACCACGCTGTACTGCGGATCCTCGTGGATCTTCGCCAGGTGCGCCTTGACGAGGCTGAACGCGCTGTGGCCGGGCCAGGCGAAGCGCGCCTCGGCCGGCGGTTGGTCCTGCGGCTGGTCCCAGGTCTGGGTGTACGCGGACTGGGTGTTCCACCAAACCGGGTCGTAGTGGAAATGCGGGATGAGCCAGACGGTCCAGTTCACGCCTTCACCGCTCCCTGCATGATCCCGCCGATGATCTGCTTGCCGAGGAAGAGGAACACCACCAGCACCGGCGCCGTGCTGATCAGGGTTCCCGCGAGCACGAGCGAGTAGTCCATGTAGTAGCCACCGGCCAGTGTGGACAGTGCGACCTGGGTGGTCGGGTTGCCCTGGCCCAGGGCCAGCAGGGGCCAGAAGAAGTCGTTCCAGGCGTTCATGAAGGTGAACAGCGCCAGCACCGCCGCGACGGGCCGCGCCGCCGGCAGCACGACGTGCCAGTACAGCCGGTGCGTCGAGCACCCGTCCATCCGGCCGGCCTCCAGCAGCGCGGTGGGCAGCGCATCGGAGAGGTACTGGCGCACCAGGAAGACGCCGAAGGCGGACGTGGCCGCCGGGACGATGACCGCCTGCAGGTGCCCGGTCCAGCCCAGCCACTGCGACATCATGATGTACAGCGGGATGATGCCCAGCTGTGCCGGCACCATCATCGTCACGAGGAGGATCCCGAGCAGGGCGTTGCTGCCGCGGAAGCGCAGCTTCGCGAAGGCGAAGCCGGCCAGCGTGCTCGTGAGCACCACGCAGGCCGTGATCAAGGTCGCCGCGATGATCGAGTTGAGCAGGGCGAGGCCGAAGTTCGCCTGCGTGTACGCCTGCTGCAGGTTGGCCCACAGGTGGGTTCCGGGCAGCAGCTTGGGCGGCCAGCTGCCCGCCGCGGAGTTGTCGTTGGACGCCGCGACGAGCGACCAGTACAGCGGGAACGCCGACACCGCGGCGATGAGGCCCAGCAGCAGGTAGGTCCTCGTTCCGGCGCGGCGCTGTGCCGGCGCGGCGGCCCGCTGGCCGGCGCGGCGGTTGCCGGTCATGGCACGGGAGACCGGAATCAAGGTCATGAGGAGCTCCGAATACGTCGGGACAGCAGGTAGTTCGCGCCGACCGCCAGCACGATGATCATGAACATGGCCCAGGACACCGTGGCCGCGTAGGAGTACTTGCCGTGGGTCCAGAACTGCTCGTACACGTACATGGCGAGGGTCTGGAACTGGCGGGAGTCGCCGCCGGTCGGGCTCAGCCCCGGGTTGAACATGAGCGGCTCGGTGAACAGCTGGATCGTGCCGATGGTCGACATGATCACGCTGAAGATGATGGTCGGCCGCAGCGCCGGGACGGTGATGGTGCGGAACTTCTGGAACTGGCTGGCGCCGTCGAGGTCCGCCGCCTCGTAGAGGTCGTCCGACACCGCCTGCAGCGCGGCGAGGTAGATCAGGGAGTTGTACCCCGTCCACCGCCAGGTCAGGATGACGGCCAGCGCCACCCATGACTGCCAGGTTCCCGACTGCCAGTCGACCTTGTCGATGCCGACCAGGCTGAGCCCCCAGTTGATCAGGCCGAGGTCCCGCCCGAACAGCTGGGCGAAGATCAGTCCGACGGCGGCCACCGAGGTGATGTTGGGCAGCAGGACGCCCATGCGCAGCAGCGTGCGGCCGCGCATCTTGCGTTGCAGCAGATGGGCGATCCACATCGCGAGGAGCAGCTGCGGTACCGTGCCCAGCACGCCGATCGCCGCGGTGTTGACCAGTGCGTTCCAGAAGTAGTCGTCGTGGATGAGCCGCGTGAAGTTACCCAGCCCCACGAAGGTGTGCTCGCTGCCGGGTATGTCGCGGTTCCACTGGGTGACGGCCATCCAGCCGGTGTAGAGGAGCGGGAACAGCCCGAACACGCCGAACGCCACGAAGAACGGTGCGATGTAGAGATACGGCGTACCGCTCAGGTCGAACCTGTGGCGCCGCTGGGACCACCGGTTCTCCTTCTCCGTCGCGGTGTTGGGCCGCCGGCGCAACACCGACGAAGGTGCGAAGACTGCCATCAGGCCTGTCGTTCCTTTCTCGAGCTTCTCCTGCTTCCCCTACCGCCGGCTGTTCGTCCCGCCGGCTACGGCTCGGTGGCATTCGCGACGTCCTTGAGCACCTGGTGCCACGCCTGCGCGGGCTGCTGCTTGCCCTTGTCGACCCGGGTGATCCCCAGGCCGATCAGGGGCCCGATGTCGCCGTCCTTGGGACCCTGGTACTGCGGCCGCAGGTTCTTCGCCGCCTCGGTGAAGATCCGGCCGGTGGGCGCGTTGTTGAAGAACTCGTTGGTGTTGCCCAGCACCGCCGGGTCGTCGTAGAGCGAGGCCTGGCTGGGCAGGTGCCCCTGTGTCCGGAAGATCCAGCTCGCCTGCTCCGGCGCGGTCAGGTACTTGGCGAGCTCGGCGGCCTCCTTCCGGTGCTTGCTCTGCTTCGGCACGGTCAGGAACGAGCCGCCCCAGTTGCCGCTGCCGCCGGGGATGGTGGCGATGTCCCACTTGCCGCTGGTCTGGGGCGCGTTCTGCTTGATGGTGTCGGTCATCCAGGCCGGGCAGGCCACGGTCGCGAACGACCCCCGCTGGAACCCGGCGTTCCACTGCTGGCTGAACGTCGAAAGCTTCGCCGACTCGCCGGCCTGCACGGCCTCGACCGCGAGGTTGAACGCCCGCTTGACGGCGGGGTTGTCGGCCACCACAACCTTGTTGCTGGAGGCGGTGTAGCCGACGGGCGCCTGGCCGATGATGGCGTTGAAGACGTTGGAGCCCGAGTCGAACCAGGCCACGCCGTCCGGTGCGTTGGCCTTGAACCGCTTGCCGGTCGCGATGTACGACTGCCAGTCCGGCCACAGCGCGGCCACCTTGTCGCGATCGGTCGGCAGGCCGGCCTGTGCGAACAGGTCCCGGCGGTAGCACATCGCCAGGCCGCCGACGTCCGCACCCAGCCCCATCAGGCTGCCGTCTGTGCCGGTCGCCTGCTGCGACTTCCACGGCAGCCACTGGCCCGGGTCGGCGCCGTAGTCCCTGAAGTCGACGAACTTGTCGGCCATGACCCTGAACTGCGAGATGTAGCCGCCGTCGATGGCCTCGATGTCGCCGGTCCCCGACCCGCCCAGCAGGTGCGCCTGCAGGTTCTTGTGGTGGTCGTCGTACGAGACGACGTGTTCGACGATCTTGATGCCGGGATGGCTCTGCTCGTACTTGGCGTACAGGTCGCGGTATCCCATGTCGCCGAAGATCTCGACGTCGAGCTGCGTTTGGCCCGGCTTGGCGGAGCCGCAGGCGCCGGCCGTCGTGGCGACGAGCGCCAAGCAGCCCAGCATCAGCGCCGTCAATGCCTTGCGCCTGCGGGTGTGCATCGGGGCTCCTTCGGAGTTTGGGGGTGTGGGCCATGACGAGTGCCGATGGGGTGCGGACACGACGCCCCCGATCAGGGCGCCGACTCCCGTGCAATGCGTTCAAGCGCAGTGCACTCGGCCTCGCGGCGGTGGCTGACGCATCGCCCCATGAGGTGACACCCCGTAGGGATGATGTGACTGCCGGAGACTCTAAGCCGCGGTCTTAAGTCTGTAAAGCCCGGATTTTGCAGAAGGTCCAAGTTGCCCGTTATTCCATAGATCGAACCTGTTCCGGGCGTCCCATGAGATCGAGCCGGCTGGGGGCGATCGGCCGCACGTCGGCACGACCGTGAGGGGCGTTTGCCACCCGCCGCAGCGTCAGGTCGCGCAGGTCAGCGATCCGTGCGGGGGTACAGCGGGCCGTTCGCCTGTCGCCTCGCCCGGCCGGGCGGAGAAGCCGTTGTGGCGCCGAGCGCTATCGGGCGGGGCCTGGGCACCGAGACCTCGGTGAGCTCGCGGCGCCCAGGACCGGCCGTGAGGACCGGCGTTCAGCGCAGCGACCGGAAGAAGCCCCGGATGTCGTCAGTCATCAACGCCGGCTCCAGGTGAGCGGCGTAGTGACCGCCGGGCGCTTCGTACGTGTGCCACTGCGTGATGTTGCGGTGGTCCCGTTCGGCGAACCGGCGGATCGACCGGAAGTCTCCGTCGAACGCGGCCAGCCCGATCGGCGTGGTCGTCGGCTCGGGCCGATCCACCGCCTTCGCGTTCTCGTAGTAGAAACGGATCGACGAACCGGCCGTGTTGGTGAGCCAGTAGATGCTGATGTTGGTCAGCACGAAGTCGTCGTCGAGTTGCTTCGCACCGGTCGCGTCCGGCGTGAACAGCTGCGAGTTCCAGCCCAGCAGCCCGGCCGGCGAATCCGCAAGGGCGTGTGCCAGCGTCTGCGGCTGCTGCGAGTGCAGCTGGTTGAACGAAAACTTGTTCTCGTAGAACCATTGCAGTGTCTGCAGCGCCGCGGCGTCCTCGGCGGGCAGATCCTCGAACTCGGCGGAATCGCCCGACGGGAACGAGAAGATCTGCGTGACGTGGACGCCTGCGACCCGGCCTGCGTCGATGCGGCCCAGTTCGGGCGAGACCAGTGAACCGCCGTCGTTGCCGTGCGCGCCGTACCGGCGGTAGCCCAGCCGGTTCATCAGCTCCGCCCAGGTGCGCGCGACCCTGGCGGTTCCCCAGCCCGCGTCGGTCGTCGGCCCCGAGAAGCCGAAGCCGGGGATGGACGGGATCACGAGGTCGAACGCGTCGGCCGGATCGCCGCCGTGGGCGCGGGGATCGGCCAGCGGACCGATCAGGTCGAGGAACTCGACGATCGAGCCGGGCCAGCCATGCGTCAGGATCAGCGGGAACGCGCCGGACTCGGGTGAGCGGATGTGCAGGAAATGGATGTCTTGGCCGTCGATCTCGGTGACGAACTGGGGGTGCGCGTTGAGCCGCGCCTCCCAGGCCCGCCAGTCGTAGCCGGTACGCCAGTACTCGGCGAGCCGCCGCACGTAGCCGAGACCGACGCCGTAGCCGTCCTCCTCGCCGGGGGCGGGATCGGTCCAGCGCGTACGCGCCAGGCGGTCGTGCAGGTCGTCCAGATCGGACTGCGGTATCTCGATCCGATAGGGGCGGATGGCGTTGTCGGGCATGTTCTTCCCTCCGTGTCTTCTTCGGTATTGGACTGATTGATCAGCAACGATGCCTCCGCGCGTACACCTCGATCTCGATCTTCATGCGGGGATCGGCGAGGCCGCAGACGAGCATCGTGGCGGCGGGCCGGATCTCGCCGAATCGGGCGCGCAGGACCGGCCAGCAGGGCTCGAAGTTCGCACGCTCCGGCAGGAGGTAGCGCACGCGCACAACATCGGCGAACGTGCAGCCGGCCTCGGCCAGCGCCGCCCCGACGTTGCGAAGGCACTGTTCGGCCTGCTCGACCACGTCGTCGGAGATCGTCATGGTCGTGTAGTCGAAGCCGGTCGTGCCGGACACGTGCACCCAGTCGCCGTCGACCACGGCGCGCGCATACCCGATCTCTTCCTCGAAGCTCGACCCGCTCAAGATCGCTCGTCGTTCGATCATGATCGGAACGCTAGGTAGCCAGGGGTGATATGTCCAATATCATCGCGAGCGCACTGTGATATCTCTCGGCGTATGGATCGCCCCGAACTCGGTCTCCACCAGTTGCACGCATTCGCCGTCCTCGCCGAGGAGCTGCACTTCGGCCGGGCCGCCCAGCGACTCGGGATCGCCCAGCCACCGCTGAGCCAGCAGATCCGCCGGCTGGAGCAGAAGGTCGGGCATCCGCTGTTCGACCGCGGCGCCGGCCGGGTCACCCTGACGGCGGCGGGGCGTGAACTCCTACCCGCCGCCTTACGCGCCCTGGATGAGGTGGCGGGCGGGCTGGACGCGGCCCGGCGCACCGGCAGCGGGAAGACGGGGCGCATCCACATCGGGTTCGCCGCCTCGCTCGCGCTGACCATCCTGCCCGGCCTGCTGCGGGCGTACCGCGACCGGTTTCCGGGGGTTGAGCTGGACATCCGCGAGATGACGACGGCTCCCCAGGTGGCCGCGCTCTGCGATCACGTACTCGACGTCGGGCTCCTGCGGGACCCACCCACGCAGGAGGGGCTGGTGTTCGAGGATGTGCTCTCCGAGAAGTTCGTCGCCGTCCTGCCCGCGGCCCATCCCCTTGCGGCGCATCGGGTCGTGTCCGTCGCGGCGCTGGCGGCCGAACCCTTCGTACTGATGCCCCGGGCGATCGGACCCACGGTGCACGACCGGATCCTGGAAGTGTGCGCCATCGCCGGCTTCGAACCCCGGGTCGTGCAACGCGCAGTGGAGTGGCAAACCGTCGTCGCGCTGGTCGGGGCCGGGCTCGGCGTCTCGCTCGCGCCGGCGAGCATCGGCCGCATCCGCCTCGGCGGCGTGGTGTACCGGCGGATCGACCAGGACGCTGTGCGCACGACAGTGGCGTTGGGACGGCGTCGCGACGACCGCAACCCGCTCGTCCATCACCTCGTCGAAGCCGTCCGGTCCCTGCCGACGTGACCGGCCCCGCATGACGTCCGCCCCGGGGCGCGGCCGAGGAGAGCCCCGGGCTCCGCGGTTACCGAAACGTGTCCTTGACCTTGGAGGTCCGGCATGGGACTTTGTATCGCAACTTAATGAAGTGGGTGGACGAAGTGCCGTTGGCGAAGCATGGGGCCGGCCGGGATCTCTCCCGGTCGGCGGTGCTCGCGCTCCTGGGGAGCCGCGGGCCCACATCGCGCGCGGACATCGCGCGTGAGCTCGGGCTCAGCCCCGCTGCTGTGTCGCAAATCA
>Ga0310811_10009598_pt1 | contig 12500 bp, 11 predicted proteins | sample YCmetagenome_FD_207642 | JGI IMG/M metagenome (GOLD analysis project Ga0310811, IMG submission 207642) | Soil microbial communities from experimental microcosm in Duke University, North Carolina, United States - YC | ecosystem: Engineered > Artificial ecosystem > Soil microcosm > Unclassified ... | reverse complement strand
GTGCGCGTGATCGGACTGCAACAAGGCGACCAGGAATCCCTCTCGCTGTATGGTCCCGATGGAAACGCCATCGTTGAGCATCGCCCCCAGCCGCTCGCGCGGGATCAGGCCCAGCACCTGCTCTACGCCGGAAGGAAACGGCAGGAGTCGTCGTGGCCGGCGGGCCGCTACAGAATCTCGTATTCTGTCACGCGGGATGGAGCGGCGCTGCTGGGGAAAAGCGCCGAGATCGAGCTGACATCGAACAAGTGACGCCGCTGCGATGCGTGCCTCCGCACCGGATAGTATTGTTTTCACTGTATAGCTCGGATAAAACTATCCAACTTTCGCGCACCTGCCTCGTGGGAAAGCGAATTCGAGATGCCGTCCTACAGAAACTTGATGTCTGGAGAACCTGCACCGTGGTTTATCGCGCGGGCCTCGACGCGCGAACAGTACGCTTTCGATACGGCGGGTGGCCGATATCTGGTGCTGTGTTTTTTTGCGACCGCCGATGCGAGAGGCATATCGGCGATCAGGGCGGCGCTGGAGTACCCCGACCTGTTCGATGACGCGACAGCTTCCTTCTTCGGCGTAAGCATCGATCCAAGCGACGAGGCGCGCCAGAGACTCCCGACGCGGCAGCGAGGCTATCGCTTCTTCTGGGATTTCGCCGGAGAGATCTGCAGACTTTACGGCGCAGTCCCGCACGATGCCGGACCGGTCATGACGAATGTGCCGGTTCGCAGGATGTGGATCGTGCTGGATCCGACGCTGCGTGTCCTGAAGGTCATTCCCTTCATCCAGGATGGCGGAGACGCCTGCGAGCTCGTGACTTATCTGCGGTCGTTACCGCCGCCCGCCAAACACGCCGGCGTGGAAATGCAGGCGCCAATTCTTCTCTTGCCCAACGTGTTCGAGACGAGCTTCTGCGAGGAGCTGGTAGAAAGACATGCGCGTGACGGCGGGTTCGAGACCGGGGTCATGCGTGAAGTCGCAGGCAGGACGGTGGCGATCCAGGATCACGGACACAAGCGACGCAGGGACTACGTCATCAAGAACGAACGTCTCATTCAGGCAATCAGGCAGCGCTTCGCACGTGCCGTCGCGCCTGAGCTCCTCAAGGCCTACCAATACAAGGCGACGCGCATGGAGCGGCATGTTGTCGGATGCTACTCCGCCGCGGATGGCGGTCATTTCGTTGCTCATCGCGACAACACCACCAAAGGCACCGCGCATCGTCGTTTCGCAGCCTCCATCAATCTGAATTCCGATTTCGACGGCGGCGAGGTGAACTTTCCCGAGTACGGCCCGCGCGGCTTCAAGCCGGCACCGGGAAGCGCGGTCATCTTCTCGTGCTCCCTCCTGCATTCGGTTTCGAGGGTGTCGCGCGGCCGGCGCTACGCCTACCTGCCGTTCATCTACGACGATGACGCTGCCAGGATCAGACAGAACAACAACGAATTCCTTGGCGACAACGTCGCTGCCTACGCAAGAGAGGAATCGTTTGCAGCCTCTCGGCTCCGGGAGATCGAGACACGGTAAGGGAGGACGACATGATCGCAAGATTGACAATGGTGCTCTCCGTTCTAGCTGCAGGCGGCGGCACGACCGCCGCGCTCGCGCAGCAGCCGCCCACGGACAACAAGGGAATGAAGGCCGTGGCATTGTCGGACTTCCCACTTGGCAAGCAGGGCCTCGACGACTTCACGCAGCGGCAGATGCGTATCCGGCAGATCACCATCGAATCCGGCGGTGTCGTCGGCTTTCACAGTCACAAGCTGCGCCCCGCGCTGAGCTACATTGTCAAAGGTGAACTCACCGAGCACCGGAAGGAGAGTCCGGACCGGACGTACAAGCCGGGCGAGGTGCTGACCGAAAGCGCGGACGTGGATCATTGGGCCGAGAATACGTCATCCGAACCGGTCGTCCTCGTCAGCATCGACTTGTTCAGGGAGTAAAGCGGCCAATGCCCGATCACTCTCGGATCCAAGAGTTCAAGGTTGGTGCTCAACCGACCTAATTCTCGGCCGAGATAGCCGTCTTGCCCTGTCGTTCGCTCTTGATGTCGCCTACACTCGCGCGCGCTTCACGGACTTTGACCCCGCGCGCGATCGTATTCCCGGCGCGCCTGGATCGGTAGGAAGCGCCGCCTCACATTTGGCAACGAGACCGGCTGGTTTGGCGCTTTGAAGCCTCACTATTTCTGTCCCCGGCCACTTATTGAGGACGCCAGCGTCCGATCTCTGGCCTCGCTCATATTCAATGCACGAGCGGGGTATCGTTTCGATAATGGACTGCCTATGCGACTCGACGTGCTCAATCTCTTCAACACGCAGACGAACCAGATCGAATATCTGTCGCGACTACCGGGCAAACCTATCGATGGCGTCGCCGATCGTCATGTTCATCCGGTAGAGACCCCTGCGGTGCGTGTACACTGGCAGCACGGTTCTGAGTCTCGCGCGCATGAGATCACCGTTGGCGCTTAATTCTAGGCTGAGACCGTAGCTCCGCCGGCGTTCAATTGTTCCTGTTCGTCTGTCGCATTCGCCAGCATCGTCCTTGCAACCGGATCGCCGGGATAGCGAACAAGCACTTCCTCATAGATAACGCTTGCTTCCTTGAATCTTCCTGCTTCGAACAAGGCAGAAGCCTCCCCGGTCAACTGGCTCAACTCAGCGGCGCCGTCTTCTTCCCTCAGTTCCGGATCGTCGCTGCCTCTTATGCCCAACAATTCATAGATCATGAAGCGTTGCTCGCGTCCTTTAACCGCCACGCGGCGAAGTGGCCGCACCAGGATTGCATCGCCGGCCGCACTCACCACGCTCGCGCTTACGCAGATCCCAGTGCCGAACTGCTTGTTCATGCCTTCCAGCCGGGCCGCTACGTTTACGTGGTCGCCCATCGCGGTGTAGCTGAAGCGCTCGGCAGAACCGACGTTCCCGACCAGCACGTCACCGGTGTTGAGCCCGATCCGCGTCCGGAACGGCGGGCGCCCTTGCGCGAGCCAATTTGCGTTGAGACCTTCGAGGCGGCGCCGACAACGCAGCGCGCCGTGGCATGCGCTCAATGCCGGGTTAGGTAGCGCGACGGGCGCGCCCCAGAAGGCCATCACGCCATCGCCGATGAACTTATCGACCGTGCCTTCTTCTTCGCCGATCGCCCGGGAGATGATCTCAAAGTAGGCGGACATCTGATCGAGCAGGGAGTCGGAGTCCGAGTGCTCGGCAAGTGTCGAGAAGCTCTCGACATCGGAGAAGAATATCGTCAGGCATCGCCTCTCGACTCCGAGCTGCAGCGGTATTCCCGACTTCACCAGGCCCTTCACGACTTCGACTGGAGCGAACGAAGAAAACGACTGCAGCGAACTTCGCAGCAACGTTGCCGCGGCCTGCAGTCGGGCGATCTCCTTGATCTTCGAAGACGGATTTTCACGCTTCTCGAACGACAGGTCCTCGATCGCCTCCAGTTCCCGCGTCACCCGCTCCAGCGGCCGCGTCAGCCGCCGGGCCAGAACGAATATAAGGGCAAGCTCGATCACGGTCAGTACGACGATCGTCACGATGATCTTTTGATTGGTCTGGCGCAGTTGTCCCACGAAATCGTTCGTCGGCGTCAGGATCACCGACTGCCATGGGCTGCCGAAACTTTCAGGAAAGCGCGCGAACGAGGCGCTTATCTCGCGACCATCCAACGGCGAGTTGAACACGAAATCATCGTTGTTGGTCTCGACATGAATCCGGTAGGCTTCCCGCACATCCCGATTTTCGATGTTCGCAAGTGTTACGATCTGCAGAGAACCGGCCTTGAGACTGGTCAGCCTCTCGCTCTCTGATGATGAGACCACCTTGCCGTCGTTGGGGTCGGCAATGATTGTAACGCTGTTCTGGCTTGGCCGCTGCTTGGACAGATAGCGTGACAGGACCGCAAAGGTGATGTTGACGGATGCGCACCCCAGAAATTCGTTATCGCCACGGTATATTGGATAACGCGCCGCAATAATGGGATTTCCGGTGTCGGGGTTGATAAACGGCGGCGTCACGTACAGTGCTCGGGACTCTCTTGCAGCGGCATAGCCCTGCAGCGTCCGAAAATCGAATGCGATAGGAGTGCTGGATTGGGCAATCGCATGCGGCCAGGTGTCGTAGAATGTGCGGTGCCGCTGGCGAACGTCCCCTGCGGAGAATGCATCGACGTAAGTCGAGTGCCAGTTGGCCTCTCCGGGTATCTGTCGATCTGATCGCTTCCGGTCTTCGTCGGCGCGCGTGACAATGCGATGGTAGCCGTCCTCAAAACTGACATACGCAGCGTCGATCTGGGTTGAGGAGATGAGCACACGATAGAGCGCCTCATTGCTCTCCTTGGTCCGGAAGAAAGACGGTTGCGCGGCCGCCGATTCCGCGAGTAAGCCGAGAACACCGCCGACGCCACGCATCAGGTTCTCGATGCTCTCGACGGTCGCAGCGCGCGATTTTCCGATGTGCTCTTGCAGCAGCGCAATGATCGCTTCGCTGTTCTTCTGGTGATTGAAGCCGAGAATGAAGATCAGGATCGGAATGCTGAGCGATACGAACAGCCCGGCCATCACCATACTTAAACGCAATTGGCGAGAAGCTCGCTTGCCGAGTCTTCGATAAATCGCGACTGCGACGATTACGACCAACAGCAGGACTGCCGCGGGCACGATCGCTTTAAGCCAACCACGAAGCTTGTCCTCAAAGGGCTGGTGGAATGGCGGGTCTGGCAGACGGCCCTTGGGCAGCATCCCGAGGCTCTGATAGATTCGTGCGATCGCATTCCACCGCTCGACCGTCTGACTCCCCAGCTTGATGAGCCCCGGCTGTATCAGGGCCTCGGTTCGAACCGCTTCGAACATCAATGCTTCGCGCGACTTGATAGTGGGATAGTCGCGCAGGATCAATTCGACCGTGCCCTGCTTGTCGGCCAGCGCTTGCTCCCAGCCCTTCAGGCTCGCTGCAAGGAACGACTGGACCATCGCCGGGCTACGGTGCAGCAGCGCTTCGCTGGTGCAGAGATTGTCTCCGTAGAAATCGAATCCGAAGGTCCTCGGCGTGAAGGAACGGAAGGGAACGCCGTGCTGCTCGAATATGAATGGTTCGTTGGTGACGTACGAAACCATTGCATCCGCCTTGCCGTCGAGCAGATCGAGCGGATTGCCCGTATGTTGGACGCGCGGTAGCGCCGCGTAGTCCACGCCCTGCTGCTTGAGCATGGCGGCGAGGTCTTCGCTGCCAGAGGCATCCATCAAACGATGGCCGGTCAATTCCGAGAGGGCGTTGATACGCGTACGGCTCGGCACGAGGATGTTCGCCGCGGAGTGCTGGAAGATCACGCCCAGCACGCTCACCTTGTTCTTTGCGGCTTGGGGCAGGACCACGCCGCTCGCGCAAACGCCGAAATCGGCCTTGCCCGACCCGACGTCTACCATCGCGTCGATAAATGGGCCGCCCTGACGAATCTCAACGTCGAGCCCGGCATCCCGGTAGTAGCCCTGCTCCAGGGCCACGTAGTAACCGGCGAATTGAAATTGATGCAGCCATTTGAGCTGCAGCGAAACCTTTTCCAACGCCTTGGCAGCACCCGGGTCGAACGTAATCGCCCAAACCAACAAGGCGCCTGAGGTCCTCATCGCCCAGCGCGGGAGCAGCCATAAGGCCCGCTTTGAACCCGTGAAAGGACGGGGCGCAGAACGGCGAAAAAACATCAATCCCCGCTCCAGTCTGGGCTGCGCACCAACGCTATGGTGCAGGGGGCTGCGATCGATGTTTGATCTGGGTCAACAGTTCTAAGAGGTGGTGCGCCGCTGGGAGGTTTCCCGGCTGGCGCGAAATCGCTGCCTGTCGCGAGGTCACCCTGTCCCCATTACGGTGTGCGAGGGCTCGACCACTTGGGGCGGCTTCACCGCATCATGGACGGCAACGCCAGCAAGCCGAGCGTAGTTGCGCTTCAATGCCCGCAAAGCCTGCCATTCCACGCATGCTGAAACTTGCGGCCCGCCATGGCGGCTAGACCGACCTTGGGGCTACACCCTGGGGCTACACCAGAGGCCTCTGGCATGTAGTAAGGCCTGATTTACGGGGCTTTCTCGAAGCCGTTTTATTATGGCGGAGAGGGAGGGATTCGAACCCCCGATAGGCTTGCACCTATGCCGCATTTCGAGTGCGGTGCATTCAACCACTCTGCCACCTCTCCTGAAGGCGCCATGGTAGGAGCTGCGGCCCCTGTGGTTGGGGGCGTTAATAGGCGAGGATGGCGGGCCAGACAAGGCGCGAAAGGGGAAAATCCGCTGCCTCTTTTGCCCCAGACCTCGCCACTGGGAGGAACTGCCATGGAGCACCTGACGATCTCCGCCAATGGCGCTAACTTCCACGTGGTCCGTGCCGGACGTGGAAAACCGCTACTTTTGCTGCATGGATGGCCGGAATTCTGGCTGACCTGGGAGCCGGTGATCTCAAGGCTCTCGGACCGTTTCATGCTTGTAGCGCCCGATCTGCGCGGCTTTGGCGACAGCGACAAGCCGGATGGCCCTTACGGGCCTGATAGCCATGCGGCGGACATGCTGGCCCTGATGGACCGGCTCGGCATCGAGCGATTCGGCGTCGTCGGCCACGATGTCGGCGGCGCCGTGATGCAGCCGCTGGCGCGGAAGGCGCCCGAGCGACTCGCCGGACTGTTCTTCTTCGATTTCGTCTATCCCGGCATCGGTCCGCGGATGGCGGCGCCTGATCGGCTCAACCACATCTGGTATCAATCTTTCCAGCAGATGGAGATGGCGCCGCGGCTCATCGGCGCGAGCCGCGAGAGCTGCCGGCTCTATATCGCGCACTTCCTGAAGAATTGGGCACATCGCAAGGACGCCTTCGACGACGTCCTCGACCTCTTCGGCGACACCTACTTCAGGGATGGCAACCTCGCCGGCGGCTTTGCGCATTATCGCGCGTCGCACGCCGGGCGCGTTGCGATGATGAAGGGCGAAGCACTGCCGCTCCCGCCGATCAAGGTGCCGACCTGCGTGCGCTGGGCCGAGCACGATCCGCTGTTTCCCTACGCCTGGACCGACCGGCTGGGAGAAACTTTTGCCGAACTCGATCTCGCGATGTTTCCCGACGTCGGACACTTCCCGCATCGCGAGAATCCGGATCGCGCGGCGACGGAAATCGCAGCGTTCTTTCAGCGCATCGGCTGGAGCTGAGCCGCGGGAGAAGCGGCAAAGAACGGGTGGGACCGCCAGACGCGGTAAACACTGGCGGTCCCGTGCCGCTCATCGAAATGCTGGCCAGGAAGGGCGGCTTCGCAGGCCTGCGTGAGACGACCATTCGACCGTAGCGTGTAGCTGCCGCGTCGCAACGCAATCCGTCCCTTAACCTAACCAGTCAAGGTTACTCTGGAGTCCCGAGGCTCCAGATTCTGGTTTTGCGCGTTTTCTTGACGCGAACCTGCGTCCACTTCGCGTGAAAGCGCCAGCTAGTCGTTCTTGTTGTTTTCCTTGGCCTTTTTCTTCCCGTTTTCCGACCCCTCCTTGCCGGCGTCCCTGTCCTTGTGGCGGTTGGTAAAGCGCGCATTGCCAAGGCCCGTGCCGATGGTGAGCACGCCCCAGCGATCGACATCCTGCATGAACGGCACCTCGGAGAGGCCTTGAACCACGCCGTCATTGTGCATCAGGATCGCGGTGTCGTGCTCGCCGATCGTGGGGATGCCCTCGATCAGACTCGCCGGCAGGTTGAATTTGCTGCTCTCCCAATTCCCCGGCAGATTCTGCGCGCCCTTCTCGATCGAACCGTCCTCGTTGATCACGCCGGGACAGGCAATGCCGATGAAGGGCGCGAGCTTGAAGCCGTCTTTTTCGGCCTCGGCAATCAGCCCCTTCAGCATCTTCGTGAGCCGCTTCACCGCGCCTTCGCGCGTCGGCTCGTCGTCGGCATGACGCCACAGCTCTGATTTCACGACCTTGGCCTTGGACAGATCCTTGCCCTTTTTCCAGACGGTCTCGACCAGACCGCAGCGAATGTTGGTGCCGCCGATGTCGACCGCGAGGATGCTGTCATAGGCCTCGAAAATCCATGACGGCGCCAGATGCAGCGTGCCGATCAGGCCGGCTTCGTCGGGGTGATGCCGGATCGGCACCATGTCGATCTTGAAATCCTCGGCCTTGAGAATGATCTCGGTGCGAGCGATCGCGAGCTCGCCGAGCCGTGAATCGCGAAAGCCGCCGCCGACCACGATGCGCTCGGTCTTGGCCCAGGCCTTCGTCTTCAGGAAGCGGCGCGTGACGTAAGCGAGCTCCTGGGCAAACTCCTCGATCGCGCTGTGCACCACCGCCGAGGCCTCGACGTCGTCGCTGATCAGGATCGAATCCAGCGTCTTCTTGCTGATGTTCTCCGACGGCTCGTCGCCGAACGGATCCTCGCCGGTCTTGCGCAACGGTTTGCGCCAGCGGTCGAGGATTTCGCGGAACGCGCCCTTGCTGGCGCGGTCGCCGAGGAAGCCATCCTCGTCCTTCATCTCGATGTTGAAACTGTCGATGTCGACCGACGGCAGCCGCTCGGCGCCATGATGGGCGATGCCCGTCGTCGTCTTGACCAGTTCGTCCGTTGCCATGGATGCCCTTGCCCGAATGCCAGATCGCGAGGACAACGGTGCGGGAACCCGTTGGTTGCAGGGTCGGCCGAGATTCAGCAGCGGCCGCGAAATTGGCCCAAATCCTTCAAATCCGGGCTCTTTTCGGCAGTTTTCCTTGACTCTTCGCAGCCGGCGGCTATAAGTCCGCACAACCGGCGCGGGGCGTTTCTCGCGCCGCTTGTTTTTGCGTGGGTTTTCAAAGGGATAACTCCCGCCCGCACAAAACTCGCAATAAACCCATAGCGACTGATCAAAAAGCCGGCCCGGACGTACCAGTCTCGAGGCCGGGATTGAACACGGAGAAAAAACGATGTTCGCAGTCATCAAAACCGGCGGCCGGCAGTACCGCGTCGTTCCGGATGATGTCTTGGAAGTAGGCAAGATCGAAGGCGAAGTTGGCACGATTGTGCAGCTGAGCGAGGTCCTGGTGGTTGGCGGCGACACGCCGATCCTGGGTCTGCCGACGGTCGCAGGCGCGTCCGTTGCGGTCGAGGTGCTCGACCACAAGCGCGGACCGAAGGTCATCGCGTTCAAGAAGCGCCGCCGCAAGAATTCGCGCCGCAAGCGGGGCTACCGCGACGAGATCACGGTGCTGCGCGTCAGCGAGATCCTGACGGACAATGCGAAGCCGACCAAGGGCCCGCGTCCGAAGAAGGAAAAGGTTGCGAAAGAAGCTGCCGAGTAACGAAAACCGATCACGCCAATTCACGAATTGATGCGTGCGACGTTTTGAAATGATTCCGTCAAGGAATTGACCTAGAAATACGCAGGATTTCGGAGACGAGCCATGGCTCACAAAAAAGCAGGCGGTTCATCGCGTAACGGTCGCGATTCCAAGGGTAAGCGCCTTGGCGTCAAGGTGTTCGGCGGGGAGCGCGTGATTCCCGGCAACATCATTGCGCGTCAGCGCGGCACCACCTGGCATCCCGGCCTCAATGTCGGCATGGGCACGGACCACACGCTGTTCGCCAAGATCGAGGGTCGTGTTGAATTCCAGGCCAAAGCCAACGGCCGCACCTTTGTAGCGGTACTCCCGCTTGCAGAGGCTGCTGAATAGACGGTGGATCTTATTTGGAGTCCGCCGGGTCCTTGACCGAACCGGCGGAGTCCAGAGATCAAAAGAGATCGAAGGCTCCAGGGGAGGCAGGGAAACCGGCCTCCCCTTTTGTTTGTCGTGTTCACTTTTCCCTTAGTGACTTTGACGGAGCCGGACATGTTGCAGGATTTCTCGAGCGTGACCTTGCAGGAGGCGAGACCCAGCGTCGTCGCCACCGAGCGGCTGACCTTGCGGCGGCCGACCCTCGCCGACGTCAGGACCATCGCCCGCCTCGCCAACGACCGCCGCGTCGCTGAAAACACCCGCCGCCTCCCCCATCCCTATTCGCAGGACGACGCCGTCGAATTCATCCGCGCCACCGCCGCGCTCGGCAGCGAGACCGCGTTCCTGATCGAGCATGACAGCGGACCGGTCGGCATGGTCGGCATCGACCGCTCCACGCCTGACAATGCCGAGCTCGGCTACTGGCTCGGCGTCGAGCATTGGGGCCGGGGTTTTGCCACCGAGGCCGCGCGCGGCGCGATCGACTTCTTCTTCGAGGAGTTCGAGGACGACCATCTCCATGCGGGTGCGCGCGTCACCAATCCAGCCTCGCGCAACGTGCTGGAGAAGTGCGGCTTCCAGTGGAGCGGCGTGCAGCTGCATCGCTTCCTTGCCTTGGGCTCGTCGACACCGGTGGACTGTTTCCGCCTGTCGCGCGGCGTGTGGTCGTCGCTGAAGAGCTGGAGCAGCGCGCGACGGATGAGGTAGGCAGTCTCTGCTGTCGTCCCGGCGAAGGCCGGGACCCATAACCACGAATGTTCGTGGCGCGAAGATTCCCACTCCGAGTCTTCGCCAAACTGCTCCCTGGGGTATGGGTCCGGGCCTTCGCCGGGACGACGAGAAGCTACACCGGCGGATTGACCTCTTCACTGGGGCGGCCGAGATCGCGCTCTCGCAGATAGATGTAGAACCCGGCGCCGATGATGATCGCGGCGCCGATGATGGTGGCAATGGACGGCACGTCGCCGAACACGACGAAGCCGAAGATCACCGCCCAGACGATCATCGAATATTGGTAGGGCACCACCACGCTCGCCGGCGCAAGCTTCAGCGACCGGTTGACGCAGAACAGCGCCGTGACCGAGATGCATCCGGCCAATGCGAAGAACACCAGGCTGCCGGGGGTCGGGGGCACCCAGTGGAACGCCGACAGCACCGCGCCGAGCGAAAACGTGCCGATGAACTGCGAGGATGCCATCACGATATCGGGCGTCTTGCGCAGGCTGCGGGTGATCAGCATCAAGGTTGCGAAAGAGAGGCTGCCGCCAAGCGCGATCAGCGCGGGCAGGCTCACCGTCTGCGCCGACGGCCGCAGCGCGATCAGCACGCCGCAAAAGCCGATCAAAATCGCGGTCCAGCGCCGCCAGCCGACCTTTTCGCCCAGAAAGATCGCCGACATCGCAGTTACGAAGATGGGCCCGGCGAGATAATAGGTGATGACGTCGGCGAGCGGCAGATAGACGGTCGCGAGGAAGAACGCCGCCACTTCCAGCGTCGACAGCACGACGCGAAACAGCTGCAGGCGCGGCCGCTCCAGGTGCAGGAACTGGTGACGCTGCTTCCAGATCAGCGGCGACAGCAACAGCAGCGCCGCGCAGGCGCGCAGGAATAGCAATTGCCCGACCGAATACGTCCCGACCAGGAACTTGCCCATGGCGTCGCCGAACGAGAACATGAAGATCGACAGCACCATGAGGGCGATGCCGGCCAGCCGCGCCGAGCGGTCGTCATAGGCGGAAAGATTTTTGAAGAGAGACATCGAGCGCCGTTTTAATGAAGCGGGCCGTCGCGACAAGCCCGCGCAAGCCGAATTGAACGGATTGTCGCACCCTTCGCGCCGCGGTAGCGATAAGCATCTCACTTATGAAAGAGCTTTGGCATGACCGACTTCGACCCGGCCCAGCATCGCATGATCAGCGCGCAACGCTGGTTTGAGGATTTCGTGGTCGGCGAGCGCTTCGTGCTGCCAAGCCGGACCCAGACCACGGCCGTGTTCGCGGCGTTCCAGACCGCAAGCGGCGACACCCATCCGGTGCACTATGACGTGGAGTATTGCCGCAGCCGCGGCATGCCGCATCTGCTGGCCCACGGCTTTCAGACGCTGATCCACACCGCGCCCGGAGCGGGCCTGTTTCCATTCCTGGTCGAGGAGTCCCTGATCGGCTTCCTCGAGCAGTCGAGCCGCTTCCTCAAGCCCGTGTACGCCGACGACACCATCTATCCCGCGCTCGAGGTCACAGAGCTCGCGCCGGGCCGCACGACCGGCGCGGTGACGCTTCGGAGCACCGTGTTCAACCAGCGCAAGGAGCTGGTGCTTGAAGGTACGCAGAAATTCCTGATCCGGCGCCGGCCGGCTGGTTAAGCAAGGGGCCAAAATCGCGGAATTTCGGCCGATCTGCGGATAAGTCCGGGTTGCCGGGCGTGTCCGGCTGGCCTACCTATGGCCGATGAAATTCCTCGACGAAGCAAAGGTCTATATCCGCTCCGGTGACGGCGGGAACGGCTGCGTGGCGTTCCGCCGCGAGAAGTTCATCGAATTCGGCGGTCCCTCCGGCGGCAATGGCGGCCGCGGCGGCAATGTCATCCTCGAGGTCGCCGACGGCCTCAACACGCTGATCGACTACCGCTACCAGCAGCACTTCAAGGCCCAGAAGGGCGAGAACGGCATGGGCTCGGACCGCCACGGCGCCAACGGCAAGAACATCGTGCTGAAGGTGCCCATGGGCACGCAGATCTTCGACGAGGACCGCGAGACGCTGATCCACGACTTCACCAAGGT
>Ga0310811_10009597_pt1 | contig 12500 bp, 19 predicted proteins | sample YCmetagenome_FD_207642 | JGI IMG/M metagenome (GOLD analysis project Ga0310811, IMG submission 207642) | Soil microbial communities from experimental microcosm in Duke University, North Carolina, United States - YC | ecosystem: Engineered > Artificial ecosystem > Soil microcosm > Unclassified ... | reverse complement strand
AAAAAATGAACTGGAGCGAACCCAAGAGTAACAGCAGCCAGGCCGATAGAGGCAGAGACGGCAGAACCTGCCGACGAACCACACGGGTCGGCGTTTGGGTAATATGCATTCGTGCATTGTCCTCCACGTCCTGACCATCCAGAGGCAATGTTTCCACGGAAGTGCGCCCACTCGGACAGGTTTGCCTTACCTGCAGTAGCATGCTGTGTTAGAGTCTGATGTTATACCGTGCCTTCAGAAACGTTACCGAGAATAATGGCTCCTGCCTTGCGTAACCGCTTCACTACACCTGCATCACTCGGAACCACGGACTTCAATAAGCTATATGATCCCGCAGTTGTGTTCATTCCTTGATGTGTTGCCATAACCATTGGGTTTCCACTCCAAAACGTTGAAACACACCTTCAAATGCTACAGTCGCGATATTGTCCTTCACAAGCACTGGGATCCCATGGAGCGCACTTCGTGGCCCATAAGTGAGCCGCTCATAATCCAGTACCGCAGCTTCCTGCAGCGCAGACGGATTGGTTTCAATCACAGCGCGAAGCATCGGCCCTTGCAGATTGACTTCTTCGATGCGGGCAAAATACGCCTGTAAAATCAAGATGCACAACCATATCCATAACTGCATTAGTAATACTGTAGGCGATTTATGATACGCAAGACTACTGCATGCTTACAGACCTTGATGAGGTCAACACTCGTAAATTGCCCTGAGGTGAGGCCTGCTTGAAGCTCAATCACAGATGCCTCGTAGAGATCAGGTAGAGGGGTTGTGATTGATGCAGAAACCACCCCTTGGGAGACGTATAAGGACTGGCTAAGCGCTAGCCATGCCCAAAAGAGGGCAAGTAGTTTTGCGCCCATTTTTGCGTGTAAAGGGGGATGTCAGAAGGCGGAAGATCAACACCTAGCGATAAGTAGGCGACAAGATGAGCTTGGTTCAAGTACCCCTCAGCGAAACATTTCCCAGAGGTCACTTGAGCGATAATGGTGATAAGGCAGACATCGAGGCAAGGTTGACTTCTCCCACGACTGAGTGGACCTGCCAGTGCATGTGGATCTTGTCAGACATTCAAATTTAGCAGAGATAGCAATTGTTGATCATACAAACCAGGGGGATAGTGTCTCGACATCTCATTCTTTGGCTTGGTGCCAATGAAAGGCTTCTTTGCATAGGTCGACGTCGAGCTTTACATCAACACTAGGTCACGTCTGCACGCTGTCACAAAGTAGCTGATTGATAAGCATAACTGAAAACCAACGTTTCCTATCAACCTTTAAATACACATGCATTATCATGTAGATTACCTTGCGGAGCAAGTCATGTTGGTGGTAGACTCATGACCAGCCCTCTATGAGGCAAACCGTCGAATCAGGATCACTTCACGCGTTACAGAAAATTATCAGTCACCTGACATCAACATCATGCTGGGCAATCATGCGATACATAGTTATATATAAGTATTTTTCCAACTTTTTTGTGTAGTCGGGACTCGGTATGATTTCTATGCGCGGTTTCTATGTTGAGAGCGCTGACTGGAACTTCGAGTGTGAAAAAACCCTCTTCTAGTATACATAATAAACATGGAAAGTTCATGTGGCTGTGCTGACAGGGACAAGTCTGCACTTCAAGGCAAAATTCGACACCGTTAGACAGCTTAATGGTCTACACCCGGACACTCAGGAAAACATCTGGTTCGAAGTATGCTACTACCATAATGTACCTGAGGCCACAAAGAATGAACTAGACCCCCTCCTCGTCATCCTCATCGCCAGAGACTTCTGCATTCTCTTGACCTGCTTTGGCCATGAGCTGTGCGAGATCCTGCTCTTCCGTCTCAGAGACAGCTTTTGGCTGAAAGGAAATTTGTCAAGGGAGTCAGAATATAGATTACGTATAGTAGAAAATTGCACTGCACCTTCATCTTTACAACTAAGTTTCCACCTTGACCCTCAATCGTGCCCAGAATCGATTCGATTGCACGTTCTAAACGATCAACAGCAGCGTACTACAAATTCGCTCAGCCAGATTTGTAATCGAGAACGATAAAAACAGACCTTGTCTGTTGCGTTTGTACTGAGAACGTAAAGCGGAGGGGCTACAAGCTTGGCTTTGATTGGCACCGTCTCGTTGCTTTGTGCTTCACCTGCCCTCAGAGCCTTTTTGATGGCGTCGATGCCGGCAGGGGTGTAGCATGTGAGCTCAATATCAGCGCGCAGCTTGATAGGCTGGGGTGTCAATCGCCGTGCAATGGTGCCCATAAGGATAGAGGTGGCTGCTGATGAGACAGGGTTTGGAATGGAGGAAAATACAGTTTCTTGCTCGCTGGTCTCATCAGTCCCGCAGGAGGTAAAAAAAGGGTACTGGGACGCACGTCAACGCAAGCTTAAACGCATCATATGTGTGGCCATATTTATGACCAAGTGGCCATGCCACTTGCTCGTACAATTTCTCCAACCTTTCTTCCTCATTCGACCCGTCGTGCGGCACGGCGGCCTCTTCAGCAGCCATGGCAGCTGCAGCCTCTTCAGGATTGTCCTTCTTCGCCGCACGCCTAGACTTTTTCGTCTCTTTCTCCACCGCTTCGTCCTCGGGGGAAATAGCAGCGTCTGCATCCATCGATGGCAGCTTCGACGCAACATGCCGCATAATCGATGCGACAGCTTTTGACTTCATGTACCGTTCTTCACACTTGATGATGTCCTCGGGGGAGACACGACGTTTTGATAGATCGATGTAACCTATGTGCATGAATTATACTAAGCTTTTTGAGGATAGCTAGGCTGAAAGATCGGCATACCTTTTTCCCTGTCCACACGAAGTACCACTACGACTTCATTACGGCCAACACGGATGAGCTTTTGTATTGATCTGATACGTCTACGGGAAAGCTCTGAAAGAAGAATCATTCCCTCGATGTTGTCATATTCGAGCTTATGTTACATGGATGGATCAGGATGACAATGAATAGGGTACGGGTGAATGGTGCGAACCAGTTTGACATAAGCACCCATTTCCGCAATCTGGCGGACTTGGACCATGACGAGCTCGTCGACTTCTGGATATCTCTGTTCATAATACCGCATGGCAAGTGTGGGCAGTCAAGGAAACTTTCGAGAAACGCAACTAAGTATGCAGCTGAGGATGTGCAGCCGATAAGTCTGAGATTATCGTGCTTTCCAAAACGGTTTGCACCGGAAATTACCAAAAACATGCTGGTGACTCGGTGCACGTGCACTCGTCAGATGGGTTAACTATGTAAGTACATTGGTACTATCACAAAGTAGAGCTACACTGCACCATCATACCCTCAAGTAATGGCTTAATTATGAGAGTAAGATGAGCCACCATAATAGAAATAGTGAATAAAAAGACACTCACTGTACTTTGGACCTCCACTTCCCTCAGGAACTGTCCATGTAATATCCTGTGTGGGGACCTTGATATCACATAACTTGCAGTGGATACAGTTCTGCGATAACCAACGTAAGACATAGCACGGGGTTCGAAAATGAGATGCACCTGAGAGTTTATTACTAGTTTATGTCCATTCCACCCATCTGCTGCAGTCTCGTCTTCAACATATTCGTAAACGCCAGCAGGGCAAGCCCGTTGCAATAATCCAGCATACTCGCTCATGTTGCGCTGCACGTGCAACTTTCGGAGGGCGGTGTCTTCAATGCCGTCTTTGCGCACACGTAGATGTACAGGCTGGTCTTCTGCATGGTTTGTGCCGGTTAAAGTCAACGAAGTCAACAAATCTGTCGACAACGGGGGCTGCGGGGGAGGATAGTTGATGGGATGGAATCGGTATGCGGGCTGAGTATGCTGTGCATCCGTCAATCTTGCTCGATTGCGGAAAGTCCAAGGAGTGCGTCCTTTAAGAAGGAGAGAATCGACGCCAGAGTACATGATACCTCCCCAAATACCCAAGGGAGTATGGAAGCTTTCACGTAGATTACGAACCTCGTTGAGGTCTGACCAAACCCAACTATTCTTCAGTGCAGTTTCGTACTGCGACATATCTGCAGGTCCACTGCCAGAGTCCTGAGATAGAATTGCTGCTGCTGCTTCGGCAGCTAACATACCGCTCTTCATCGCATTATGGGTGCCTTTAATTTTTGCGATATTGACGAAACCAGCCGAGCAACCAACCAGGGCACCACCGGGGAAATAAAGCTGAGGTACAGATTGAAGGCCGCCTTCGTTGAGCGAACGTGCACCATATGCTATCCTTGTGGAGTTCCCAGACAGAAGCTGCGCGAAATATGGATGGTGTTTCATGCGCTTGAATGGGATATCAGAGTGACATTTACAACAATTAAAAAGAACATACCTGAAATTCTTTATAAGGACTCAGATATGGGTTGGCATAGTCGAGTCCGATTACAAGGCCTAGGCTGACGAGCCCATCAGCCATATGGTAAACCCACCCACCGCCGTACGTCCTGAAGTCAAGGGGCCAGCCCATGGTATGAACGACTTCACCAGGTCGATATTGGGTTGGATCCACGCGCCACACTTCTTTGAGGCCAATGCCATATGTTTGTGGATCGGAATTTTGGCGAAGATCAAATTTTCGAATGAGTTCCTTGGCGATAGAGCCGTGTGCGCCTTCCGCAATGAGGGTGACCTTGGCACGAAATTCCATTCCGGGCTCAAAGGACTCCTTCATGCATCCCAGTCTGTCCAGACCAACTTCATTTGTCCTGACACCAGCAACGCTCCCATCATCTGCGTAAACCACGCCCGCGCCGGCGAACCCAGGGTAAACCTCAACACCCATTTCCTCCGCGATGTTCCCGAGCCACGCAGTGAAACGAGAGAGCGAGACGATGTAATTGCCTTGGTTTGACATTTGAGGGGGATGGGGTATAGGTATCGAGAGCGACTTTGTGAGGAACCGCATGTGAGAGGACGTTGCTGACTGCGTGAGGGGGTGGTCATCGCGGAGGGTCCAATCTGGCAAGAGTTCATCGAGTGCTCGAGGCTCGATAACAGCTCCGGAGAGAATATGGGAGCCTGGAACGAGTTACATTTACACGGGAAAGTTCAGTGCTCGGAGTACGCACCTACTTCAGCACCCTTTTCCAGTACAACAACCCTGAATTCTTTTCCAAGTTTCTGTTCCAACTGCTTTAGTCGAATCGCGGTGCTAAGGCCGGCAGGGCCAGCTCCGACGATGCAAACATCCACATCTTCCGAGACACGTTCAACAGTGGATGGGTCAAACAATTGCCTGTTGATACGGGAAGATGAATGGAGCAAGCGATTGAAATTAAATATCCTTGGACGAAGGACTGTGCGGGTCAGCATTCAGCACTACCTGAGATCAACTCGATGTCTGCGATGACCAGTGACCTAGTGATGGCAACAAACTTCGATCTCAAAAAGGCAAAACCGGCGGGTTGGTCCTAGCTGGCAGCGGTGGCGTCACACCTAACCCATAGTTGGACTTCCAACTACTACTATTCGCAAGTTCATCCTGCCAATAGCTTACTGGCTAAGCACAAGAATGACCGGCTTCTCTGCTCTGACCTTCGCTGAAGATTCCCTTGATGATGAATCCCGGTGGATAGGAAGAGCTAGGATTTTGGGACCCCCGTTGACACGTCTCCCCATTCTTACTATTGGGCTTTTGGGAGTGCAGGTCTTGTGGTCCGTTGAGATGTCATATGGTGAATGGTTAGCCTACCCCCTCGCTAGATGGTTATTCAATGCTACTGCACATCACAAGCTTCCCCCTACTTGTTGTCCCTCGGTCTGTCAAAACCACTAATGGCAGTGGTCTTCCTTGCCGGCCCCCTCTCTGGCCTCATTGTCCAGCCCTTGATAGGTACCTCTCATCCACTTCCTATATTACAGTCCACTCAGCGTCTCTTTAGGCGTGCTAGCAGATAATTCAAAGTCACGCTTTGGCAGACGACGACCTTTAATCGGTATTGGTGCAGCATTGTGTTGTATTGCGACCCTTCTTTTCGGATACACTCGTCCATTTGCTGCTTTTTTTACAACGTCAGGATCGTCCTCAGTGCGTGCACTCTTCGCTACAACTGACAAACCATACTGAATTTGTCAGCATGATTCACTTACCGTATGGCTTGCTATCCTATCGATATATTGCATAGATTTTTCCATTAACGCAGGTTTGTCCTCACAAACGCTGTATATTGCAAGATGAAACCAAAATATATTTGCAGTGCAAGCTCTGGATCGCGCTCTTTTGGTTGACACCCTGCCCCCATCAGATCAGCCCAGTGGTAATGCATGGGCCGCTCGAATGCTGGCCATTGGCAGTGTACTTGGATTCTTCGTGTAAGCTTAAATTAGGTAGATTTGTGGCCTTGGGCACTCATAGTTTATCAGAGGAGAAATAGATCTTCCTCGATGGCTACCTTTCCTTGGCCGTGCTCAACTGGAAGATTTAGCAGTCATTGCGGCTCTGTTACTTGTATTCACTCATTTGTTGTCCTCCATTTGCGTCAAAGAGAGGATACTTGTTGCAACCGAGTGCGTCATCTCAATGTTTACCACGTGTTTGTCTCACTCGGCCATAGCTCCCGCGACAAGGGCTTGAAGAAAGAAATATACGATATATGGAATACTCTAACAAGATTACCTCGAGTAATAAGACAGATTGTACGTAGCGTATACTCTCACCCCTCCATGTTTGTTGACCTATTTTAAAGTGTTACATCCAATTTTTGTGCGTTAGTGCCGAACAACGTTGTATTTTTCTGACGACCCTAGTAGTGCATGGCTAGCTTGGTTCCCTGTTTTATTCTATACCACTGTGTATATTGGAGAACTGCATAAACGGGTTTCCCCTCCCCCAGCAGACGATATTTCAGCTATCACATTAGAAGAGGAGGCTACACGTCTTGGCGCGCGTGCACTATTCTACAGCGCGGTGGTGTCTCTCGCAGCAAACATCATCATGCCTTTCTTCGTCGTCCGTGCTAAAGAAGTCGCTACATTGACTCCTCTTCAACCGAAGAAGCCGTGGTTGGAACGTGTTCAGGTTCACCTGGCTACACTGTGGGCATTCTCTCTCTTCATATTCACGTTCTGCATGGCTGCCACATTGTGAGTCTCTACGCGTCAAAGAAAACGATGGTTTTGATGACAGTTTGACCTATCAAGCGTTGTATCAAGCGTTGGCGGTGCTACTTTCATCATGTCAGTGACCGGATTTTGTTGGGCCATAGCACAGTGGGCCCCATTCGCGCTGGTACGTCATCATCCAAACCCTGAATGTCGCCCTACCATTATCTGATTCCATACTATTCTCAGCTCGCGGAAGCAATATTGTCCCATCCTGCAACTGATGAAGAGACGGCTTCGATATATCTCGAGGACACGCGCTCGAATCTAAGATCCAGGATGAACGATGATGAGCAAGATGCCGATGAAACTCAGCATCTCGTCGATTCTGACCTGGAAAACCTGACATACTCGAGACCTGCGTCGCCGGAACATGATGATGGCGGCTATCCTAGGATAATGATAAATCACGAAGCACGAGTCAGCCAAATAGATATAAATGTCTCGTCGACTGAAATTTCTCAAGATGCATCGCCTCATAGGCTTAAAAAGAATCTCAATGGCTTAAGCTCACAGGCTGGTGCCATTCTCGTCAGTGCTTCAGATTCTTGTCCCTGTCAGATCTAATCAACGTCACCAGGGCATTCATAATATGTTCATCGTCGTACCCCAATTTCTTGTCACTGGTCTGTCGTCGATCATCTTCGCAATATTTGATCCCCAGAAATCTGTCCTACACGGTCATCATCCGGGAAATGCTATACCTGTCGATGATACGATCACTACGTCAGGCGATGTCATGCGACAAATTTTAGATCCAGACGAGGATCTCTCCGCAAAAACAGGTCCCAATTCAGTCGCCATAATCTTTCGGTGGGTGCCAATGCTGTCTTGTATGGTAGCGAAGTGGCTGACCAGAGTTAAATCAGGTTGGGAGGCGTGGCCGCGGCCGTAGCTTTCGTCCTGTGCTGGCGCCTAGCTAGGGAATTGAAACGCACATGAACCTGATTGCTTTCCTGGTCACCAGGGTACTTCCAATGTTGAACTATAGTTATACATATATGTTTTGATGCTTTCCGGAAGAATGCCAGAGTCTCAAAAAACAGTCCCGTCGCTCTCTATCTCGATGGGCGGCCCGCCGGTTAAGGGCCGGAGCTGCTTGGCGATTTCTCTCCCTCCTTTCCACGTTGCGCTTTCTAATACTTGGGCAAGGGTTAGATCACAAGAGTTCACACCAGCTTGACGTCGGATGCCGTCGGCGATGCGATCCCTGCCCAGGAACTTCAGTAGACTTTTGGAACGGCTCCACTGATGACTCACAGTTCAATCACTGTCATCGCCCGCCATTCAACTACAGCGCCGTGTGATGGTGGAAGACATGGAACATCGCTAGTGTTTGCGAGCGCCTTCAGGCCGGGTTTCAGGGTAAGAACGCCGAGGTCAATCAACAAACCTCCTAGATCAAACGTCAATGGCAGCGTCACACTGGGATATATCATATGTACCGTTTCTATACTCTGGAAGACCAGTCATGTCCTCAATACCGTCAAATCTCCACTTGAGAATCTTCTCCATGGGCTCAATCAGACTATATGTGATCCATCCCGTTAGTTTGTGGAATGGTACGAAGTCGTCTCCCTCAGCTTGTCCATCTGTGGCGAGTATAGAACACGGCCACACATCTCCAAGCTGCACTCCACCGATGGAATACCTTGCAGGCCAAATCGGAGCCAAACCCTCAAGCAAAACTCCCCACAGCGATGAGACATGGACACGCAGGGATGAACCATCGAGCTTCGATTCAGATTCTAGGAAGTCTGAATATCAGAAGCGATAAACCGCCTGATCAAGAAGTGAACGATGGGTAATACCAATGATATTTCCGGGTCTAGCATCGGAACCAAAAAAGCGAGGGTTAGACTCCAATGCAGTCTTGAGATTGACCAAAAGCGAGGTTCGGCCAGACAGACCAACCATCGGATTGGCATCGCTAACTTGCATAGCGGTGGCGATTCTTGATTCATTGATCTGAGACAATCCCTGCGCTTTAGGTAGAAAATCAGATGAGAACACCTGACACGGAGGGTATCCCCCTTACCATCGACGCGATGAGGCTGAGCTGTAGGAGATCCTGAAAAAAAACCTTGGTCGAACATATGTACAGTTGCAACCGCTAGCCCTTCCGAACGACTGTAGCTTTCCCCATCCGACTCGTTATATGACCATTGGTTGCCAGCCCCAGCATCCAGTAGGACAGAAACAAGGAATAAATCAATCAACCTCTTGCATTTTTCTTTCTCGCTGACTGGTGACCCTCGTTCTTCATCCCACTTCGCCATCAAAGGCGCTATGCGCGATTTTCCCGCATCTAGATGCCTCCATCTCCCATGCGGTGGGATCTAGTGGTGTAATTCTAACACTGGCCGTCCGATCATCAGAAATACAAATCCTTACAGACGCAAAGTCAACACCGCCATCAGCTGCGGGAAAGTCCCTCTGAAACATGTGTCAGCCATGAGTAATGACTGGAAGTCAACTCGAGGTAGAACCTTCATGATTTCAAGGCAGTAATTCACAACGGACGATTCATGATCTGGGCTATAATCAAAATACTCCAACTTTCCCCGTTGCGCCATGGCATGTACAGTTGAGCATCGTTCTCTGATAGCAGGGAGGGTACGAAGATATGCTGCCTGCAAAGATGGACCAGAGAACGCGGTTAGGCTCATGGTTTGGATTAACCGTACGGCGTATCATAATCTAATACTTATCAAGTCCAAATAGAGAAGCTACACAACATACCATAACACTGCCAGCCACATCCTTTGGATCCAAGCCCTTGTATGATTCAATCAAGAAGATTGTTCTTCCATGCATATAAATATAGTCTTTCTAGGGGAGACTACTATAAGTGATCGACCCCTTTGCCTTTGCAAACGCCTTACTCGTGACGACATTCAATCAAAACAAAGGCGTAACTCCGTTAGATTCAAGCACGCCGATTCAGGTTCCCGCGAAGCTGGTACTCTACACCGCTCTTCGAGGCTATACTCTTCTGAGTCTCCTCGTGGGACTATGGATGCCTGCAAACGTGATATTCGGGAAGTGAAAGAAGACATTTCAATATGAGTATTGATGACCACATAGCTAGCTGGCCGTCAGGCTTCAGCAACCGGGAAGACCATTACAAAGTATAATTAAATACAGGTATGAGAAAGGCCCTTGACCTGAGAGGTAAGATGTGCCTAATGCTTAACTCAATCAAAAATAATGGTAGTTACGAACATCAATCCAAGATCGGATTGCGAATACAAAGTGATTGGACAGAAAACTGTGATCAGCATGGCGGGGTGAAGGCCCTTTTGGTAGCTGTGACAATACACAGCGGGTCCGATCTTTTATGCGTTTGGTCTAGCACAATGGAAACACATTGGATTTCCATTTCGCACGACGAAAGTTTGGGCTCTGCCCATGCTGGTGTGGGATAAAATTATAGTCAGTCATTAGATTTCTACATATTAAGGTGCAACGAACTATTGAACACATGTGCTAGGGCAAATTGAACAGCCTCGTGGATGTGCAGCACTGTATCGACATTGAGAGGATTGACAATCCACCTTTCAGTTGTTGTCAGTAACTTCAAAGTGCAAATCCAATACCACTGTATTGAGCTATGAGCTAACCTTTGCATCCCCGATGGGCTCTTCGTGACCGCAACCGTGTTTAGCGCACTGAACCTGACGGTAACACATGTTAACTGTAATGCAAGTCAGTCGCGCCAGAAGAAAGCGTTTGAATCGCTCTCACATGAGAGACTTCTAGCGGGAGGTGGGATCGTTAAGCTGAAGACACTCTGTTCGTGACCCTTTAAATCCTGCCACTGCAGGTCCCCCATCATACACATGCAATAAGAGACTACCAGGGGAAAAAAATTATTCTCGTGGGGCTAGACAACGACTGCGGGGTTAAGTGATGTTAAAGTCAATGCGGGGTACGGGATTGCGAAGTTGGGGCATTAAACTTTGACACGCCGAGCCTTGCATCAAGAAGCACGTCAAAGGCGAGCACATGATGCGAAGACATATGAATCTTATCTGGAGCAGCATGGCTGACCCACATCTGAGATTGAACTGATGAAACGCAATGAGGATCGCGGGTCCAAGGGAAGAATCGAGATCTTGATTCAGATTACTTGGGCGTTAAGCTAGTAGCAGTGAAAGGTAACCGTCATAGGTTTGAATGCTTCTACGATGAGCTCTTCAGCTGTCAAATGTAGCACCGTGGAAATGCCGGTGGTCGTGCGCCATCGTGGTCATCCTAAATTGTGTTAAGTGTCTGTCCATGATGCAAACTTTTACGTATGTAAGCTCACCGCGCCTGATTTGCGCCTGATTTGAAGCAGCGTACCAGCAAATTAATTGGCTCCGGAGGACGAGAGGACTCCTGATCGCTTCCTCACAGCAAAACACCGCACACCCGTGATGGGATTTAAAAGCATTGCGTTGCCATTCAGGCATGTTCTGTCAAGCGACCTGCAGTCCGAAATGCACGTTACGAATGATGATTTAATGCCAGACGGACACGTAGCAGCATGAAGCAAAGCATGGCCAACTAGAAAAAGGAAATTCGTGAAATTTGGCTAGAATGCATCTCGGGGGCAGAAAAGATCAAAGATCATATCTAAGTACTTCAAGCCGCTGCAAAACGTACTTCCGTGAAACTGTCTTTCGCCAAATTTACTGAAGAGTGATTCCGCGCCTTTCACCTTCCCTGTGTTTCCAGAAGGCATGAAGTCGCCAATCACCTTCAATTCTCCTGGGTGATATGTACCTCCCATTGTGATTTGGCTCTAATGAACGGTCCAAATACCAAAGTTCAGTGATTCCTACATGAACCAGATAGTCCGCCACATCCAGATAATACTGCCCAACAGTCTGCGGTCCGTGACTGTCATCAGATAAAGCGAATCGACCAGCTTTCTCCTGAATAAGCTAGGCACAGTAAGAAAGTAACGATTGATACAGCATGATATTTGTAACTGACCGCTACCACATCTTTCCCAGGGTACGGCGAGGTCCATCCCTCCTTCTTGAACGCGGCAGCATTAATTTCAAAAAGTGCGCCGTACCGCGTAGCTTCCTCGATGTTCCTGATTAGCTTGCCCCAGGCGATGGGGTACTGCCTAAGATCGAGGGAAGGGGTGTAGAGTCTGCACAAATCGAGATGGCCAACGATCTCTGGCTGAAACTGCCGTATCAATTGATGCTGTGCATCTAAGTATGTAGACAGAAAGCGTTCCATTTGATCGTTTCCGAGAACATAAACTCCCTCTTCACTTGGAAAGTTGGCCAAAGCCTTTTCGTATGTGATACGATCAAAGTCGATGGGGATAGTGCTGACATGATGGACGGATCCAACGATATAATCGATGCGTCTCTCGTTATCCTTTAGG
>Ga0310811_10009596_pt1 | contig 12500 bp, 17 predicted proteins | sample YCmetagenome_FD_207642 | JGI IMG/M metagenome (GOLD analysis project Ga0310811, IMG submission 207642) | Soil microbial communities from experimental microcosm in Duke University, North Carolina, United States - YC | ecosystem: Engineered > Artificial ecosystem > Soil microcosm > Unclassified ... | reverse complement strand
CATTACGGAGCGCTTACCCACAAGATTATCCACAGACGTGTTGAAAACTGCTGAGGTGAATCACTTAGTCGCGCGCAAAATAAAAGCCGCCCTCGCGGACGGCTCTCTAAACAAATCTACGCAGGATTATCCCGCAACTTCTTCCAACAGCTTTTGATCGATGTCGAAATTCGAATGCACATTCTGTACATCGTCGTGCTCTTCGAGCGCTTCCATCAAGCGAATCATCGTCGACGCGGCGGCTCCTTCGAGCTTGATGTAGTTCTGCGGAATCATCGCCACACTCGATGACGCCGGAGTAATGCCCGCCTTCTTCACCGCTTCCAGAACATCTTCGTAAGCTGACGGTGCAGTCAAAATTTCCCAGCTGTCTCCGTCGTCCCTCAGGTCTTCGCCGCCCGCTTCCAGAACGATGTTCATCAAATCGTCTTCTTTAGCGGCCGCCTTCGGAATCACGATGTCGCCCTTCTTGTGGAACATCCAGGCCACAGCACCAGCCTCGGCCATGTTCCCACCGTTTTTGCCAAAGACGTGACGAATCTCGCTAACCGTCCGATTCCGATTGTCCGTATTGATGTCAGCCAGAACTGCCGCACCTCCCGGCCCGTATCCTTCCAGCGTGAACTCTTCATAGGTCGCGCCCGGCAATTCCCCGGTACCGCGCTGGATCGCGCGCTTGATGTTGTCGGCCGGCATGTTTTCGGCCTTGGCCGCTGCAACTGCGGTCCGCAAGCGGGGATTGGCGTCCGCATCGCCTCCGCCGTTTTTCGCTGCGATCGTGATTTCTTTGATCAGGCGCGTGAAGATCTTGCCGCGCTTGGCATCGAGCGCGCCTTTTTTGTGCTTAATTGTGGCCCATTTTGAGTGGCCGGACATAGGAATACCTCGGTCTAGGAAACTTGAATTGCGCTATGAAGTAACAGGATTCGCCCAGCGGAGATCATTTGAGAGCCTCGCAACGCACACAGGCGAACAAAAATTATAGCACGCTGATACTTCAGCCCCACCGAATGTCACCACCTGACCCACATGTCAAAGGCTACTAACGCCTGTTAACAACAGTTTGCTCCTGCAATTCTCTTGCACGCGCCGAACATCTCCGCTTTCCAATGCTCCTCCGCACGCTCAATCTCCGGTTGTTTCACTTTCAATGCATCCGGAGACCAAAGTTTTCGGACTTCTCCTACGGGCAAGGAATCAGTTTCGCTCTCAATAGCGATGATGAGGGTGCGGTCGGCCTCGTTCGCGATAGCATCCGTGTGTGCCAGTGAGACGAGTTCTCTAACTGCCTCCAAGATTGTGGTGCGGCCGTCTAAAACAGCTTGCGCAACTTCTCTCGCCTTTTGTGGTTCCCATTCTGAAGCCCGTCGATCCATTCACGAAGTATAGTGCCGCAGGCCGGTGGCTCACTCAAGCCCGGTTTTGGCTTGAGTGGGGCAGTTCGACCGTGGCGCACAACTTTCCTTCCGCGCGTTCGCGTCGCCGTGCCGTCCACTCCGATTCGATTTCTACTCTTCCTTCCACTCCCATCGCGCAGTGGCAAAAACTGCTCCACTCCTAATCCTCGGGACGCTCACACAACCCCCGCTTCACCGGATTGTGATGGATAATCGCAGTTTCTCGACAAACTGCTCATAATTGCGAACATTGAAATCGTAATATCTCTTTTGCCAGAAGTGTTCGCGCTCTCCGATCAAGCGTCGCGACACTCCTTGCTTCAACGATTTGATCGCCTCGGCAAGATTCCCCCGCTCTGGCTCGTTGAGCAACAGATGAACATGGTCGAGCATCACCACGTACCCGTAAACACTCAGTCTGAAATTCCGCCGGACACGTTCGCTTCGAACACTCGCCTGTTGACCTCCGGCACAAACAGCGGGAAGCGGTGAAAGCAGCAGAACGTGACAAAGTGAGTTTGCCGGGAGTGATGGAAGCGCTTCAGTCCCCAAGGCATAAAACAGATTGTGCAGCGATGGGCGCTCCGAGTCTGTGAGAAACGAACATCTTGGAAGTTTGTTTGCGAACTACCCCACTCAAGCCAAAACCGGGCTTGAGTGTGCCACCGTCCGAACAAACGACGGGACATTCGATCTGTTCCTCAACAGCAAGCTGGACCGCAGCGCTGTCGCCGAGCAGTTCCTAAATGATGAACTATGCGTTCGGTTTGGATTCTGTGGTGAGGAGTACGAAACGATTTTGCGCGACCTGAAGCAAAATGGTAGAGCTGAACTCCGGTTTTGAGGGATTCTGAGTGTAATCGCCTGTTAACGTCAATCGTCACGTGGAGCATATTGGACAGGACAAACGGGATGGAGAAATACGCAGCCAGGAGCGTCAAACAGCAGTTTGACCGCATACTGTGGGAAGTCTGGGATCCGATTGGGGTAAACAAAATCTCGCCTGCTCGTGACGAGTACAGCGGATACGTCAATGGTGTGTTTCAACTCCTCACGTCTGGTTGCTCAGATGAGGAGATTTCCAGACACCTTCTCACGATAGTTCATGAGCGAATGGAACTTAGGGCAACCACCGTCGCAGACATGCAGCCCACGGTCATAGCACTCCGCACGATTGCTCTGCCGTCGTAGTGTTTAAATACCACTGTTGACGAACCATCGCATTGCATTCAAAGATGCGGGGCAGGTCAATGAGCGATAACGCCTGTTATCAACACTCGTCGCGTTCAGAGAAGACCAAGTTCTTTGAGGTGCGCAATCTGGTCCGCTGTTAACTCGCCGTGATGCGCGGTCAGAAACTCCTCGAACTCTTCGTGATGATGCATCGTGGCGAATGCCAATGCCCATCCGGCACGTTCCAGTGCCGCGTGTGCAGCGCCGTTCTCATCTAGCGTCTTCGCTATGTTCTCCAACTGCTTTGCGTATTTCTCGTACGTATCGAATCGTGTCGCCATAGTGAGTCGTTCCGCGACCATTCTACTTCTGTGATCTGTGGATCCCGGGACCTCTCGGACTGGCACACAGTTGGCGTAACATCGCCATTACACTCATTGATCTGCAAAAACGGCTCCCAGCCAAGGTCAATGAGTGATAACGCCTGATTTCAACAGCGTCGTGTGTTTCGCGCTACAATCTCTCGCAATGATCCTCAAAGGTTGGAAAGACGTGGCTACCCACCTCGGGTGCGGGCTGCGCACAGCCCAACGTTGGGAGCAGTTCGGACTGCCCGTCCGTAGGCCGAACGCCCACAAAAGATCAGCAGTACTGGCCCTGAGCGAGGAGTTGGATGCATGGGTCAGCGAGCAGGCGGGCAGCACCCGGCCCTCCTCATCGGAAACGGCACATACGAGTTTCTCTCACCGGATATTAATCATCGATCCCGACGAGCGACTCCTCGTAGACTTATCTGCAAAACTGGTGCGGGAAGGTTACGAGGTGCGAACTGCTCGTGATGGATTCGAGGCATTGGCTGTCATGCAGGTTGGAGTGCCCAACCTGGTCATCTCTGAAGTGAAAATGCCGATGATGTCTGGCTTTGAACTAATGGGTGTGATCCGTCGAAGATTTCCTGCCACAGCGGTAATAGCATCAAGCGCGGATTTTTCGCCCGCTAGTTCTCCGACTCTCCTGTGTGACCGTTATATAGCGAAGGGACCAAACGCCCGCTTCGAACGGCTCGAAGCAGCCCGCGAACTGCTGGCACAGTCCCCCTTGCGTGCACAACCTGCCAAAGTTGATACAGCTCCGGCATGGATTCTCCGCTCGACAAAAGGTTATGTTGTACTTTCCTGCCTCTCTTGTTTGCGATCCTTTTCTTTAGCGATTCAGACTGCCATTCTCGGGACAGATGCCACTACACCGTGTGTTCATTGCGGTGTTCAGGTTCGATACCATATCGATGATTCAGTTTTGCCAATGGCTGGCGAGCTTTCCCATCTGATCCAAACTGCACGAGCGCGGATCGACTCCTCGAAAGCTCGTGTCAGGGCATTCCGTGAAACGGGCAGAATACGCAACCCCAAAAGGGGCACGGTAAGTCGTCGGCACCGATGATTTCTGGCTGTGCGCCAGACGCCGCTTTCTCCATTTAGAACTCATGCTCCCTCAAGCTGTGCGCAATCTGGCGTAACATCGCCATTACACTCATTGACACCGATTTTGGCGAACAAACGGCGCAAGCTTGTGTTAACGCCTGATTTCGACAACTATCATTTGATGCCGTGCTCTTCGGGGGCTAAGACTTGAAAATTAGTTCGGACGAGGCATTCCTGATACTACACAAATGGCAAGTCAGTCTGACGCCTATAGTGTGTGTGGGTTCCTTAATGCCGCAACATGCTCTTCGAGGACAGGTTGCGGTCGTGACGCGAGAAGGGGTTTGGAACAGAGGTGAAGAACCGTGTTCAATCTGGGGATTCCTGCTAACGGGCAAACAAGCCAGTTTCCTCGCGTCGAAATTTGAGGGTTGTGAATACCTCCAATTCGCTGAATTACCATCGAAGATCGCGATGTCCCTGCCGAAGTTGACGCCGGAACGCGGTGTGGTCGCCCTAACAAAAATAGAGACTTTGGTAAATACAGCCGCACGAAGCAATGCAGATCGTCGTGTCTCGGTAGAAGAAACGCTTTTCTTAGTCGAAGACGAACCTTCACACGTCCAGCAGCCAATCCCGTAGCTATTCCAAAATCGATTTGCCTTTCAGTTGTTGTTAAATCGCCATTACACTCAATGACCGCCGGTCAATGAGTGATAACGCCTGATTACATTAATTAGGCTCAGTCCGTTGAGTCGCGGTAGCACCATATTGAATACCTATTGCTTGCCACGACCTTTCTTGATGGTAAATCTCAACCTCCGAACATCCCGGACAGGAGATGTTCAAGTGTGAATTGTCAGGCCATTCAAGTTTCAGATGGTAAGCATACCCGGCGGAGAAAACCGATTTTCGCGGTGAACTCGCCCATGGCCAAAATGAGTCGTGCCGTGGAAGTTGGTAGACCGATACGTCGAAAGTTAGTGAACTGACCGCCCCACCACAGTTCTCTTCCTCCAGCACAGCTTCGTAAAGCCCGTCGGGGGATTTTGCCGCACTGGCTCTTCCGTAGTTGCAGGCACACCCCTGCAAGCAAATCATTGCAACGATGGCGCAAAGGCTCAACAGTTCGTTGGGGATATTCCGAAACAGTCTCATCATGCTGAAGTTTTGAACAGTTTAGTGGGCAAATAGTCGTCCGGTCCACGTTGCTGTTGAAGAATCGCCATTACACTCAATGACCGCCGGTCAATGAGTGATAACGCCTGATAACGTCAATTGCCGGGAAATGCATCAATCCGCTCGCCTCATTCTGATGACGTTGGCTACACTCCGTCGAGCATGAACGATCCATTCCTCAATTCCGCGTACCGGCAACTCCCACCAGAGTCGGTGAAACTGCTACGTCAAGTTGCTGCCCCAGCCCGACTAGTTGCTCATCTGATTTTGGTGCACGATGTCGCGGCAACCCTTGTAGAGCGCATAACAGCAGCGTTCCCCGAAATCAATTTTCAACAAGACGAGGTATTGTTTGGAGCGTCAATTCACGATTTTGGAAAAGCAATTGACCGCGCGGAATTGATCGAGCCAGGGATGCAACATGAGCAACGTGGAATCGAAATGCTCCAATCAATGGGGATTTCCAAAGAACGAGCAAGATTTGCTTATACTCACGCGAATTGGGACAGCGTGCCAACGGTCAACTTCGAAGATTTGCTCGTTTCATTGGCAGACAAATGCTGGAAGGGGCAACGGGTCGATAAACTCGAATCCAAAATCGTCGCCCTTTTGAGTGCCGCTTCCGAAAAGCCCGAATGGGAATGTTATGCCGAACTGGATGAAATCCTGCAAGGGGTAACAAAAGATGCCGACGCACGACTCGCTTGGCAACAGTCTTTCAACGCGAGTTAACCAACCCTGAGAAGCATACATTCCGACAACTGTCGACAAATCGCCATTACACTCATTGACCGATAGTCAGTGAGTGATAATGCCTGTTTACAACACTCTTGTAAAAACCAGCGTATTCTTCTCGCAATGAGGGCATTACGAATAGCCGGAAGCGCAGTTGGCGTTGTGGTCGCGCTCTATCTACTTCTGGTCGCTTTTATACCTGAGGTCACGATTGTGGGAGTCCGTTTTCGATGGCCATGGAAATGAAACTTCCCGTGTCTCAGTCTAGCGGTCAATGAGTGTAATCGCCTGATTACAACACTAAATTTAGACAATGACGTCTGAATGGCCGAGCGGTCTTGATCAATTCGGAGAATTTCTGCGGACACAAGGTTTGTCATTTGATCGCCGGGGATCTGTCCCTTACACGGGCGACAAAATCTGGCAGTATTCGACGAGCAAAATTGGAGTGCGTGTTGTCGCTGAACGAGGGATCGCCTGGAGCATTCAAATTGCGGATATTGCTGGTTGGCCCGAAGAATGGTATCCCACTTCCGAATTGAGGGAGCTGCTGACAGGTTCCACGCTGTACCCTGACGCTGTACCCTTTAGCGACGACCAAATCGGCGCACAGATGAAATTTGTCGAGGAACATTGGCTGAAGATTGTTGAATCGTTTGCTTCGGAGAACAGGGAACAAACACACACCGCGCTGAAGTTACTGAGAAAGCAGCGCAACGAGCATCGTTGGCGATAACTCGCCAATACACTCATTCACTGGCGCAAAACAGGCGAACAGACGGCGCAAGCTGGTGATAACGCCTGTTTTCGACAGTTGCGGCGGGAGAACTGGCACTCAAGTCACTTGCTAAACCTCACGACGATGCTCTCCAATTAAGCGTAGAACAATGCGGAACCTGCTCAGAGCTTGTGTGCTTTTAACCGCCTTTTCTGTCCTGTGTCTCATTTTCTTCGCGAACACTGCTCTCGCTCTCACGACACGGGGCTACTGCGTTGTTCTGTTCACGCTGCCATTCACCAATAAGACGTTCGAGTTTCCGAACTGGATGTGGGGACCGATACCGACGTCTGTTGTGGGTGCTTCCATACTGGCTTCGGTGATCCTTTGGACGACACTGCTCGTTAGGCGCACTCGAGTACGTTCGATTTCTGTCTCGAAATCATAATTGGCGAAACATCGCCATTACACTCATTGACCAACCCACGAGCCCTGCAACCTTTGCAAACTTACTCGCTCGCTGCGGGCTTCCGCGCCTTATACGCATAGACCACCGCCAATAACGGCGGAGCCAACAACACTCCCCAGAACGGAATAACAAACCCTAAGACGATCGGCGCGAGAATCGATGCCCACATCGGAATCTTGGCAACTCGTCGCATAATGTAAGGCTGGAGGATGAGACCATCCACCACCACGATCACCACATAGAGAATCAGGACGTATAACGGATGTTCCCAGTCCTGGAACCGGATCCATGCTGCCAGTGCTGGCCCAACCAGCCCGAGCACTGCTCCAATTTGCGGAACAAACTGCAACAGCGCGGCCAGTATCGCCCAGAAAACTGCCCACGGCACTCCAATCAAGACCAGACCGACTAGCCACAGCACGCCCACAATCGCAGAGTCCTGCAGTTGCCCCACGAACCAGTTTTTCAGGGCACTGCCGGTAATCTGCGCATGGTTCCCAATTGTCATTTCACGTTAGATGCCTTTTCGAGAATTTCGATCAACTCAAAACATGGCCGCGAGGTGTCAACCTTCCGGCCGGAACTTCGTCCATACTCGTAGCAGCCAATAACAGATCATGGAGACCGTTCTGACCGAGGCGGCGCGTTCTGCATTGAGATCTCAGGCGATCACCCTCGCCGAGTTCGACGAAGTCGTGCATCGTCATCAGCGGCGTGTTTATCGGTTGCTGTATGTTCTGCTACGCGATCGCGACGAGGCCGACAGCCTGACTCAGGAATGTTTTTTACGCGCATTCCAGAATCTCGATCGTTTTCGCGGCGAGTGCAGCGTGCAAACCTGGCTGCTTCGAATCGCAGTGAACCTCGCCCGCGACCACGCTCGCAGCCGCAAGGTATCGTTTTGGAAGCAATTTCTCGGACTGGGAGACACCAAGAACGGTTCAGACCACTTTGACTTCCCTGCTCCGGGCCCGAATCCAGAACAGGCGGCGCTGGCCCGTGCGGAAGTGCAGGCAATCTGGAACGCCGTACGCGAGCTTTCGATGCAGCAACAGACCGTTTTCACCTTGCGTTTTGTCGAAGAACTCGAACTCAGCGAAATCGCTTCCGTCCTGAACGTGCGGGTTGGAACTGTGAAGACACAACTGTTTCGCGCGGTACACGCCGTGCGCGACACCTTGAGGGAACAACAATGGCATTAAACGACAACTCCTCTCATGACGAGAGAATTATGGACGCGCTTACCAGCCGCAGCATTTCAGCCGAAGATCACATGCTCGCGTGTGCGCCGTGCCGCGAGGAGCGTGAGCGTTTGCAGCAGCGAATCTCGCACTTCGCCGAGAGTGCTCGCGTCGCGACAGATGAACCCGGCCCCTTCTGGACGCGGCAAGCCGCGCACATCCGTTCGCGGATTGAAGCCACACCTTCTCGATCATCGATGGCTTTCCGCCTCCTGCCCGCTCTCGCGGTGCTGGCATTGTTCGCGGTTCTTTTGCTGCAAAACAGCCCGACGCCGGTCCCGACACACGAATATGTTTCGGTCCGTTCCGACCACGATCTTCTTGTCGAAGTGGAACGCGCCCTTGATCGCCAAACTCCTGCCGCTCTTGAACCCATCACGTTGTTAGTCGAGGACATGAGCCTCGATACCAATAATCCGTCTGCCAAACTCCACAAGGAGCAGCCCAATCATGTCAATTAATCGTATTGCGTTTCTAACTTGCGTCTTGTTTGTGCCCAGCCTTTTTGCGCAGAACACCGCCGTTGCTCCTCCTGTACCGCCTACCCCCGGACATCCGGTGCATGGAGAGGCCGGAAAACGCTTTTTCATCCACACGATGGGCGGGCCGGGCGGTGGCAAGTGGTGGCAGAACTCCGACACTGCCAAGAAACTGCAGCTCACTGATAACCAGATTTCTCAGCTCGACCAGATTTTCTACGAGCACAAGATGAAACTGATCGACTACGGCGCGGATATGGAGAAGCAGGACCTGAAGCTCCAGAGCCTGCTGGATGCCGATGTTCCTGATGAAGGGCAAGTCTCGTCACAGGTAGATCAGACGCTGGCGGCTCGGGGCAAGCTGGAACGCGAATTCACCATGATGAATCTTGATCTGCGCCGTGTTCTTTCGCCGGAACAGTGGCGCCAACTCAAAGCCATTCGCGGCAGCGGAATGGGCGACAACTTCATGTACTTTCAGAAAAAAATCGGTCCGGGAGGGCAAAGCTCCAAGCCTGTGGTGATGCCACTGCCTCCCATGGCACTGGAAGATGGTCCGCCCCCGCCTCCTCCACCTGACGACGTGTTCTGATCGTGCGCTTCCCCTGGCGGGCGGATTCTTCCGCCCGCATCTGAAATCACTCGGGCCGATGAACGGTCACCTGCTCTCCTACCTCGATCGACATCAGGTCCACTCCAACTTCAAGTGGCCCCTGATAAGTCTTTCTCGTTTGCGCAAACAGCGTCGGCACCTCCGGCGGCACGATATGCGAGTAAACAGCTAACTTGGGTTTCACTTTCGTGAACAACGCTCCGGCTTGTTCGGGGGTCGTGTGATGGGCAATCACTTTCTTCTGCTGTTCCGGTGTGAAGTGCGTTCCGGAGTGTTCATAGGCATCGACGTCAATGACTTCATGAATGAGCAAGTCGGTCCCTTGCGCGAAGCGGATTAGATTTTCGGAGTACCTGGTATCGCCCGACAACACCACTGAGTGGCCGGCATAATCGATCCGATATCCAAACGCAGGTTTCACCGCTCCATGGTCGACAAGGAATGCAGTCACCTTCACTCCTTCCGATTGGTAGACCACACCTTGCTGGATATCTTTCGCGACCAGCTTGAAACCATCGCCCGGCACCTGCTCATCGAGATCTCGCCGCGTGTGGATGTCGAATGCAAACGCTTCAGTCAGGTGCGTCGCCATGTCCTGCGTTCCCGCAGGTCCGAACATCCGCAACGGTACTTTCCGTCCCATGAGCCAGCCAGTCAGCCAGAAGTCCGTCAATCCAACAACGTGATCGGAATGAAGGTGCGTCAGAAACAAAGCTGTGATGTCTGTGTCGTGCTTCAACTGATACAAGCGTTGCGTCGCGCCGCGCCCGCAATCGAACAGAAGCTTTTCACTGCCTGCTTCCACCAGGATGCTTGGTCCGAATCGCGTCATCACCGGCCGAGGATTGCCCGTTCCGAGCAGCGTCACCTTGATGGATTGTGCGAAACTTGCAGCGCTCAGCAGAACGGCCCAACACACAACAAGCCACGCGAAATTTAGACCCAGGCGCGCCAGACTACCGTTCAGGTACCCTCGACAGATCGGCAATGGGTGTGGACTACTTTGAGACATTTCTGCGTTTCGCCCTTTCCGGTCCGTAGACAGACAGGACAATCACGCCACCCAACTCCGCCACGGCCTTTAAAGTCTGAGTTTCAATCCTGAATTCATCGCAGGTTAACGGCTCCAAGCCAGCTTGCAGGCCAACGTTGAACTCTCGCCTCTTTGCTGCGTTCCACATTGCGCGCTCGGTTTTAGGCAAGGCTCGGACTAGCTCGCAAAACGTACGTATGGTGGAATCCGCTGAGGGCTCGTAGCCGGCTAACTCGAGATTAGCAGAGTATGTCCCTCTCTCACGACCTACGTACAAAGCGAACACCTTATCGCCGAAGCCGTTAACAAGGGGTTGGAGGTCAGACCTGGAATAAACATCGAGGTCGACATTCAGAAATTTGACGTTTAGAACTTTCTTCTTAACGAGCATGCAGTCTGCGCAGGTCTCCTGGCACTCGCAGTGTACTCCCGGTTTTTCATGCTAAAGTTGAGATGAATCCGCGTTCTGAGGTTTCCGACATGAAATTTGGCGTCCTTGTCTTCCCCGGGTCCAACTGTGACCACGATGCCTACTGGACGCTCGAGCACGTCGCCAAACAGCCGGTCACGTTTCTTTGGCACGACTCGCCGGATCTGCAGAACTGCGACGCGATTATCGTGCCCGGCGGATTTGCCTATGGCGACTACCTGCGCACCGGCGCAATCGCAAAGTTTTCCCGCGTGATGGAGTCCGTCCGCAAGTTTGCAGACAATGGTGGCCTCGTGATTGGAATCTGCAATGGATTTCAGATCCTCTGCGAATCCGGGTTGCTTCCCGGCGCGCTCATGCGCAACGTGGGATTGAAATACGTTTGCAAGCCCGTCCACGTTCGCGTGGAAAATGCAGACACTCCCTTTACGAGCGCCTGCAACCAGGGTGAGGTTCTCACCATCCCGATTGGTCACATGGAAGGCAACTACTTCTGCGACGAGACCACGCTCACCGAGCTGAAACGCGACAACCGGATCGTCTTCCGTTACACGGATGCTGCGGGAGAGGTCACTCCTGAGGCGAACCCGAACGGTTCGCTCGAAAACATTGCCAGCATCTGCAACGCGGGCCGCAACGTTCTCGGAATGATGCCGCATCCCGAGCGTTCCGCCGAACCGGAATTGGGCTGCACGGATGGCTACAAGATCTTTCAATCGCTGGTTGGGGCGCTGGTGGCCAGGTAACACTTCACAGGATCATACGTTCTCCCTAATAGATATATACTAGCTGTTTAACATTTCTTATTGATAACAATGCATTTTAGGCGAGCTCACCTAAAACCCTATCTGATCCATCACTCCCAAGTCCCAACATGCACCCTCCGACCTTCTCATAGAATGCCATTTCCTCGCGCGCTAGCGGGCCTAGAATAGCGAGTTGAACCTCCGGATGACCCGAAGGCCATCTGGCATTCTAGAGTGTCTTAAATCGAATTTAAATGGCCAGTGTTTCATTTTGAGATTCGTCGCGCTGGCTTGGGATATCGGAAAGCAATAGGTTGTCTTCGTCTTCGCAGACTACTCCGTCGACCGCAGCTCATTCCCCGCTTGAGCAGCTGACGACTGAATGCTGACCGCTGAGTGCTAACAGCTTCCTGTATCCTTTCCGCCGTGCTCGAACGCTTCTTTCGTCTTCGCGAATCCAACACAACTGTGAGCCGCGAGATCATCGCGGGCATCACAACCTTCGTCACGATGTCTTACATCATCGTGGTCAATCCCGCGATCCTCAAAGCCGCGGGTATTCCGGAACACGCTTCGATCACTGCCACGGTCCTCACCGCCATTTTCGGCACTCTTCTCATGGGGCTTTATGCGAATCGTCCGTTTGCGATCGCACCCTACATGGGCGAGAACGCGTTTATCGCTTACACCGTCGTCCAGGTGCTCGGATACAGCTGGCAGTCTGCACTCGCTGCGATCTTCCTCGCCGGGATCCTTTTTCTGCTGTTAACGATCTTCCGTCTGCGGCAGTGGCTAGTGGATGCGATTCCGAGCGGACTGCGTTACAGCTACGCGGTCGGTATCGGACTGTTTCTCACGTTCGTCGG
>Ga0310811_10009595_pt1 | contig 12500 bp, 12 predicted proteins | sample YCmetagenome_FD_207642 | JGI IMG/M metagenome (GOLD analysis project Ga0310811, IMG submission 207642) | Soil microbial communities from experimental microcosm in Duke University, North Carolina, United States - YC | ecosystem: Engineered > Artificial ecosystem > Soil microcosm > Unclassified ... | reverse complement strand
GCATCTCCCTCGCATGATCGCGCAGCGCCTCGACGTTCATCGACGCGCCCTGAGGGATACTGCGAGCGAACGTCTCCCACTCCGCGAGAATCTGCTCGGTGTTCTCGCGGATGAAGGATGCAAGTCGGGTCATCGGCGGCCTCCTCAGTCGCGGTGATTCACGCGTGCGGCTGATCACGCCAGATGCATGCCCGAGTGCAAGAGCATCTCGGCGCATCCTCTCTCATCGCCCGAAGGCATTTCCTTGGTAAATCGCACTTCCCCCTATCGTGTGGAAGTCCTACACCGTATATCTGCTTTTGGCGAACTTCTCAAATGAGTCAGAGGCGCTCGCCAAACGGTGGCGTCACGCGATCGGATCGGTTTTCGGGCTTCGCCCGTATCGGCACGTCGGCGCACGCGTACACTCACAGACGACGGATAGGACGACGCATGGCGCCGAACTCACCAGCCGCACGGAGGGTCGCGCTGCGCCTGCTCGCCAATGGCAGGGCGCCTGGCACGGCCGCGTCCGAAAGGCCCGACCCCGTCGCCGCTACGGACGAGATGTTTCGGCGACTCGCCGGCGAGCTTACTCGTTGGTTCGGCCCGTTCGGCTATCATGCGCTCTTTTCGCGCGCGCTTGCCGAAGCGAGGAGCCACCACCCGGCGCTCGACAACGTCCGGATTCATTCGGCCAACGAACCCTCGCTGGAGGGATTGGCTGAAAGCATCGCGCGATACGGGACGGACGCCGTAACTGAAGGCATCATTGCGATGCTCATGGCATTCATCGATTTGCTCATCCGCCTGATCGGAGAGGACATGGCCCTCAAGCTGCTTGACCAGCCCGCCCCGCTTGGTGGACCGGAGGCGGACGTACCTGAACAGGGGGGCGCGTCATGACGCGCCACACAACGCCGATGACGCGCGTTCGAACCGGGGTGCCCGGATTTGACGCGGTGCTGGGCGGCGGAATCCCCGAGTTGTCGTTCAACCTGATCGCCGGCGGGCCCGGTGCCGGGAAGACGACGCTGGCACAGCAGATCCTCTTCGCGAACGCCACCCCCGAGCGCCCCGGTTTGTATTTCACGGTCCTTGGCGAACCGACGCTCAAGATGATTCGGTATCAGCGGCAGTACACATTTTTCGAGCCGGAGCGCGTGGGGACTGACATCCACCTGCTCAACCTGAGCGCGGAGGCAGAGGCCGGCGACCTGGACGCTGTGCTGCGGCGCATCGTCGCCGAGGTCGAGCGACTCCGACCCGGCTTCGTCGTCGTCGATTCGTTCCGTACACTTGGCCCGACGGTGCCCGGCGCCGATCCAGTGGCGCTGGCGAAACTCGAGCATTTCGTCCAACGCCTCGCCATCTACCTCACGACCTGGGAGGCGACGTCGTTCCTCATCAGCGAGTACGCGGACGAGGAGCAGCGGCATCCGGTCTTCACGGTCGCCGACGGCATCTTCTGGCTGTCGCAGATAGCGGAACGGAATTCCGTAGTACGGAAGCTTCAGGTCATGAAGACTCGCGGCCAGGCGTTCATGCCGGGACTGCACACCTTCCGTATCACCGAGAGTGGCCTGCAGGTCTTCCCGCGCATTCCAGAGCAGCAGGGTGCCCGGCGGCGTCGGAGCGATCGGCGACTGTCCACCGGAGTTTCAGGGCTCGATGAGATGATGGGCGGTGGAATTCCCGCCGGCGACGCAGTGATGCTGGCCGGACCGACAGGTACGGGAAAGACGACGATCGCCACGCAGTTCATCGCAAAGAGTTACAGCGAGGGCGAGGCCGTCGTCGCCGCCGTGTTCGAAGAGTATCCAGACAATTACCTGGCCCGCGGAAAGAAGCTCGGTGTCGATCTCGACGAGATGGTTCGGACGGGGAAGCTCCAGATCATCTATCTGCGACCGCTCGACCTCTCCGTCGACGAGACGCTCGCCGCCATTCTCGATGCCGTGAAGGAAACTGGCGCGACTCGGGTTGTCATCGACTCTCTTTCAGGGTTCGAGATCGCGCTGGCACCCACCTTCCGGCAGGACTTCAGAGAATCCTTCTACCGACTGATCGGCGCGCTGACCGCCGCTGGTGTCACAGTGCTGATGACCAACGAGGTGGGAGGACCGCGCGCCGACATGAGCTTTACGGGCGAGCGCGTGTCATTCATCACCGACGACATCATCATCCAACGGTACGTCGAGTTGGACGGTGAGCTCCGGACGGTGCTCGCCGTCGTGAAGATGCGCGGGAGCGGGCATAGCCGTGACTTCCGCGAATATGCCATTACCCGAGAGGGAGCGGTGATCGGGAAATCGCTGCGTGAATACCGCGACATCATGACCGGTTTTCCCCAGCGAGTCCCCACCCATGAGAGGCCCGGTCTGACGAGCGTCGAGTACACGGTTCTCGACACGCTCGTGCGACTTGGGCAGTCGTCGGCGGAGGCTCTCGCGACCCGAACCGGACTTTCACGCCGTGAAACCGAACTTGCGCTCGAGCGTCTCGTGGCCCTCGAGTACGCCGTCGGCGCAAGTGACGGGAGCGAGACGTACCGCGCGACCAGCCAGAGTACAGGTCCATGAGAGATTCATCATGAAAAGCCGCCCCCGCTCGAGAGAGCCCGCAGACGATCCGGTCCAGTCGAGAGCCGACCTTCCCCTCCTCCCGGAATGGCTCGGATTGCCCGTTGAGCATTCGCCGATGGCCATCGGAATGGTACGCGGCACGGCGGCCACCTTGATCTATGCGAATCCCGCCTTTCGGAGGCTGAGCGCGCGCACGGGCGCACTCTCCGGCGCCGTCATTGACCGCCCTCTCGCCGAGGCCTTCAACCCAATCGCCTCGCAATCACTCCTTGCCCTGATCGACAGCGCACGTCGCGGAGGGATTCCGGCCCGCACCCGGCTCACCGCTGACCAGATCGGCGTAACGGGAACCTGGCAGTGCGTCGCGTGGTCAGCGTCAGCCTCCGCCGAGCTCCGTGATCGTCAGGATCCCTCTGGGCCGATGGTCATCGAGGTGGACACATCGAGCTATACGGATCTCGACGAGGCCAGACATCGAGAGCTCACCGAGCTCCTGCTTCTCAGCGCCATTCGAGAGGAGGCACGGGCCGCCGAGGCCGACGCCGCGCGATCCAGAGCAGAACGGACAAAAGTTGAGCAGGACCGTTTTCTCGCCGAAGTCTCGCATGAGATCCGAACGCCGATGCAAGCGATCGTCGGATATGCCCGGCTCATGGAGATGGGGTTCCAGGCACCACTCACCGGCGAGCAACATGAGGCCCTGACAGCCATTCGCGAGGGCACGCGACACGTGATCGAGCTGGTCGGGGAACTGATGCAGTACACCACGAGCGTGGCTCGGCCGAAGGGGTACTCGTTCAAGAAAGTGGAAGTGGAGACCACCCTGCGGGCAGCCGAGTCGCTCGTCGCGCCGCAGGCGCAGGCGAAGGGTATCGCCATCGAGATCGCGCCGGGGCGAATTGGGGACGCCGTTTCCGCTGACGCGGCCAAGCTCCTCCAGGTGGTCGTCAACCTCCTCTCCAATGCCGTGAAGTTCACGTCCCCGGGCGGAAGGATCACGATCTCTTGGGAAGCAGTCGACGCCACTGACGGCGGGTTGGCGCTCATCGCGATTCGGGTCGCCGACACCGGCCGCGGCATCGCAAGCCACGAGCTCGCGAGGGTGTTCGACCCGTACGTCCAAGTGGGAGAGCACGGCGCCGCCGAAGACGCGGGCGTGGGGCTGGGCCTCGCCATCAGTCGGGAACTGGCGCGCTGGATGCACGGCGAACTCGTCGTGACGAGTACGCCAGGAGTCGGCTCGGTATTCACCTTGACGCTTCCGAGCTCCTGAGCCTGGGTTCCGGCGCTCCGCTCGAGCGGCGCCATCTCGACTCGAACCAGCTCCATTCGGATTGACGATCGCGCGCCGGCTTGTTTCTCAACGTTCTGCAGCGCGTTGCCGAAGGGATTTCAAAATGGGTGTACGTGCACATCTCCCGGTTCTGGCGCTCACCGATGAAGCGGGCGAAGCTCTAGGGTCCTCCAATGCAACGCAACCGTCGTGTTGGGAAATCTGCGGCTGCGGAGCGTTTGAGGGTGACACGAAACGTAAAGCAGCTGGCGGGCCCTAGTTGGCCGCAGCCCTGATCACCTCTTCGGGCGTCGTCACGCCGCCGAGCACGAGCCGTTTTCCATCGGCGCGAAGGGTGGGCGTACCATCCCGTACCATGATCCGCCGAAGCTCCGACGCATCTCGCCGCTCGACGATGGCGTGCCGCAAGTCGTCGGTCATCGTGAGAAGCTCGTAGATGCCCACGCGACCGCGATAGCCGGTACCGCGGCATTCGGTGCAGCCCGTGCCCCGCCAGGTTCGGGCGACCGGATCGCCGCCCCACAGCTCACGGAGCTCGTCAACGTTCGGGGCGACTTCGGTCTTGCACGCCGTGCAGATGACTCGCACCAGTCGCTGCGCGAGGACTGCCTGGACTGTGCTCGCCACCAGATAGGGCGCCACGTCGAGCTCGAGCAAGCGAGTCAGCGCGCTCGGTGCGTCGTTCGTGTGGAGGGTCGAGAGGACGAGGTGACCGGTCAACGCGGCCTGCGTCGCGATCTCGGCCGTCTCGGCGTCGCGGATCTCGCCGACGAGCATGACGTCCGGATCCTGTCGAAGCAGCGCACGCAGCGCCGTTGCGAACGTCACGCCGATCTTCTCGTTGACCGGAATCTGCGGAACGCCGAGCTGGTATTCGATTGGATCTTCGACAGTGACGATCTTCTCTCGACCCGTGCGCACCAGATCGATCGCGGCGTAGAGCGTGGTCGTTTTGCCCGATCCCGTCGGTCCGGTCGCGAGCACGATACCGTGCGGGCGGGACACGGCGTGGCGGAAGCGCGCGAGCGTTTCCGACGACATTCCAAGTTCCTCGAGTCCCACGCGACCGCGCTCCTTGTCGAGCAGACGAAGCACGACGCTCTCACCGTGCAACGTCGGGACGGTCGAGACGCGGACGTCGACCTGGCGATCCTGGAGGCGCAGCCGAATGCGACCGTCCTGCGGCAGTCGCCGCTCGGCGATGTCCAACTCCGCCATGATCTTGAGACGGCTGACGATCGCCGCCGCCAGATGGTGCGGTGGTGAAGGGGCTACCTGCAGCACGCCGTCGATTCGGTAGCGGACGTCCAAACCGTCGCCGTAGACCTCCAGATGCACGTCGGACGCACGAGCGTCGAGCGCTTCGACGAGCAGCAGGTTCACTAGCTTCACCACCGGCACTTCGTTCGCCAGTACGACAAGATCGTCGATGGCCACGGCGAGATCTCCCGTGCTCTCGTCGACGGCCTGCACGGTATCGATCACACCCTGCGCGGTGTTCTCGCTCGCGTAGAGGCGCTGAATCGCGGCCCGAATCTCATTCTCCGGCCGCCGCTCGATATCGATGTCGGCCGCGAACAGGAGCGACAGGTCGTCGAGCACCTGCTCATCGATGTCGTCTCGCCAGGTCGCGAGACGAAGGCGTCCTTCATCGAACTTCAGCGGGACGACTCCGGCGTTGTCGAGATAGGCGGCCGAAACGACCGACGCGTGTTCGCTGATCCGCTCGATCACGGCGGGCCAGCCGGCGGCTTGACGGGAGGCAGCGGCTGATTCTTGGGCAACTGAATCTGAACGGAGGGCGAACGGGCTTCCATCTGCTCGCGCAGATGCTCCGCATCGTCGTCGGTCTGCATGATGTGCGGTGTCAGGAAGAGGAACAACTCACTCGTCGTCCGTGAATCCGTGGTCGATCCGAAGAACACTCCGACGATTGGCAGTGCACTGAGAAACGGCAAACCAACGTGCGTTTGCTCCTGCTCGCGATCGATCAACCCGCCGAGCACGGCGGTCTTCCCGTCGCGGATAAAGAGGTGGGTCGATGTCTCGCGGGTGCTGATGACGGGAGCGCCAAACTGAACCTCGTTCGTCGCGGTGCTCACCTCCTGTCCGACTTGCAGATTGACGTAGCCGTCGGAATTGATCGTCGGCAAAATGGTGAGCGACGTTCCGACGTCCTTGTACTGGACGACTTGATCGCGCACTGCAGCATCGGTGGGCAACGAACGGAACACCTGGACAAATGGCCGTTGCGACCCAACGAGAATCTTCGCCTCCTGATTGTTCTGCGCGAGCAGCACTGGCCGGGACAGAATGCGGACGTCTCCCGTCGTCTGAAGCGCATTCATCGCCAGGTTGACATCGAAACGAGCCTGCTGACTGAGGCGCAGGATCATTTCCGTTGCGGACTTGCTCAGGAACCTGGCGGGAGCGTCCGGCGTCACGTTCGGCGGCTCAAACTTGGTCGTGTGTCGCACTTCGGCGATCAGCACTTCGATCAGCACCTGCAAGGGGCGGAGGTCGAGTGCCTCGATCGCCTGCTTCACGATCGCGTAGTCCGCGGGCTGCGCGTGGACGACGAGCGAATTCGTCGTCTCATCGGGCACGATCTTCACTTCACCCTGCAGCGTTCCGGCAATTCCGTCAGCACCTGCAACGACGACGCCCGGCGCGCGACCGCGCGAGGTATCCCCCAACGACGCTTGTGGGGGAACCTGATTGCTGGTGAGCTGTTGCGAGAGCGTGCGCGGGCTCGCGGCATCGGAGGCGACTGGCGTAGCACCTGACCGCCCGCCAAAGATCGCCTGAAGCGTGGACGCGAGCTTGGCGGCGCGAACGTGCTTGAGACTATACACATACAATCGGTTCTCGGCACGACGTGGGCCCTGTCCGCCCTGGGCGTCAGTGCGTGCCGCCGCGGACGCAGCATTGTCGGCCTGAAGGCGTATGAGCTTGTCCTCCTGAATCACCTGGAGCCCGTTCGACTGCGCGAGGCTTCGCAACAGCGGCAGAATGTCCGACTTCGCCACCGGCGAGTGCAGCCGCAACGTGACGCGACGCGACGGAATGTCGCCGTACGTGACGTTGAGACTGCCCGCTTCACCGAGCGCCGTAATCACCGCGCGCAGGTCGACGTCCTGGAAGTCGACGAGAATCCCGCCCGGCGTCGCGCGCACCGCGGACGTGTCTTGCGCGGCGGCACGCTCCGATAACGCGATTGTAAGGAGCGCGATCGGCAGGGCCAAACGATTCCAAATTCGCAGCACGCTAACTCCCGTTCTTGGGCACGCGGAGCTCGAGCCGGTTTCCGTCTCGAGTCACGAATGTCGCCGCGCCCTGGGTAATGGTTCGCAGTTCATAGTCGCCAACGCGTTGGCCAACACGCAGCGTTCTTGCACCTGCATCGCCGAGTTGACAGACGACGAAGCTTCCTCCGTCCGGATCGACGACCGTCCCGACGAGACGAAGCACCGCAACGGGCACCGGAGCTTTATTCAGAATCACCGGCGCGGGTGGAGACCCATATCGCACGGACGGACGCTCGCGCGTGGGCGAGAACGGATCGCGTTCGATGGCGTCTTCGACCAGTTCGTCGGTCGTCGTGTCGGCACGGCCGATCGCCGCCACGCGAATCGGAACGAGGGTCACGGGGCGAGAGACATCCGGCCTGACGCGGACGGCGAGCGTGATCGACCACGTGAGCGCGGCGACGCTCGCTGCAAGCAGCCCCGTAGCGAAGCGGACCCGCGAGCTGGCCACGAGGCGCCGCATCATCTCGCGTACGCGTGAACGGTCGCGGAGACGGTCAATGCTTCGGCGCCACCGTTGGCGACCGGCGAAATGCCGCTGCGTTCGATCGCCAACCGGCTGACTCGTATCAGTCGATCGCCCGCTTCGAGCGTCGCGATGGCGGCGAGAATTCCGTCGAGATCGCCCTCCGCGCGAAGGTCGAGCGTCAATTCACGGAGCCCGTCGCGTCGCAGCACGACCTCGCGCGCTTCCGCGCGCTGCATCTGGACGCCCGCATCCTCGAGCGCCGCGCCAACGTCGCGCGACAACGCCGCCGTCGCGACAATCGGGTCGCGGTCCTGGTACAGTCGACGGTCCGCACGCGCCAACACGTTTCGCGCCTCGGTGATCTCACCGTGCGTCGCGGGCGCCTGGACGAGTACGGCCCGCTCTCGCTCGAGCAGGTCGCGATGCGTGGCCACCGCCGACCTGGCGGCGACGATCGTTCCCACATACGGCTTGATGACCCCACCATAGAGCATGGCGGGGATCGCGAGCGCGGCACCCACGAACAGAGCGCGACGGTCTCGACTCGAGAGCGAGGTGCGCGGGATTCTCACCGGGACGCGTTTCCAGTCGTGGCTGCGTGATTGACGCGCGTCATCAGGACCCACCGTTCCACCGGCGGCTGTCCGGGCGACGATTCCTGACGGACCGGCGCGGTTGGACGCACTGCAACGATCCCCTGCGCAGCGCGCAACGCGGTGAACACCCTGGCCGCGTCCTTCGCTTGCCCCTCGAGGCTCGCGCTGTCGCCATCGGCGCGGAAGGCGCCCAGCGAGGCGTCATCCGGCAGCGCACGCGCAACCTGCCCGATCGTCGCTGACCAGCGCGGCGCCGACCGTTCCAGCGCATCGACCGCTTTGATCGTCGCGGCAAGCGACGTCAGCGAATCACGGCTCGCGAGCGCGCGTTCCACGCGGGCTTTGAGCACCGCGCGCTCCCGGTCGATCGCGCGCAGCTGGAGCGTCAGTCCTACACGATACGCGGCTGCCGCGCCGAGTATGCAGAGTACCGACGCAGCGATAAGCCAACTCGATACCTGGTGCGCGCGCCGCGCGTCCGTCCGCCTCACCGCGTCCGCGATCAACTCGAAGCTCGCGGTGCGAGACGCGCTGGCCGCGGCAATCTCCGCCGCGTCGATGGCAGTCTCGGTCAGCCTCCGACATCGACGCGTCTCCGGCTCGATGACTGGATCAGCGATCGCTTCGGAACGCCGTCGACGGGCGAGCGCGACCTGTCCGTCGTCGACCATCAGAACGGTCGTCTCGGTTGCGCCAGCGACCGAGATCGCGGAGTTGCCACGCCGTGTGTCGGGCCATCTCCGGAGTATCTCGTCGAGCCAGGCCGCGTGCGCTGGTACGATGCGATCGAGACGCCAGCCGACCCCACGCACCGCGGCTGTGACGTCGTCGACGATCGACGACGCCGCCGCGACGGCAAGAACGCTGTCGGCCAACGGTCCGCGGCGCGCGACTCGTTTCACGGAGCAGATCACCGGCTCGGAAATGCCGAGGAAGTACTTCGATGCGGCGCGGCTGATCGCGGTGCGGGCGTCGTCGTCGCTCATTGGCGGCAACGGAATCCGGCGCATTCGCACTAACGGCGGGAGCAGCACGACGGCGACCTGCACGCCGATCACATCGCCCAACTCGGCGCGCAATTCGTTCAAAGCACGATGTAACGCCTCGACGAGAGGTCCGGGAGGGTCGATCGGACACGACCAGCGTTTGGGCTCGCCGGCGGCCGATTGCCAGACCGCCGTTACGACATCGGCGCCGATCGCGAGCCCGATCTTCATTCGTCGCGGCATGTCACTCGACCTGCCGCCAGATTACGAACGCAGCGTCGCCACCACGTGCAACGACTGCGTATTCACGAACTCGTATGGGGCTGCCGGCCGTCCATCCGTCCGACCTCGCGAGCACCTCGTGGGTGTCGAACGTGATCTTGGGGAGCAGCTCGGCGAGCGCGCGCTCGAGCGGCGCGCGCGCCTGCGACGGAATGAGATCCCTGAGCTGCTGTACGTTGTCGACGCGCCTGCCCGAGCGCTGCATCTGTACGATCAACTCCGCGGCAAGCGGCGTGACTCCAGGAAGCGACAACAGCACGGCGCGAGTCGCGACGTTGACGTTGATCTGCCCGCTGCCCCACACGGCGAGATAGTCGCGCACCTTGGCCAGGAGCTCGGGCGTCATGCCTCGCACGAAGCGAAGCTCGTCGACGGACTCGAATGGTCCGTTCCGCGGGAGCTCCCGCGCGCCCGCCTTGAGGTAGTCCTCGCGCTCGGCACCGCGCAGCCGCCGAAACTCGTCTTCGTCACGCCAATCGCCGATCGCCTGCGCCAAGCCATCGGCTTTCGCGGCGTCGATGTCGAGAGCAATGAGCAATCTGCGGAGATCGTCTTCAGTTGCCCGGTTGACGTTGACGCGTGCGCCAAGGTCGGACAGCGCGACGCGGTACCAACCTTCGTCAATCATCTGGACCGAGTCGCGAAGCCCGACCTCGAGCGAATGCCAGGGATCGAGCACTGACACCGGATCGTTCCACGTGCGGCCCGAGCCGCCCTCGGCGATGACGCGCGCCAATCTCGCTCGCGCGTGTTCGATGCCCGACTCGGCTGCCGCCCGTGCATGCGTCGACTCGAGCAGATTCCCGGCTGCCAGCCGACGCGAACGCGCGATCGCGGACAGTTCCAACGACACCGCCGAGATGGCGACGAGAAGCCACATGGCGGCCATCAACGCGAAGCCACGGCGCGACGTCATCGGCCGTTCTCCAGCGACACCGTGATCGGCGCTCGCAGCAACGGTGACAGCGTATCTCCAGCTCTCGCCTGCAGCGCGAGCCGGGCTCCGGCCGGGAGAATCGTCGTCGAGACCCAACTCGATATCCACGCGCGCGAGCTGAGGGCACCGGATAGATACTCGGCGTCCAAGGCGCCGACAGCGGGGTCGATGAGAAGGCGCATGTGCTGGTTCCCGGTCCGATTCGACAACTCGGCCACGAGACCATGCTCCGTGGTGTCGCCGCGCTCGACGAACAACCGAACGATCGTTCCACCGTTCCCGAGCGGCGTGCGTGCCGAGGTGAAGAAGGTCAGTTCGTCGTCTGGCGAATCGCCGCGCTCCTCGTGATGTACACCGTCGATGCCGCGGAAGACGATGTTGTCTTCTTCGATCGTGAGGCGTGCGCCTGACAGCCATGCGACAAGCGTCGAGCGAATCCCAGCGGATCTCTGTGCCTCGTCGGCGACCTGCGTCGCTTGTGCGCGCCGATCGGCAAGCATCGCGAATGCGCCATACCCTCCGGTCACGGCGAGACCCGTGATCGTCAGCGCGACGACTAGCTCGATCAGCGTCATACCGGGGCGTGCTTTCATGGTATGGAACGGGTCACGGCAACGATTGTCGGCCGGTAGCGCCGCTGCGCGATCGCGAACTGACCATCCGGCCACGTGACGCGCACCTCGAGCTCGACCAGGGTCGGCTCGCCCGTCACTTGCTTCGCCGTTGCGGTCCATGCGTGATCCGCATAGGGCGCGCTGAAGGTGCCATGCGAGGATGAATCGGGGAGCATGCGAAGCGTATGTCCGTCGATCAGCTCGAGAATCACCATGCGCTCCTGCGCGAGCGCGGCGGCCGGCAGCAGTTGGCGCGCTCGGTCCGCGGCGCGCATGTCGGCGGCGAACGCGCCCAGTGCCGACATCGCGACGAACGCGATGATCGTCATCGCGACGGCAGCTTCGAGAAGCGTGAAGCCGCGCCTATTGGGCATCGCGAACCTCGCCCGACCATGGGTCGAACGTGATCGGTATCGCGCGATCGCCCTGGCGCACAAAGAGCGGATCTGCCGCCACTCCTCCGTCGGGCGCGAACCGAACGTGCACGCGCGCGCTCGACGCCGTGAGCGAAGCACCCGCTGGGAGCACGATCACGTCGGTCGTATCGGGAACGTCGAGCCAGTAGCGCGCGGCGCTCGGATCGATCGTCATGGTCACCGCCACCCCCCGCTCGATCGCCGTCGCTCGCGCCTTTCGCAGCAGGCCCACAACGACCTCGGTGGCGTTCGCATCACGACGATCGAGCGCGGTGAGCGCGGGCGCCGTCACGCCGGCAATGATCGCGATGAGCGCCATCACGACGACGAGCTCGATCAGCGTGACGCCTCGCCTGGCTTGCAACCCGCTCACCGGAACGACCCCGCGTTGACGCCGTAGATGGCCTGCAGCAGCGAGAGCGCCACCGATCCAACCACGATGCCGAGCACGATGATCATCGCGGGCTCCGCGAGCGCCACGACGCGCGACGTCGCGCGCTCGCTCCGCTGCTCGAACAGCTCCGCGGCCTTGCGGAGGAATTCCTCGAGACGGCCGGTCTCCTCGCCGAGTGCGATCAGCTGCGCGAGCAGCGTCGGAAAGACGGAAGAGTCGACGATCGCCCGGTGAATGGTCGCGCCTTCGCGAACGCGAGAGCGAACGCGAACAATCTCATCGCGGGCCAGCAGGTCCGGCATCGACGCCGCGGCGTCGTCGAGCGCACTCAACACCGGGGCACCGCCCGCGAGCAGCACACTCGCCATGCGCGCGAAGCGGGCAGAGAGCACGTCGCGTCTGAGCTCGCCGATGATCGGAAGCGCGAGTAACGTCGAGGACCAAGCACGGCTCCCCGCCGTGGTGGAGCGCACCCATCCTGCCGCCGCGAACGCCGCGACGGGTGGGATAAGAAACGCGAACCAGTAGCGCTGCGCCGCCGTCGACAGTGCGAGCAGCGTGGCGGTGGAGCGCGGGAGATGGGCGCCGGCGCCCTGCAGCACGCCAGCGAAGCGCGGCAACACGAACAATAGGAGGATCA
>Ga0310811_10009594_pt1 | contig 12501 bp, 7 predicted proteins | sample YCmetagenome_FD_207642 | JGI IMG/M metagenome (GOLD analysis project Ga0310811, IMG submission 207642) | Soil microbial communities from experimental microcosm in Duke University, North Carolina, United States - YC | ecosystem: Engineered > Artificial ecosystem > Soil microcosm > Unclassified ... | reverse complement strand
GCGGCGTGAACCCCTATGCCCTGGCGATCGGGCTCGGCGCGGCTCTCGCAACCATTCTGACGGAGCGCTTCGCGCCGCACCTGCCCGGCGCGCTGATTGCCATCCTGCTCGGCAGTTTTTCGGTCAGTCTCTTCCATCTCGAGCACCATGGCGTCTCGATGATGGCGGCGCTGCCGGGCCTCGTGCTGTCTGTTCCCGCCTTTTCCGCGGTCGCGCCAGGGGATCTGATGCGCCTGCTGCCGCTCGCCGTTATCGTCGCCCTCGTCTGCATGATGCAGACCGCGACGGTAGTGCGCGCCTTTCCCGGCGATTCCGATCCCCTGGCGCCGATCGAGGGAGATTTCGCGGGCGTGGGCCTGGGCTGCGTGGCCGCGGGTCTCGCCGGTGCCTTCGCGGTGGATGCAAGCCCGCCGCGGACCGCGGCCATCGTCCAAGGGGGTGGCCGGTCGCAACTCGCCTCGCTCGTGTCGGCCGGTGTCGTGCTCCTCTTGCTTTTGGTTGGCGGGTCGCTCTTCCGTCTCGTGCCGCAACCTGCGCTCGCGGGGATCCTTATCGCCATTGCGGTGCGCCTGTTCCGGCTGCAGGAAATGGCGCGAATCTGGCGCCAGAACCGCCCGGAAATGGCACTCGTCCTCGCAAGCGCCGTGCTCGTCATCCTGCTGCCGATCGAATACGGCATGCTCTGCAGCATCGGCCTCTCCCTTGCGCAGAGCATCTACGGCATCGCCCGTCCGCGCTGCGTGGCCCTCGCCCGCGTGCCGGGAACGACGGTCTGGTGGCCGCCCGAGCCGGGCGAGGAGGGGGAGCGCCTGCCAGGCATCCTGGTTTTTGCCATCGGTGCACCGATCAATTTCACCAATGCGCTCTCCATCTGTCGCCAGCTGGAAGCGATGGTCGCGGCGGAGACCGTGCCGCTGCGCCGCATCGTTCTGGAGGCGAGCGGTGTGGTGGGCATCGACTATACCGGCGCCCGCATCCTCGGCGCTGCCATTCGCCGGTTGCGTGATCGCGGCATTCCTGTTGCCATGGCACGGCTTTCATCGGAAAAGGCCCGGGCGGTCGCGATACGCACTGGTCTTCTCGCCAGCCTTGGGACAGACGCGGTCTTCCATTCAGTGGAGGATGCGATCCAGGACGGGACGGCGGCCCGTTGAGGCGGCATCCGGCTCGGCTGGTGCATTGTGCGATCCAACTGGGTGGAAGGAGAAGGAATGCGGCTCAAGCCTGGGATCTGTCGTTTGCTCGTGACGCTGGCCATCTCCGGCGTCGCCGTGCAGCCGGCCGAGGCCGCACCGCTGCATAGTGGCGTGTGGAGGGGGGTCTATCAATGCGCCCAGGGCCTGACGGGGGCGATGCTCACGCTGACCGTGGCGCCGGACGGCACGGCCGCGGGGCTTTTCGAATTTTTCGCGATCAAGCAGAATCCGGGGGTTCCGCGCGGCTGTTTCGAAATGGCCGGGCGTTTGGACCAGGCCGGCCACCTCGCTTTGGCGCCGGGCGCGTGGCGCTTGCGGCCGCCGGGCTTCGTGACCGTCGGGCTCGCCGGCCAGGCGATTGCGGGGGATCGGCTGGTGGGCGAGGTCCAGGGACCCGGCTGCGTGAACTTCGCGCTGCTGCCGGCCAAGCCGGGTTCACTGGACTCCGCGCCCTCCGCCTGTCTCGGGGCGATTTCGTGATGGACCGCGATGAGACGAAGGCAGCGGACGGGGAGGCCGCGCTGGCTGCCGGAATGTTCGACCTCGCACCGGTCTCCCTCTGGCTCGAGGACTATACGGGTCTCGACCGCATTTTCCGCGACCTCCGGGCCGCGGGCGTGTCCTCGCTCGCCGACTATCTGGAGGAGGACCCCGAGCGGGTGCGCGCCTGTGCCGCGAGCCTGCGCGTTCTCCGTGTCAATCCGCGCACCCTCGAGCTTTTCGAGGCCAAAGGTCTCGACGATCTCACCGGCAATCTCGATCGCGTCTTCCGCGCCGAATCGCTTGCGACCCACGCCCGGGAACTGGTCCAGCTTTGGGAAGGGAAAACTCGCTTCTTCAGCCAGACGGTGAACTATACGCTGTCGGGCAAGCGGCTCGATGTCGAGGTGACGGGCAATGTTTTGCCTGGGCATGAGGCCGATATGAGCCGCGTGCTCGTGGTCGTGCAGGATGTGACGGAGCGCGAGGCCGCCCGCCGCCGGCTGATGGAGAGCGAGCGCAATGCGCGCGGCCTCTTCGAGTTCTCGCCGGTCTCGCTCTGGGTTGAGGATTTCAGCACCATCCGCCGGTTGCTGCAGGAATTGCGGGATCGCGGCATCACCGATTTCCGCACCTTCCTCGATGTGCATGAGGAATTCATCCTCCGCTGCATGCACGAGATTCGCGTGCTGGACGTGAACGACTATACGCTGAAGCTCTTCCGGGCGCGGGACCGCGAGGCGCTGCTTGCAGGCACGGGGGAGATTTTTCGTGACCGGATGCGCCATCATTTCAAAGAGCAGCTTGTCGAGCTGTGGGATGGCAAGCTGCACCAGCAGCGGGAAGTGGTGAACTACACGCTGACCGGCGAAGAGCTGTATCTGCACCTCCAGTTCTCGACCATGCCGGGACATGAGGAGGACTGGACGCGGGTTTTGGTGGCGCTGACCGACATCACGGCCCGCAAAAAGGCCGAGGCCTATCTAGAATTCCTCGGCAAGCATGACGAGCTGACGAAGCTCTATAACCGCTCCTTCTATGCCGACGAGATCAACCGGCTGGACCGGCGCGGCCGCCACCCGGTTTCTGTCGTCATCATCGACCTCAACGGCCTGAAGGAGATCAACGACGCGCTCGGCCACCAGGCAGGGGACGCGTTGCTCCGCCGCATGGGCGAAGTACTCGGCAAGGCCGCCTCTGGCGGGCAGTTCGCCTGCCGCATCGGCGGCGATGAATTCGCGATCCTGTTGCCCGACACGGACGAGCGCGGCGCCGAAATGATGATCGTGCAACTTGAGGAACTGCTTGCAATCAACAATCAGTTCTATGGTACGCCGCTGACCGCGGCGATGGGCCACGCCACGGCGCGGGACGGCATGCGGCTTGAACTCGCCATCCGCCACGCGGACCGGGCGATGTACGAGGCGAAGAAGGCTTATTACCTCGACAACGCTGAGCCGCGCGGCGCCCGGCTCTGAGGCAGCCCCCGGCGGCGGAGCGAGGCTTGGCCCCTGCGCTCGTCGTGGGCTGTTCCCGGAGAAATAAAGAGCGCCGCCTTAGGACGACCTCGCGCCCTTGTCCGGAACATGCTGCGCCAGGGCCGCGAACATGCGCGCGACCAGTTCTGCCCCAGGGTCCTTGACGCCATCGAGCGAGCGCGCATCGAGATAGGCCGAGCGCCCCGCCTTGGCGCGCAGCATCGTCGCGGTGGCATCTGCGCCAGCCCGCGCACGGGCCGCTGCGGTGGCGAGACCTTCACCGGCCTGAAGGGCATCGAGCGCAGGCTTCAGCGCGTCCACGAGAGTGCGGTCGCCGGGCTCCGCGCCACCATAGGTCTGCACCGCCGCGAGGCCGGCGCCGAGTGCCGCACTCCAATCCGGTGCATCGCGATAGGCCTCGGCGGCACGCGCCAGGAAAATCGCAAAGAGCACGCCGCTTGATCCACCCATGGCATCGCGCTTGATGTCCCCCAACGCAGCGAGCAGGGATGCGCCATTGGCGAAGGGCAGGCGGTCGATCGACTGGCGCACCGCACGGGCGGCCGCCGCGAAGGTCGTGCCGGTATCGCCGTCGCCGACCTGTGCGTCCAGCGCGTTGATATCCGCCTCAGCCCCGATGGCGCTTTCGACGAGCGTTTCCACGATGAGGCGCACAGCTGGGTTCGAGGATGGCGTATGCGCCTGAGCGCGTGCGATCGCCGGTGCCGCCACGGGGGCGGAGATTTCGATGGGAAGGAAGGGCGGCAAAGCAGGACAGCCGGTTTCTGCCAGCAGCGCCATCTCCAGTACCGGCGAGAGCTCGGCCAGGGAGAGGGAGAAGCCCGGCATGTCGAGTGCCGTCATCACGTTCGCAGGCCCCGCGACATAGGCGATGCGCGGGCCGAGGCTCGAGCGCATGACATCGTGCAGCAGCACGCCGCATTCGATCCCGGGCAAGCCGCCGAGATTGTTGAAGAGTAAAGCGTAGCGGGCCTGCGGCTTCAGCCTGCGCGCGAGCTTGGCCACGAGACTTTGGACCAGCGCTGCAGAGGTCGCGAAGCGCGCGACCTCGATCCCCGGTTCGCCATGAATGCCGAGGCCGATCTCCACCTCCTCCGGCGCGATGCGCTCCGCCTTCGGCACGCCCGGCACAGTGCAACTGTCCCGCGCCGCGCCGATCGTGACGATACCGGGCAACGCCTGACGGACGGTGGCCGCAATCTCCTCCAGCCCGCCGCCTTGTTCCGACAGATGGCCCGCGAGTTTGTGGACGAAGACGGTGCCGGCAACGCCCCTCGGCTGTGCTGCGTCCGGGATGGCGATATCGTCTGCGACGATGACCATCTCGACCTGCAGGCCGAGCCCTTTGGCCTTTTCCGCGGCGAGGCCGAAATTGAGCCGGTCCCCGGTATAGTTCTTGACGATGAGCAGACATCCCGCTGGGCCGGTGACGGCGATGATGGCCGCGAGCACGGCGTCGACGCTTGGTGAGGCGAAGACGTCGCCGCAGACCGCGGCCGTCAGCAGCGCCCGGCCCACGAGCCCGGCATGGGCGGGTTCATGCCCCGACCCGCCGCCTGAGACGACGGCGACTTTGGACTTGTCCCAGTCTCGTCGGAGGACCACGCGCGCGCGGGAGGCGGGATCGAAGCGCAGAAGACGGCCGCCACTTGCGGCAATGAGGCCGTCGATCGCCTCCGAGACCATGTCTTCCCGTTCGTTATAGAAGCTGCGCATGGTGTGTCCGTTCCCTCGATGGTGGCGCAGTAGCGCAGGACGATGAGCGCTACGAAGTCCTCCCGGCCCGGCTTTTGTTCTTCTTCGGATCGCCCGAGCCGCTTGCCTGTCCTCGGAGGTTAGGGTGATCCGGGGGCTAAGCCAAGTAGCCAGCCGGGTAGTCTCCATACCGGTATAATGTCACTGATTTACCCGAATAGATCTCCGGCAGAAGATTGCTTCATCCAAATCGGAGACAGTTCTCATGCGTGTTTTTGTAACAGGCGCGACCGGGTTCATCGGCTCTGCCGTTGTGGCCGAGTTGATCGGCGCGGGCCACCAGGTGCTTGGTCTTTGCCGTTCCGACGCCAAGGCCGCAGCCTTGGCCGCCGCCGGGGCTGAGGTATTTTCCGGCTCTGTCGATGACCTCGACCGCATCGGCCAGGGCGCGGCGCAGGCGGACGGCGTCATCCATCTTGCCTTCAACCACGATTTTTCGACTTTCGCCGCGAATTGTGAGGATGACCGCCGGGTCATCGCCGCACTTGGCGCGGCCCTTGCTGGCACCGGTAAACCCCTCATCGTGACGTCGGGCACCGGCATGGCGAAGACCCTGCCCGGCCAGCCGGCGACGGAGGAGCAAGGGGCGATCAGCGCCGAGGTGATTCCCCGTGCGGCGTCCGAGGAGGCCGCAAACGCCGTGGCGGAAGCGGGCGGCACTGTCTCCATCATGCGCTTGCCGCAGGTGCATGACACCGTGAGGCAGGGCCTCGTTTCCTATGTGATCCCGGTGGCACGCGACAAGGGCGTCCTCGCCTATGTCGGCGACGGCCAATCGCGCTGGCCGGCCGCGCATATTTCCGATGTGGCGCGCCTCTACAGGCTCGCCATCGAGCGGGCGGCGCCGGGTGCGATCTATCACGCCGTCGCCGAAGAGGGCGTCTCGGCGCGCGACATCTGCGAGACGCTCGGCAAGCGCCTCAACCTTCCCGTCCGCTCCATCACCGCGGAGGAAGCGCCCGGCCATTTCGGCTGGCTTGCCATGTTCGTCTCCCACGACATGCCGGCATCGAGTGCGATCACGCGCGCCGTGCTCGGGTGGGCGCCGACGGGCCCGGATCTGCTCACCGATCTTGCGCGGCTGCAGCTCTCCGAGCCCTGAGAGGATGGCTTGATGCGGGCGGGCGCTCCTTCCAAGATCGCCCACGGCAGCTGGGCGGCGATTATGCCGCCCGCCCGGAGACATCAGCGATGACAGACGCGACGGTGCTTTCCTCCCGGTCCGAGGCGCTGGCGCGCCGTGCCCGTGGCAGTCTGCCCGGTGGCAACACCCGCACCACCGTCTATCGCGATCCCTATCCGCTCTATGCCGCGCGGGGAGAGGGTTGCCGGGTTTGGGATGTGGACGGTGTCGCGCGGATTGATTGCAACAACAACTACACGTCCCTGATCCACGGCCACGCCCATCCTGCGCTGGTGGACGCCGCCTGCCGGCAGATCGCGCTCGGCACCGCCTTCGGCATGCCGACGGAGTCTGAGATCGACCTGGCCGAACTGCTCTGCGCCCGCGTCGCTTCCGTCGAACGCGTGCGTTTCGTCAATTCCGGAACGGAAGCCGTGATGATGGCGCTGAAGGCGGCGCGCGCCTTCACCGGCCGGCCGAAGATCGCGAAATGCGAGGGCGCCTATCACGGCACCTACGACTATGCCGAGGTCAGCCTGGATACCGGCCCGGCGGATTGGCAAGTTCAGGGGCCGCCCGCCTCCGTCGCCTATGCCCACGGCACGCCGCAGGGCGTGCTGGACGACGTCGTCGTCATTCCCTTCAACGATATCGACGGCGCCGTCAGCCTCATCCGGGCGCATGGCCCGGCGCTGGCTGGCGTTCTTGTCGATCCGATGCCGAACCGGGCCGGGCTGGTGCCTGCCGACCCCGCCTATCTGCAGGCGCTGCACGCGGTCTGCCGCGAGGTGGGCGCCTTGCTTATTTTCGATGAAGTCATCTCCTTCCGGCTCGGCCATGCCGGCGCACAAGGTCTCTGGGGCGTAGAGGCCGACCTCACGACCTTCGGCAAGATCATGGGCGGCGGCTTTCCCGTCGGCGCCCTGGGCGGCCGGGTGGATGTCATGGCGGTCTTCGATCCCACATCAGGCAAGCCCGCCGTTCCGGGCGGCGGTACTTTCTCGGCCAATCCCGTTACCATGCGAGCGGGGCTTGCAGCGATGGATTTGCTGGACGAGGCGGCCTTCGTCCGGCTGGGCCACATGGGCGATCACCTGCGCCACGGCATTGAGCGGCTGTTGCACGATCATGGTATCCGGGGTTGCGCCACGGGCCGGGGCTCGCTGCTGCAGGTCCATCTCTCCGACCGGCCGTTGCGGGACTACCGCTCCGCGAGGCCTGAGGCCGCGGAGGCACGACGGCTCGTGGCATTCGTCCAGGCCCTTCTTGATGGTGGTGTCATCATCTCCACAAATGGGCTCATGGCACTTTCCACCGTGATGACGGGAGATGATCTGGAGGCTGTGCTCGCTGCCATTGCAGCGGCTTTGTCAGCGATCGGCTGAAGTCGCTCGGCAGGCTGATGGGGTAAAAGGTGGCTGGGAGACCCGGAAACCGTCTCTCACCATTTGACTTAAATGGCGAATTTGAAAATCGGCCGCAGGGGCGTCGTCGTGCGACGTCGTCGTAGTCGTTGGAGGAAGGCAAAGGATTGATTGAGGCGCCGGAACAAGGTCAGCGCAAGCTCAGTTTACCACATTTCGCTTGTGCGACGTGTGGCAATGCCGTGGTCGCCGCCTCTCTTTGTCCGTTCGGCCAACGGCCAAAGCGACAATCTTGTTCCCAACGGGTTTCCTGATAGAAGCGAGGCGTAGCTAAGCTTTCGGGAGTATTGGCTATCACCCGAAAATGCATCCACTGACATTCGGAAAGCGACGCGCCATGCCTTCAACTGGCTTCAGCGAGCGTCGAGCCGAAAAACATCGCTACGTAACCCTTGACGGACTTAGAGGCATAGCCGCCTTGATGGTGGTCCTGTTTCACGCTGGCCACGGGCTTGGCACATGGTCGCCGCGTTTTGGTTATCTGGCGGTAGACTTATTTTTTTTACTCAGCGGATTTGTTCTTGCTCTCAGTTATGAGCCTCGCTTTCGTCGGGGCATGGGCACAGCCGAATTCCTGATAGCCCGAATAGTGCGACTGTATCCGCTGTACTTCCTGGGGCTGGTGCTCGGGGTAGCCACAGCGTTACTCAATATGGATTTTCCAGGCCTAACATTCAGAGGCGTCCTGGTCAGCTTTTTCTTTGGCCTTTTCGGCTTGCCTTCGGACGTCGTTCCTCAGCATCAGGCCTTGTTCGCCGTGAATGGGCCTTGCTGGTCTCTGTTCTTCGAATTTTGGGTCGCCAACGTTGTATTCGTGTTGTTCAGGAAGAGGCTTGGCTGGAAAGCTTTGCTGACGCTCATCCTTGTATGTGGGATCGGGTTGGTCGCGACCGAGAAGGTATATTACACAGTCAGTGTCGGATGGGGTTGGGACAATTTTGCCCCCGGATTTGTTCGCGTAGGATTTTCGTTTTTCGCTGGTGTGGCCCTTGCCAGAATCCACGCCGTCAGACCGGCGAAATTAAAACTGCCGTCTTGGCTCTTTATTTTAACTCTACCCCTCTTGTTGTCACTCCCTCTCGGGGGGGAGCTATCGCATCGGTATGAACTGATCTGCGTTTTCGTTCTTTTTCCCGCCCTGATTTATTGGGGAGCGGCGGCTTTTGAACGACGACCCTGGTTCGGCGCGGCCTTGGGCGACGCATCCTATGCAATGTATGTCATCCACGATCCGCTTTGGGCTCTTTGTGCCTGGTTGGTCTATAAGATGGCGATCCAACAAGGCTTGGTACTGCAGCTGGCTTTCGTGTTTGGCATTGTGGGCCTGGCGTGGGGACTGAATATCGCCGATACACGTGCTCGCGGCATCCTGATGTCCCGGATCAGAGCATGGCGGCTCTCGCCAAGTCGTGCCGGACTATATCTCCCCGTGGAGCGACGCGTTGCGGGAGAAGGCCGACGTGCTGAGCCCGTCATGGGTCGTTTGATGGGGCAAGGGCAAAGCCCTGACCACCTCGCTGACGACTGAGGTTGCCGTTCGCGAGCGGCCGCAGCGACTGGCCGCAAAAGTCACCGGCAGGTTCCACTGGCCGTGCGGCGATGCTCGCAGCCGTCCTCGCCGCATAGCCAGCCCTCTGGCGGTCGCCCGTCTCCTCAGCCGGTTGCAGCCCGATGCCCTTCCTTGCACTTAAGGGGGCTTAAAAAGAGATCAGATATCTCCATTCCAAGATGGCTTGCATTCCGCCTTTGAGAGAGACGGTCGGGATGCTAGGTCTTGTGTCATGATCAAAACATTCGACCAAGCCGGCCCTGTGGCCACCCCGCCTGAGGCGGAAGCGGTGTCCATCGCGTCTTTTTCAACTGATACAGTCGCTCCGGCGCAGCGTATCGATTACTGGCATAAGGGCGTGCTGCGTCGGCTGGACAGCGCGCCCGGGTTGGATGACAGCACGCCGTTTAACGCCAGGCTGACACGGCTGGCAGGGTTGGGCGGGGAGTTGCTGGACCATAGCGGTGGTCCCCAGCGGGTCAGGCGCGATGTTGCGCGCTGCCGGGCCGACGGGCGCGACGATATCAGCCTGAATTTGATGGTCGTGTCGCCCAGCACCTTCGTGGCGCACGGTGCCGCGAGGCTGACCCTGCGCGCCGGCGATATGATGATCATTGATTCGACCCAGGCGACGGAGATGAAGCGTCAAAAGCACCGGGTCATCAGTCTGTTCATTCCGCGGACGAGGGTAAAGACGATATGCCCGGACCCCAGCCGGCTTGCAGGACGGTTGATGCGGCCCAACGGCATGGCCGATATTTTGCGCTCGCACCTGCTGGCTACCATCAACAATGCCGCGTATATGCAGCCCCAACAGCACGTTCTGGCAATGGATATTTCGCTGCAACTCGCGCTTGCCGCGCTCTCCGAAGAGGCCGGAACCCCTGGCGATGTCGCGGTGCCGGAGGAAGGGCTGTATCATGCGGCCAAGACATATATCAGGTGGGGCTGTACAAACTTCGTAACGAATCCGTTATCGGTCGCGCGGTATTTGAATTGTTCCCGTAGCGCACTTTATCGGGCCTTTGCCAAACATGGCGAGAGTATATCGGCATGTATCTGGCAGGCCCGTCTCGTCCATGCAAAACAGCTGCTCAACTCGGCCGGGCACCGTCATCTTCAGATCAACGAAATCGCGTTTCTGAGCGGTTTCGCGGATCATTCAACCTTCGACCGCATGTTCAAGCGTGCCTTTGGGATGAAGCCTGGCGACATGCGCCAGATCAGTCTGGAGCACAGCCAGACGCAGTAGAGAGCGATGCTGAAGAAGGCCTGGTCTGGAACCCTGCCTGACCAGGCTCTACCGGCGTCTTGAGATAACCACCCAGTGCCGCGGCACGGATGACGACGATAGGATGGGTGCCTCTGCGGCAGCCACCGCATCCGTAGCGCTTGGGCCATGCAGGAAGTGGTGGCTTCATCAACCTGCCATCCTGCCTGGGCGGTTCGCTCCGCTAGCCGGCACGTCGCGGGTCGCAATTCCAGCGAAATCGCCTGCATGCGATGGACGACAATAGGCCAGCCTGCGGGCGGACACGCGATGCGCGATCCTGGTCACACGGAAGCTTTCAGAAGTCTTAATCTGATACCTGGCCAGCCGCCAGAAGCCCGCGGTGAGAGACGAAACCACCGCCTGAGGGACCCACAGTCAATTCATTCGGGAATGAGGCGGGACGGGCATCCTAACTCATCGCAGACGTTACGTAATAGAATCCTCGGCACCGCGCGGGCAACGCTAGGGTATTGGCAAGGCAACCGCGAGAAACAAGGCTTTCGATGCTCATGACTTTTCGGCGCAGTACGTCACCCTTCTCGTGCAAACCTGAGAATGAGCAGCCTTACGATTATGTCTCAGTGGAACTTGGGCGTCATTAGGAAGTAGAAATGTTTCGTCGACTCCTCGCGTCCCTTGCCATGTTAGCTATCCCGGGCCTGGCTGAGGCTGGAACCTGTTCCTACCAGGGCAATATACGGGTCTGTGTGGGCGACTTCACCAACCCGGGCGGCGTGGCGCTCGACTATACGAGTATCGGCAACAACGGCAGCAATGGGCGCGATGGTGTTGTCATCAGCCCGAATAGCGGAAAGCCAGGGGATAACAGCGGCAGTCCGAGCGAGCAGTTTCCGGGTTCTGCCTCATCCGGTTCGATCGCTGTGCGGGTTTTGAGCCAGGGCGGCACGGGTGGCACAGGCGGCGACAGTTATGTGGCCAGCGGCGGCGGCGAAGGCGGGCGTGGCGGGCAGACCGGCGCCGTTTCGCTGACGATGGCCGGCACGCGGATCACGGTCAGCGGCAATCAGGCGATCGGTGCACTCGCACAATCGACGGGCGGCGCCGGAGGGCGTGGGGGCAATGGCTATGTGATCGGCGGCGGGGGGGCCGGTGGGCTTGGGGCGGCCGCCAGCACCGTCACCGTCTCGACGAACAAGGCGACGATCACTGCGAACGGAACGAATGCCGTGGGGCTTGCGGCGATCTCCAGCGGCGGCAACGGCGGCAAGGGTGGAACCGGGAACCTCTCCACCGGCGGCTCCCATGGTGGCGATGGCGGCAATGGCGGCACCGTGCTGGTCAGCCTGGTCAACGATACCCAGATCAGAGCGAACGGCACCGGCGCGATCGGCGTCCTGGCACAAAGCAACGGTGGCCTTGGCGGGGCCGGGGGCAATGGCAATGTGGGTGGCGGTGGCGGCGGTGGCGGCACGGGCGGAAGCGGGGGCGCCGTTACCGTTGAACTGGCCAGCACAGTTATCACGACCCAGAGCCAGTCGATCGGGCTTTTGGCCCAGTCGATCGGCGGGTTCGGCGGCAATGGTGGCAGCGCATCGGGCATCGCCGTCAACGGCGGGGTTGGTCAGTCATCCGGCAATGGCGGTTCAGTCGGCGTAAACTTCCACGGCCTTGTCATCACAGACGGCAGCGGTTCGGTTGGCATCGAAGCGCAGTCCATCGGTGGTGGTGGCGGCGCCGGCGGGTCTTCCTCGGGCATCGCCACGGTCGGCGGCTCCGGTGCGGGCGGTGGCAACGCAGGTAACGTCTTCCTCGGGTTTGGGAATATCAACAGCTACGACATCACGCAGGTCATCACCCATGGGACCTTCGCGCCCGCCCTGTTGGCGCAATCGGTCGGCGGTGGCGGCGGCAGTGGCGGCGGCGGCGCGGGTATCGTCAATGTCGGCGGGGATGCCGGCGGCGGCGGCAACGGCGGAAACATCTCCTTCAACACCCGCGGGCCCGGCTCGCTATTCGATACGACGGGCGCGGAATCGGATGGGCTGCAGTTGCAGTCCATCGGCGGCGGCGGCGGCACGGGCGGCGCATCTGTGTCTGTCGGCCCCGTCTTCTCACTGGCCGTCGGCGGCAGTGGCGGCGGTGGCGGCAATGGCGGCAATATCTCGGTCAATGGATCCGGCGCGCTGCTCCCCATCAGTATCGTGACCAGAGGCAACGGGTCGACGGGCCTGGATTTGGAAT
>Ga0310811_10009590_pt1 | contig 12503 bp, 10 predicted proteins | sample YCmetagenome_FD_207642 | JGI IMG/M metagenome (GOLD analysis project Ga0310811, IMG submission 207642) | Soil microbial communities from experimental microcosm in Duke University, North Carolina, United States - YC | ecosystem: Engineered > Artificial ecosystem > Soil microcosm > Unclassified ... | reverse complement strand
TCCATCTACTGTCCACGTCCGCGAGTTGGTAGAGGCGGCCCGGGCAGGCAGCCACGGCCCTGGCCACGTAGTCGTTGTTGCCAGGATTGCCGGGCAGCGCGGCGCTCACCACCAGAGCCGCGCTGACACCGACGCCGTCCATCTCGTGGACGAGGCCCTGATACGAGCCTCGTGACCCTGGGTCTGGCACCGCCGGCGAGTACGGCCACGAGGCCCAGGAATGAGTGTGCGCGTCGACGATCACCCGGTCCAGCGTCAGCCCTTGACCGAGCCAGCGGTCAGCCCGCGCATGACGCGCTGGTTGATCAGCGCGTACACGATGAACGTCGCGAAGATAACGATGCTGATCGCGGCGAGCAGCGGCCCGTATTCCACCTGGCCGTACTGCCCGTTGAAGTTGAGCAGGCCGACCTGGATGGTGGACAGCGACGGTTTCGAGTTGAACGTGAGGGCGACGAGCAGATCGTTCCAGACCGAGAAGAACATGAGCATCCCCAGCGTGAAGATGCCGTTGCGCACCATCGGCAGGCCGACCGAGAAGAAGCAGCGGAACACGCCGCCCCCGTCGAGCGCGCAGGCTTCGAACAACTCGCGCGGGACACTACGGAAGTACGTCGCCATCAGGAACACGGTGAGCGGCAGCCCTTGGCCGATGTAGGTGATGATCAGCGGCAGCAGCGAGTTGTTGATGCCGAGCTTGAAGTAGATGGTGAACAGCGGGAGCAAGATCAGCTGCGTCGGAACCATGAGGCCGCCGATGACAAACAGCAGGATGCTGTTCTGCCCTCGCCACACCATGACCTCAAGGGCGAATGCCGCGGCGGACCCGAGGGCGAGGATGACGACCATGGACACGAGCGTGACGGTGATGCTGTTGAGCGCGTCGGTGCCGAGGTTTGCGGTGAGCCACGCGGCCGAGTAGTTGCCGAAGTCGAAGTGCTGCGGCATCGACCAGAGCGGCGCGGTGGAGAACTCGTCCTGGCTCTTGAACGAGCTCGTCAGGATCCAGAACAGCGGATAGATCTCGACCACCAGGATGATCGCGACCAGGATGTTGATCAGCGTGCGCCGCGACAGCCGGGCAAGGTCGGGCCCTTGTGTCCTCCGCTTCCGGCGGCCTGACCTGGCCGTCGTCTCCTCTGGCCAGGTCAGGCGGCCCAGCGGGCGCACCTCGTTCGGTCCGGTCGTCGCCATCAGACCGCCTCCCCGACTCGTTGGCGGGAGGACCGGAAGACAAGGACGGTCCCGACCAGGCACAGCACGGTGATCAGCATGGCGATGGCGCTTCCGTAGCCGTAGTCGCTGTAAAGGAATGAGGTCTGGAACATGTACAGGTTCAGCGGAGTGGTCGCCGTGCCCGGGCCGCCGTTGTTGAGGGCAAGGATCGAGTCGAACACTTTCAGGTCCGCGTTGAGCCCGAAGATCACCGAGGCGATGACGATCGGCTTGGACAGCGGCAGGATGATATGCCTGACCAGCCGCACTCCGCTGGCGCCGTCGATGCGCGCCGACTCGATCACGTCGCTGGAGATGTCGACGAGGCCGGCGTAGAGCAGGACGGCGTAGAAGCCGGCCGACCGCCACAGGTCCATCACGATGATGACCGCGAAGGCGCCGGTTCCAGTGGCGAACCAGTCGACTGGCGTGATGCCGAGCAGTTGCAGCACCGAGTTGACCGGGCCGATTTGCGGCGCGACGGCGAAAAGCTTGTTGAACAGCAAGGCCACGGCAACCGGAGGCAGTACGACGGGGAAGAAGACGAGCGTGCGGATGAGCGTGGACAGCCGACGCAGGAAGAAGAGGTAGAACAGCGCTAGGAGATACCCGAAAACGATCTGGCAGATCAGCAGCACAACCGCGTACTTGACGGTGAACAGCAGCGTCTGCCTGACCGTGGGGTCGGTCCATAGCTTGGCGAAGTTGGCGAACCCGACGTACTGGAAGCCGAGGGCCGGCGTCCCCTTGAAAAAGGAGTAGACGAGCGACCAGGCGGACGGTACGACGATGACGCCGACATAAACGACGAGCGCGGGCGCGAGGAACAGCACGATCGCCCGCCGGTTGCTGAGGATGTGTCCCATTGCCTTCTCTCCGTGCCGCGGACTAGCGGACTCGGGTGACGGCACGCGGGAGGCGATACCGTGGGGCCCGGTATCGCCTCCCGCTAGCCATGCGCTTCGGTCAGTTCCCTGACGCCAGGTCGGCCTGCAGGGTACTCATGTACTGTTGTGCGCTCATCTGGCCCGTGACCAGCGGAGCCGCGTCATTTGAGGCGTCCGCGTTGGCCTTCTGGCCGAAGTACGCCTCGAACCACAGGACGCTCTGGCTCGTGTTGTTGATGATGTTCTGCACGTCGCCGGTCAGCGGCGGCAGGTTCTTCACGGGCGTGTTGACCTTGAATCCGGAGAAGGTCCCCTGATCCGCGAGGGAAGCGCTGCCGTAATTCTGGGCGATGCACTTCAGCCACGCCTGCCCGTTGGAGCCGTACAGCTTGGCGTTGATCACGTTGGGCGAGCCGGCGTTGGCGGGGTACTGGTCGATCGATCCCTTGCCGCCGGTGACGGCGGGGAACGGCATGAAGCCGATGTTGTTCCCCTGGGTGTTCTGCGACGAGTTGACCGAGGCGAGCAGCCAGGTGCCCATGTACATCATGGCCGACTTGCCGGTGAGGAACTGGGTGGTGGCCGCGTCATAGCTCAAGCTGGTGATGCCGGAAGAGAAGTAACCGTCCTTCCCCAGGTCGGCTACCTGCTGTGCCGCCTTGACGTACGCGGGGTCGGTGAGTTTGGCCGTGCCGTTCTTGATCGCCTGCATGGCGTTCGGGCCCAGCTCCCGGTAGAGCAAGATGCCGATCCAGCGGCTGATCGTCCAGCCCGTGCTCCCCGAGGCGCTGAACGGCGTGACGCCCGCGGCCTTGAGCTTCGCGGCATCGGCGAGCAGCTCGTCGTAGGTCGTCGGGACGGTGATGCCGTGCTCGGCGAAGATCTTCTTGTTGTAGAAGAGTCCCTCGATGTTGAACTGGAACGGTACCGACGGGACCGTCCCGTCGAAGGTCTGCTGGATCGTTGATTTCGCCACGGCGGTCATGTCGTCCGACACGCCAAGCTTGTCGAGCGCCTTCCCGATGTCGAGGACGTTCCCTGTCTTGTAGTACGTGCCGCCGGGAATGATCGTGGTGTTGTCCGCGGCGTACATGAACGGCAGGTCGTTCTGTCCCGCCAGCAACTGGACCTTCTGCTGGAGGTTCGCGTCGGGGGTGGACTGCAGGCTGATCGGCATCGCCGACGCCGCGGTCTTGCAGGAACCCGCGGCGAGCTTGTTCAGCTCGGCCGGGGTCTGCGTGTCTTCGGTGGTGAACAGGATGGAGAAGGTCGAAGATCCTGACCCTGATGCTGATCCTGACGAACCGCTCCCCCCAGAGCTTGAACACGCTCCCAGCACCAGCGCGCATGCGCCGATGCCGGCCGCCGCAGCGTAAGGGAACACCCGCCGCGGCCATCTGAATTGTCGTTTCACATCGAATCCTCTCTTCGATGGAGAACCAGGCCTTACCTCGTGGTCGTGGTGGCGCTAGGACCGAGCGTCCTGGCGGCCTGCGTGCCGCGCCTACCAGCACGGAGTGCGCATCACGCAACATTGAAGGACATATGAATCGTTTAAGTTTCTGGTATGTTAGGCACGCGTCAGAACGGTGTCAATAATGCGCTACCCCATCAATCGCCTCGTAGCCCACCTTTCTGGACGCCGCGCACGTCCAGGTAGCCGACCTCGTCGGCCCGCATGGCGCATCGGAAAGTAATCAATCCCTCAGTGCCGACAGAGCGCAAGCGCCACGCTAAGCGCAGCGCCAGCGGCGTTAATTTCTACTCTGAGCTGCACTAATGCCCTTATAGAGGTCAACGTGTGCGCTCGCATAAGCACCCAGTCCGCAATCGAACTGTCAGCACAGATCGCTCACATCTGGTAGTCACAGCGACCCGCTCAACGGACTCGGAAGACGGGGCTACCCCGCTCGCAGCCAAGCGGTTAAGGTGGTTACAACGATTCAATATCTTCGTCCGCTACCACCCTTGGTAACCATGCGGCGAAAGGAGCGACGACGTTGGAACGCTGGGCTTCCCTTCTGGAACAGCACGTCCATGCGAGCTGCCAGCAGATGACGCGCGAGCCCGCGGGGCAGCTGACCCACCCCTACACGGTGCCGTCCACACCGGAGTCGCCGCTCTACTCGAACGCGCTGTGGGACTGGGACAGCTGGTCGGTCAGCATCGTGCTCGGGCAGGTGGCAGCCGACACCGCCCGGCCAGACCAGTTCATGGCCTATGAGCAGGGCAGCATCTTGAATTTCCTCGACCACGCGGACGAGGACGGGGTCATACCGATCCAGCTCACGCCCGACAGCGCGCTCACGCACGGAGACCCCACGCGCAAGGGCGGATTCGCCGAGAACATGCACAAGCCGGTGCTAGCGCAGCACGCCGCGATGCTCACCCGGCGGCTCGGCAGCGCGGAATGGATCCGCCCGCACATGCCGACGATCGGCCGCTTCGTCGATCGGTACCTGGAGAGCCACCTGCATGCCGGGACGGGACTCGCGTACTGGCAGACCGATTTCGCGATCGGCGTCGACAACGACCCGTCGGCCTTCTACCGGCCAGCGAAGAGCACCGCGTCGGTATACCTGAACAGCCTGCTCTACCGTGAGCTGCTCGCCTGCGGTTACCTGCTCGAAGAACTGCGCGATATGCCAGCGGCGAACCGGCGGCGCGGTCAGGCCGAGGATCTCGCGACCGCCATGCGGGCCCACCTGTGGGACGAGCGCGACGGTACGTTCTACTCCGCCGACCTGGCATTGCGGCCAGTAGACGGCGGGGACTGGCTGCATCGCGGCGCACCTCGCACCTGGCAATCGCTCCTGCTGCGGATCGACAGCTGGTCAAGCTTCCTGCCCATGTGGGCCGGAGTGGCGTCGCGGGAGCAGGCGGAGCGGATGGTGGAACGGCTGCGCGACGCGCGCACGTTCGCCGCGGCCTACGGGATCCGGAGCCTCTCCCGCCTGGAGAAGATGTACAACTTGCGCGCTTCGAACAACCCGTCGAACTGGCTCGGCCCCGTCTGGGGCATGTCCAACTACCTGGTGTTCCGCGGGCTCGTCAAGTACGGCTTCGACGACGATGCCCGTGAACTCGCCGCGAAGACGGTCCGGCTCTTTGGCCAGGACCTGCAGATTTCGGGCGCCCTGCACGAGTTCTACCACCCCGACACGGGCGAGCCGATCATGACGAAGGGGTTCCAGAACTGGAATTTCCTTGTTCTCAACATGATCGCCTGGCTCAGCGACCGCGTCGTGGCGACAGAGTTCTAGGAGGCCGTGGCGGCTCACTGCGGTGAGCGCGGCGGCCCGCCGCTGCTTACCTTGCGTGACTAACCTGCGCACAGTGTGGACCTGCGCCGGCGTACCGGTCGAGATGGTCGCGGCGCTGCGGACTACGGTGCGCACGTTGCGGTGGAACTACCCGGCGCATCAGGGTCACCCGGGCCGGAAACTGGGTTACATTTGACCGATGGCGCTGCTCAGAAGCATGCCCAGCTATAGTCGCCGACTCCCGTTCGATGCCTGGGCGCGCCGCTGCAACGGCGGCCGAGCACATTCCCGGTCGCTGGACTGCATGCCGAAATCGCGCAAAGTGGCATATGAAACGTTTCAGTATCTGGGCAGCATGAAACGTTTCAGTAAAGAAAGAGTAGTTGAGAGCGATTCGCTGCTGAATCGTTCAAATCTCGACAAAGGCGGGCCGTCGGTCAGGGTTCAGGGGGAGACCGGCTGAGCAGGAACTCCACACTGTGCCTGGTCCACTCCTGTTCGGTCCGGCAGGTTTCTTCCATCGTGCCGATACGGGGCAGCCAGTGCTCGACGACCTGGCTGATGCCCCGCGGGCCGGGCTGAACGACCTGGACCATGCTGTCGTAGTCGAGCAGTCCCGTGCCGAGCTGGCATCCGACGAGCGAGAAGCCGACCCATCCGTCCTGGCGGGTAAACGTGAAGTCCTTGACGTGCATGTTCACCACGTACGGGGCCACCTGCCCGATGACCTGTTCGGGCAGCTCAAGCCGCGCCACGCAGTTGCCGGGATCGAGGCACACCCCGAGGCTGGGGCTGTCCACCGCGCGGATAACGGCGACGAGGTCCTTCGTCGGTACTTGCTCGTAGGTCTCCAGGCCTAGCGTCACGCCCTGGTCCTGATAGCCCGGCAGCACCTCGCGGAGCAGGCCGATCGCCTCGGCGGTCGACGGCTTGTGATCGGCCGTGCGCAGCATACTGCGCACGAAGCGGACGCCGAGAACGGCAGCAAGCTCGCGGTACTTCTCGAGGTGCGCCGCCGCGATGCCACGGGTGCCGAGCTCAAGCGTGATGCCCAGGCTGCGGGCGTGGTCGCGCACACCGCGCAACTCGGCTGACGTCATCGATTCGACCGCCGGGAAGTCGCATATCTGGAAGACGCTGGCCCCAAGCGCCGCCGTTTCCTCCAGCATCGCGGTCAGGCCAAGCGGCTGGGGCGCAGCGTGCGATGACCGCCAGAAGAACGCGTAGGTACTCAGTCCTATCCCCATGCCGGCGCCCTCTCGCTCGGTATCTTCTCGTTCCCTTCCATCGCGCCAGGGCCGCCGCGCAGGGCCGCGGCTGCGAGCGCCTCGTCGAGGATCCCCTCAAGGGCGGCCGGGTCATGGGCGAACCGGCCCAGGAACAGGCCGTCCACGTTGTCGTGCACGCTGGTGAGCAGGCCGCGGCCCGCGCTGCCGCCGTAAACGACCGGGCTGCCCGCGAACTCCTCGCGTGCCACCAACCACCGCCGCAGGGCAGCCGTGACCGCCGCGATGTGCTCGACTGGCGCGGGCTCAGGCTGCCCGATGGCCCAGTGCGGCTCGTAGGCAAGGATGACGCGCCCGCCTGGCCTTGCGGCCTCCGCGAGGTCAGCCCCCACCCCGTTGAGCACCGCCCCGTCGAGCACCTCGCGTGCCTCCGCGACACACGCCGCCGCGGCGTCCGCGGGCGGTGCCTGGCAAGACTCGCCGACGCACAGCACCGGGGTGAGCCGGTTACGCCAGCACGCCGCAACCTTGGCGGCGGCGGTGGCGTTGTCCTCGCCGAACAGTCGCCGCCGTTCCGCGTGACCTACTTCCGCATAACGGCAGCCCATTTCACGCAGCAGCGCTCCGCTCACCGCGCCGGTGAAGGCACCGGAGTCCTCCTGGTAAAGGTCCTGGGCGCCCACGCCGACCGGCAGGCCGGCGAATACGCGCAGCACCGGGTCGATCATCGGCGCGGCCGGAAGGACGAACAGTTCGGCCGCGCCGCTGGTCACCGCCGGGTGCCGGCCTGCCAGCGCGGCCACCGCGCGGCACCAGTCGATGGTCTGTCCCCGCCCGAAGTACATCTTCAGGCTGACGCCGATGGTCAGCGCGCCCCGACTCACTGCAGTCCCGATGCCGCTGTCTCATAGGCGGAGATCAGCGCCACCTTGCGCCCGGAAGCGGATGACTCGTCGAAGTCGTACGTCAGCCACTCGCGGACCAGGCGCCTGGCTACCTCGAGGCCGATGACGCGCTGTCCGAGGGCCAGGACCTGGGCGTTGTTACTGAGGACAGACCGCTCCACCGAGTAGCTGTCGTGTGCCGTGGCGGCTCGGATGCCGGGCACTTTGTTCGCGGCGATGGCCACCCCTAGCCCGGTGCCGCAGATCAGCAAGCCCCGGTCGGCCTGGCCGGCCACGATCAGTTCCGCCGCGGCGATCGCGACCTCTGGATACGCGGCATGACCGTCGGCGTCCACGCCGACATCCGTCACCGCGGCAACTCGCGGATGCTCGGCGAGGTCACGCTTCAGGGCTTCCTTGTACTGATAGCCGGCGTCATCAGAGCCGACGACGATCCGCAGCGGAGTGCTCATGATGCCGTACCTCCCTCTTTGAGGCTCTTTCGGTTTCCCGCGCACGACGCTTGAATGACCGGGCTGACCGCGCGCACCACGAGGGCGAGGGACGTGGCGCCGGCGTCAGGGTTTCCCACGCTCCGGGCGGCGAGTGGCCGCGCGCGGCCGACGCGCGGGATGAGGTCGGCGGTGGCCTTGGCTGCTTCCTCGGCGGTGGCGGCCGCCTCACTCCAGGCTTCGCCGAGCGAAAGCCCCGCGTCGACCTGGGCGGTGAGCGTGACGGCGAACGGCAAGAGAACGTCAACCATGGTCTTGTCGCCAGACGCCGCTCCCCCGGCGCGGATGACCGCTGCGGTCCACTCCCCAACCGCCGATGCGACGGCCGCTGCGGCTGGCGCCTCCTCGTCGCCGATCGCGCTACCGAGCGCGCGCAGCCCGACCTCCCACAGCGCCCCGGACGCCCCGCCGGACGCATCGGACCACGCTGCGCCGGCGTGTGCGAGAAGGGTGCCGGCCCCAGCGCCTTCGGGCAGCAATGCCGCACCTGCCGCTGCGGCCGCGTTCACGCCGCGGAGCATCGCCTCGCCGTGGTCACCATCGCCCGCGAGCGCGTCGAGGCGCCCGAGTTCGCCGTAATTCGCGGCGATCGCCTGCCGCGCCGCGTCGAAGGCGGCGCGTACCACCCGCGCGGCCGCGCGGGACGCGGCGGACGCCTGAGGCAGGGCAGCCGACGAGGCAGGCTCCCGTGCTGGCTCCGGCACGAGGCGGACTCGCGCCGCCGGGACGTCGGCCGCGACGGGCGGGGCCAGCGCGCCCTTGCGGAACCCTGGCGCCTCGGCCGGCGCACGCCACAGCTCCAGGAGCTCATCGGTGAGCCAGCAGAGCGTGAGCGACACCCCGGCCATGTCGAGGCTCGTGACCAGCTCGCCTACCTCGGGTTCCACCACCCGGACGCCAGCTTCGCCGAGAAGCTCGTCAACAGTCCGGTAGAGGACGAACAGCTCCTCGTATTTCACGGTGCCGAGGCCGTTGAGCAGCACGGCCGCCTGCCTGCCGTCGGTCTTTTCGATGCCCGGCGGCAACTCGCGCAGCAGCCTGGACACGAGCTGCCGGGCCAGTTCGTCGGCCCGAGGCAGGTCCGCTTCGCCGATCCCCGGTTCACCGTGCACGCCCATGCCCACCCCCATCCGGTTCGCCGGGATGGTGAAGAGCGGCTCCCGCCCGCCCGGCAGCGTGCAGCCAGCGAAGGCCACGCCGAACGACCGGGTGCGCGCGTTGGCCAGCTCCGCGAGCCGCGTGACCTCGCGGAGGGGAAAGCCCTGGTCGGCCGCAGCGCCGGCGATCTTGAACACCACGAGGTCCCCGGCGACGCCCCTGCGCCGAGCGATGTCGTCGGGGCCGGCGCTGGACACGTCGTCGGTGACGAGAACCTGCCTGACCTCAATGCCCTCTTCGGCGAGCCGCTCCGCCGCGGCGCCGAAGTGCAGCACGTCCCCGGCGTAGTTGCCGTAAGAGAACAGCACGCCGCCACCGCGGTGCGCCTCTCGCGCGACCGCGCATATCTGCTGAGCGGAAGGCGAGGCGAACACGTTGCCTGCCACCGCCCCGTGCGCCAGGCCGCGCCCGACGAGGCCGGCGAAGGCCGGGTAGTGCCCAGACCCGCCGCCAATGACGACCGTGACGCCGCCGGGCTCAGCCGGCGTGGCGCGGGTGACGCCGCCGGGCACGAGGCGCAGCAGGTGCCTGTTCGCCGCGACGAGCCCCTCGATCGCCTCGCGCGCGAAATCTGACGGCTCGTTGAAGACGCGCGTCATGACGTAGCTGGGTCTCTCGGCGCCGGCGACTCCGCCGCGGCGTGCCTGACCTGGCTGATCCGCAGCATCCGCGCGATCACGTGGTCAAGCTCCGAACGGTCGAAGACCTTCTTCCAGTCGTCCCTGATGATGGACTCGCGCCCGTAGTCCATCGCGATCAGGCACGCCTCGGAGAACGGATTCGAGCCGCGGAGGGAGTTGGTCAGCGCCACCTGGGTGTGGCCGAGCAGCATCGCCTTGGCGGCGGCCTCGGGGACGCCCACCGTGGTGACGGTCTCGTGCAGGGCCTCCTTGAGCAGCCCGCTGATCATGCACGTGATGGTCTCGACAAGCGTCGGCTCGAGGTAGGCAAGCTGCTCGACCGTCACCCAGTGCACGTCGAGCACCGGAGCGTACATCGCCCGCACTACTTGTTCCGCGCGCTCGCGCGCCTCGGCGCCGCCCGACTCGATGGCCGCCACCACGTCCTGCGGCGCGGCTTCGCCGCCGAAGGTGTCGGCCCACTCCGCCGCGCTCGTGCGCTCAAGGAATACCGACGGGTGGCAGGGGTGCGCGACAGCGAGGTGCAGGTCGTCGCGGCGCGCGAGGACGCCGGCATAGGCGGCCGCCGGGTCTAGGGTCAGGATGATCGCGCCGGGCTTCGCGGCCGGGACAATGTCCGCCGAGATCTCGCCGAGTAGTACGTCGGGAACCGCCAGGATCACCACGTCACTGCGCGGTACGGCATCCATCGCGTCGGTGAGCGTCCGCCCCGCCGCGGTCACCCGGTCACGCGCTGCCGGGAACGTCTCCGCGTACAGGGTCACGTACGGACCCCGCTGGAGGTTGGCGGAGACGCGCATCCCCATCTTGCCCCCGGCCCCCACGACAGTGACCGTCAGTGCTTCCGGCATGTTCCGTTGCGTCCTTTCGCTCGCGGGCGGAGGTCCTCAGCGCGCAGCCAGTCCCCCTACAGCTGGAGATGCTAGTTTTGAACGAGGAATTGGTCAACCGGTTGGCCAATAGCTGCGTTCGCATGACGTCCGCTGCGCGGCGAGGGCTGTGGCGGCGCGCCGACGTTAAGGTGTGACCATGCCTCCACGTACGAGCGACCAGTCCGCCAACGAGCTCGCCAGCATGCTCGGCGGCAGCGTGCAGCAGCACTCGGCGGTCTCCGAAGTCGCGACGCGGCTGCTCAGGTACTTCACAAGCGGCGACATTCAGCCAGGGACGCGGCTGCCTCCTGAGCGACAGCTCGCGGCGTCGCTCGGCGTCGGCCGCTCCGCCGTACGCGAGGCCCTCGCGGCGCTCGACATGCTCGGCGTCGTCAATATCCGCCCGGGCTCCGGGACCTATCTGCGGGGCAGCGCGTCGGAACTGCTGCCGCAGACGCTGAGCTGGGGCCTCATGCTGGGTGAGCAGCGGACCAGGGAACTGATCGAGTTGCGCCACGGCCTCGAGGTCCAGGCCGCGCGGCTCATGGCCGAGCGCGCCACCGATCAGGATGTCGACCGCCTCGGCGTGTGCCTGGCGGGAATGTCCGACAACAAGGACAACCTTCAGCAATTCGTCGAGGCGGACCGGAATTTCCATCTTGAGATCGGTGCCGCGGCTGGCAACGTCGTGCTCCGCGACCTGCTGCAGAATGTGCGGTCGCTGCTGCGGGTCTGGACGGAGCGGATACTGCGCGACGAGGTGCTGGCGGAGATCACCTACGAGGAGCACGCCGCGATCTTCAGGGCAATCAGGGACCGTGACCAGGCGGCGGCCGGCGAGGCGATGGCGGCGCACATGAACAGCGCTGGCGCGCGGCTGCTGCGCGCGTTTGAGACGACGGCTACGGCCCCGGTCACATGAATCGTCTTAAGATCCGAGCACAAAATTGCGTCAAGCAGCGGTTTCGTCACCTGAAACGGTTTATACGTTAGCTACTATTGCAGGGTGGCGCGCATTGTAGGCATCAAGGACGTAGCAGAATACGCTGGCGTGTCCGTTGGTACCGTTTCGAACGCGATCAACCGGCCCGATCTGGTGGCGCCGGAGACCCGTGACCGGGTGCAGGCCGCGATTGAGCGGCTTGGCTACGTCCGCAGCGAAGCTGCGCGCTCGCTGCGGGCAGGGCAGAGCCGCATCATCGGTCAGCTCGTGCTCGACATCACCAACCCGTTCTTCGCCGAGGTGGCGTCGGGGGCCGCCCGGGCCGCCGGGTTGGCCGGGCTGCGGGTCATGCTGTGCAACAGCGCGAACGACCCTGCGGAAGAGGCGGCTTACCTCTCGCTATTCGCCGAGCAACGGGTGCGCGGAGTGCTGCTCACGCCCGCGGACGCGACCGGGCCCGACCTCACGATCCTGAGGCGCCAGGAGATTCCCTTCGTGCTGGTCGACCGGGTGACGTCCGAAGGCTGCTCGGTGTCGGTTGACGACATCGCGGGCGGGCGGATGGCCGGTGCCCATCTCGCCGAGAATGGCCACCGGCTTGTCGCGTACGTGAGCGGCCCGATGAACCTCGCCCAGTGCCGCGACAGGCGTGCTGGTGCGCTGGCGGCACTCACCGCCCACGGCCTGCCCGAGGACGCGCTCGTCCATATCGAGGCGGACCGGATGGATGTGTCCTCCGGGCGGGACGCGGGCCGCAGGCTGCTGAACCTGTCCACGGCCCCAACGGCGGTCTTCTGCGCCAACGACCTACTCGCCCTGGGCGTTCTCCAAACGCTGTACGCGGCGGGGGTATCGGTGCCTGGCGAGATGGCAATCGTCGGCTACGACGACATCGAGTTCGC
>Ga0310811_10009589_pt1 | contig 12503 bp, 8 predicted proteins | sample YCmetagenome_FD_207642 | JGI IMG/M metagenome (GOLD analysis project Ga0310811, IMG submission 207642) | Soil microbial communities from experimental microcosm in Duke University, North Carolina, United States - YC | ecosystem: Engineered > Artificial ecosystem > Soil microcosm > Unclassified ... | reverse complement strand
ATGTGACTGGCAAGTACACGTTCGACAACGCAGACCTGGGCACCATCAAGGGCATTGGCGGCATACTGACGTCCACAGGAACATTCAATGGCCAGTTGAACCGCATTGTGGCCGATGGAACCACGCATACGCCAGACTTCTCTCTGGATACGGCGCACTATCCCATGCAGTTGGACACTACGTTTCACGCCATCATTGACGGCACCAGCGGCGACACCTATCTGCAGCCTGTGCACGCCAAACTTGGATCATCGGAGTTCACCTGCGCGGGTGCCGTAATCAATGTGAAAGGCAAAGGCCACATCACCGATCTGGACGTGAATATTCCTAATGGCCATCTCAGCGATTTTCTGATGCTTGCCGTGAAGACGAAGCCTGCCATTATGCAGGCAGGGATTGGCATGAAAATGCATCTCCGCATTCCCTATGGCAAAGAGAGCGTAACTCAGAAGCTGGAGATGAATGGGGGCTTCACACTCCACAACATCCATTTCACCAATCCTAAAGTTCAGGACAAAGTGGACATGCTGAGCCTACGCGCTCAAGGTAACCCTCAGGAGGCGAAACCCGGGGCACCAGACGTTTCATCCGGCATGCAGGGCAAGCTCATTAGCCGTAATGGACATCTGAACTTTCCCATGCTGCATTACGCATTACCCGGTGGACAGATTAACCTGCAAGGCACGTACAGCATGGACGGCAAGCAGTTCAACTTCTTCGGCAAGGTACGCACGGAAGCGAAGATTTCCGAGATGATTGCGTCGAAGTGGAAGAGCCTTCTGCTAAAGCCAGTGGATCCGTTCTTCCATCACAATGGCGCGGGCGCTGAGATTCCTGTGAAGATTACGGGGACGGAAGACGAGCCGCATTTTGGGCTGGACCTGCATCACAAGACGCCCGAAGAAGAGAAGAAACATAAAGACGCGACGAAAGCAGATAGTGGAGTGGTGATGTAATCTGCTGCCCAAACAGAAAGAGCGGCCTTCAAGCCGCTCTTTCTGTTTGAAGCTGATTCAGACTATTCGCGATGATGTGTCTTGCCATTCCGCTTTGGATCCTGCGGTGGCTGTTGAATCGAACCAGGTTCCCTTCCCTGTTTGCCTATCCCTCCCATAGAAAGGGATGCATTACCGGCCTCATGCAAGTGCGCAGCATGGGAATGTGCATGCGCTTTGTCATTACCGGGTACTGCATCTACATGTGTCTTTGACTGTTCGGAGATCGTTGCCATGGATTCAGTCCTCCTATACGTTCAGATGGACCTCATGGCTGTAGCGTGGCTCCAGGTAACGCATCAGAATGCGTCATGGAGTACTTATCGATCGCGTGAAAACATGCGACGGATAATGTCTACCGCTGCGGCATCGCCATCGTTTGCGCTTTTGCGCAAGCCGGTCATGGGTGCGTGCAGGAATTTGTTCATCATGGAGCGCGTGAGCGCCTCCACGGCGTCCTGCTGCTCCTGTGTCAGACCTGCAAGGCGTGTGCGTGCGCGATCAAGCTCGGCCAGACGCAGCTGTTCCGTGTGCTGCTGCAGTGCAAGTATGCTGGGGACTGCATCCAGCACCTGTAAACGCTGCTGGAACCGGCTAACCTCTTCGGAGACGATCTGCTCTGCCGCAGCCGCTTCTTCCGCGCGTGCGGTCAGGTTTTCCGCTGCAACCTGCTGAAGATCATCTACGGAATAGACAAAGGCGCCTTCCACACGATTCACTGCAGGGTCCACGTCGCGCGGCACGGCAATGTCAATGAAGAACACGGGACGTCCCCGACGACGCGAGAGAATCTCCTGCGCCTGCTGCACGCTGAACAGGTGCTGATGCGAACCAGTTCCAGTGACGATGATGTCGGCCTTGGGAGCGTGCTGCTGCAGGTCTGCAAAAGGTACGGCGAGTCCGTGAAACTGCTCTGCAAGGCGTTGCGCGCGCTCCGGCGTGCGATTCGCTACAAGAATGCTTGTAGCTCCCTGTGCGATGAGATGGCGTGCAGCAAGCTCGCTCATTTTGCCTGCACCGACGAGCAGAATCTGCTTGCCTTTGAGAGAACCGAAAATCTGCTTGGCAAGATCAGCCGCAACGGACGCGATGGATACCGAGGACGAACCGATTTCCGTTTCTGTGCGTACCTTTTTGGCCACCGTAAAGGCGGATTGCAGCAGGCGCTCCAGTGTGGTGGAGACTGCGCCCACTTCACGCGCAACGGAATAGCTTTCCTTTACCTGGCCCAGAATCTGCGGCTCGCCCACGACGAGGCTGTCCAGCGAGGAGGCTACTCGGAACAGATGGCGCACCGCCTCGTCATCGCGGAACTCGTACAGATGGGGCGCCAGCGTGGATTGTGGCACGGAAAAGTAATCCGACAGAAAGGCACGGACGTCGCTTGCGGATTCGTGCTCGGTGAGCAGTTCCACGCGGTTGCAGGTGGAGAGGATCAGGCCCTCATGCACGCCGGGGTGCTGGACGAGCGAGCGGATGGCGTCGGCAAGCTGGTCAGGCGCAATGGCCAGGCGTTCGCGGACGTCAATGGGTGCGCTTTTGTGGTTCACTCCCAGCAGGCTCAGGCTCACGGGCGCCCCGCAAACTGGTGCACGCTGCTGACCTGATCTGCCGACCATACGGCCAGCATGATGAAGAACACAAACGACGACAGCCACACCGCGCGGCGGCCACGTAGACCGCTGGAGCGACGAATCGCAATCATGGCCACATAGGCAATCCACATGGCAAAGCTGAGAAGAACCTTAGGGTCGCGGAAGTACGACGCGCCATAGCTCATTTGCGCCAACGCCGTTCCAATGAGGAGACCGGCAGTCATGCACGGTAGTCCAACCAGCAATGACTTCAGTGCGATCTGATCGGTAACCTCAAGCGGCGGCAGTTTGCTGAGGATGCCGCGCGGCGTATGCGATTTCAGCCGGCGTTCCTGAATGAGGTACAGCACGCTGGCCAGGACGCTGACACAGAGTGCCGCATATGCCGCCAACAACAGGCCGATGTGCAACCACAACCATACCGAGTTCATGAACGGGACGGTAATGTCTCGCGAGCCGGGGGCAAATGCGGGTAGCAATCCGAGCAAAAATACCACTGGCAGCAGAACCATGCCGACTGTAAGTGTGCGGTAAGCCACGTAGACCAGCAGAAAGGCCGCTGCCAGCAGCAACCCAAGCGCTGCCTGAATCTCACTGGCGTTTACCGGGACAAGGTGGTGCGCGGAACGCAGCATCTCCGCTACGGAGACGAAATGGAAGAACAGCGCAGCTACCGTCGCGGGGATAGCGACAACCTTCCAGCGTGGCCGGTCGTACAGCACGGCGGGCAACACTGCCAGAGAGGCAATGCCATACAAAACAACCGCGACTTTGAGCCAGAAGATGGACACGTTCAACGAGGCCCTGCGGCCACTATTCAGTATACCGACTGGTATGTGCGGGACGCCTTCTCTGGCCTAATACCGCCTGAAAGGAATCGCTACGGGGATTCTTCTACGTCACGGAAAAGCGGGAGAATCAAGTAGCAGTAAACCCTGAATAGACAGCATCGGACGCTCTTGTAACTCGGGACTGGTTCCGGGTGAGAGGAGAAAACGCATGACATTCGATCTGAATTCTGACCGTCGAGTCCACGCTGGCGATGCACAGGAAGGCCAGACAACCGCATACATCGAGAGCTATACCTCACAGTTGCCGAGCGCGGTGTTTCTGGGCGCGGCCGTTGCGTCCATTGCGGGTTCCATGATCCTTAAGGCGGCGGAAAAGAACGGCGCGGCGCTGTTTGTGGGTCAGTGGGTGGCCCCGTTCCTGATCCTGGGCCTCTACAACAAGATGGTGAAGCAGCACGGATCAGACGCGGCCACGGCACGCTCCTAATTCGGCCCCACGTCCTCCACAAGCGCCAGCATGCCTGAAACGGTATGCTGGCGTTAGCAATGCCCCCAGAGAAAACCACCCTCGACGGCGACAAACTTTCGCCCATGATGCGGCAGTTTGCCGCAGCCAAAGCAGCGCATCCTGATGCCCTGCTGTTCTTTCGCATGGGCGATTTCTACGAACTGTTCTACGACGACGCCATCGTCGCCTCGCGCGAACTGGAACTGACGCTGACCGCACGCGACCGCGAGCGTTCGCAGCCCATGTGCGGTGTTCCCTACCACGCAGCGGAGACGTACCTGCAACGGCTGCTACGCAAGGGTTATCGCATCGCCATCTGCGAGCAGATGGAAGACCCCAAGCTGGCCAAGGGCATTGTCAAACGCGAAGTCACGCGCGTCGTCACGCCGGGAACCGCGCTTGATCCGACTGCCGCTGCCAGTGAGAACACCTTCCTTGCTGCGCTTACGGTCAGCGCGGATCGTAAGTCGTCCGGCATTGCCATGATGGACCTTTCCACGGGCGAATTTCGCACCACGGAGTTTCGTGCCGCCAACGCAACCACGCTGGCACTAGAAGAGGTGGCGCGCAATCGTCCCCGTGAGATTCTTTTGCCTGCCGGCTTGCACCTGGGCAATGGTCAAGCCGACCTGAACGGCAACGAAGACACGGAAGCCGACCTGCTTTCAGGAGTACGTACGCGAACGCCGGTTGAAGACTGGGTGTTTACCAGCGAATACGCACTGCCGTTGTTGCAGAACCACTATCGTGCGCATTCACTGGAAGGCTTTGGCCTTGCAGGCAAGACCTCCGCTGCCATTGCTGCAGGCGCTCTGCTCCATTACCTGCGTGCCACCAAGCACGAGGAGTTGGAGCATCTCGACGTTCCGCGTTATTACGAACGCACCACGTGCCTGGAACTCGATGCGGTCAGCGTTCGCAATCTGGAGTTAGTGGAGCCGCTGTTCAGTGGTGAGAATCAGCAGACCACGCTGTGCTATGCGTTGGATGCCTGCCGTACACCGATGGGCAAGCGCTTGTTGCGTTCCGTGATTCTAAGGCCCTCCATTAACACCGATGAGATTCACGCACGCCACAGCGCTGTTGCGCAGGCGAAGAACGATCTGGCTGCGCGCGAGCGCCTTCGTCGTGCGCTGGAAGGTGTGTTGGATCTGGAACGTTTGCTTGCGCGGCTTGCACTGGATTCCGCCGGACCACGCGAAGTGGTTGCACTGGGCCGCACGCTGGCTGCACTCCCCGCAATTCAGGAGGCACTGCGCGATCTGCAGGATGGTCGCTGGGCCGCGCTGAAACAGAACTTCGACACACTTACGGATGCATGCAATCGCATTGCTCAGGTGATTGTGGAAGAACCGCCGCTGAAGCTGGGCGACGGGGATGCGATCCAGCCCGGTGTGGATGTGGAACTGGATGAGCTTCGCGGCCTGTCTCGCAGTGGCCGCGAGGCCATTGCTGCCATTGAAGAACGAGAGCGTGCCCGCACCGGTATTGGCAGCCTGAAGGTTCGTTTCAATAACGTTTTTGGCTATTACCTGGAGATCACGAAGGCGAATCTTGCCAACGTGCCTGCGGATTACGAACGCAAGCAGACGCTGGTAAATGCAGAGCGCTTCACCACGCCAGAACTGAAGGACTACGAACGCAAGATTCTTACCGCGCAGGAACGTGTCGGTGAAATTGAACGCCGAATCTTTGCCTCGTTGCGACGTGAGGTGCTGGATGCGGCGCCACGCATGCGCGATACAGCACGTCGTCTTGCGGAAATTGATCTGCTTGCCAACTTTGCGCATCTTGCAGCACTGCGTGGATGGACGCAGCCAGAAGTATTTGCCGATAGTACGGTGCTTGAGTTTGCTGAGGCACGTCATCCTGTGGTGGAGCTTCGGCTGGAAGAGAACGGCACGGGTCGTTTCATTCCAAACTCCGGCTATCTGGATAGCGATGACGGCCCATCGCTTGCACTGATTACCGGTCCGAACATGGGTGGTAAATCCACTTATCTGCGCATGGCTGCGCTGCTCGTCATACTGGCGCAGAGCGGATCGTTTGTGCCTGCTGCGGCCATGAAACTGGGGCTTGTCGATCGCATCTTCACGCGCATTGGTGCCAGCGATAACGTGGCGCGGGGCCGCTCCACGTTCATGGTGGAAATGACGGAGACCGCGGCCATTCTTAACTCCGCGACGCAACGAAGCCTTGTTCTACTAGATGAGATGGGGCGCGGTACAGCGACGTATGACGGCCTTTCACTGGCATGGGCAACGGTGGAGCATCTGCATGATCGCATCGGTGCTCGAACGCTGTTTGCAACGCATTATCACGAACTGACTCTGCTGGAAGAAAAGCTGAAGCACTTGAAGAATCTGCGTGTGGCCTGCCGTGAAACTCCGCAGGGCATCGTTTTTCTGCACCATGTGGAGAGTGGCGCAGCGGATAGAAGCTACGGTATTGAAGTGGCGAAACTCGCAGGCCTTCCGCGGGATGTGATTGCGCGCGCGCGTGCGGTCTTGAAGATGCACGAAAAGGCCGAGAGTGCTTCCGTCGCCGCAGCAGGACAAGCGATACAACCAACACCCTCGCCCATGCAGATGACAATCTTCACACCGCTATCGCAACGTGTGGTGGATCGCGTGCGCGAGATTGATGTGGACCACATGACGCCGATGGAAGCACTGCAACTGCTGGCTGAACTGAAGCGGGAGATCGCCGAATGATGACGCAGAAAGCCATGACCGTGGCCGGTGTGATGAGCGGTACGTCTGCAGACGGTGTTGATGTTGCCTTGGTCCGCATCACGCCAACGAAGGATGTGGCCAAGCCCCGACTCAAGCTGTTGTCACACACTGCGTTTCCCTATCCGAAGAAGCTACGGGATGCTGTACTAGCATCGATGGACGCGCCAGCAATGAGTACAGCGGACTTTGCTCGGCTGCACTGGCGGCTGGGCGAATTTTATGGCGATTGCATCGCCAGAGCGCAGGAGCAGAGTGGTATCCGTGCAAAGCTGGCGGGCACTCACGGACAGACAATCTATCATCAGGGCACGCCAACAAAATTCTTAGGAACACCGCTACGCTGCACGTTGCAGATTGGCGAAGCAAGCGAAGTAACCGCACGCACGGGTATTCCCGTAGTCAGCGATTTCCGCCCTGCGGATATGGTTGCGGGTGGACAGGCAGCGCCACTGGTTCCCATGTTTGACCGCGTATTCTTTGCGCATGCAAAACGTAACCGGGTACTGCAGAACCTGGGCGGGATTGCCAACATGACCGCCATGCCTGCTGGTACAGACAAGCTGCTGGCTTTCGATAGCGGCCCTGCATCCATGGTGATTGATGCCTGCATGCAGCAACTCTTTGGCAAGAGCTATGACCGTAACGGAGCTACTGCAAAGCGCGGGTTTGTCGTACCAGCAGTGCTTGCCGAAGCGATGCGACTTCCCTACTTTCATTTACCTGCACCGAAAAGCTGCGGACGCGAAGAGTTTGGCAAAGCCTATGTCGAGCGCTTCATCGTGGCCTGCGGGAAGCACTCCACAAACAGCGAAGACGTTATTGCAACCGCAACGGCACTCACGGCGGAGAGCATCCTTGCAGCCTATCGCACGATTGTTTGGCCATTCCTTGGGCAGAATGCTCCGCTAGCACAGCATACGGACTACATTGTCGCTGGTGGCGGAGCGAAGAACGCAGCGCTGATGAAAATGTTGCGCGATGGACTTGAACCCCTGGGCGTCACCGTGAGTACGACGGATGACTTTGGTGTGCCATCGCAGGCGAAGGAAGCCATGGCGTTTGCCCTGCTGGCATGGCTTCGCTGGCATGAACTGCCGGGAAATGTTCCTTCTGCAACCGGAGCAACACGGCCAGCGATATTGGGAAGGATCACGTTGCCATGAGGAAGCTCCTCTGCGCAGCGGCGCTACTGCTTCCTCTTCTGCCGTTAACGGCGTGCCACCAGTGGCCTGATAGAGACATGGTGGTGGTGGACATTGAAAGCTCCCCTACAAATCTGGATATTCGCATTGGCTCAGACGCGCAGGCTGAGCATATTGGCGCATTGATCTTTGATTCCATCGTTCGCAAGGATGAGCACTACAACCTGCAGCCCGACATTGCGACGGCATGGGAGTGGCGTGATCCGCTGACACTCGTGCTGCACATCCGCGATGGCGTTCACTTTCACGATGGCAAGTTGCTGGATGCGAACGACGTGGCTTGGTCAATTGACAGCATGCATAACGGAGCCATCGTCACATCCAAAAGCGGCAACTACGCCAGCGTGGACCATGTGGAAGTAGCCGATCCGCACACGTGCGTTGTTCACCTGAAGAAGCCCGATGCGAGCCTCCTGTTCAACATGAGTGATGAACTCAGTGCTGTGGTAGAAAAAGGTGCGGGCAAACGCATGGGGGATTATCCTATTGGCACGGGGCCATTCCGTTTTGTCAGCGAAGAAGAGGACAAGGAAGTGGTGCTGGAGCGCAACCCCGACTACTGGGGCGGCGCACCTGCCATTCCGCATGTCCGCTTTGCGGTGGTGCCAGATGCGATCACACGAGCGCTCGAGTTGCAAAAGGGTTCAGCAGATGCCGCTTCCAATGCGCTGACTGGTGACATGGTTGCGGTGATGCAAAAAGACCCGCGGCTTGTTGTGGAAGCAAAGCCGGGTTCGATTGTGCTGTACATCACGTTCAATGCTAGGGATCCTCAGCTACGCGATCCGCATGTGCGGCAGGCTTTTGCGTACGCGGTGAATCGACCTGAGATCGTGCAGGCCCTGTATCACGAACAGGCAGAGGTGCAGGACACGCTTCTGCCCAACGGTCACTGGGCCGCCCCCAAGGCAGACGATGTGCTCACGCGCTACTCGCACAACATTGATAAAGCTAAGCAATTACTGGAAGCAGCGGGTTATCACGCGGACGCGAGTGGCGTGCGCATTCACCTGACGCTGAAAAGCTCTACCGATGACACGATGCGACTGCTAGCTGCTGTCGTGCAGCAGCAGGTGCGTGCGGCAGGCATTGATCTTTCGTTGCGACAGAATGAGTTTGGTACGTTCTACTCCGATGTGACCAAGGGCGCATTCCAAATGTATGTGCTGCGCTGGGTGGGGTCGAATGAAGATCCTGACATCTTTCGCTATGCCTATAGCTCCGCCATGATGCCGCCGAAGGGATCGAACCGCGGGCACTACAGCAATCCCAATGTTGATGCATTGATTGCACAAGGTGCAGCGGAGACAGACAACGCAAAACGCCGCGCGATTTACCTGGAAGTGCAGCGCATTCTCTCTGAAGACGAGCCAACGCTGGTGCTTTGGTCACCGGACAATATCGTGGTTCACACGAAGCGCCTGCACGGTGTGGTTCCTGCCTCTGCCGGCAGCTTTGGCTGGCTGCGCACGGCGACACTGCAATAGCCTGGAAGAGTTGACTCTAAGCCGAGTGTTTCGTACACTCATTGAAGCGGTTGAGACACAGCGATGTGACTCTCGCCAGACAAACCAAAGCGGATATTCTTCCGCATCTGTGTTGCCCTCTCGTTCAATGGTAGGACCGACGACTCTGACTCGTCTAATCGGGGTTCGAATCCCTGGGGGGCAACCAACTTTCTCCCACACTTAAGTTTGCAATTACTCTTCGCGCAGGACTTCCAGGGGCTTCTGACCGAGTACGCGATAGCTTGCAAGCCATCCAGTGAGTACGGTCAGCATAATCACGCCGATGAGTGAGAGCAGATTCATCCATCCGAGGAAGTGATAGTCCAGATCAAGCTTCTGCAGGACGACGCGAACTGTCAGGTTTGCGAAGACTAATCCCACGGCACCTGCGACAAAGCCGAGTGTTGCAAACTCAATGGAGAAGATAGTGGCAATGCGCGAGCGTGTAGCTCCCAACGTTTTCAGCACCACCACTTCACGCATGCGGCGATAGCGTGTGCCTGCGATGGCGCTGGCGAGGATGACAAGACCTGCGAAGATCGAAAAGCCTGCAAGAAATTGCACTACTAACGATACCTGCAGCAACACATTACGCAATGTCTCCATGGCCTGCGCTACGTTGATGACCGTAACGGTAGGGTACTTTGCGAACAAGGCGCGCTGCAGTTCACCCACATGATTTGGATCGGCATGCGCTCCGCCGTAGTACACAACGGGCAGGCCTGCGAGAGCCGATTTGGGCAACAGGAATTCCGCGCGCGACCATGCGTGCTGGCCGTCAGATTTGATGATGGCTGTGACTTCCGCGTTGACCGGATGATCGGGATCACCTGGTGCTCCGAAGAGAATGTGTGAGCCAAGCTTCACATGCAGCCGCTCCGACATGCGTTGACCGATAGCGACTTGTGCGTGTGGGTCCCCACTGTGCCAGAAGGTTCCCCGCACCACCTTTGTACCGGGTGGCATCTCATCCACCCATGTCAGCGAGATGGATTGAAGCATGCGCTTGGGGAAGTTTTCCAGCTTCAGTTCTGATGCCTTCACGCCATCGACTGCGATGATGCGTGACGCGACTACCGGCAGCATCTCTGGTTCTCCTTGCACACCGGGTTGCGTCTTCAAGAGTTGCGTAACACCTGCAACCTCTGACGGTGAAACATCGATCAGAAACACATTAGGCAGTGTTGGGCGTGTAGATGCGTTGAGTTCCTTCACCAGTGCCTGCGAGAGAAAGAAGACACTCGCAATCTGCATCACTCCAAGGCCAACCGCAGCCAACAGTGCCGCAGAAGGATTGCCCGGGCGATAGAGGTTCGCCAATCCATGGCGGACCACAGGATGCAACGATGCGCGTGTTGTCTTTAGGAATCGCCGCAGCAATGCCAGCACACCGGCAGAAGCAAGCAACAGCACCAACAGGACAGCCGCAAGACCTATGGTGAAGGCGCGTCCAACGTCCTTAGAGTCAGAGAGTGTTGTGGCGATCAACGTGATGCCTAATAGGATGAGTACGCCTGCGACGATCTGCGCAAAGGATGCTTTGATCCGTGCGAGCCATGTTCTTGCACTGCCCTGCTCGCCTGCATCATCTACGTTCCTGCGCAGGATAAGTATGGGCCGGACCCCACGAATATCCAGCAGTGGCGGCATGGTGAAGAGCAGCGTGGTCAGCAAACCAGTGACAAGGCCTGCGACAATTGCCGATGCTGCAATGTGCAACTCGGGCGTAATGCCCAAGAGCTTTGCCAGCAACAACGGCAACACAAGTTGCACGCCAACACCCAGAGCAACACCAACCGCGCCGCCAAGAAGCCCAAGCAGCACCGTCTGCACCAGATAGATACGCAGTACGTGCGATGACCTGGCACCCAGCGACTTCATGATGGCGATGGAGTCCATGCGTTCCAGCAGATGCGTGCGCATGGCCATAGCGACGCCAACTGCACCCAGCACCAATGCGACGAGCGAGACGAGCGACAACACGCCCGTGGCACGATCCAATGCCATGGTGATAGCCGGATTCGTTTCGCGGTAGTCCGTGATCTGCGCTTCCGGCAAAAAGCCTTCCAGTTTGGCCTTCAACTGCGCCACAGCGCGATCATCACGTTTGGGCAACATGAAGAGATACCGTTGCCCAGCACGTGAACCAGCCGCCAGTAGATGCGTTTGCTCCAGTTGATCCTGCGACAACAGAATGCGTGGCCCAGCGGCAAACGATCCTGAAAGCCTGTCCGGCTCACTCAATACAACAGCGGCAATACGCAGAGTGGCATCGCCAAGCTGGATGCGATCGCCCACGTGCAGCTTCAGGCGGATCAGAAGATCATCGCCCACGGCGACGTTCTCTCCACCAACGGCCTGTTGCAGAGGGATGGATGGTTGCAGATCGACCGCGCCGTAAAACGGATACTGTTTGGGATCGATAGCCTTCAGCGCCACCAGCAGCGGATCAAGCGAATGCTCGGCGGTGGCCATGGCAGCCATCTCGGTGATGGGCGTCATGCGTGTGCCATCTGCACGCAACGCGTCCAGTTGCTTCATCTGCGCGTCACTGGGCTGCTGAAACATGCGTGCGGAGAGGTCACCCGCAAGAATGGAACGTGCACGCACCATCAGCGTTTGCCTAAAGGCCGAAGAGAAGCCACGAACACCGGTGAGTGCCGCAACGCCAATGGCAACTGACAGGATGACGAAGAAGAACTTGCCGCGTGATGCGCGAAGTTCACGCGAGGCGATGCGTGCTGCCATAGACCACGAAAGCGATGCCACGGCTACACCTGCTCCGGCGATTTGCGCTGATCGGCAATTACCTGACCATCGCGAACCGTCAGCACGCGCGCTGCATGTGCGGCCACAGCAGGATCATGCGTTACTAGGACAAGGGTGGTTCCTTCGCGACGGTTCAGATCAAGCAGCAGATCCATAACGTGCGCGCCGTTCTTTGTGTCCAGATTGCCTGTTGGTTCGTCTGCCAGAACTATAGGAGGACGCAGTATGAATGCGCGTGCCAATGCGACCCGTTGCTGCTCTCCGCCAGAAAGCTGCACAGGATAATGCTCTGCGCGTTCCTCCAGCCCTACCGCGCGCAGCAGGTCCATCGCGCGTTCACGACCAGCCTTCTGCTCGCCTGCAGACGCATTCAACTCATGCGGAAGGAGTACATTTTCAA
>Ga0310811_10009588_pt1 | contig 12504 bp, 7 predicted proteins | sample YCmetagenome_FD_207642 | JGI IMG/M metagenome (GOLD analysis project Ga0310811, IMG submission 207642) | Soil microbial communities from experimental microcosm in Duke University, North Carolina, United States - YC | ecosystem: Engineered > Artificial ecosystem > Soil microcosm > Unclassified ... | reverse complement strand
GCAAGGATAGAGTAAGGAGGGAGAAGATGGTGAATACTTTTCTCATGACATTCATTTACAACGAATTTCATTGTAAATTAGGGGAAATTGACCATTATGCTACCCGTTGACCGCCGAAAGACCGTCCTGCTTTGCCTTTGCGCTGCCTTTGTCTTCCATGCCTGCCAGCCGCCCGAGCCGCCGGTTAGCAAGGAGGAGGCGCTGGTGCTGGGGCAGCGGATCGAGCGGACGATCGCCAAGCACGATACGGCCCTGCTGAACCATATCTTTGACGAACGGGCGCTAACGAAGCGGGTCGGGGATGCAATGGGGAGCAGCTTCCTGAACAGGGCGATGATCAGTGGTGCGGTGCAGGGTGTGGAGAAGGGCGGGCTGGGCAACAAGGTTGTCCATGCGATCGGTGAAGAGGGCTCGTACCAGCTTCTCCGGGAATATGAGAAGGACGGGCGGCAGCATATCCTGTTCCGCCTGTTCGGCGGTGAAGGGGTCAACTATCACGACTATGAGCTGGTGAAAAGGGACGACAAGATAAAAGCCGGCGATCTGTACGTTTACACCAGCGGAGAGAATATCAGCCTGACCCTGGCCAATGCTTTGATGCGGCTGAACAAGGACGGTACGAAAAAGGAGCTGACGACCACGGACAATATCCGGGACCTGATGGACCAGGACGAATATCAAAAGGCGAAGATCGAATATGAAAAGCTACCCCCCGGCTTCAAGAAGGAGAAGGCTTACCAGATGATGCATGTACGCATCGAATCCCATCTTTCCACCGATGAATATATTGCGGCCCTGAACGAATACAAGGCGCTGTTCCCGCATGATCCCAATATGTACCTGCTGATGGTCGACGCCTACACCCTGCAAAAGAACTATCCGAAGGCGTTGGAATCTGTGAATAAACTGGATTCCCTGGTCGGCAAGGACCCGTTCCAGGACTATGAGCGGGGACTTATCTACAAAATGATGGAAGATACGGCCAACGAGCGGACCTGCCTGGAACGGCTGCATCAGAATATGCCGGATTTTAAAAAAGGGACCTATGAGCTGGCCGCGTTCTATTTCTCCAACCATCAGCCGGACAAGGCGAGAGCCCTTATGAGGGTGGCACATTAATTGTTTTAGCTAATACCTCCAATGCATTATTAAAGGTCCACGTCCCCGGACACGCCGTACGATCATTATCGTACGCAGAGGTAAGTTTAAAACAGCTATTCCATGTTATTATTTAACAGGTACCAGTATGAACCTTCCACCGATTGCATCGGAAAGGGGGAATATTCACTGGTTTTCGAGGCTCTTGACACCCATATCTATCTGCCCGTTGCGGTGAAGGTCTACCATTCGATCGATTCGAAGGAAAAGTTCGGTTTCGTGAACGTAAATAAGTTTGCCGGACTGGACCACCCGAATATCTGCCGGTATTTATATATGGGAGGGATAGGTAAAGGATCCGTGTCGGGGGAGGATGAGAACCGCCAGGTCTGCGTGATGGAACTCTTGCGGGACGGGGATTTTGCCAGCTATTACCAGGCGAACCCTCAGCCGGAGCTGTTACGGAAGATGGTGCTGGATATCCTTCACGGTCTCACCTATCTGCATGCACAGCGGATCGTGCACCGGCGGCTCAAACCCTCCAACCTGTTGGTGGGAATGACGACGCAGGGCCCGGTGGTGAAGATCACGGATTTTGGACTGGGGTCGGGGAAGGCAGCGTCGAGGGATGCGCATTTTTCCTCGATGGTTATGGAAGTGACGCGGATAGCGCCCGAGCAGTTCAACCCCAAAGAGTACGGCGTCGATGGGAATGTCTCCTATCATGTCGATTTCTGGGCGCTGGGTCTGGCGGTGTACGAGGCGATCACGGACAACGATGTTCTTTTCAAGAACAGCTCGCGGGACAGCCGGGAGCAGGTGATCCGGAATATCCTTTCCCCCAAGCTGCCCGAGAAGGTGCGCCGGTTGCCGGCGCCTTTTGACCGGTTTGTCACGCGCTGTCTCGAGAAGCATGCCGAGCGGCGGCCGCAGAACACCAGGGAGCTGATCGAGCTGCTGAGCCAGCCGATCAAGGGGATCTTTCCGGTGTATAAGGGGCCGGTGGTGATCTTACCCCGTGAGGAGGAGAGGACGGCGAAAGCGGAGCTTGAGGCGGTGCCGATGACGGCCGTGGCGGAGGCGGAGGACGAGCCCGTTGTGGTGATGGAGGCGCCCGTGGCTGGAACGAGACCCAGGGTGGAGCAGGCCGCACCGATGGCGGCGCCGGTCGCGGCAGCACCAGCGGTGGCTGTTGCGGAAGCTGCTGCCCCGGCGCCGATGAGAAGTATCCGGGAGGTGCATCCTTTTTTTAGCCGGTATGATTATAATCCGAATAAGGCGCTGATCGGCAAAGGGGGATTTGCCAGGGTATACCGGGCGCTGGACAAAAAGCTCAACCGGTGGGTGGCGCTGAAATTCAATAAGTCGGTGGACATCTCCGAGCGGTGTAGTCCGATCGCGGAGATCCAAAGGGTGATCAACCTGGATCATCCCAATATTTGCCGATACCTCGATATTGAAGAGATCGAGAAGGAAAATGTCTTTGGCGAGCCGGAGGTTACGCAGGTGTGTGTGATGGAGCTGCTGGATGACGGCAATCTCCTTGAATATTATGCGGCGCATCCGACGGAAGCGGTGCTGAGGAAGCTGCTGACCGATGTGTTGAATGGGCTGGCCTATCTGCACAAGAACGGGATCATTCACCGGGATATCAAACCGGCAAATATCCTGATCCGGGAAACGCCCGACGGGCCGGTGGCGAAGATCACGGACTTTGGTGTGAGCAAGGTGTTGGATGCGGCCAAGACTGAACATTCTTCCGCGCTTGTAGTATCGATCCCCTACATGGCGCCGGAGCAGCTGAACTTGAAAAAATACGGGATCGAGGAACGGATCGCCCCCAACCTCGATCTATGGGCTCTTGGGGTGACGATCTATGAGGTGATCACGGGAAAAGTCCTTTTTAAGAAAGGCGGGCATGACAGCAATGAAGAAATGATGGCCAATATCCTGTCGCCGGAGCTCGTGGACCGGGTCGAGGAGCTGCCGCAGCCTTTTAGGGATGTGGTGCGTCGTTGCCTGGTGAAGGATGCCCGGCGGCGGGTCCAAAGGGCCGAGGAGCTGATAGAATTATTGCATCGGCGTGTGGCGCCACTGCCCCAACCTGACGTGGCAAGGATACCACAAGAACCTCTCAACGTAGAGCGTTTTGCGGGGGTGGAAGCGGAGCCGATTGAGGAAGAGGTCCTGGTAGGAGAGACAACGCCTACGGTCGAGATCCGGCCGGAAATGAGGCTGATCCCCGAGACGGGGCCGGTGACGCAGGACCTTTTTGTACCGGAAAAGAGCTGGGTGTGGGCGGAAGCCGTGAGCGCACCGGTTCCTGATGAGCCTGCCCGGACGCCGGCGGTGCGCCCCATGACGAGGATATGGGATGACGGACAACGGATTGCGATCATCGCGGTGACCGTCCTGATCATGATCGCCGTCTATATTATCATCCATAACCACCGGATGAGCCAGGTGCTAAACTCAGTTCCAATCAAGGAAAACGCAACGAGTATGAAATACAATGGTTTGGGGGCATACCACTAATATGGTAGAATAATTTTGTGTACCTTTTGGCCGTCAATTCGCCTTTTCCTAGTAACTTTCGCTTTCCCTTCTGCCACAGAAAGTTCCAATCCGTTAAAGGTCATTGCCCGGCCATTCGTAGCCCTGTCCACCGTATCCTGCTCACCAAATTATTGTCGAATATATGAACTGCTCTAAATCAATAACAGCAGCGTGGGTGTGTTTTTTCTTGTGTAACCTTCTTTGTGCGCAGGACAATCTTGTTTTCTCCCCCAACGATCGTGTAAATCCCGCCATCCCAGGATCTGTGATGAGGAGAGGTATGGACTTGGCAATAGATACTACGGGTGCTGGGGGCGGATCCAGCCAGGACAGCGCGACGAAGGCCCGGGTAAATGCGCTGCTGGGTAGTGTGACGCGGAAGGAATTCGAGGAAAAGGCGGAGAAGAAGACGGCGCAATTCACTGATTACCTGAAGGTGCTGTGTGACAAGACGGCGGGTTACGAGGAGCTGGACAAGGCGGTGTCACAGGCAGTGACGCTTTTTGTCAATGAGGAGGCGACCGTCGAGGTCTCCTCCAATAACCGTAATGCGGTGCTCCGGCTGAAGATCCGGGAATACCTGAAGCGGGTGAAACAGATACAATATGACCGGATCGAGGTGAAGTGGACCCATGTACAATATGTAAGCGACCTGAAACCGGGACCCGACGGCAATCTGTATGGAACGGTCTCCTTTGAACAGGAGTTCAGAGGCTACCGGGATGGGAAACTGGTTTATAGTGATGTAACCCTTAAGCATGCCAATGTGGTGCTTAAGACCTATAATAAAACGTATGAAGGCTCGACCCGGAAGCTCTGGGATGTATTGTTGTCGGATATCGGGGTTGTGGCTACGAAAACCATGTAATGTCTTGAATTTATGAAGGCGCCCCTGTCGAAGACTTTCATTTTTTTGCCCCTGTTGCTATACCGGATAACCGTTCCCGCGCAGGTGTTCAGCAATGATGCCGCGACGCGGGAAGCCAATTTTGTGACCAGGGTGATGCAGCTGGATGAGTTTATCCACCGGTTCAACAACGATACGAACAGTGCGATCCGCCGCTATTATCTGGCCCATCACCGCCCGTGGAACAAGAACCGGGAGCAGCTGATCCGGAGCCTGTTCAACTATTCCACCCAACGCTGGGATACGCTGCAAATGGATCATTTTATCCGGCGGGCGATCGACCCGGAGCAACCGGATTCGCTGGGATTCATGCGGGACCAATGGTATGCCGAGGCGGTGTGCCAGTTCGTATATCAGGAGGACCTTGTCCGTGCGGACCTGATCCTGAAGATCCAGCTGAATCCGGATGGGAGCGCGCAATGGGTCATTGCAGGGGTAAAACCCCATTTTAAATTGGCTCGCGTGAGCGGCATGGAGGGTGTGCGGCCGAATGATGTGGTGGCGAGTGGCGGGGTGAAGAATGCGAAGCCGCGGAAGGCGCCCCTGCCGGTGATCGTGACGATCAGCAATGTGAATCCGAAGCGGCGGTTCATCCAGCCCGCCGCGAATGAAACCTATTTTGCGGAGCTGGAACGGGATTTTGCCGACAAGCGGCGGCTTGTCGATCTTTTCGATCCCAATTTTTTTGAGGGCCCGTATTCCATGCCCTTCTACCATTCGATGCTTCGGGGCCGGATCAAGTTCGTCGCCGTGAAAAAATTACGATACCACTACCTGCAGGTGCATGATTGGATCTTTACCGTCGAGAACTTTGAGCGGGCAACTCGGAACTCCGGTTGGCTTATCGCCAGTATCCGGCCCGCGAGCCCGGAGGAACAAAGTAATTATGTCAAGAAGCTGCTGGGAGAATAGTGCCGTAACCACAAAAACAAATTATGAAAGACTTGTCACCCGCGTTGTTGTTGTTTGTTGCCGCCTTTCTGACGGCCGGGCGGGTTGTCGGACAAGACTCCCTTTCCAACCGGGATGCCGCGGAGATACGTTACAAGGCAGAGAGAATGGTGCGAACCGAGCTGAACGACCTGTTGAATACCCTATCGAACAACAGCTACCAGACCCTGGAAGTGGAGGAGAGCATCCATTCCTCTTATTCGAACAGTGGCCGCAACCGCATCTTCCGCGATTCGCTGGTGGTAGTGGAACCCGATATAAATCCAACCGTCGCCCACTCGGGGCAGGCGGGGGAGGAGGCGCTTGGTAAATACCTGCGGGATGTCGATCTCCTTTATAAGAAAAGCGACAGCGCCACGATCGCCTTCGACCATGTCCGGAGCAGCCCGGTGAAGAAGAACGAAGACCTCTATGTAAAAGTCTATTTCAACTCCCTGTTCAAGGGACGGAGCGCCATCAGCGACCAGGCCTATTCGACGACGAACCGGCTAGCGGAGATCAAGGCGGAGAAAGAGGGCAATCAATGGCGGCTCTACATCGTCCGGCTTGCTTTTTTCAACCCGGAGGATACGGCAGGCGATGTGGCGAACAATATTCCGATCAAATATGAAACGAGGGCCGAGGCCAGGGCGGATGCCGACCCCTTAAAGGCGGATCCGGCGCAGCTGTATGCCGGTCTTATCGACAAGGCGCGGCTGCAGGAAAACAACCGCCAGTACAAGGAGGCGATCGAAAGCTACCGGAACGCGATCCGGCAGAAGCCGGAAGCGGCGGCGGGTCTGCAGCCGCATATCCAGCAGCTGACAGACAAGTACGCAACCCTATCCTATCTGCAGGAGAAATACAATGCCGGCTTATTCAAGGAAGCGGTGAACGAGTATACCGAGGCCATCCGGAAAGACCCGAAGAATTCGGACTATTATCTTGGCCGTGGCCGCTGTCATGAGAGGCTGAACCGGGAGTCGAAGAACATCGAGCTGGCGATAAAAGATTATTCGCAGGCCTATGAGCTGGATCATGGTAATCTTGCGGCCATCCGCTACCGGGCCGACCTGTATTCGGCCACCGGGGAATATTTCAAGGCGCTGACGGACTACACGATCTACCTGGCGACGGACCGGAACAATACCGGGATGTACGAACAGAAGGCCGTGATGCATGTCCGGCTGAAGCTGTACAATGAGGCCTTCGCCGACCTGGACGAAGCGCTGGGGGTCGATCCGAAGGCGGCGCATGTCTATCTTACCAAGGGTCTGTTGCTGATGCAGTACGGCCAGGGCGATCCCCGGCAGAACCTGGAAAAGGCAAGCGACAATTTTGGCAACTGCCTGCGATTGGACAGCAGCAATGCGCTGCCTTTTTTCTATCGTGGCCAGTGCGAGCTCCGGCTGGGCAGCCTACGGGACGCCGCGGAAGATTTCGAAAGGGCGCGGGTGAAAGGACTCGATGCGGACAACCTCCGGATCGTGACGGGATATGCGGTGAATTTCGCGAACCAGGCGGCGGATGCGTTCGTGAAGAAGAGCACCGATTCGGCCTTGCGTTATATTGCTGCGGCGATCGCCATCGAGCCAGGCTCGGCGCTGTACCGGTTCACGCAGGGAGAATATTACTACGCGCTCGGTGACAATATGAAGGCCGTGATCAGCTATGATCGCGCGGTGCGGTACAACTCAGCCTATGTGCAGGCCTACTATAAACGGGGTTTGGCCTGGTATGAGCTGAAAGACTATCGGGTGGCGATCGACAACTTTAATATGGCGTTGAGCCTGAGTCCGCAGCACCTGTATGCGATGAAGGGGAAGGGGGATGCGCTGCGGGCGCAGAAGGACTATACGCGTGCCGCGGAGGCTTATGAGACATCCTTGCGGCTGGCGCTGAACACCAAGGGAGTACCCCCTACCCTGACCCCGGAGCTGTATAACGACCTGGGAACATGCTATTTCCAGCTGGGACAATATGAAAAGACGATCGCCGATGAGAAGAGGGCGATCGCGGAGGACCGGAATTTTGCCGACGCCTATTTCAACCGGGGGTATGCCTATTACCGGCAGGGGCGGCTGGCCGACGCCATCGAGGATATGACCAAGGCGATGACGCTGCTGGACAAGCACCCGGAATGGCATTATATCCTGGGCCGGGTCTACCAGGACAAAAAGGAGTATGCGAACGCGGCGGCGGCGTTTGGCGAATATGTGCAGAAAGACAAGGAGCCGGCGATGCCGGATGCGATCTACCGGCAAGGGTATTGCAACTATATGCTCCAGAATTATACTGCGGCTTTGCCCTTCTATTCCCGTAGTCTCGCCTTACATTTGGACACCGTCCATACCTTCCCGGTGGAGATCGGGGAGGTGTATCTGAATACAGGAAAGTATGACTCCGCCTATTATTTCCTGCATAAGGCGTACCAGCGGGACAGCACGAATGGCTGGGCCTCGTATGGGATCGGGTCATCGCTGGCCTTGCAGGGGAAGGCGGACGAGTCGATCGTGTGGTTCGAGCGGTCGTTTCGGAAGAAGACGCCCAGCTATGACCAGATCAAGCGGGACCGGCTGCTGGGGGATATCCGGAACAATAAGAAATTCAAGGAATTGCTAAAGAAATATTTTTGATCATGCGGGTAACGCAAATCGATTATCTCCACGAGACCGGCGCTAAGAGGAACCAGGAAGATTTCCTGTTCCCCTTGCCGGGGACCGCTTCCGAGAGGGACCGGATCTTCATCGTTTGCGATGGGGTCGGCGGATCGGAGAGCGGTGAGGTAGCGAGCCAGCATATCGCCGAGGGGGTGGCGCAGGGGCTGCAAAATGCGGCGGAATCGGAGATAGGGCTTCCTTTGATCAATGGATTGCTGGAGGCGGCTCGGTTGCAGCTGGTCGAGCATGCCCTGCTGAAGGGGCTTGGCAAGGATATGGCGACGACCTTTACGCTTTTGTACCTGATGAAAGACCGGGCGTATATTGCGTGGTGCGGGGACAGCCGGGTGTATCATTTGCGGGGGGACCGGGTGCTTTTTCGGACGACGGATCATTCGCTGGTGCACAGCCTCGTGCGGACGGGGGAGCTGTCGGAGGAAGATGCGAGAGATCATCCGCAAAGGAATTTGTTGCTAAAGGCCATCCGGGCCGATGAGCCGGGGCCGGAGGCGGAGGGGCATTGGGTGGAGGATATCCGGGAGGGGGATCATTTCCTGTTGTGTACGGACGGGTTGCTGGAGAATATCTCCGATGCGGACGTCCTGTTCCTGCTACAGCAGAGCGAGCACCGGGAGATGTACCTGGCCAAGGCGTTCCGCACCTACTGTTATAATAAGACGAGGGATAATTATTCGATGTACCTGATCCAGGTGAGTCCCGAGCCTGCTGCTTCGGCGGGGTCGGCGGCGTTGGGTTCGGCAGAGCGGCGGCGGGGAAGGTCCAGCTGGCTGCTGTTGCTGATGGTTGTGCTGATCGCGGCGGCGGCGTTTGTGATCCGGGGGAATTATTTTGGGCGGTCGGCGGGCTCGGGTGCGGATTCCTTGCGGGCGACGGGCGTGCGCGGCGGCCTGGGGACGGGTGCGCGGCTCGATACGTCGAAGATACAGACGGTGATCCCGACGGCGGGGTCGGCCAAAGACACTTTAACACCTTAAACCAGCCTTAAAACAATAGTCATGTTATTATTTAACCGGTACCAGTATCAGCCTTCCACCGATCTCATCGGGAGGGGGGAGCTTACGAGGGTGTACAAAGCGCTCGACAAGCAGATCTATCTGCCTGTGGCGCTGAAGATTTACCGGGGTAGCGATCCATTGGACAAGGTCGGCCTTGTGAATGTGAAGAAGTTCATTGCCATGGATCATCCCAATATCTGCCGTTACCTGCATATCGAAGACGTGGAAAAGGACGGGCCGCTGGGCGAGAAAGAGCGGACGCAGGTGTGTGTGATGGAGCTTGTGCCGGATGGAGATTTCGGCAGCTATTACCGGGAGCGGATGGACATGGATCTGCTGCGGCGGATGGTGACGGATATCCTGCACGGGCTGACCTACCTGCATTCAAAAGGGATCGTTCACCGCCGGCTGAAGCCATCGAACCTGCTTGTGGGTGAGACGACGCAGGGGCCGGTGGTGAAGATCACGGATTTTGGGCTTGCGTCGGGGAAAGCGGCGCTGCGTGATGCGCGGCTTTCGTCGATCGTAGTGGAGGTGACGCATATGGCGCCCGAGCAGTTCAATCCCCGGAAGTACGGTATCAACGGGAAGATCACTTATCATCTCGATTTCTGGGCGGTGGGTCTTGCGATCTATGAGGCGCTGACCAATAATGATATCCTTTTCAAGAATAATCCCGAGGACAGCCGGGAGCAGGTGATCCAGAATATCCTGGCGCCGACCTTGCCGGAGAAGATCAAGAAGCTGCCGCCGCCATTCGACCGGGTGGTTATGCGGTGCCTGGCGAAGCATGTCGATGACCGGGTTCAGAACACGCGGGAGCTGTTGGAGCTGCTGTCGCAGCCTATCAGCACACAGGAGGATGTCTATGAGACGGTGGTGTTGCCGGCGATGGCGAGGGAAGAGGCGGAGGAGGAGCGGGAGGCTGCTGAATATACCGACTCGGTGGTGAGGGCGATGGTGGCGAGAGTGGTGAAGGGGGAACCGGTGGCGGGATTGGTGTCGGAGGCTTCTGCGGCGGCGGCTTTGGCGGCGATGAAGGAAGCGGGTGCTAAGAAGCAGTCACCGGCGGAGACATTTGCGGCGACACGATTGGCGGTGGCGCCTTCGGCGCCGGCGGGACCGCCTGCGGCGCCGTCAGCGGCGCCGGCGGTCACGGCCGATGCGACTAATACGGTCCGGGTCGACGAGACGCATGTCCTGTTCAACCGGTATGAATATAACCCACGCACCGGATTTATCGGGAAGGGTGGATTTTCGAGGGTTTATAAAGCGCTGGACCGGAAGCTTGACCGGTGGGTGGCGTTGAAGCTGTACAAGAGCAGCGATTCCGCGGACCGGTATAGTCCGTTTGCGGAGATCCGCCGGGTGATCAACCTGGACCATCCCAATATCTGCCGTTATCTCGATATCGAAGAGATGGAGAAAGAGAATGCGTTTGGCGAGAAGGAGGTGATGCAGACCTGTGTGATGGAGCTGCTGGACGGGGGCAACCTGCATGAATATTATGCGGCGCATTCGACGGACGAGGTGCTGAAGAAATTGCTGACGGATGTGCTGAAAGGATTGGAATACCTGCATAAGAACGGGATCATTCACCGGGATATCAAGCCGGCAAATATCCTGATCAAGGAGACGTATGATGGGCCGGTGGCGAAGATCACGGACTTTGGGATCAGCAAGCTGTCGGATTCCATCAATCATCATAGCTCGTCGGCGCTGGTGGTGTCGATCCCCTATATGGCGCCGGAGCAGCTGAATGTCAAAAGATATGGGATCGATGAGAAGATCGGCTATAATCTCGACTTGTGGTCGCTGGGGGTGACGATCTATGAGATCATTACGGGGAAAGTGCTGTTCAAGCACAGCGAGAGTGAAACGAGCGAGCAGATCATGACGAATATCCTGGCGCCGGAGCTGCCGGAGAAGATCAATGAGCTGCCGCAGCCCTTCCTGGATATTGTGCGGCGATGCGTGGTGAAGGATGCGCGGGAGCGGGTGCAGCGGGCTGAGGAGTTGATCGAGCTGTTGCATCGGCCGGGTGTAGTTGCGGCTGCTCCTGTGGTGGCTGCTCCTGCGGCGGTTGTGCCTGTGGTGGCGGCACCTGTAGTGGCTGCGCCGGTTGCGGTTGTGCCTGTCGCGGCGGCATTGGAACCTGTTGCGACGGCTGCGCCGGTTGCGGCAGCGTTGGAACCTGTTGTTGCGAGAGCGGAGATACGGCCGGTGGTGCCGGAGCTGGAACGAAAGGCAGATCAGTCGACGGAGATTGCCTGGCCGGCATGGGTTGAGCAGGAACCCAAAGAAGAAGAGCCCGAAGAGCCGTATGTTCCGCTGTCGCGGGTGGAACGGCCGAAGAGATGGAGAATCGCGGTCATTGCCGCGGTGGTGCTGCTCGTGGCGGCGGGTCTTTATGCCTTTATGGTGAATGATCGGCTGAGGGCGGCACTGGGCTATTCGAAGCCCAAGACCGATTCTACGAATATCGCTTCCGGCGCTACGCCGGCGAGCGCGGTGCAGGCGCCCAATGCTGCGGCGGCCCATGCCGATTCTGCAAAGACAAAACCCGACGCGGCTGTCGCCGCGCCCGAGGTTGCGGAGAAGAAACCGCGGAAGAAGAAGGAACGGGTGGCAACCGAGACGGACGAGACGAGTGGAGCGGGCGTCGGGACTACGGGCGCCAGCGAGGATTCGACTGCCGGGTCGACAGGAACGAATGCGGCGGGGACGGGCACGAATGCGGCAGGAACAGCGGGAACCACTACGACGGCCAAGCCCAAGGAGACGAATTCGGGGGGAACGGAGTTGACGAAGTATGTGCTGCTCCTAACCACGCCAGCGACCTGCTCGATCAATATCAACAACGTACCCTATGGGGTGCTGGAGAGCGGTAAGACCATGAAGGTGTATCTTTCCCCTGGCAACTATATCATCCAGGCGACGAGCACGAGCAATCCTTCGGCTGTTTATACCGGGCGGCTTGTCGTACTGGAAGAGAACCTCAACCAGGTGGGCAAGTATACGATCCCGCTATAGCTCTTGTTGAAGAATTTCCTTCAGGCGACGATTCAGGTTGGTGATCGTCTTTGAATCTGGCCGAAAAGGTGCATAGAGCAGCCGATTACATTCATCTATTAAAGACTGGGCCTTTCCCGCAAGGGAAGGGTCTTTTTGTTGGAGGAGATCGAGAAGATCTTCTTCGGCCCAGGCGTCGGTGAGCAGGTGAGCCTGGAGGAATTGAATGAGGGTTTGTTTGATCTCGGCGAGGCCGAGGTCTTCCCCGGAGAGATTGGGTCGCGGGGGGATTGATGTTGGGGGCTGGGGCGCGCCTGGGGGAAGG
>Ga0310811_10009587_pt1 | contig 12504 bp, 8 predicted proteins | sample YCmetagenome_FD_207642 | JGI IMG/M metagenome (GOLD analysis project Ga0310811, IMG submission 207642) | Soil microbial communities from experimental microcosm in Duke University, North Carolina, United States - YC | ecosystem: Engineered > Artificial ecosystem > Soil microcosm > Unclassified ... | reverse complement strand
GCAGCTTCCCCTATCTCGGTGGCAATGCCGGAGTTGGCCGCCACGCGCGGGGCGATGTCAAACTTACGCATGTCAGCAACGACTTGGGATCTACCAGATGAATCGCAGCCCGGCGTTGAACGACTGTGCACTGCTGCGGCCGCTGATCGCGCCCCCGTAGCCGACGAAGACCGCCATCGGCCAGGACGCGCCATCGATATCGGCTCCCAGTCCAACCAGTGCGGAATCCCTGCCGATCGATGCGCTGCTCAGCGCGAACCCACTGCCGTTCAGATTCTGGAAGTTTGCCGTCACGCTCGCCGCGTTATCGGCAAACTCGTGCGACCAGCCGAGGCGGCCGATGACAGTCATCCGGACCCGCTCGCTCAAAGCGAATCTGCGCTGCGCACTGACCGCGAGCGTGGTCTCGGCGCTGCCGAGCGTCGCGCCGCCGATGTTCTCCGCCAGCAAACCGCCGCTCTCCGCCACGCCGCCCAGATGCAGAGCGAAGCCACCGAAGCCCACGCTCGGCTCGACCAGCCAGCCGCCGAGATTCTGCTGCACGCCGATACGCGCACCGCCGCCGCCGGCCAGACCGTCTGTGCTGCCGCGCGTCCCCGTGCCGAACAGAGACAGGTCGCGGCGAACGTTCTCCTGCTGGTACATCAGGCCCAACTGCGCGTCCGCGAACACCGCGCCACTCTGCCATTGGCCGTAGCCCACCAGTTGCGCCGTCGTGTTGGTGGCCTTTCCACCTGCCTGCGACCATGTCTGGCCATCGACGGTTCCGACCGCCACGCCGATGCGCGCGGTGCCCGACACCGGCCCATCGATGCCCGCCGCAACGCCGCCCAGTCCGGCGGTGAAGCCGGGGGAGGCGCCCGGGCTGACACTGTCGTAGCCGGCCAGCCCGCTGACCCAGATCGTGCTGCCGTTCGGCCCGGGCGCACTATTGGCGGCATGGTCGGCCGCCAATCCGCGCCGAGCCGCCATTTGCCCGCCGATCGCGCTGGCCATCAGGTACCACGAGTTGCGCGCGGTGATCATCGCGTCTGGGTAGATCGATGGCGCCAACTGATCGAGGCCCGCGGCGATGGTGTCGGCGGACAGGACATAGAGCGGTTCGAACAGCGCCGACTGGACAGGATCCAGCGCCGCGCCAGGGACGGGGCGGTTCGCGTCCAGCACGGCACCGACACTGATCGCGCTGCTGCGCTCGCCAAGGCCGGCTGCGGCCAGGTCGCCGTAGAAACTCGGTGTCACCACCAGGGAAATCGTATTGCCAGCATACAACGTATCGACCCGCGTACCGGTCGCGAGTCCGCTGGTCGGTTCGGTCACGGCGCCGAACCGGCCGCTGATACCTCCTGCCGCGCTGAGGATGGGCCAGACCCTGCCCAGCGGCAGGCCGCCGGCGTAGGAGCCGATCGCGAGCGTGCTGCCGGACACCGTCGCGGCGCCGCCCACCAGCAGCAGGGTTGCGCTGTTCGGAGCGAGCCCGGCTTGGAAGGTCGAGCCGGCGAGCAACTCAAGCGAGCCGCCGACACTGCCATTGCCGGCGAAGTTGGCGCCTGGCCAGACCGTGACGTTGCCGGCAAGGGCGCCGCTCAGCGCAAGCGTGCCGCCTTGCACGATAGTGTCGCCGGTGTAGCTATTGCTGGCGCCCAGTACCAGGGTGCCGCTGCCTTGCAGCGTCAGGCTGCCCGGGCCGGAGATCGCGTTGCTCCAGATGTCGAACGCATTGAGGCCCCCGAGTGCGGCATTCATCGTCACGGTGACATTGCTGGCGAACGCGCCATAGCCGCTCGCGGCGGCGTACAGGTTGAGCCGTGCCCAGCCGGAACCGTCGTCGATCGGACCGCCCGACGGCAATTCCGTGCTGGCAAGGACCTGATTGAGTTGCGCTGTGTTCAGGTAGGGAAACCGTGTGGCGATCAGGAAGTGGGCATCCGCCGGCACCACCGGCGCCAGCGTCGTGTCGCCGACGGAGGGCAGGCCGTAGGTCAGCCACGAGGCGTAGCGTTGCGCCGTCTGGGCATAGGCGGCGGGGCTTGGGACAACCCCGCCGGCGATGCAGGCGGCGACGCTGCCCGAGCACTGCCCCGCGTAGGGTGAACTGGCGCCGCCGCCCAGATACCCCTGCATTGCCTGGCTGAGCGAGGCGATATGGGCCGATATGCCGCTGCGGGACGGATAGAGCGGGTTGCCGGCAAGCGTCTCGGCGACAACGTAGGTTGCGAGAATGCGCCCACCGATCACGTCGGTCGGGTAGTGCACGCCGAACACGTTCAGGTCGTAGGCGAAGTCAGCCTCCGCCTGCGCGAGTTGCTGGTAATAGCCCGGCGCCAGCACGGCATAGGTCAGCGACGTGATCGTGCTGATCAGCGTATGTCCGCTCGGGAAATCGCCGGTCATCGAGTCGCCCTGGACCAGCCAGTTTATGCCGAACGCGCCCGGCGTCTGCTGATTTTGCGCTGCGAGCGGCGATGAGTTCGCAGCGGTGAATGGATTGGCGTAGATCGCGGCGGACACCTGATAGGGCGGCGGATTGCCAAGCGAGTCGATCTGCCCTGGCAGCAGGCCATAGGCATGCTGATAGACGTTGACCGCCCCGAAGTCCGTCTTCAGGGCATCGAGTTGAGTATTGTCGTAGATGTCGGTCACCGCGGCGGTGACCGAGCCAGGGGGAGTGGGGGCTCTCGGCAGACCAGCCGAATCATAGCCAAAGTTCGGATTGCCCGGGAACGCGCGAAGCAGAAGGTTGGCGGGAATGGCCTGCGGGATTAGCACCGTGCCCGAGGCGATCTTCTGGGCCTGGGGTTGAATTCAGGTAGATCGCGTTGATCGACTGGAGGTTCGCGCTGAGCACGCTCTGTCCCGCTTGCGTGCCCAGCAGCGTGTTGAGCGGCGCCAGCAGCGCCTCCTGCTGTTCGGTCTGGCAGGCAGTCACGCTGCTACAGCCATCGGCGTACGCCGTGTCTGGCACCGGCACCATCGTCAGCGATATCGCAAGCGGAATGGCCAACGCCATCCGATAGCGCCAGCAGAACAACAGTGAAGTGGCACGTGAGTCCGCATTCCAGATGAGACCCGCGGTCGGCAAAGTCGCCTCCTGGGAAAGACGCGGCTCGTCTGTGATCCGATGGGGAAGATGCCTGCGCACCGTGAATGAAGGATGAAGACCGCGGTCGGCGGCTTATCGGGCAATCCGTTGGCGGTATCATTCTGCAAACTCGGTGCGAGCCCGTTACCACGAAGTCGCCCGGCGATCCGGCTTGCATTCCGCGCCGCAACATCCAACCATCTTATCCATGTTCGGTCTCGACTCCGGTTTCGCCCCGCGTGTCAAAGCCGTCCTCGGCCCGACGAACACCGGCAAGACCCATCTCGCCATCGAGCGCATGCTGGCGCATGCCTCAGGCATCATCGGTTTCCCCCTCCGCCTCCTGGCACGCGAGAACTACGACCGGATGGTCGCCCAGAAGGGCGAGCGTCACGTCGCGCTGATTACCGGCGAGGAGAAAATCATCCCTCCAGAGCCCCGCTGGTTTTCCTGCACCGTTGAGGCGATGCCTCTGGACCGCGACGCCGAGTTCCTCGCGGTGGACGAGATCCAGCTCTGTGCCGACCCAGATCGCGGGCACGTGTTCACTGATCGGCTGCTGCATGCGCGCGGCATGGTGGAGACCATGTTCCTCGGCGCCGAGACCATCCGCCCGCTGCTTCAGCGGCTGGTACCGCAGGCGAGCGTGGAGACGCGGCCGCGGCTGTCCCAGCTCAGCCATGTCGGCCAGACCAAGCTGGTGCGATTGCCGCCGCGCTCGGCGGTGGTCGCGTTCAGTGCCGGCGAGGTCTATGCGATCGCCGAGCTGATCCGGCGACGGCGGGGTGGCTGTGCTGTGGTGATGGGGCGGCTGTCGCCCCGCACCCGGAACGCGCAGGTGGCGCTGTATCAGGACAAGGAGGTGGATTTCCTGGTGGCGACCGATGCCATCGGCATGGGCCTGAACATGGACGTCGACCACGTCGCGTTCGCCAGCCTGGGGAAGTTCGATGGCCATCGGCCGCGCCGGCTGGCGCCTGCCGAGGTCGCGCAGATTGCCGGCCGGGCGGGGCGAGGCATGCGGGACGGGACCTTCGGCACGACGGGCCAGTGCCCGCCGCTCAACGATGAAGTGGCGGCAGCGGTGGAAGCGCACAGTTTCGACGCGCTCGACCAGCTTTGCTGGCGGAATAGCGATCTGGATTTCAGCCACGTGGACGTGCTGCTCGACACGCTGATGGCGCCGCCGCCTGGACCGGGGCTGGTGAAAGGGAATGACGCGGCGGATCTGGAGACGCTCGCCGCCCTTGCTCGCGATCCGGACATCCGCCGGATGGCACAAGGGCGCCGGATGGTGGGGAAACTGTGGGAGGCGTGCCAGATCCCTGATTTCCGCAAGTTGGCGGACGACACGCATACGCGGCTGTGCGCGCGGGTGTTCGGGCATGTCGCCAAGGATGGACGGCTGCCGACCGACTGGCTGGCGGGTCAGATTGCGGGCCTGGCCCGCGCGGATGGGGATATCGACACGCTGATGCAGCGCCTGGCAGGGGTGCGGGTGTGGTCCTACATCGCGGCGCGTGCGGATTGGGTGCAGGACAGCCAGCACTGGCAGGGGCGCGCCCGCGAGGTCGAGGACCTGCTGTCCGACGCGCTGCATGAACGGCTGACCAGCCGCTTCGTTGATCGCCGGGCCGCACACCTGATGCGGCGCCTGGAGGCGGGCGAGGACCAGGAACTGCTTTCGGCCGTGACCCGCCGAGGCGAGGTCATTGTGGAAGGGCATCCCGTGGGACGGGTTGGTGGCCTCCGGTTCTTCCCGGACCCCGCGGCCGAGGGCGACGAAAAAAAGCTGGTGTTGCGCGCCGCCCGCCGTGCTCTGCGTGAGGAGATGCCCCGGCGAGTGGCCGTGGTGGAGGCGGCATCGGACGCGGCATTCATTCTGGGACAGGAGATCACCTGGGATGGCGCGCCGATCGCGCGATTGCGCCGCGGCACAAGCGTCCTGCGACCGCGTGTGGAGGTGTCCGGGAGCGAGTTTCTCGATGGCGCCCAGCGCGAGCGAATGCGGGTGCGGTTGCAGCGGTTCGTTGATGATCGGATCTCGGCCGATCTGGCGCCGCTGCATAAGGCGGTGGCGCGAGCCGCGAACCAGCCCGGCTTCCGCGGGATATTGCATCGGCTGACCGAGGCGCTCGGAATGATTCCTGGCGACGAAGGTGATGCCCTGCCGGCAGCTGCGCGCGGTGCGCTCAAGGCCATCGGCGTGAAGGCCGGGCGCTTCGGCCTATTTCTGCCGGCACTGTTGAAGCCGCGCGCGGCCAGCATGCGGGCACTGCTGTGGGCGCTGCAGCACGGCGTCGCTGTGCCTGAACTGCCGTCGCCTAACGTGGTGTCGCTGCCCATTCGGCCGGATTGGCCTGCCGGATTTGCTGACGCCATGGGGTGGCTGGAGGCCGGACCGGTCTTGCTCCGCATCGACATTGCAGAGCGCGTGGCGGCCGGGCTGGCCTGGGCGACGCGGCGCGGTGCCACCGCCATGCCGGCGGGTCTCGCTTCGCGGTTCTCGTTGAAGGCCGAACTTTTGCCGGTCGTGCTGCGGCGTCTCGGTTTCCGTATCGTTCCGGCGGCCGGGCTGTCGGCCGATGAATTCGGGCCGCCCGCGCCGGCGATGATCCTGCCCTTCCGCCGCAAGCGCCCCATCGCTGAACGGCCGGCCGATGTGCAGGCGCACGGCCCGTTCGCTGCACTGGCGGCGCTGAAGCGTTAGCAAACGAAGGGATAGCGATTGCAATAAATGCCTGCCGACCAGGAAGACCGCGACTGGCAGCGACTGGACAAGTGGCTGTGGTGTGCCCGCTTCATGCGTGCCCGGAGCGACTGCGCTGCGCTGGTCGCCACCGGCTCGATCCGCATCAACCGCCAGCCAACCGACAAGGCCCATGCACGGCTGCGGGTGGGTGACGTGCTGACCGTTCCGGTCCATCGGTCGGTGCGCGTCGTACGCGTGGTCTCGTTGGCGGCGAGGCGAGGTCCGGCTTCGGAGGCTCGCCTGCTTTATGAGGAAATCCTTGAGCCCGCGGCTGGACCTTGCGCATGAGCACAATCATCGGCATATCGCCGCCTTTCACAGAAGCGCCGGGGACTGACCTATGACCTATGTGGTCACCGAGACCTGCATCCGCTGCAAGTACATGGACTGCATTGAGGTGTGCCCAGTCGATTGTTTCTATGTCGGCGCCAATATGCTGGTCATTCATCCGGACGAGTGCATCGACTGCGGTGTGTGTGAGCCGGAGTGTCCCGTCGAGGCCATCGTGCCGGACAGCGACGACAAGGCGGGCGCCTGGCTCGAGCAGAACCGCACCTATGCGGGAATCTGGCCCAATATTACCCGTAAGGGCGAACCGCCGGCCGACGCCGATGAATGGAAGGACAAGCCGGGCAAGGAAAAGCTCTTCGACCCCGAGCCAGGCAAGCCCTGACCCGCCTCAAGCCGAAGTGTGACGATACGGCGATGCTTTGCGCCGTTCGTTCCGTTGTGCCCCGATGACGTAACGCCCCTGTGATGCTATATTGGGATGAGTCAGCGGAGGCAGCCCTGTGATGCGCGGGGAGCTCCCGCTATCCCCAGGAGCCGAACCACCGGAGCGGTGTGCGCTGGCCGAAGATTTGGGCCATCCAACCGTCGGCGGATCGCAACGTGTGAAGACGAAGGTCAAGAGGTGTCAGGCATGAAGGCATCTGCTGGAACCGCAACGAAGGGACGGGGAGCAGCCGCTCCACGTCCCGCGGCTCCACGTCGTGCGACGTCCACCAAACCCGCAAAGGCGGCGCACGCCGCGGCCGTGAAAAAGATTGGCGTCGCACCGGCCAAGGCGGTCCCGGCCAAGAAGGACGTGCCGGCGGCCGCGTCGAAGGCGGCCGCTCCCGCCAAGATTGTTGCCGCGAAGCCATCCCCCGACAAGCAGGAGGCAAAGAGCCAGGCCGTGCCGTCCCCCGCCGCCCCAACGCCTGCTCCCGCGGCCTCCAGGGCCGCCCCGAAGCCCGCTGCCACGCCGTTACATGCAGTGCAGGAGAAAGCTCCAGCTCCCCCGGCGCCGGCGGCAGCAGCGTCAGCCCCGGCCGCCGCCTCTGTGCCGCCGCCTGGCCGGCCGATGATGCCGGATCGTCCCCCGCCGCGACCGATGGCCAAGGCTGAAATCTTCGTCGAGGGCGATCACGTCGTTTACCCGACCCACGGGGTTGGCAAGGTAGAGCGCATCGCCACCGAGGAGATCGCCGGCCACAAGCTCGAACTGATCCACATCACGTTCGAGGAGAATCGGATGACCCTGCGCGTGCCGGTCGCCAAGGCCCGCACTGCCGGCCTGCGCAAGCTCGCCACGCGCAAGCTGTTCGATGAGGCGCTGGCGGTGCTGAAGGGCCGGGCGCGGATCAAGCGCACCATGTGGTCCCGCCGGGCGCAGGAATACGAGGCGAAGATCAACTCCGGCGACCCGCTTGCGATCGCCGAGGTGGTGCGCGACCTGCACCGCAACGCCGGCCAGCCGGACCAGAGTTTCTCCGAGCGCCAGATCTACGAGGCGGCAATGGATCGCCTCGCGGCCGAACTGGCTGCGCTGGACAAGACCGACAAGCTGACCGCGGCAACCAAGCTCACCAACTTCCTGAAGACGGTGGCCTAGGCGTAACCGAGCCACCGCCAGTAGGTTGCTCCGAACACCAGAGTCAGCAGGTAGGCGGCCACGGTCAGCACCAGGCCGACGCGTATGAAGTCCCGCGCGCTGAACGTGTCGGTGCCGTAGGCGACCATGCCCTGCGGCGAGTTCACCGGCAGAACGAAGCCGAAGCTCACAACGAACTGCAGGATCATCGTCATGCCGATGACGTTTATCCCTGGCGTCTGCACCTTCTGCAGCACCGCGATGATGATCGGAATCAGCGACGATGCGAGGGCGGTGGCGCTGGCGAAGCCGAGATGGATCACGATCAGGAACAGCGCCAGTACGGCGAGAATGGCCAGCGAGCCAAGCTGATCGAGGCCGAACCCGCTCACGATCAGATTGGCGAGCCAGGTCGCAGCCTTGGTCTGTAACAGCGCGGTGCCGAGACTGATGCCGATGCCGAACAGCACCACGGTGCCCCATGGAATGCGCGGCTGCGCCTCGTTCCAGCTCATCACGCCGATGCTCGGCAGGAACAGGATCGCGACCGCGATCGTTGTCGTGGTTGCACTGTCGAACTGGTGAAGCATCTGCTCGGTTGCCCAGAAGCACAGCAGGACGAGCGATATGGCCAGCAGCCGCTTCTCCTTGCCGGTCATCGGCCCAATGTCGGCGAGGGCGCGCTTCACCGCGGCCTCACCACCAGGCATCTCGCGGCTCTCCGGCGGCAGCATGACCATGGCGATGCAATACAATCCGATAGACAGCACGATGGAGAACGGCGCCGCGGCGACCAGCCAGTCCACCCAGGTGATGTCGTGGCCGAGCATGCGCTGGATAAAACCGATGGCTACCATGTTCTGCGCCGCCGCCGTCTTCACGCCGACATTCCAGACGCTGATTGCCTGCACGCTGGTCAGCATGACCAGCGCCGCCAGCCGGCTGCGCTTCTCGGCGCCGAACGCCAGCACGATGCCGAGCATGATCGGCACGACCACCGCGGCGCGCGCGGTGGCGCTCGGCACCAGGAAGCTCAACACGACGGTGATGGCGATGCCGCCGATGACCACGCGCGAGGTCGATGTGCCGACATGCGACAGGATGACCAGCGCGATGCGCCGGTCGAGGCCGGTGACTGACATTGCGGCCGCAAGGAACAGGGCGGCGGCGACCAGGATCAGCGCGGTGTTGCCGAAGCCGCCGACCGCCATCGTCAGACCCTGCGCGGTGCCCAGCAGCGCGGCCGGCTTGGCTGGATCGGGAGAGATACCGAGCAGCACCGCCATCAGGCCGGCAATCACGATAGCGCTGACGGCATAATCGAGCGCCTCGGTCACCCACACCACGACGGCGAAACCGAACACCGCCAGCATGCGCTGGCCGGCAGTCGGCAGCCCGGCGAGTGGCGGGGCGAACAGAATGACCAGCAGCACGGCGACAGCCAGGGCCAGCGACCAGAATTTCGGCAGCGGCGTCGTCGGCTTGGCGATCAGCGTCGTGGTTGACATGGGCGCGGCCTCTTGCCTGGCACCGCGCCTGTCGCACGAACTCCTTTACAATGCGTTGATCCGCGTCAACGGCTAAGCGATGACATGGTGCTCGACGGGGACCCCGCGGCAGTCCATCTCGAATTCCAGGCCTTCAACCGGCGGACGGGTGTAGTGCCACACCATGCCGTGCCAGGCCGCGCCGGCGCGCACGATGTCCTCGGCCGGGAACGGGTGGACGCTGTAGATCTGCGTGGCCGTGGTGTCCGCCCAGGTCTTGCCGAGCCCGGCCATACGCTGGTCCATACGGCCAACGACGAACAGCGCCTTCTCGCGCATCGCATCCGCGCTGGTTTCGCCATAGCGGATGGTGCGCTGGGCATACGGCACCGGTTCGTCGCTCGCCTCGCCGCTCCCGGCGATGACGAAGGAGCCGGATGCGCCCTGGGCCGGACGCGCGAAGCAGAAGGCGTGGAAGCTGGGTTCGGCCGGCTTGTCCAGCGCCGGGATGACGTTGCTGCGCGCCACCGGGTTGTCCTCGCTGTTCTTCATCACGCCCCAGCGCATCAGCGTGCCGGTGTACTGGCGATTGAAGTCGATGAATCCCTGGTCGGTGAACTGCTCCGGAGAGCGCAGCTCGCAGGCGCAGAAGCCGGTGAGCGGGACACCGAGCTTTCCCATATGGTTCTCGATCCAGGCGAAGCCCGCGGCGAGCGGGATGGGGCGCGCGAACTCTACGCGCTCGATGCGATAGCCTGGGAGCGCTTCAACGCCGCCCGAATACTGGAAGGCGTGCGGGATGTAGCGATAGCCGCCAGATGTTTCGATCGTCGCCATGGAGTTTGCCCTTCCCCTTTGCTCGGGTGGCATTCAAGGCAGAGATCGATCGAGACGCAACGGGCCATAACAACGGGGGTCACAACAGAAGGGCCCCGGGTTGCCCCGAGGCCCTTCGCGCGGAATCCGGTCTGGCGTCAGTTGCTGTTGCGGTTGCCCAGCAACTGCAGCAGCAGCATGAACAGGTTGATGAAGTTCAGGTAGAGCGCCAGCGCATCATAGACGCTGCGCTTGGCGGCTGCGTCCGGGCCCTCGGCATAGGCAAACTGCACGTAGGAGGACTTGATCCGCTGCGTGTCATACGCCGTAAGGCCGGTGAACACGACGACGCCGATGATGCTGATCGCGAACTGCAGCGCCGAGCTGTGCAGGAACATGTTGACCAGTCCGGCGATGATGATGCCGAACAGGCCCATCATCAGGAAGCTGCCGAAGCGGCTCAGGTCCGCCTTCGTCGTGTAGCCGTAGATGCTCATCGCCGCGAACGTGGCCGCGGTAATGAAGAACACCCGGACGATCGACTCGCTGGTGTAGATCAGAAAGATGTTGGTGAGGCTGGCGCCCATCGCGGCGCAGAACACCCAATAGAGTGTCTGTGCGGTCGACTTCGACAGCCGATTGACGCCGAGGCTCAGCACCAGCACGAAGGCCAGCGGCGCGAAGATGGAAATCATTGCCAGCGCCGATGCGTGGCGCACCATGCCGAACGGCGTCTGCACCAGCGGATAGAACGCGTCGATCAGGCTGGTGTTGGCAATTGCATAGGCGATGATGCCGGTCAGCAGGAGACCGGAGCTCATCCAATTGTAGACCCGCAGCATGTATGCGCGGAGCCCGGCGTCCAGGACCGCAGCGGTCGTGGGGGCCGATGCTCTCGAGTAGGTCCGGTAGTCGGGACTGAAGGCCATGTGTGTTCCTTTTTGCCTTTCGGGCATGTTATCCGTGGCCTCTCATTTTGTAGAGCGGCCGGGACGGTTCAAGCCAATTCGGTAATGAAAGCTCGGTAACCCATCCTCGGTGCGCCGGCCTTCACTCGTTCCGCAGCATCGGGGCCGGCTTGGCCCGCAGCGCGGTCGCGGTGCCAGCATAGCCGAAGATCAGCATCATGGCGAGAGATGCGATGAGGGTCGCCGCCAGGCGGCCTGGCAGGAAAGTCCAGTCGAAATGCATCAGAAAATGCACCACCCCGTAGCTGGCGAGGGTGCCGACGAGTGCGGCGATCAGCCCTGCAGCCAGGCCCAGGCTGCCGAACTCCACCAGCCAGGCGGTGCGGATCTGGCGCCGGCTGGCACCGAGCGTCTTCAGGATGATGGCGTCGCGGGTGCGGCGGCGCTGGCCGGCAGCGACCGCGCCCATCAGAACCAACGCGCCGGCGATCAGGGTGAGCGAGCCGGTTGCCGTAAGCGCCGCAGCCACCTGGTCGAGCAGGGCGGCAATGGCGGCAAGCACGTCCTGGACGCGGATGCCGGTGACGTTCGGCATGGCGTCGGTGACGGCGCGCAGCAGAGCGCCCTGGTCCGCGTCGGCGACACGAACGGTGGCGATGTGCGTGTGGGGGGCATGCTGGAGCAGACCAGGACTGGCGATCAGGGTGAAATTCAGCGACATGCTCCGCCACGCGATGTCGCGCAGGCTCGCAACCGTCAGGTCGATATCGCGGCCGAGCACATTGACCCGAATGGTGTCGCCGATATGGACGCCCCAGCCTTGGGCGAGATCGGCGTCGAACGAAACGAGCGGGGGGCCGTCGTAGTCGGCCCCCCACCAGTGGCCGGCGACAATATGGGTGCCAGGCGGTGGGGTGGCGGCATAGGTCAGGCCCCGGTCACCGCGCAGCGCCCACGCAGTGTCCGCGGTGGCGTGCACCTTGTCGGCCGGAACGCCATTCACCGCGACGATGCGGGCGCGGAGGCTGGGGACCTGCTGCAGGTCCTCGATGCCAGGTTGGGCGCGGACCAGGGACTCGAAGCGCGGCAACTCGGTGTCCTGGATATCGACGAAGAAGAAGCTGGGAGCCTTGGCCGGGATCTGTTCCAGGATCTCCCGTTGGACGTTGCCCTGGATCAGCGCAACCGCTGCCATGGTAGAGAGGCCGAGCCCGACCGAGACGAGCACCAGGGGGGTCGCGGAGCCTGGGCGATACAGACTGGCGAAGCCAAGGCGAACGGCAGCGCTGCCGACACGGTTGGCCGCACGCGCGGCCAGCATGACCAGCGAGCCGCCGAGGCGGAACAGCAGCAGTGTGCCCAGGGCGGCGGCACAGAACCAAAGGGCGAAGGGGCGATCGGCTGAGCTGGCGATAGTCAGCCCGATCAGGGTCAGCACCGCCACGGCGTTGGCCGCGATGATCGCGGGGGCGGGCAGTATGTGCTCGGGCAGAAATGAGTCGCGGAACAGGGCGGCTGCCGGAATGCGAGCGGCACGGCCCAGTGGCCAGAGCGAGAAGGCGAGGGCGGTCAGCAGGCCGTAGGCAGCGGCAAGGGCCAATGGT